>Ga0180430_10000552_pt1 | contig 40358 bp, 34 predicted proteins | sample SS_ome_9_FD_132999 | JGI IMG/M metagenome (GOLD analysis project Ga0180430, IMG submission 132999) | Hypersaline lake sediment archaeal communities from the Salton Sea, California, USA - SS_1_S_2 metaG | ecosystem: Environmental > Aquatic > Non-marine Saline and Alkaline > Hypersaline >...
CGCCCACGGCTTCACAGCCGCGGCTACTCGATTCTGCGGTGCCCCTCTCCCCTGTCGATTGCTCTCCCCGTCTCGCCGTAGCCGCCTCGGTCACGAGGTGGCCCGCGACCGCTCACGGCCGCGGCTACTCGAATCCGTGATTGCCCTGGATTGTGCTTTCGCCACACTCGGGCCATGCGCACGATCCTCGCCGCCTTGCTCGCTCTCACGGCTGCCGTCTCGAACGGAGTCGCAGCCGACAGTCCGAACATCCTCTTCCTCGTCGCGGACGACCTGAACTGCGATCTCGGTTGCTACGGCGATGACTCCGCGGTGACGCCGCACCTCGACCGCCTCGCCGAGAAGGGGCTCGTCTTCGAGCGCGCCTACTGCCAGCAGGCGGTCTGCAATCCTTCCCGTTCCTCCTTTCTCACCGGCCTGCGTCCCCGGACCGTCGGTGTCGACGACCTGCGCAAGTACTTCCGCGACACCGCACCGGATGGCGATTCCCTCGTGACCCTGCCGGAGTTCTTCAAGAACCGCGGCTACTTTTGCCAGAACATCGGCAAGATGTACCACAACATGGGCGAAACCCAGGACCGCCGCTCCTGGTCGATCGACGAAGTACTCTACCGCGGCACCCACGCGGCCGACACCCTCTTCGGCAACCGGGCCCGGCTTCCCGACGAGGTTCCCCCGCCCTACAAGGCACCGGTGATCGAGGACGCCGACGTGCCGGACAGCTACTACCGCGACGGCCAGATCGCGCGCCTCGCCGCCGCCGCCCTGCGCGATTTCGCCGAGTCCGGAAACGAGCGCCCCTTCTTTCTCGCGGTCGGGTTCTGGCGTCCCCACCTTCCCTTCGTCGCTCCGAAGAAATACTGGGATCTCCACGATCCTGCCGAGAACGCCACGCCGGTCCCGGCCGACCCTCCCCGCGACGTGCCCGGCATCGCGCTCCACATTTCACGAGAGATCCGCGGCTACGGCACGGTCCCGAAGGACCGCTACTTCACCACCGAGGAGATCGCCCGGTATCGTCACGGTTACCGCGCCGCGATCAGCTTTCTCGACGCCCAGGCCGGCATCGTGCTCGATGCGCTATCCGAGACGGGACTCGACCGCGAGACGATCGTCGTCTTCACGTCCGACCACGGATTCCACGTCGGAGAACTGGGCCTCTGGGGCAAGACCTCGAACTTCGAGCGCGACGCCCGCGTGCCGCTGATCCTGAGCGTTCCCCCGGAGAACGGCGGGTCCGCACCCGGACAGCGAACCCGGGCTCTCGCCGAACTGGTCGACCTCTACCCCACCCTCGCCGATCTTGCGGGCTTCGGGGATGAAACTCCCGAGAGTCTCGAGGGAGACAGCCTCGCCCCCGTGGTATCGGATCCCGATACTTCCGTCAACGATGCCGCCTTCACCGAGCACCCCCATCCCTTCTACGGCCCGCGTTCCAACTGGAAGGCCTTCGGATACTCGATCCGAACCGATCGCTGGCGCTGCACCGAATGGCGCTCCGTCGGAAACGGGGCCGTCGTCGCACGGGAGCTCTACGATCACGACAGCGACCAACCCGAGTCCGCCAACGTCGCGTCCGAGCACCCCGCGGTCGTCGAAGAGCTGAGTGCGCGCCTGGTCGAGCACTTCGGGCTTTGATCGACCGCGACCGCTGGGACGAGCCGCCTGGATGTCGCTCCCTACCGGACTTGCGTTTGCGCCAGGGCCGCATAGACCAACAACCCCCCTCCGAAATTGGTTCCCATCACGACGGCTCCCTGCGCCACGGGTGACATCGACTCGATCGTCCCTCCCATCTGGTGCCAGGTCCACCAGCCCGCTGCGGCGAGAAGCCAGAAGACGCCGAGATAGAAGAGTCCGCGCGGTGCGAATCGCCGGGTCCCCCATAGCAACACGCCGGCTCCGAGGGTCATGCCGGCCGCCGCCGCAACCGGATCATCGAAGAGGAACACGTAGGATGGACCTGCGACAGCGCCGACAAGGTATCCCGGCATCATCTTCCCGATGGCGTAGACGGTCGACTCAGTGACGAAGTCCCGTCCCGACTGCGCGGCCCGGATCCGCAGAAAAACGGTATTGGCGAGATCGACCACCAGGTAGACCACGAGCCAGAGCCAGAAGAATGCCTCGGCGCCGATGTGTGGCAGCACGAGCACGATCCAGGCGGAGAGGATGACACTCAGCACCCCACCGGTCCAGGCGACCGGGATCGAGACGGCGCGGTATTCATCCGAACGGGATCGCAGGACCGCGAGTGGATCGTCAGTTTCCCCGTCCTCCATGATTCAGCCGAGGTCGATCGTCCCCTCGAGGTAGATCCGGGTTCCTCCCCCGATTCGGACCCGGTCGCCCACCAGCTCGCAGCGCAGCGATCCACCCCTTTCCGAAAGCTGGCGCGCCACGAGAGTTTCCTTCCCGAGACGGTCCGCCCACCAGGGGGTCAAAATACAGTGTGCCGATCCGGTCACGGGGTCCTCGTCGATGCCGAATTTCGGTGCGAAGAAGCGGCTCACGAAGTCGCAGTCCTCACCGGGGGCCGTCGCGATGACCCCCCGCAGGTCGAGATCGGCGAGCCGCCGAAAATCGGGATCAAGATCCCGGATCTCTTGCTCCGACGAAAAGACCGCGAGCCAGTCGTCCGAGGTCCCGCAGGTCGACGGGTTCGCTCCGAGCCCTTCGACCAGGGCGGCGGGTGCGTCGCAATCCGTGGTCGAAAGCGCCGGAAAGTCGAGCGTGAGAAGTCCGTCCGAACGCCGCACCGAGAGGAGACCGCTCCGGGAGGAGAATGTCACCGAGTCCCCCTCGTCGCCTCCGGTTTCCAGGAGAGCCGCGGCCGCGGCCAGCGTGGCATGACCACAGAGATCGACTTCGGAGGCCGGTGTGAACCAGCGAAGCGCGAAGTCCGCGTCTCCCGCACCCGGCACATAGAAGGCGGTTTCGGAGAGATTGTTCTGGGTCGCGATCGCCTGGAGGAGGTCGTCGGGAAGCCATTCCTGCAGCGGGCAAATCGCCGCCGGGTTGCCCTGAAAAGGTCCGGCGGCGAAGGCGTCGATGATCAGGATGGGGATCCTCATGGGGAAAGTCGAAACGCGCTCCGGCCACGGCGTAACCGCCGCGGCTACCATGTCGCCACCGCGGCTACAGGCGTGCGATCCGCCCTCACTCGAGCGGGTGTTCCTTCAGGATCTCGTCGACCATGTAGAAGTTGATCCTGTCCTTGGTCTCCTCGCGAACGCGGGTCACGGTCTCGGGTTCGATGAAATCGAGGTCGTTGCCCCACGACTGGCGGACGTAGTTGATCACCGCGGCAACCTCCTCATCGTCGAGAAGTGGGGCGAATCCCATCATGGGCGGCACACCCTGCGACGGGTCATAGGTCTTGCCCGCCACTTCGATCGGTCCCCAGAGTCCCTTGAGGACGATCTTCACGAATCGCTCATCGTCGGAGAGCCACTCCGAGTTGGCCAGCGGCGGATAGATCTTCGGCAGGCCATCGCCATGTCCCTGGTGGCAGGTCGCGCAGTGGGCATCGCGGTGGTAAACCTCTTTGCCCAACGCATAGATCTCCTGCTGCTCTTTCGACAGTTTCCGGGTCGGACCCCAGACCTTGTCCTCCTCGGCCACGATCTCCTCGGCGATCTTCAGGTTGCCGGCGAGGTAGTCGGCCGCCCGCTGGTTGTCGGTGAGGTCCAGCTTTCCGTCGTTTCGAAGCGCCTCGATGTCATCCGCCAGGGTGTGGGTGAGGATCGCGTCGGTGACGGGTCCCATCCACTTGTCGAGCGGGAGCTTGAGCGCCTCGAGCGCGACATGGGCACCCGCCCCGTTGTCGAGCCAACTCGCCGCGACGATCGCCTCGAGACGAACCCTGCCATGGGCATCGCGCGCCGCCTGCATCAGGTATTTCCGAAAACCCGGAATCTTGTCGTGAGCATGACGCACCACGTTGACCGCGGCGGCGCGGGCCCGGTGATCCTGAGCCGCGAGGACACGCTCCAGCAGTTCCACATCGGGCTGGTTCTGCGCCCAGGTCGCCCAGAGCGCCTCGCAGAGGTGATGCTCGTAATCCGGGTGCGTCTTGTCGAGGTTGGCGCCCCACTCCTTGACCGCGGGAATCACCTCACCGGCGGGACGCCCCCGCAACTCCCGGCGGGTCCGGTAGCGGGCGCGGTATTCGGGCAGCTTCAGGTTGTCGAGCAGAGTCGCAATCGGAGCCCCGTCGATCTCGGGAGCCTCGACGAGCGGACGCTCCTTGTGAGTAATCCGATAGATCCGGCCGTGATTGCTATCGCGATTCGGGTCGCGCGCATTGTGCTGCATGTGCCCGATGAGCGCGTTGTGCCAGTCGGCGACGTAGAGCGATCCGTCCGGGGCAAACTCGATGTCGACCGGCCGGAAGTTCTTGTCGCTCGACGAGATCAAGTCGTCCACCAGCACCCCGTCAAAGCCGGATCCATCCTCTTCGACCCTTGCCATGCTCACGCCGAGGAAGCCGATGCAGTTGGCGATCATGAAGTGCCCCTGGTGCTCCTCGGCGAAATGACGCGAGGAAACGAACTCCGCTCCCGACGTGGGACGCGAACGCTTCGGCACGAAAGTTCCCACCTTCGGAATCTCGACGCCGTAGGGCATCTTCGCGGAAACCGGGAGTCCCCAGTAGCTCTGGCCGGGCGAGCCGTCCCCGATGTAGCCCTGTTCCCAGCGATCGAAGGCGATCGACCACGGGTTGGAATAATCGGCCTGGCTGTATCGCTCGAGCCGAAGGTTCTTCGGGTCGAAGCGCCAGACGCCTCCATCGTTGACCCGCCGCGGTCCGTAGGGCGTCTCGACCTGGCTGTGGAGGAAACGTCCTTCACCCATGTAGATCGCCCCGGAAGCATCCGCGGTGTAGGCCGAGATGGCATGGTGGGTGTCGTGGGTGTCGAACCCGTGCATCAGGATGTCCATGCGATCGGCCCGGTCATCCCCGTCCTCGTCGACGAGGAGGCAGAGGTTCGGTTCCTGGGAGACGTAGACGCCTTCCGGTGCGATCTCGAATCCGATCGGCAGGTGAAGGCCCTCCGCAAAGGTAATCTGCTTGTCGGCCCGGCCATCGCCATCCGTGTCCTCGAGGATGATGAGCTTGTCGTTCGGCAGGGGATCACCGGGCCGGTAATGGGGGTAGGTCGGCATCACCGCGACCCAGAGTCGCCCCTTGTTGTCGAAGGAGAGCTGGACCGGGTTGCGCATGTCGGGGAAGTCGTCCTCCGACGCGAACAGCTCCACCTGGTAGCCGTCTGCCAGTGTGAAACTCTCGAGCGCACTCTCGGGATCGGCGTAGGAAACACTGCCCATCTTTCCCTTCTCGTCGTTGGGATTGAAATTCGACAATACCGGCGGGAGGGGGTGCGTCCCGGAATCGTCGACCTCGAGACTCTCGGTCTTGCCCTGGACGACATCGTGAATGAGAGCGTCGCGCAGAGCCGCCATCTCGCGGGTCTTCTTGACCTCGTCCGGGTAGTTCTGGGGACCATAGGGATTGTATCGCTGCCCATGGGTATGCACGCCGTTGAGGATGTGATAGTCGTTCTGCCAGAACCAGATTTTCTCACGCACCGCCTCGTTGACGAGTTCCACCGAAGCCTCCGACTCGATCTCCTTCTCGCCGTAAAGGCCGTCGGCGAGCCACGCCGCGATCTTCTCGTAACCGGCCTCGCTGGGGGCGAATCCGTTGATCGTGAGTGATTCCTCCGCAGTCTCATACGCCTCCTTCGAAGGATGAAACAGGTCGATGAAGGTGAGGCCATGCTTCTCGGCGACACGCTTCATCGCGTCCGTGTAGAGCGCGAGGTTCCGGTTCTCCTCGACTCCGTCCGGAAGATCACGCGTCGCCGACAGGTCCTCGAACGCGATCGGCGAGACGAGCACGAGTCGCGGTGCCGACTCCATATCGTAGGCCTTGCTCAGGGTGTGCCGGACGAAGGCATCGAGTTCGCCCTCGAAGAGTTCGACCCGCTCCGGTCCGCCGAAGGACTCGTTGTAACCGAAGAACGCGACGATGGTGTCGGTATCGGCGAAGTGGAGCCACTGGTCCGGCGTGGGAAAGAACCCCTTGCCGAAGTGGGACTGGAGATCGGGATGGAATTCCTCCGCGCCGGGAAAGGCCCACTGCGAGGGGCGCGAGGGATGCGGACGAAACCCGGGGGTGTCGCCGGGACGGGCCATGTTACGCACCCAGAGTTCCCGGCTCGGATACCGGCGGTGCAATTCCGTCTCCAACTTCCCGAAATAGAGATCGCGCTCGGCGAGACCGTTCCCGATGAAAACGATTCGCTCTCCCTGCGAGGGAGGCGCAATCGCCTGTGAGCGCACCTTTTCCGCCGCGGGCGGCTCCGCGTCCGGGGTGTGGGGCCGGGGCGAACCGTCGCTGTTGTCGGGCCACTTCCGGTCGTCCGGGTTGGTCGCCTTGGCGGACTTTCCCTGGGCGGTTTTCTTCGCCTGGTTCTCCGGACGCTTGAGCGGATTCTTTTCCTCCTGCGCCGCAGGCAATTTCGTCTGCGCGCTCTTGCCGAAACCGAAGTCCGCCGGCTTCAGGCCGCGCCCCTTGAAATATCCCTCCTCGCGGATGAAACCATAGAAGGTGGGAGTGAAGGGATCGACCGGATCGACGTTCGCCTTCTTCGGCACCGTCTCGCCGGTGAGATGGAGGGCCGCATTGATCACGATGCGCCGAAGGTCCTCGTTGCGAAAGTCGTCGGATGCGCCCGCGGTGGTGCAGAAGGCCCGACCCACCGCGCTGCCGTTCGGCGAAGTGTAGTCCCGCAGCCAGGCGAAGGCCTGCATCGGATCGTTGCGCGGATCCTCGAGGATCTCGGAATCGGGCGCGAGCGTCTTCGTCACCGCACCCCGCAGCAGCATGAGTGCCTCGTCCTCATCGAGGTTCTTCACGGTGTAGACATCGGAGGTGGCGAACACGTCGGACACGGAATTCAGCACCGGGTGATTCTTGTTTTCCTCGACCACGACGCCCCGGGCGCCCTCCTTCTTGTGCTTCCCGTGGTGGGCGACCCACTTTTCCCCGAGAATGCGGAGACCGAACTCCGCCCAGCGGAAATCGCCCGTCTTCGCCTGGCCCGTGAAGGCATGGGTGGCTGTCCGCAGGCCGATCACCGGCTTGCCAGCATCCAGGTAGGCGGCGATGTGCGCGAGTTGCTCGTCGGGAAGTTGGCGGAACCGCGTCGCGATGATCATCAGATCGGCATCTAAGAGAGCCTCGAGGCCGGGGATGTTTCCTTGGTAGTTCGGGTCGATGTAGCCACCCTCGGGATGGATCGCGAAGCAGACCCGCACCTTGTATCCGAAGCGCCGAGCCAGGATCTTGCCGAGCAGCGGCCCCGCTTCCTCGGAACGATACTCCTCGTCACCGGTGACGATGACGACACTCTTTCCGTTCGCCTTGGCCTCGCCGGGAGCAAGATCGAGCCAGAGATCGGCGGAGCGGGCGGGGATCACGAACGCCAGCAGCAGGGCCGGCACGATGAGGGTTTTCCAGGTTGGGAACATGACAGAGAAAAATAGGCTGAAGTTCGAACGGACGCCAGTCCGGCATGGCGGAAGAAACGAGGCCGAAACACGATTAGCGGATTCGGAAGGGGAATCCACCAGAGCTCGCACCAGGCAAACCGTTCCTGACAATCGTCCTCGCGGAAGAATGCGTCAACCCTCGCAGAGCGTTCCGATCTTCTCGAGGAGGGCGGGCACGTGCTCGAAGGGGTTCTTGTCCTCCTCGTATTCGAGCACGACGTAGCCCGCGTAGCCGGCCTCGCGCAGGATGCCGAAGATTCGGTCGAAGTCGGCCGGCTCGCGATCCCCGTCGCCGATGCGCAGCTCCGTCTTGAGTTGGACATTCACCGCGAAGGGCGCCGAGGCCTCCATCTCCGCGTAGGGATCGGGCGCACGGAAGTTGCCCGTGTCGAGATTCACCCCGACCCAGGGACTCTTCACCGCCCGCACGATGCGCAGGAGGTGATCCGCCGTGCCGATGCTGTCGTGGTTCTCGATCCCGAGGTGAATCCCCCGTTCGCCCGCGTAGGCGCCCGCCTCCTCGAGGGCCTCGATCGCGTTCCTCTCGGCCTCCTCCGCCGAGACGCCCTCGGGGTGCTTGCCCGCGAAGACCCGCACGTGCGGCGCGCCCATCACGACCGCGTGATCGATCCACTCCTTGACGTAGGCCATCTGCTCGGCACGCTCCGGAGAACCGGCCGGGTGGGAAAAGTTGTTTCCCACGGCGGTGCCCGCGATCGCGACGCCGTTCACGTGGGCGATGCGACGGCAGTCGGCGAGATAGGTGGTGTCCAATTCGGGCGGGAAGAAGTAGCTCGTCAACTCGGCCGCGACCCCGCCGTGCTCCGCGCAGAACCGGATGAACTCCGGCATATCGATCGTCTCCTCGCCCTCGGCCTTCGCGTTCGGACTGCCCCGCATGAAAGCGAAATGATTCCGGAAGGAGTAGGCTGCCAGCGCCGGTGCGAGTCGCGATCCGGAGCGTTCGTAGGGATCGGAAACGGCAAAGAGAGAAGAGGCGGGCAGGGCGCCGAGGGCGGCGGAGCGGAACAACCAGTCGCGTCGGGTCGATGTCATGTCGGGGAACATAGGAAAAGATCGTCATTCTTGGCAACCATTCCCTGGCGCGGGTGTTCACCCCGGCACACTGTCGTTCACCGTCCATGCCCTTCTCCCTCCCCGCTCCCCTGCGTATGTGTCTCCTGCCTGCGCTTTTCGCTATCTCGCTCATCGGCGCCCGTGGCGCCGATTCTCCCGCCGGCACCGGCAGCGCCTCTCCGTCCCCTGATTCCCACGCAGGCCAAACCGTGACCGACCTGGACATGGCCTTCGACCTGATTCGGCGTCGCATCCGGAATGCCCCTCGCGTGGGGGAACCGGCACCGGCGCTTTTCCTTCCGCTCGCGGGAGACGCGGAGCGATTCGTGTCGCTGCACACGTTGCGGCGCAGCAGACCCGTGGTCCTTCTCTTCGGCAGCCGGAGTTGTGGCGTCTTCCGGGAATCCCTCGGAGGAATCCAGGAACTGTATTTCCGCTTCGGCAACGATGTCCTCTTCCTGTTCGTCTACATTCGCGAGGCCCACCCCATGGACGGTTTCGAGGGGGATCCCGACGCCGACGTGCTGGATCCCGTTTCGTTTGCCGAAAGGGAAGCACTCGCCGCGCGCACCCGGGAACACCTGCGCATCCGGTTTCCCGCGGTGGTCGATTCGATGGATGACGCCACCGCCGTTCGCTGGGGGGCATGGCCGGTGCGGCTCTTCGTGGTCGACACGGACGGACGGATCGCCTACGCCGGAGCGCAGGGCCCCTGGGGGTACCGGCCCTACCGGGGCTACCTTCACGGAGACGGGCGCTACCAGGAGAAGTCCTTCGCCGCCGAAGACACGCATGAATCTTCGAAGGAGTCGCTCGAGGAATTCCTCGAGAAACGATTCCCCACGTCCCGGTGAGTCTTCCGGCCGACCGGCGTTCCTGCTTCTCGTGGGCATCTCCCTCGCCGAATGGTTTCCAAATTTCCGTGGAAATGCACCGCGTCCGGTTATCTGGTGAGGCATGAGACGTCCGCGCATCGCCGTGACGATGGGCGACCCTGCCGGGGTCGGACCGGAAATCTGCCTCGATCTTCTCTCCCAACCGGAGATCGCGGAGACATGCGTTCCAATCGTGTTCGGTGACCGGACCGTGCTCGAGCGGTGTGCCCGGGAAACGGGAAAAACCGCGCCGGTGCACTTTTACGACGAAACGACTCTGGCCGACGCCGATCTGCCGGGGGTCTTTCACGCCGCCACCATTCGCCCATCGGAGCTGGAACCCGGCACGGTCAACGCGGCGACCGGACGCCTCGCCTACGAGTTCATTCTCCGGGCGATCGACGGGGCGCTCGAGGGAACGGTCCATGCCGTCACGACCGCTCCGGTGAACAAGGAGGCCCTCCGGGCGGCCGGCGTTCCCCAGCCCGGTCACACCGAGATCTTCGCGGAACGCACCAAAGCACCCCGTGCCTGCATGATGCTGACGTCCGAGGTCCTCACCTGCAGCTTCGTCACCGTCCACGTCGGTTATCACGAGGTGCCCGGTCTCCTCACCGAGAGCCGCGTTCTCGACACGATCGAACTCACCCGCGAGGCGATGACACGCATCCGGGGACGGGAACCGAAACTTGTCGTCTGTGGGCTCAATCCTCACGCGGGCGAGCATGGACTCTTCGGCAATCGCGAGGAGGAAACCGTCATCGAGCCGGCCATCGGGAAAGCGCGCGCGGAGGGAGCCACGATCGAGGGCCCCCTCCCGCCCGATACCGCCTTTCTCGACTGGCGCCGGGCCGAAACGGACGCCTTCATCTGCATGTATCACGACCAGGGACACATCCCCCTCAAGGCCCTCGCCTTCGACAGGGCGATCAACACCACGCTCGGGTTGCCCATCGTGCGCACGTCCGTCGACCACGGCACCGCACTCGACATCGCGTGGCAGGGCAAGGCGAACCCGCGCAGCCTCTTCGAGGCCACCCAGCTGGCGGCGCGCCTCGCGTCGTGAAGCCGGCCCGCCCGTGTCATGGAACTCGTTCTCGCCGACGATTTCACGGGAGCCGCCGAGATCGCCGGCATCGCGGCACGGACCGGGTTCGAGACGATCCTGACACTCCAGCCTTTTTCACCGATCGCGGAACGGCGGGCGATCCGGGTCATCGACACCAACACGCGTGCCCTTCCGGATGCCGAGGCGGCGGCGCGTCTCGCGGAGATCTGCAGCCGGTTTCCCTCGCCCCGGCCTGCAGCGCTCTACAAGAAGATCGACTCCGTCCTGCGCGGCCCGGTTGCGTCCGAAGTCGAAGCCGTCCTCGACGCCCTCGATCTTCGCGCGGCCGTTGTCGTTCCCGCCAATCCGACGCGTGGACGCACGATTCGGAAGGGCCGTTACTACATCGACGGCGTCCCCCTGGACGAGACCGCCTTCGGACGGGATCCTCACCATCCGGCCACCACGTCCCTGGTTCGGGAGAGAGTCGGCCCATCGGAACGGCTTCGGCTGCCCGATGCCAGCTCCGAGACTGACCTCGTCGCGATCGCGGCACAACTCGCCCCGGACGAACTACCGGTGGGCGGCGCCGACTTCTACCGTGCCTGTCGCGGCATCGAGGATCGGCCCGCCGGTCCCGAGTCCTTTTCCGGGAAGAACCGGCGTCTCTGGCTCGGAGGAAGCCAGGCCAACCGGGAGGCACGTGACCGGCATTTCGCCTCTCATGGGGTTCGCACGATCGATCTCGCCCCGGCCGACGACCCGGACACCGTGTCGAAGCGGGCAGCCGCCTCGCTCGCCGGAGGCCACTCCGTCGCACTGGAACTTCCGCGCGCGCCTCATCCCTCGCCCGCCGAATTGGAGACGCTGCTGTCCCGGACAGCGGTGATGACGATCGAGCGAGTCAAGCCGGATGTCCTCCTCGCCGAAGGTGGTGCCACGGCCCGGGCGGTCTCGGAGCAGGCCGGCTGGCTGGAGTTTTCGATCGCCGGCGAACTCGCCCCCGGCGTCGTCGCCCTGCGCCCGACATCCGATCGCGCAGCCCCGCTCTTCGTCGTCAAACCCGGGAGCTACCCGTGGCCCGATGCATGCTTCGCCCCGTGACCCCGGAGGGCGCGACAAAGGGATTCCGTCACCGGAGTTTCCAGACGAGGGCGTTTCCTCTCCGCTTCTTGCGCTCCAGGCCGATGTCTCTTTCCAGTCGCCGGGTCCATTCCGGACAGGGACGGACGTAGGGCAGACCTCGCAATTCACGCAACTCCACCCAGGTCAGTCCCTTCGGCTGCGCTTCCAGTGCGGAGCGAATCGTGTCCCGGTATTCCCCGTAGGTCATCTTCTCCCGTGGCGTCTCAGTTGAGACCAAGATTGTCGGGCTCATCGGCGACGAGCCGGTAGAAGGGACTGATCTCCCGGAGCATGTCCTTCCAGAGGCGATCGACGCCGGACACCTCGATCACCTGGGGCTCGGCGTCGTGCGTGATCCAGGAGTCCCTCTCCAATTCGTCCTCGAGTTGCCCCCCCGACCAGCCCGAATAGCCGACGAAGGCGCGAATCCGGTACCCCTCCATCTGGTGCATGAGGGCCTCCTGGGCGGAGAGGTGGGTCGAATACTGCAGCTTCCCATCATAGTCGGACCAACCCAGCGCCGCGAAGGTCAGGTGTTCGGTCGACACGGGCCCTCCCATGAAGACCGGCGTATCCGCCAACTCCGCAAACTGTTCGCCCGGGAAGGTCTCCTCGCTGAGCAGATCGCCCACGGTCCGTCCGATGGGACGATTGAGGATATAGCCGTGGGCCCCCTGCTCGAGAGAGTGCTCGGTAAGGAGCAGCACACTCTGAAAGAAGGTGGGTTCGCGCAGGGCGGGAGCGGCGAGAAGCAATTGCCCCTTGAGAGTTTCAGCTTGTTCGTCCGGCGACATCCGAAAAGAAACGTTCAAACGGGAAGGTGAAATAGATTTTCTCGATTGGCAATCGCGAAGCTTGTGTGTTCGTTGATCCCATGACTCTTCCCACCGAAACCGTGCGCTCCGGAGCCGAGCTCGCACCGTCCGACGTTTCCGCCGCCGCAGCAGCGCTCCTGGACGAATCGGTCGAAGCCTCCGCCAAGGCCGACTTCCTTGCCGCCTTGTCATCCCGGGGGGAATCGCCGGCTGAAATCGCCGCGTTCGCGGATGAATTCCTCCACCGGGCGGTCGATCCGGGACTCGATTCCGCCACGATCGACGCGCCGCTTCTCGACGTCTGCGGAACGGGTGGTGACAAGCTCGGCACGTTCAACGTTTCCACCACGACCGTCTTCGTCCTGGCCGCCTGTGGCGTCGCGGTGGTGAAACACGGAAACCGAGGAATCACCTCGAAGAGCGGGGGAGCGGACGTGCTCGAGGCACTCGGTATCCGCATCGACCTGCCGCCCGGGGATTTCTGCCGCTGTGTGGAAGAAGTGGGGGCCGGGTTTCTCTTCGCTCCCCTCTATCATCCGGCGTTCAAGGCCGTCGCACCGGTCCGCAAGCTCCTCGCGGAGCGGGGCCAGCGCACCATGTTCAACATTCTCGGCCCCCTTCTCAATCCCGTGCGCCCCCCCTATCAGGTCGTCGGCATTTTCGACGGCAGCCTTGGGCCCGCCTACACCGCCATTCTCGCGAAACTCGGACGCGCCCATGCGTGGACGGTGCACGGCACGACCGAAACGGGCGCGGGGATGGACGAACTCTCCAACCTCGGACCGTCCCAGGTCTGGGAGACCAGGGATGGCCGGAACGCTCACTTTTCGATCGAACCCGGCAGCCTCGGATTGGCCGCGGCCACCACACGCGACATCGAGGGAGGGGATGCCACCGAAAACGCCGCCCTGCTGCGTGGAATCCTCGCGGGCGATATCACGGGCCCACCACGGGACATCGTTCTTCTCAACGCCGCGGCCGGGCTCCTCGTTACGGGCAAGACCGACTCGCTCGAGACCGGCATCGAAGAGGCCGGGAAGGCGATCGACTCGGGTGCCGCCATCGCGGTTCTCGAACAGTGGCGGGACTTTGCCTGAAGCCACCAACCTCCAGGCGCGGCCATACGCAGCTACCGCTGCTGGGTCACCTCGCGCGCGATATCGGGCTGGAACATCGTTGCCGGATTCGCGTCGTAGCGCAGGTGCACGATTCGCCAGCCGTCGCCGGGATTGAAAAAGGTGAACTCGTTGACGAAAGGCTGCTTGTCGAAGTGCGCGACGCAACGGAGCACCGTGACTCGCTTCGTCACCGCGACCTCGTTCACGATCTCGTAGTCGAGAAAGTCGCCCATCGTTCCGACCATCTGGCCGAAAGCGGCGGCGACCCGCTTCGCGTCCGCTTCCTTCACCGTTTCGGAGGTGGAGAGTGCGGCCTCCAGCGCTTCGTTCGCCTTGCCCTGTTCGCAGAGCTTGTAGAAGTCTTCCACCTGCTTCTGCGGATTGGGACCCTGGGCCAGGGCAGGCGAGGCGAGAAATCCGGTCAACACGAGGATCGGCGTCAGTATGAGAAATCGCTTGGTCATGGATTCGTTGAGGAGTTTCGACGGGAAGGAGCTACCCCCTCCCCTACGGAAGGGCGGATCTTACCAAGCCTCCCCGCGCTCCGCAACGCTCTTTCCGCCGCTTTTGCGATTCTCCGATTCGGTCGTTTCCGGACGGAATTTCCCTTGCGGGTGTCGGAATGCCGTCGCTAGAACGGGTCGATCTCGCGCTCTCGTTCATGACCGACTCCGATTCCCCCTCCGATCCGTGGCAGGAACTCCCCGCACTCCTCGACGAATCCCGCCATGCGGAACTCCATGCGGCCATTCGATCGATGACACCGGTGGATCGCGCCCGCACCCTCTCGCGACTGTCCGCCCCACGCATCCACCAGCTGCTCGAGTCGATCGAACCCACCTTTGCGGCCGGGCTCGTCGAGGCCGTGCCCGACTCCCAGGCGTTCCGACTCTTGGCGGAAATCCCCGCTCCCACCGCAGCGAACATCGTCCAGCACCTGCCCGAGGAAAGGGGGGCCGATCTCCTGCAGCGACTCGACGAGCGGTCCGCCGCGGAAATTTACCAGCATCTGCCGGAAACATTCGCCCGGCAAACCCGCACGCTTGCCGCCTACCCTCCCGACACCGCAGGCGGCCTGATGTCGCCTCACTTTCTCGCGTATCGCGGCTCCCTTCTCGTTCGCGAGGTGATCGACGACATGCGCGACAACAACGAGCGTTACCGTGGCTTCGCGATCCAGTATCTCTATGTCGTGGACGACCGGAACAGGCTCCTCGGCGTCCTCCCGCTGCGGCGTCTCCTTCTTTCACCGCGCGGCACCCACATCGAGGAGATCATGGTCCGGAATCCGCTTCGCCTGCCCTGCGACGCCGGCCTCGAGGCGATGCGTGAACTCTTCGATTCCCACGGATTCCGCGGGGTCCCGGTCGTGGAGAGCGCCAACAACGAAGTTCTCGTCGGCGTCGTGGAGGAAAAGGCGATTCGCTCGGCGTCGGAACGCCGCACCCGGAGAACATTTCTGAAGATGGCGGGAATCGTCGGGGGAGACGAATTGCGCTCGGCACCGCTCCGCCTGCGATCGACCCGTCGCCTCGCCTTTCTCGCACCGAACATCGCCCTGAATCTCCTCGCCGCCAGCGTCATCGCCCACTACCAGGAAACCCTCGAAGCGGCCGTGTTCCTTGCCGTCTTCCTTCCTATCATCTCGGACATGAGCGGCTGCTCGGGAGGACAGTCGGTGGCGGTGTCGCTGCGCGAATTGACCCTGGGCGTGATTCGGCCTCACGAATTCGGGCACGTGGTGGCGAAAGAAGCCCTCGTCGGCCTCATCAACGGGGCGATTCTCGGACTGTTGCTCGGAGGTGCGGCGATTCTCTGGTTCGACAGCCCCTGGGCCGGTCTCATCGTCGCCGTCGCGCTCGCGGCCAACACCCTGCTTTCCGTCGTCATCGGCGGCCTGATTCCTCTCGTCCTGCGAGGTCTCCGGCTCGATCCCGCTCTCGCTTCCGGTCTCGTCCTCACCACCGTGACCGACTTCACCGGTTTCCTGTTCGTGCTGTCCCTGGGAACGGCCCTGCTCGACAAACTGTGATCCGGGATCGTCTCCGCCACGAACTCACTCACCCGGGTCGAAGGTTGTCGGGACCGGAGGCGCGGATTACTATTCCGTGAAAATGTCGAATCGCACCGCCCTCATCGCCGGAGCCGCCACCGTGGTTTTGGCCCTTCTCATTCTCACGAATTTCGGGCGTAATCTGCCGTTCGGCGACGGGACGTCCCGCGATCCCAGCCTCCCCCCGATCGAACGTCCCGAGCGGCCCGACCGCAGGCTCCTGAAGCGTTTCGCGGATGCTTCCCTGCCGGAGATCCTGGCGGAGATGCGCGCCGATCTCGACCCCGTGCCGGCAGCCGTCCCTCCTCCCCTGCTCGCCGCCCTGCCCGATGCACCGTATCCGTTTTCCGGCGCTCCGGCCTGCGACCCGGAGGCCCTGCGGCAAGCCGCGGCGTCCTTCCCCACTCCGGACGATACCGGCGAGCCGGACGGCGAAGGTTCCAGCGATCCGGAGTCGGCAGATCCGTCCGCCGATTCGACACCCGCCGTCCGCTGGCGCAATCATCTCGCCGCCGCGGGAAGTGGCGCCCCGAATGCGCGAGAGGTGGGCCGATTTCCTCCCGAAACGCTACCGGGTTATCCCGGAACCGAGCCAACGCACGCGCCGGTCCGTCTCGAGAGTCAGAGCACGGACCTTCGGGCACCCATCGCCCTGGCCGCGATCGACGGGGAACCCGGTCTCGACATCGTCAGTCATGGAGGGGAGCGTTTCTTTCGGCTCGATACCTCCGGGGGACAGCTCGTCGCCCTCGAATCCCGGGCGGAAACGGCCGGCGCCGACCTGGTGCTTCCCGCGGACTACGATGGCGATGGCGACGACGACCTTTTCCTGGTGCGGGGACGCGGGCTTCCCGATTCCCTCCTCCGCAACGAGGGAAACGGCATCCTGGAGGACGTCACGATCGGGGCCGGCCTTCTCGCGTTCGGCGACACCACCTCGGCCTGTTGGATCGATTGTGACGCCGACGGTTGGCTCGATCTCGTCGTCGGATACCGTGACCGCCCGCTCGAACTCTACCGGCAGGAGCCGGGCGGAACATTCGTTCCCTTCGCTTGGGAGTCCGGACTCTGGGTCCCCGGTGATGTCGTTCGAATCGTGGCGGCGGAATGCAACGACCAGCCCACACCCGAATTCCACGTGGCGGTGGACGGAGGACCCGACCTTTTCTTCTCGCGTGCATCGGCGGGGGGAACCCTCCGTTTCGCGGATGTGCGGACGCAGGCGGGTGTTCCTTCGAGTGATGCCGGGGCGGTGGTGCACTTTTTTGATTTCGACAACGATGGGGACGAGGATCTGCTGTGGGGTGAGCCTGGTTTGGCGGGCGACGAATCCCAGGCACGGGCCCTCTTTCCCTCGCTGACCGAGCACCCCTTCCTGCGCCTTCTCCTCAATGACGGCGCGGCGAAATTCTCGGACGCCACGCGCGCCTCCGGCCTGGCCGGGGCGGGAGCGGTCCGTTCCCTCGCCACGATCGATCTCGACAACGACGGTTTCGAAGACGTGATCGCCGGGACCGCAGGGCTCGCCCTGAACCGCGTCTACTGGAACCGGATGGGAACGGGACTCCGGGACATCACGGTGTCCGCGGGGTTCGGCTGGCTTCATGACACCCCGAGCCTGGCCGGACTGAGTCGAGATGGCATTCCTCGCCTGCTTTCGGTCGAGGCTGGCGGCCCGGTGCGGATGGCCCGGAATGCGGCACCGCCAGGGGACTGGATCACCCTTCGCCTGCTCGGCCACCGGCCGGGCCTGAGACTCGCTGTCGTCGTGAGGGACGAAGACTGGATCCTCCATCCCATTCAACGGACCACCACCACCGCAAACGAGGTGACCATCGGACTCGGAAGAGCGGATACGATCGAAAGCGTGCAGGTCTACCAACCGGGCCAGCCGGAACCGGTTCGCGAGGGAAAGGCCCTGGAGCCCAATCGCGTTCTCGATCTCGACCTTCCGTCCCCGGAGCCTCCCAAACCGCTCGAGCCGGCACCAACCGGCACGGATGGGTAAAATTCTTGCATTTCCAAAGGGGAAGTCCGACAACTCCTTACAAGCCCGGACGCCATGATCACCCCTGTGTTGCAAGACGAAGAACTAGTCCGTGATTTTCACACGGCGGACAACGTCACGGGAGCGTTGCACCTCTGGTGGTTGGGCCACAGCGGCTACCTCATCAAGTGGAATGGGCACGGGATTCTTTTCGATCCGCTGCTCTCGGACGCGATCGTGCGCAAATACGAGGGCACCTCGAAGGCGATCTCCCTGCTCACCGAGCGAGCCGTCGATCCTCTCCTGATGAGTGGCGTCGAATGGATCGTCATCACCAGCCTCGACGAGGATCACTTCGACCAGGAGACGATCCTCTCTCTCCGTTCCGCCAATCCACACGCCAAGCTCGTTCTGCCCGCCGGCAGCGAGGCGGAGGCGGAGCGCATTCTCGGACCGGCCGCCCCTCCCTCGATTCCCCTCGACGCCGGGGCCTACGTCGATTGTGGCCCTTTTGAATTCCACGGCATCCAGGCCGCCAATCCCGGGATCGAGACGGACGACAAGGGACATTCCCTCGATCTCGGCTATGTCGTGGTTTGCGGCCCCTTTACATTCTATCACGCCGGCGACACCGACTGGCACACGACACTGATCAAGGAGCTACGGCGCTGGCCCCTGAATCTTGCCTTCCTTCCGATCAACCGGACAAGTGAGGCGGAGGCCGTTCGGGGTGGGAACCTGAGCGGTTTCCAGGCGGCGGTCCTCGCCAAGGCGATCAGCGCCGGGCTCGCCGTTCCGTGCCACTACGACATGATCGACCGGGACAATCCGTCCACGGGCGAATTCGAAGAGACCTGCACCCGGTTGAGCCAGCGCTTCCGCCTTCTCGATCCGGGGCAACGACTCACGATGGGCCCGGTCTACGATGCCAGCGCGGGCAAGGCCCTGCCGTCCGAGTCCCAGGAGAACCGCCGACGATTCGGCGTCTGAGCGGACTGTCCACCTTCCGGCGAAATCAGCCCTCGATCTCGTCCTCCCACCGTCGCTGCCGGGCCTTGCGTCGCTGCGCCCGGTGGTCCATCTGGCGGATTTGCTTTGGTGTCAGTTGTTCGCTCCGGGATGCCCAGGGACGCGGCCCCGCATCTCCCGCCATGAGACTGCCGAGCGGCTCGATTTCACCGACGACGTCGGCGAGCCCGAATCGCTCGATCTGCTCGCGCACCTGGACCGCCGGCTTGTAGGCGATGGGCGTTTCGGTCAGGTCGGCTCGGCCGTGCCACCAGCGGACGTCGAGTCCCCGGGTCGTATCGGCAATCGTTCGCTTCACTCTCTTTTCATCGACCTCGCCGCCGGACAGGCGAAAATCGCGCATCATGGCGCTCCGGGAACGATTTCGTCCTGCGCCGTGCGGGGCGAAGCTCAAGTAGTCGGAATTGTCCCGGCCCAGGGTCACGAGAATCGGCTCGGCCATGTTGAGAGGGATGAGGCCGAGGAGGGGGCGGCCGGAGTCGTCTTTCCAGGCAGGAGTCGCCCCCTTTCCATGGAGGAAGAGATCGCCCCGACGCCAGACGAAGTTGTGTTCGTTGCCGAACGCCGCCACCGGGTCGGCTCCGGACCGCTCGAGAAATCGCGCATGGATCGACTCGTGATTCGCCCGCGTCCATCGGCCGACGTAGCGGAGGGCTTCCCAGTATTCCTCACCGAGAGAGGTCTCGATATCGAGCCACGCCGCCGCTGCCGGAATACCCTCGGCGATGCGTGCCGTCTCCCGAATCGCGGCCTTGTGGCCTCGCTTGAAGACGTGGGCGCCCAGACCGCGTGAGCCGTGATGGGTAACCAGCGCCAACACCTCCGTGGTTTCGCCCCCGGGCGAAGACTTCATCTCGGAGTGCAGGGGTTCGGACAAGTCGCGATGCCCCGCCTCCGACAGGGTTGCGACCAGATCCGGTCCGACACGCATCCTGCCGAGGAACGCGAAGTGGTTTCCGTCACCCTGGTCCGCCATGTGCATGGTGGCATGCGCACGGAGTCCGCTGAGGAAGCGGTTGTCCCAGACCGGTTCGTCGATCACGGGATGCGGAACCAGATCGTCCGGACTCCGGCCGCCCGGTCCGAACCGGGTCGATGCCTGGATACAGTCGAGCAGGTGCGACGGATCCTCGTCGCTTCGAAAGAAGGTCGCGTAGAGCGAGCAGCAGATGTCCGCACTGTGGGCCGCCGGCACTATTGCTCCCTCCACCGCAATCGCCCCCCCCACCGGAATCGTCGCCTCGGCCGCCCCGGCGGGGCAGGCGTCGGGCATGACCGCTCCGGCTGCAATGACAGGGGTCCGCATGAGTTGCCGCATCGTGCGCCGGACCGCAACGATGTTTGTCTCGTCCTCTTCACACGTCGCCTCGATCGCCTCGGCGAAGGGGAGAGGATCCTGTCTGCGGCGAACCTTCGGATCCGGTTTCGGGAAGTCCCGGGCGAGCAGCTTGAGAAGATAGGCCTTGTCACGGATTCCCCGCCCTTCCAGTTCCCGGGCGGCGGCGATCAACCTGGCATAGAGCGAGCCGGGCGGCCATCCGGCCTCCTCGAGGTCCTCGGCATCGATCATGGATCAATCCCTCTCCGGGTGTACCGGCACGGTTTCTGCTGGGAGGGTTGATGGGAGCGGAAGAAAGGTCGAGCATTCTCTTGTCTAGCGACTTGAAATTTCATAAAAGTTAAGCGATGGAGGTTTCTGCGCGATTTTTTTGTTGATTTTTTTGTGAACAGAGATAAAGCAGCGCCGTCTAAAGTAACGAGGATCCAGTGCGGGTAATCCGCGGGAGGAACTTCACGCGGCCCAGCGAAACTAAGAGACGAATCGATCCGCGCGCAACGAAGAAGCGGATCAGCGAAACGGCCGGCCTCCCCAACCCAATCCATTCCCCTCGTCTGATGACGCGAGCCGAATCGTGTTCGTCAATCAGCACCGCACCGCGTAGACACCACACACCGTAAACCACCTCAAAGTCATGGCAAATTTGGAAATGGACGGAGGGATCAAGATCTATCTCCGCGAAATCGGGAAAACTCCCCTGCTCACGCGGGAAGAGGAAGTCGAACTCGCCGATCGCATCAAAAAGGGCGACAAGGAAGCGCGCGCCCACATGATCAAGGCCAATCTCCGCCTCGTCGTGAAGATCGCGCAGGATTACGCCAACTACGGTCTTCCCCTGCTCGACCTGATCTCGGAAGGAAACATCGGCCTGATGAAGGCGGTGGAGCGCTTCGATCCCAACAAGGGGGGCAAGCTCTCGACCTATGCCGCCTGGTGGATCAAGCAGTCGATCAAGCGGGCTCTCGCCAACCAGAGCAAGACGATCCGTCTTCCGGTGCACATGGTCGACAAGATCTCGAAGATGCGCCGCGTCGCGATGGTTCTGAGCGAGGAGCTCGGGCGCGAACCGACCGACGAGGAGTTGGCCGAGGAGATCGGTATCGACCGGGCGAAACTGTCCCACCTCAAGTCGGCGGCCCTGCGGCCCGCTTCGCTCGATGCCCCGATCAGCGAAGACGACACCACAGAGTTCGGAGAGATCATCGGCGACGAGAAGGCCCAGACCCCGCTCGAGTTGCTGAGCCACAAGAACATGCACATGCAGCTCGACGATCTTCTCGAAGTGCTCGACGAGCGCGAACGGAAGATCATCGACGCCCGATTCGGCTTGGCCGGCCAGAAGCCGAAGACTCTCGAGGAGGTCGGTCAGGAATTCGGCGTGACCCGGGAAAGGATCCGCCAGTTGCAGAACATCGCCCTGAAGAAACTCCGGCGCGCCCTGCAGAAGAAAGAAGATCCCGGTCCCCGCCCCCTCCGGTCGAACAAACCGTCCGACGACGACGAACTGGCGGAAGACGAGGAAACCCTCCTGGCCCTGTAGGGCTTTGGGAGGGGTCCCTTCCCGATTGATTTGTTGATTTGTGCGTGTCCCCCTCTCGCCCTTCCCGTCGGAAGGCGAAGGAAACATCGGTGCCTACCGACGCCTACCGGAGGCAGGCCTAAGCGGAGGGATCACTCGCGGCCCACGTGGCAGGCACGAGAGCGTTTTGCCGCCGGGGACGTTGGACCTTCCGAAGGACCTCTTCTGAATGCCCCTCTTCAACAGGCCTCGGTCCCGGGTCTTCACCCGTCGAACGCACCGATGAGGAGTGAGGCATTGTGCCCCCCGAATCCGAACGAATTCGTCAGGGCCGTCCGCACCTTGGCCTCCCGGGCTTCGTGGGGGACGTAGTCGAGATCGCACTGGGGATCGGGATTATCGAGGTTGATGGTGGGAGGAATCACACCCTCGTTGACCGCCTTGACACAGGCGGCCAACTCCACGCCGCCCGCCGCTCCGAGAAGGTGTCCCGTCATCGACTTGGTCGAACTGACGAGAAGCCCGTTGGTGGCGCGCTCGCCGAAAACGGCCTTGATCGCCTCGGTCTCGCACACGTCACCGACGCTTGTCGAGGTCCCGTGCGCGTTCACGTAGTCAACTCCATCGATTCCCGTGCCGGCGTACCGGATTGCCATTTCCATGCACCGGCGCGCTCCGGCTCCCTCGGGGTGGGGTGCGGTGAGATGGTAGGCGTCGGCCGAAACACCGTATCCGAGGAGTTCGGCATGGATTCGCGCCCCGCGCCGCTTTGCGTGTTCGAGTTCCTCGATGATGACGACCCCGGCCCCCTCACCCATGACGAAACCATCTCGGTCGACGTCGAACGGGCGCGATGATCTCTCGGGCTCGTCGTTCCGTCTACTCAGCGCTCTCATGTTGCCGAACCCAGCCAATCCCATGGGGCAGATCGTCGCCTCCGAGCCACCTGCCACGAAAAGGTCGGCATCACCGAATTTGATCATGCGCCACGCCTCTCCGATATTGTGATTCGAGGTCGCGCATGCGGTGACGATGCACATGTTGGGACCCCGCAGGTCATACTCCATCGACACCATGCCGCTCGAGATGTTGGCGATCATCATCGGGATCGTGAAGGGCGACACCCGGGACGGGCCTTTCTCGGCGAAGATCTCGTGCTGTTTTTCCAGCGTCATCAGTCCCCCGATCCCGCTCCCCACCATGCACCCGAATCGGTCCCGGTCCGTCGCGTCGAGATCGAGGCCCGAGTCGTCGAGTGCCATTTTCGAAGCCGCCATCGCGAACTGGGCGAACCGGTCGCTTCGCCGGGCATCCTTGTGATTCCTGAAAAAGGGCTTCGGATCGAAGTTCTGCACCTCACCCGCGATCTTGCACTCGTAGGGGGAGGGATCCACCGATGAGATCCTCCGGATGCCGCTGCGTCCACTGACCAGGTTGTCCCAGAACGAGGTGAGGTCGTTGCCAACGGGGGAAACGACACCTACACCGGTAATCACGACTCGACGATCCATAGGTTCTTCCGAGAATGTAGCGGCTAAACTCGACACGCTTGCGGTCCATTGCAAGACCATTCTCAGGCGTTTCCCACTTCGTGAAAGGCCCCACTCGGAGGTCTTCCAACGATCGTTCAGATCTCGATGACTCGCTCGCGTTCATTCATCGCTCCGCAACGCGGACACTCCGCGAGATCGCTCTCCGACCGATCCTCGAAGACGTGATCGCAGATTCCGCAGATGACGAAGTGCTTTCGTCTTCGACTCTCGCGGCCATGGCGAAACACCTCCGCCGCGATCCACGAGAAGAACACTCCACAGAGAATCACGACGAGATACACCGCGATAATGCTGTCGAGGGTGACGCGAAACATGGCCGGGAATCTACCGCGTTGCGCCGCCGACTTCAATCCACCCCTTTTCGACGTCGTCCGGCCCGCCTTCGTCTTCGTGAAAGCGCAAGGTCGACTCGATGATGAAGGAGAGTTCGCCCGCACCGGCGGCATCGAATTCCTCTCCCAGTTCGACCTCGACCACGCGTCCCGCCGGATCGACGGCGATCTCGGCACGAAACGAGGGAACCGCATCCGCAATCGCAAGATAATCGGAGAAGATCGACCAGGGAGCGACCCCTCGCGCGTCGAGATTCTCGCTCAATTTGATCGGGGGGGGCCTGTTGTCCGGCAAAGGCACCGCCCGATCCTCGAGCGCAAAGAGCGCCTCGAGGCCCGGTGTGTCTCCCCAGGGGGCGAGAAATCGCGGCCCGATCGACTGGAACGAGGGTTGGAACCGCACGTCGTGATCCTCGATGCTCTGACGCGACACATCGCGAAGCGTCGATGGCCGGAGATAGACGATCCTGTCGCGAGACCGTTGCAGGATGGAGCGTGCCACCGGATCCGAGCGATCGAGGAAGGTCATCTCTCCGTTCTCCGGTTCCACCCGGCCCGGAACCGGGTAGACGACCTGGAACAGGTAGAATCCCGCCCCGTGAAGAAGCAGGGAGAAGAAGACGAAAACGGTGAGATAGAAGGATACTCGACCCGGACCGCTCCAGGAAAAGATCAGTCCCGCATCGTCCTCTCCCGATCTCGTCTGCTCGCGTCCGAAAATCATTCCCTTCGATCGAATGGGTTGGGAATCTGCTCCCCAGGCCCGCCTCTCCTGCGTCCTTACGGCCGCTCTTCCGCCGTCGCGAACGACAGGTCGTATCCGTGTTGGAGGACCAAATCGGAGATCGCGACGATCGTTCCGTAGTGCACGCTTTCGTCCCCGAGCAGGATGACCTGCGAAGATCTCTGATGGGACGCCTTCAGCACCTCGTCGAGATCCTCTCGCTCGACCCGGCGCTCGTTGAAGAAGATCAGTTCCGGATTTCCGGCCGTCACCGTGATGATGTGCGCCTGAGGAGCCGCCGGCAGCGCCGACCGGGTCGTCGGAAGCCGGATCGAAACGCCGGATTTCAGGACGAAATTCGAACCGAAGAGGAAGAAGATGAGAAGCAGCAACACGACGTCGAGCAGGGGCGCCGTGTAGAGAAAACCCGCCCCCCGGTCCGGCAGCGAGGAATCCAGTTTCACCCCTCTCCCCCTTCCTTGCTTTCGTGTCCACCACCCGGTTGGTCCAGCTCCGGGCGGATCGAGATGATGTCGCCGGGCTCCGCCCGAAAATCGCAGATCGTGTTCACGATCTCGATCCCGGCGCTTTCCATATCGTGCATCAGGGAGCGACTGTAGGCTCGCAGGTGGGAGTAGAAGACATAGGCGGGTATCGCCACCATCAAGCCCGCGGCGGAGGTGATGAGAGCTTCGTAGACCCCCTTCGAGATCTCCGCGACCGTGGCAAAGCCACCCGCCGCATTGATCTGGACGAACGTATCGACCAGGCCGAGAACCGTCCCGAGCAGGCCAATCAGTGGGGCGATGTAGGCGACCGCCATCAGCACCGACAGATTCTTTTCCAGCTTCGGCACCTCGAGCTGCCCGCTCTCCTGAACGATTTCCTTGAGTTCCGACCGGGGGGCGGTGTGCCTCCGCAGGGCGGAATGAATCACCCGTGCCGCGGGCCCCGGCGCCGAGCTGCACTCCGACCGGGCCTCGGTGTAGGCCTTGTTCTTGATCAGATTGCGCAGTCCGAAGAGAAGGTCACCCACGTCGATGCGGGCGCGATGATAATAGAAAAGGCGCTCCAGGAAAATGGCGATGGCGAGTACCGAGCAACCGAAGAGTAGCCACATCAACGGTCCGCCTTTGGTGATCAGATCCATGAAAAGAGGACGGGCACGTCGCCCGGGACATTGTGGTAACACAGGGTGGCACCGATGAAAAGAAGCGACGCCGTTTTCCGGGGAGGTTTCAGCCGAGGTCGAAACTGTAGCGCGGTCCCGACTTCCGTCGAGACGGGCCGTTCCCCGAATTTTCGTCCGGTTGAGCCTGGTCTCGCCTGCCCGTCCCGCTCGAGGGTGGAGTCTCGACGGAAGGGGGAAGGATCGCCGGCCCGGGCTGGATCGCCAACTTCACCTCCTCGTCCTCCTCGTCCTCCTCGTCCTCCACAATCTCCTCGACCGCCTCCTCCTCCTCCACCTCGAAGGGCGAGTCGACGACGATGGGGGAGACGAGAACCGGGGGAGGAAGCGCTTCGCCGGTTTCGGCTTCAGGTTCAACCGGACCTTCGGCTTGGGTTGAGGTTTCGGGTTCGACACCGTCGCCTCCTGCGCCCTCCTCCGGAAGCGCCCCGGAAACTCCCGGGACAGGCTCCTCCTCGTTCTCCAATCCGAACGCGCCAGCATCCTCGTCCAGTTCGAAAATCGAGGCCGTTTCGGCGTTCTCGAAAGCTCCGGCTACGCCCTGCTCCTCCCCGCCTTCTTCAGCGGGCTCCGGGGTGTATTCCAGCGTCTCCCTGTCCTCACCGGGTCCCGGATCGGTCAGATTGTCCATGTGCTCGAACGCGAGTCCCTCGAGAAGCGTGGTTTCCCCGGGGATTCCCGTGTCGAGTTCCGTGTCGAGTTCCTGCGGCCGCGACGGTTTGAGGGTGACCGGCTCGCTTTCCTCCCCCTGCCAGTCGTTCACGGCGGACCATTCCCTTGGTTCCTCTTCTTCCCGCGGCTCCGCCTTCCCGTGTTCGGGCTCTGGAGACCGGGGGAGGGAACGAAGAACGCGTTTCCCCTCCTCCGCCCCGGGCAGCGTCGAAGCCGTTTCGATCTCCCGGAGGTGCGAGGCGAGTTCTTCCTCGATGCGGACCGCCTCCTCCCGCACGATACCGGCCGGAATCGCCGCTTCGGCGACTCCCGTGAGAATGTAACGCCCCTCCACCTCGCGCAGGTAGAGCGACCGATCACGCCCGCGATGGAGGCTCTCGATCGAACCGCTCTCTCCCAGCTCGGCGGCCAGCGCATTAACCGCTCCGGTCGCGGCCGCCACCAGGGCGCTCAGGGTCTCGGTCGAAACGATCTCCTCGGCTGTGATACCCGCGATCATCGCGCCGCTGCGATCCACCACCAGCGCCATGTCCAATTCGGATTCCTCCGCGAAATCCCGCAACAGGCTCTCGATCTTCTCCGCCAATTCGGAGGGAATGCGCAAGGCCACCGCGGTGGTGCGATCGGACTCTTCCTGGGAGGAACTCATCGGGTGAAAACATAAGCTCCGCGGCGGGGGGGCGTCAAACGGCCGCTGCCAGAGGCTCCGGATCGACCCGTGCCGCACGTTCCGCCCAGTCGCCGGACCGGGAGAACCTCTCCAGCACCATCTGCGTGAGGGCATCGAGCGTCGCAAAGATCTGGTAACCCGACGTCGCACACGCCAACCAGGCCGGGGCCGACACCCCGAGATCGTCGTCGATCTCCTCGGGAGGAAGGGCATCCGGCAGGTCACGCTTGTTGTGTTGAAAAACGATCGGACACCGGTCGGGACGAAGTCCGTTGGTGTCCATTGCTTCCCGGCATTCCCCCCAGGCCACGACGTTCGCCTTTCGCCGCTCCGCCCCCGAGTCCGTCACGAAAACGATGCCGTCGGCTCCCTGGAGAACCGACTCCCTGGTCTGGCTCAACGCGGACTGTCCCGGAACGGTGTAGAGTTGGAAACGGACCCGGTATCGCCCGAAGTCGAACGAGGTCACCGGGAGGAGATCGAAGAACACGGTTCGATCCTGGGGTGTCGCGATCGAGACCAGGTTGCCGCGTTGGCGAGGATCCAGCCTGCGGTGGATGTAGGCGAGATTCGACGTCTTCCCCCCTCGCGGAGTTCCGCAATAGACAATCTTGAAGTGGATCTCTCCGTTCTGTTCGTGAATGACTGCCATGTATGACGGGTTTTTCGTCGAGACGGTCTACGCCAACCGGTCGAGGGTGCGGGCCACGAGAATCAACTTGTCCCGGGTGCCGGGAGGAAACCCGGTCCCATCCTCTCTAACGGTCAGGCTGGACGATCCTTCGAGGAAGAAACTCAAGGTGCCCTGTCCGGTCTGGAGGGAAAACTGGGTCGCATCGTCCACGCCGGTCATGCGGGCGATCTCGCGGAGGTAGCGCACCGTTTCCGCTCCTTCACCGACTCCCGCACCACCGCCGGACGCGCCCGATCCCGCCGTGCCGGCGGGACAACTCACCATGCAGCCCGCGACACCCGGCAACTCCGCGACCAAACCGGCCACACGCTGCGGCGAGAATGGTCCCTCCACCCCGAAGACGGCCCGCAATTCGACGAAGCGGAGATCCGCGTCTCCGACCCGTGCGCCGGTTCGCGAACCGGTCCCGGACCCGGATTCCACCGGAGGGGTGGCAGCGAACGGGACTTCGCTCCGCGCTGGCTCCTGCGTCTGCCGAGGCGCCTGCTGATCGTGTTTCGCCGAGTCGAGAGGACCCATCGTCGTCTTGGCGGAGAAATACTTCTTCACCCGCGGCTTCTCCTCGGCAGGGGCACTCGAGGAAGAGGCGGCCGGATTCGACGCGGGGCGCGCGGGCGACGTGGGGCGCTCCCTCTGGGGATGCGCAACGGGTGTCGCCTGGACCTCGTCGAGGGGAACCGGACCACCGAGAAATCCCGTCGAAGGTGCCCCGACCGGATCACCTCCGCCCGAGACCGGTCCGGAAGAACCCTGTGCCGGAGATTCGGGAAGGTATCCCTGGTAGTCCTCGTCCTCCTCGATTGCCTTTTCCCAGTGGCTTGCCGGTTGACCAAAGGCCTCACACGGCTCCGGAGGCTGAAATCCATTCGCTTGAGAAAAACCGGGATGCGCACCTTCCCCCGATGGCGAGGGTCCCGGCACAGGCGGTGGAATCGACGCATCCTGTTCCGCATGCTGGGTGAAGAGCGTGCCAAACCCGGACGGTGGCCCACTTGTTGGCGGAGTTGCGGGAGGCCCATCCGATCCCCCTGCAGGAGAGTCGGCGGCGAAGGGATTTCCTCCGTCTCCTCCAAAGCCGGCATTCGCCTGGTCCCTCCTTTCCGGCTGACCAGTATGTCCTCCCGGAGCTGCCTGGTAGAATGCCTGGCCCGGCGCCGGTCCATCACTCTCGAAGGGCGACGCCGGGGCTCCCAGCGAAGGATCGAAAGCCGGAGGCAGGGGCTGGGACACCGGTTCTGACCGATTCGGGTTGGACGCGGGACGTCCCTGAGAAGGCGGCTCCCGAGACTCCACGGACCAGAAGGGATTGGGCGATTCGTTCGGCTGTTCGCTCGGCGCAGTCATGGTACCGGGTGAAGGGAAGATGGGGTCCTCGGGGGCATCGGGTGGAAAATGGCGCGGTTGCCCGAAGGTCCCGGCCTGTGCGGCCGACCCCTCGTCACCGATGCGCGGCGGAAGGGAGATGAAGGTGTCGTTCAGTGGAGTGATCTCGGCGGCGAAGAGGCGCGGGAACGCCCGGTAGATCGTCGACAGCTTGACGTCGGTGCCTCCATGCGGGGACAGGGGAATGCGAATCGTCTCCTCCATCGGAATCCCGCTGGGCGCCACGATCCCGGGCGGAAGAAACGGGAGCAACTCGCTGACGAGATACTCGATCGACGTCCCTTCTCCCGCCGAACCGGGAGCACCCGGAGCCGATCCAGAGCGATCGCCGGAGGGCCCGGGCTCGGGTGTGCCGTCCTGGGAGAGAAAATTTCGGAACAACGACATCGCACGTGCAACCGGTGATTCTCGACAGCACCAGCAGAAATACTACTTAATCCCAAAAGGTTGAGATTTATGAACCTTCTGGTAATTTTGAGATTAGTTGACCACCTGAACGATTTCAAGCGCTTTCTCGCAAAAGCAGGGCCTCCCATTCCCACACAGCCGGGACGAATGCGACAGCTCAGAGGGCTAGGCTGATCAACCCGACAATGAGGCCGTTGTTGATCGCGTGTGCGACCATGGGCGCGACCAGCGAGTCCCTCCACTCACGGATCAGGGCGAATCCGATCCCCATGGCCGTCAGGGCCGGAACGGCAAGCCACCCCTGGGGGTGCAGGAGCGCGAAGATCACGCCCGCGGTCGCGGCCGATCCGAGAAACCTCCAGTTTGCTCGCAATCCCCGGTGAAAGGCGCCGCGGAAAAATGTCTCCTCGACCACGGGAGCGAACACCGCGGCCAGGGCGAGCACGATCAGTTTCATGATCCAGCCCCCCTGCATCACCCATCCCACCACGGGATGCGTCACCGGCGCCTGGGGAGTCGGCAGTTCGCCGGCGGCCTCCGCCCGCATCGCGGACACCTCTCCCACGAGGAGTGTCAGCAACCACGTCGCCGTGATTCCGATGACGACGATCGGCAGCATGCCGACATAGCCGACAAGGCCGGCGGCGATCTCGCGCCACCACCCTTTTCCCCTCGTCCAACCGAGGAGGTGTCGGAACTCCGGCCACGTGAAGCCCCGCACGCGATACCAACCGAGTCCGAGTAGGACCGGAACCACCATCAGGACGACTCCTCCCGCCGCCACGGGAAATACCATGCCGATCCACTCGCCGGCCGCCATCGCCCCGAGATAGACCGCGAAGACCTCCAGCATCAGGTTCGACCGGGGCAGGGTGGGATCGAAACGGAATGTCCCCACCCCGTTGCGCGCGTTCACGAGGAAGGCGACGAGGAGACCGATGCCCAACAGGATCGCCCCCAGGGCCACCAGCATCAGGACTCCCATCACCGCCGCCACAGCCATGCTGCGTGCCCGGATCGCGGCTGCCTCCGGAGGCGGCGCCCTGTCGCCGTCGTCCGCCCGTTGGGGGAGAAGTTCGGCAAACCAGCCCAACTCGGCGGCGATGCGGGTCCGCTCGTCGTCATCGACACCGGTCGCCAGTGCCCCGTCGATCCGCGCGAGTAAGCCCGACGCTTCTCCCGGATCACTCTCTCCCGCGAGCAGGGCGGCGCTTTCGCTGCGGCCCGCCTCTCCCGGGATCACGAACTGCGCCACGATCGCCAGTGCCGCGACGCTGTGGGCGTCGTTCGCATGAGATTCCAGCTGTCTCAGCATGTCTTTCGCCTGCGCCGGATCGAGGGCGGTCGCGCCGATGATGACCTGGCTCTGCAATTTGAAGATGGCGAGCAGGCTCCAGTCGGGCCCGTTCACGATCTCGCGTTCCCCCTCCGGACTTTCGACGCCCGACACGCCCCCGCCCGGATCGCGCTTCGACCACGCCGCGAGGGCTACAAACGACGCCACGCTGAGAAGGATCAGGGGCCACGTCCACCAGGCCGCTCTGCCGGGGAGGGGAGGTGGAAAAAGCGGGGAGGGAGGCGTCGCGCTCATCGAGAATGGAAAAACAAAAACGGAGCCGGGTCCAAAAACCGGCTCCGCCTGTCAGGCAGGGGAAAGGAAGCCCCTCCCTCGTCGACTCGGACAGTTCACTGCGCCGAGACGTCGTAGCAGAGAATATACTCCTGATCGCGCAGGTAGAGCTTGCCCCCCACGACGAGGGGATGCGTCCAGATGCGGCCCTTCGGGTTGCGATTCTCGCTCTGCGGCTCGAAGACGAAACGGCTCAGTTCCTCGAAGCCGTCCGGGCTCGCTTCCGCCAGGGTGAGGGCGCCGTCCTCTTCGTTCAGCGCGTAGAGTTTTCCATCGGCGATGTGCACTGCCCCCTTGGTCGTGAAGCGGCCCTTCTCGTTCCACACCAGTTCGCCCGATTCCCAGTCCTGGCAGATCAGGCCGGCCCCGTCGGAGAATCCGTAGAGGTGATCGCCGAATTTCACCACGCCGCCGTGGTGGTTCTTCATCTCCTTGTTGATCCAGACATCCTCGGTGGAAAAGTCGTCATTGATCCGGACCAGTTTGCATCCCACACCGTAGCCCGAGGTGATGTAGACTTCGTTGTCCCGGACGATGGGCGTCGGAATCACCGCGGTGCGGCCTTCCCACGGCGAACTCCAGAGCAGTTTCCCGTCTTCCGCCGCCACTCCGACCAGTTCTTTCTCGAAGAGCCGGACATACTGTTTCACCCCGTGGATCTCGGTGGGGATGATCGTGGCATACTCCGCCTTGCCTGGCTTGACCTCCTCGGCCTTCCAGATGATGTCGCCCTCCTTCTTGTCGAGGCACACCAGCCCCGCATCCTGTCCACCCGGCGCCAGCACGATGTAGGGACCGTCGATCAGGGGAGAGGCCGAGAAGCCCCAGCCCCCCGCCTTCCCGCCAAAATCATTCTGGAGATCGACGTCCCAGACGACCTTCCCCGTGTCCGCGTCGAGACAGGCGACCGTGCCTTTCGGTCCCAACGCGTAAACGTGCCCCTCCGACACCGAAGGCGTGCTCCGGGGTCCGTGACCCCAACCCGTGTTGTAACCCTGCTGGTCGTCGTCGGAGATGCGGGTGCTCCACACCTCGGAACCGTCCGCCGTGTCGATGCAGATCACCATGCAGTCGTTGCCACGCGTGCCCATCGTGAACAGCTTTCCGCCCACGACGGAGAATCCGGAGTATCCCATGCCCGCGTCGTCGAATACCCAGACCTGCTCGGGGCCATCGTCAGGCCAGGAATCGAGGAGGTTTGCATCGGGGGAAATTCCATCGAGTTTCGGTCCGCGAAAATTCGGCCAGTCCCCCTGCCCTCCCGCCGCCTGGGCCTCCGGAGCGGCCGCCGGAGCCGCCTTGACGAATTCTCTGTCCTCCTCGCTGAGACTATCGAGTTCGACCACGAAGATTCGTCCGTCCTCGCGCTTCAGGTGGACCTGCGTCCCTTCGACTTTCACGAGATCGGCAACGATAGTACGTCCCGTCGCAGCCTGCGTCCATGTCCGAGCAAAGAGAGGAGAAGCCGCGATGAGAAAAAATAGGGCAACGGTCAGAGATTTCATCAGGGTAAGATTTCTCGAGTTTCCCGCCGAAGACAAGTCACGCGATTGTCGCGAAATCACTGTCACAAAAAAGAGCGGCCGGGGGTCGCCCCCCGGCCGCCTGAATCCTGCGAAATCGGTAGGTGAGGGCACGATCAGTAGGCTACACGGAGACCGAAGAGCCACTCGGTGTCGTGCCGCTCGTATTCGGCGGCCACCTTCAAGCCGACATTCTCGGTCACGTGGTAGATCACGCCCGGAGTGAACCGCCAGAAGTAGTCGTCGACGCGGTCGTAGATCGGGGTGTGGTGGCTGAGGTATTCCTCGCGCATGTCACCCTCGTGCTTTCCGTAGAATGCGTGCGCGAAAAACTCGAACTTGCCGACCATCGCCCGAAAGCCCGGTCCGACGTAGTAGCCCCACGAGTCGTAGTCGTGGTCCCAGTATTTCTGCTCGTAGGAGGCGTCGAGGTGCTGGGCTCCCCCCTCGAAGGTGAGGTCGAAGCACCTCGCGACGGTGTGGCGAAATCCCGCCCCGAAGCGATACCGCTTCTGATCGACTTCCACGATGTGATTGATCCAATCGTAATCGTAGACCGACTCCTGGTAGCTGCCGGTCAGGAAGAAGCGCTCGCCGATCGACTTCGAGATTCCCACGGAGAATCCCTGGCCTCCGATCAGCCAGGAACTGCCGAGATCGAGGTTCAGGTAGTGGAAATCGAGGTAGTCGTACGAGAAGCACGCCTGCTCGAGCGGCGGCTGCACGAGAACGATCCCCTTTCCGGACTGGGAGCCGAAGAAATCTCCGGCCGATGCGAATCCCCCGCCCATCGCCAGGGCAAAGGCACAGAAGGTGATGACTTTTTTCATGGAGTGTTGCCAGGTAGTTGCCGTGACACGGAGTTCCCGAGTTCACGAATTCGATGACAACAAACTCTGAAAATTATAAAAAGTCAATCAAAGTTGATTATTTCCTTCAGTTTTTTATAAATATCACCCTTCTCTCTTCCATACCCTCACCCAATCGATGAAAAAATCGGAGGGAAACGGCGTCGATTCGTCCGGCTCTTCTGCCCATCCTCCCACCGCCAGATTCACGAAGAGAAACATCGGCACCTGCGGCACCTCCTCGCTCGCGCGGTGTCGGAGAATCCCGTCGACGTACCAGCGAATCCCCTCTTCGTCCCACTCGATCGCGAAGAGATGGAACTTCTCCGAAAAGTCGGGACCACGGAACTCCTTCGTGAGGGAGAGCGATTCGTCGCGACTCTCCCCGGGATCACGCCAGTGGTGACTGAAATAGACGGTGTCCGGTTGCTCGCCCTGCAATTCCATCACGTCGATCTCCGGAGGCCACGACGGCGGATCGGGAAGGAGCCAGAAGGCGGGCCAGAGTCCACGGCCCGAAGGAACCCGGCAACGGATCTCGAAACGTCCGAACGCCTGGGAGAATTTTCCTGAGGTCGTCATCATGCCCGAACGAAAGTCCCGGCGCGCTCCGTCATAGAAGGTCGGCTCGTCCTCGCAGCGAATGCGGAGGAGTCCTCCCTCCACCCGGAACGCCTTGATCCAGTAGCCCTGCAATTCCTCGTTCCGCACCACCTCCCAGGGGTCGCGCGGAGTCCACTTCTCGTAGTCGAGACGGTCGCCCTCGAAGTCGTCGAAAAAAGTCAGGACCCAGCCTTCGCGCTCGACCGCCCCTTCCCCCTCGTCCGCCCGGAGACCGGACGTCACGAGCGCGCAGGCGGCGAGAAGAGCGGAGACACGGGACGCCAGCACTCCGCCCGAAACCGGATCCGGCAGGAAGCGGTCCATGCTCAGTAGTCCTCTTCCCGCCACGAGATGACCCGCGGATCCGACTCCTCGCCGGCCTCCGGAAGAAACGCCTGCCCTACGAGGAACTGCTCCACGAGGCGGAGGCTCGCTTCGTAAGACGCCGGATCGACGTTCAGGTTGTAGTAATTGTTGTCACGACCCTCGAATGGCTCGAACTCGCAGGTATTGCGCTTTTTCCTCATCTTCCGCACGAAGCGCTCCACCGTGGTCAGCGGGATGAGCCGGTCGAGGGTTCCGTGAAACACCTGCATCGGGGAACTTCCCCCCCGAATATGCCTGGCAAGACTCACGAGGCGCGCCTCGGCCGGATCGTGGCACATGTCCCACCCGTAGCTTCCCTTGGTGAACTCGACGATCGGACTGAACAGCACGGCGGCATCCGGGCGGGTCGACAGGTTCGCTAACTCCTCGGGATCACCGGGATCGTCCGGTATGTCCAGTCGGAGCGCCAGGCTGCCGGCAATCACGGCGCCTGCTCCGGCCCCGATCAGGGCGATGCGATCCGGATCGATATGGAGGCGGTCCCGGTAGTGCCGCACGAAACGCATCGCGGTCCTGCCATCCTGCAGCGCGCGGCTCGGAGTCACCGCCGGGTGGGTGGCGCGGTTCCTGTATTCGACGAGCCCACAGACGGCGCCGCGGTCGACGAAGTGCAGGGCGTGCGGCGCAAACTGGATCGGATTGATCCGGTCGAAAGCCCCGGCCGGGAAGAAGAGAAGCAGAGAACGCCCGGGCTTCTCCTTGAGATCCTTCGGAAAATAGAAATGGATGCGCAGCGCCTCGCCCCCGGGATCCGGCTTGTAGACGATCGGCTGCGCCATCTCGAGCAACAGTCGTTGTCGCTCGGCCAGGACCTGGAATTGATTGGCCATCGGGGCGACGGTAGGAAATTCGAACCTCCGAATCAAGCGGATCCCGAACCGATTCGCCGCTTGGACGCCCTCCCCCGCCGTGATACGTTCCGTCGATGCGCCCCGTTTTCCTCTCGCTCCTCGCCGTGCTCGGAGTCGGCGCCGGTCTTCCGGTCCAATCCCAGAACGTGATTCCGGCACGGCCCGATCCGGGCATCCGGGGCTCTCTCGAAGCGGTCTACGCATCCTGGCGGGTCGCGATGGAACGCCGCGATCTCCCTGCGTGGGAACGCTCCACCTCCCTGTCCCGCCAGATCCAGACGCGCAATCGCATCGTCTCGCAGAAAGCCCCGTTTCCGGAGGCGCTCTTCTCCGACCCGATCGCGTCGCCTCCGCTCGGTGGACTCGTCGCGCTCGGCGTCTTCTCCACGGGAGAAACCGCCACCTCGACCTACTTCGGTCGCGCCAACTTCGGTGCAAGCGACATCCCGATCTCCGACAATCTGCTCGTCCTGCAGTTTCACCGGGAAGACGACGGATGGAAGTTCGACAAACTGCGCCTCGTCAAGACGGGCAACGACGGGGAGATCCTCCTCCAGATCCGGAACCAGGACTTCTCCTTTCTCCGCGGTGAAGAGTTTCAACCGGAACCCCTTCCGCCCATTCCCCAGCCAGTGAGCACCCCCGATTTCATCGGAGAACTCTGGGTCTCCTCGATCGGCTACGATACCGAGATCCGGGTCAACGGCCATCTCTGCGCCCAGGTCTCGAACGGAAGCGGAAAGGACCTGGTGATGGGCGGTGTACGCCGCGGCACGAACTCGATCGAGATCCGGACAAAACCGGTCCTCTCCGAAGCGCAGTCTCCTTCCCGGCTCGAGATCGCGATCTACGCCGCCGAGGGTCCCGGTCGCCCCGCCCAGCGTGTCTTCCACTTCCGCCCCGGGGCCGAGGTCCCTCCGCTTCTGCAGGAGACCTTCACGAGTCCCCAATGAGCGCGGGGCTCCGAGGTGCCACCGAGACCGGTCGCCCGAACGTCCCCGGCCGGAACGAACGGACTACAGGAGATCGTCGATTTCCCAGCCCTCCCGGTAGTCGCGGGTGAGCCACCGGTTCGCGTCCTCGAGACTCGTGATCCGCATCGCCCCGGCATCCCACTCGAGCGTTTCCCCCGGATAGCGCACCGCGATGTTGCCGAGCAGGATCGTCTCGGTGAGAAGCCCGCCGTAGTCGAAGCCGTCGCTCGGCTGCTCACCGGTGAGGCAGCCGTCGATCCACCCGTGGTAGTGGTTGCCGTCCTCCGCCATCTCGTACTCGTCCGAGAATCCCGTTCCGGGAAAATAGAGCCGGGGTGCCTGCACGTGGGGAATGACGAGCGTCCCCTCTTCCCCCACGAGGATGGAGCCGCTGCGGGGCAGAGCCTCGTTCGACGGCAGGTGGGTGCCTTTCGTCGACGGAAGGCGACCGCCGTCGTTCCAACGAATCCGCAACTCTTCGCCGGCCGTCAGATCCGTGCCGGGGACGCGGAAGGAATAGGTCGTCTGGGCCGGCCAGACCTCGTCGTTCATGCCCGAATGCTCCGCCTGGAACCCGGTGGCGTGCCCGGTGATCCCCAGGGCGGTGTAGACCGGGTCGAGAATGTGGCAGCCGAAATCGCCGACCGCGCCATTCCCGAAATCCTGCCAGTCCCGCCATCCCCAGGGCGCGTAGCAGCGATCGCCGTGGTAGGCCCGCATCGGGGCGACCCCGATCCACTTCTCCCAGTCGATCGAATCCGGGATCGGGTGGACCACCTTGGGGCGGGAAATGAAACCGCTCTTCCCGTGTCCGGTGGAATTGACCCAGCTCTCGACCCGCTCGACCTTTCCGATCCGGCCCGACTGGACGATATTGACGGCCGTGCGGTAAAACTTGTGCGAGTGGATCTGGTTGCCGAGGCGGGTGATCACGCCGCTCTCCTTCGCCTTGTCCATCACCAGCCGGCACTCGCGGACGTTGTGCGTGAGCGGTTTCTGACAGTAGACGTGCTTACCCTCGTTCATCGCCCAGATCGCCATGTAGGCGTGCATGTGATCGGGGGTGGAAACCGTGACCGCGTCGATCTTGTCCCCCATCTCGGCGAACATGTCCCGAAAGTCCTGGTAGACCGCCGTGCCGGGCCGGAGCTTGGTGGCGTTGCGGGTCCGCTCGAGGTCGATGTCGCAGAAAGCCACGTAGGCCTGCTTGTCGTGGGAGGACATCTCCCGGATGTCGCTGAAACCCTTTCCGTCGGACCCGATCGAGGCCAGTTGCAGGGCCGAATTCAGGTTCTGCCCGCGGACGAAAGCGGGTGCCGCCACGACGGAGGCGGCGGCGGCGGATTGCTGGAGTAGCTGGCGGCGTGTCGGCATGGTTCAAGCATGGGCAAAACCCGTGGTGCGCGTCGAGTGTCCGGGGTGGCGTCTTCGCGCTGGGGGAGCGTGGCGCCCCTGCCGTTCCGCCGCACGAGAAATGCCGAGCTTTCGAAAGGGACCGATCGCCGGCAGGGGCGGACGTCCCCGGCTGCCCGCCGCGCGAACCACCCACGGCATCCGGTTTCAAATCGAACGCCGTCCCACCATCTGCGAGATGGATCGCCCGGAGGTCGATTCCTGCCGATTTCGCGTTCCGCTTCCCCTACCGGTCCGGCACCTCGTATTTCGCCCGTAGCCGGTCCAGTTCGCCCTTCATCCGCGCCTGCTCCTCCGCCAGGGCCGGATCGCCGTAGCGGCTCTCCAGTTCGAGAGGATTCGATTCGAGATCGTAGAATTCCCACCCCTCTACCTCCGGCTCGGGGAACCGGATCAGCTTGTAGCGCCCGTCGGTCACGCCGTAGTGCAACGCGACGCCATGCCCCCCGCTCTCGTAGTAGTGATAGTAGTGTGTCTTCCGCCAGTCGGCGGGCGTCTCTCCGCGCAAGACCGGCAGCAGGGAACGCCCCTGCATGTCGTCCGGACTCTCTTCGCCCGCGATCGCGAGAAAGGTCTGGGCGAAATCGAGATTCGACACGAGGTCGGCCTCGTTCACCACTCCCGGCTCCACCTCACCGGGCCAACGCACCAACAGGGGCGTCCGCAGGCTCTCCTCGTAGATCCAGCGCTTGTCGAACCAGCCGTGCTCGCCGAGATAGAATCCCTGGTCCGACGAATAGATCACGACGGTGTTGTCCGCCTCGCCTTTTTCCCCGAGCCAGTCGAGCAGCCGGCCGACGTTCTCGTCGACAGCCTTCACGCATCGGAGGTAGTTCCGGATGTAGCGCTGGTAGTGCCAGCGAGTGCGATCCCTGCCCTCGAGGTTGGCGGCGAGAAAGGCCTCGTTCCGTGGCCGGAAGTGCCCGTCGAACACCGCGAACTGCTCGGGCGTGAACTGGCTCGAATACTGGAACATGAGACGGTGGGGCCCCATGTGATCGGCGATTCCCATGGCGTGCCGAGACGCCGCCGGACCCCGGCCGGAGTAGTCGTCGAAAAGGGTGGGAGGCTCGGGGACCTCGACGCCGTCGAGAAATTCCAGGTGCCGCAGGGCGGGCTCCCAGCGTCCGTGGGGCGCCTTGTGCTGGCTCATCAGGAAAAAGGGTTTCTCCGGATCCCGCTTCTCCTCGAGCCAGGCGATCGTGCGATCGGTGATGATGTCGGTGGTGTAGCCGGTGTGCTTCACCATCGTGCCGTTCGTGTTCAAGCGCGGGTTGTAGTACTGCCCCTGCCCTTTCAGCACCTCGAAGTGGTCGAAGCCCGTCGGCGTCGACTTGAGGTGCCACTTGCCGACGATCGCGGTCTCGTAGCCTGCCTTGCACAGGAGCTTCGGCACGGTCTGCTGCGAACCGTCGAAGGTGTCGCCATTCCGCCGGAATCCGTTCCGGTGCGAGTGCTTGCCCGTGAGGACCACCGCCCGCGACGGACCACAGATGGAATTGGTCACGTAGCAGCGGCGAAACAGCATCCCCTCCTTCGCAATGCGATCGAGATTCGGTGTCGGCGCAATCTCCGCGAGCGGCCCCCCGTAGGCGCCGAGTGCCTGGGTGGCGTGGTCGTCGGTGAAGAGGAAGAGAATATTGGGCCGGTCGCCGGCCAAGGCATCCGAACCGAAACAGAGTGCCGCCATCAGCGAGCCGAGTAGGAATCTGTGCACCATGCACTTCCCCTACTCCACATCGGCCGCGCTCTCAACTCTACCCCACCGCTACCACCGTTCCCTTCTCGGCCGACTCGTAGAAGGCGAAGATCGTTCGCAACGCCCTCAACCCCTCGGCTCCCGACAGGGGCGCCCCGGTCAATCCGGCACAGGCCCGAACGCAACGCCGCACCCAAGGGGTGTAGCCCTTCGGCTCCATCGCGCCGTCGTACTCCACGATGCCGGATTGGGGATCCCGGTTGGAATACCACTTCAACGGCATCGCGGTCCGTCCCCCGAGGTGTTCCTGGTATTCGAGCCAGCCATCGGCCCCCCACAACTTGATGAAGGAATGGTAGCCCTTGTCCGTGTAATAGCCGGCGTTCATCGTGCCGTGCGCGCCGCTCTCGAAACGAAGCGCCAGCGCCGCGGAGTCCTCCGCCTTCAGAGGGGTGCCTCCAACCACCCCCTGGAAGCCGGCCACCTCGGTGATGCGCTCCCCGGAGATCAGGGTCGTCAGGTCGAGCCAGTGAATACCGAGCCACATGAGAATGCCTCCCCCGGCCCGCGACCGGTCCGCATACCACGAAGCCTGGTAGGCCTCGCTCTTCAGCCGGGTCTGATCCGCGACCATGTGGACGGACGCGCCGAACAGCGTGCCGAGCAGGCCCCCGGCGACCAGGGACTTCGCCTTTTCGACGGCGGGCGTGATCCGGTTCGCGAGGGCCAGCATCAGGTGCAGGTCCCGGCTTTCGGCCTCCTCCACGAGGCGCTCGAAGTCGACGAGATTCGCGCAGGCGGGCTTCTCGGCGAGGATGTGCACCCCGGCTTCGAGGAGTTTCCCGATCACCGGTGGGGCATTGACTCCCTCCAGGCTCACCAGCGCCATCCCGGGACGGGCATTCGTCAGCATCGTATCGAGGTCCCGGAAGGCGGCCGAAAGCTTCTCGCCGAGAGTCTTCCTCGCGGCCTCGAAATGGGTTCCACTGGGATCGCAAATGACGACGGCCTCGCATTCGACCGTGTCGCGAAGGGCTTCGAGGTAGGCGCTGAGATGAGCGCCGTTCTTTTCGGTGACGACGGCGACCGTGATCGTTTTGTCCGGCATGAGAAGAGCAAACAGGGTTGGACGAGTCTTCTACCCCTGTTGGTTCCTCCCATGCGAGCCTCAATTTTGGCGCATTGGGGAGGAAGGCCCCCATTGCACGATGTCGCTCGTTGCGGACCTTGGGTTTCCCATGAGCGAAACGGCATCCGATA
>Ga0180430_10000553_pt1 | contig 40330 bp, 39 predicted proteins | sample SS_ome_9_FD_132999 | JGI IMG/M metagenome (GOLD analysis project Ga0180430, IMG submission 132999) | Hypersaline lake sediment archaeal communities from the Salton Sea, California, USA - SS_1_S_2 metaG | ecosystem: Environmental > Aquatic > Non-marine Saline and Alkaline > Hypersaline >...
AACGCGGCAAACTGCGCGGGGTCGGGCTCGACGTCTACGAGGAGGAGGAGGGCGTCTTCTTCGAGGATCTCTCGGATTCCATTCTCGATGACGACGAGCTTGCGCGACTGATCACTTTTCCCAATGTTGTCGTCACCGCTCATCTCGGCTTCCTCACCCACGAAGCCCTCACGGAAATCGCCCGTGTCACGACGGAAAACCTGCTGCGCTTCTCTCGCGACGAACCCGCCCTCGACGGCACCGAACTCCACCCTCTCGCATGAATGATTCCACCTCACTCCGCCTCCTCTTCGTCTGCCTCGGCAACATCTGCCGGTCACCATCGGCGGAGAACGTGATGCGTTCCCAGGTCGAAGCGGAGGGGCTCGCGGGCGAAATCGACGTCGACTCGGCGGGCACGATCGACTTTCACGCCGGCAATCCCCCGGACCCGCGCATGATCCAGGCAGCCGAAGCGCGCGGGATCCCGATGAAGGGAGCGGCGCGCCAGGTGCGGCGGGAGGACCTGTCACGCTTCGACTGGATCCTCGCGATGGACCGGAGCAACCTGCGGGAGCTGGTCGAACTGGAGAAACGGAGTGGGGAAACGCCCGCCCGCATCGCCCTCTTCTGCGAATTCTGCGAGGAGCACGACGAGGAGGAAGTGCCCGATCCCTACTACGGCGGTCCGGAGGGATTCGAAAAGGTGCTCGATCTCCTCGAAGACGGATGCGCCTCGTTCCTTCGCCGCTATCGCGAGGACAGCCTCGCATGATTCCCGCCTCCGTCGTCACGCGACTCGGAAAAGAGGGCTTCCCACTCGAGGCGGAGACCTTTCAGCCCGCCAGCGGCGGATGCATCCACCGGGCTCTCCTCGGCGAGGACACGAGCGGTCGCCTTCTGTTTCTCAAGCTCAACGACGCGTCCCGGCACGATCTCTTCGTCGGCGAAAAGCGGGGACTCGAGCTCCTGCGAGCCACCGCGACGATCCGGGTGCCCGCGCCGCTCGCAACCGGAATCGAGGACGGGATCGCCTACCTTCTTCTCGAAGGCCTGTCGCTGCGCGGAGGCGGGGGTCCCGGCGGAGACGAAGCGATGGGCGAACGCATCGCCGCGCTGCACGACTGGCACCCACCCGAACCCCGGTTCGGGGAGGAACGGGACAACCACATCGGGGCCACGCCCCAGCCGAACGGGTGGTACGGGAGTTGGGCGGAGTTCTTCGTGGAACGGCGACTCCGCCACCAGTTCGCGCTCGCGAATACCCGGGGAGGAGGCTTTTCGGACGCAACCGTCACGCGCTGTCTCGCCGTCGTGCGGGATGTCCTCGTCGAGAGAGATCCTTCGCCGAGCCTGCTGCATGGCGATCTCTGGGGAGGCAACGCCGCCTTCCTCGATGAGGGCGAGCCGGTCGTCTTCGATCCCGCGGCCTACTTCGGGGACGGAGAAGCCGACATCGCGTTCACCCGGATGTTCGGGGGATTCGGCCCTGGATTCTATCGGGCCTACCGCACCCGCCATCCCGCCCCTGCCGGGGTCGAGCGGCTTCACGCGATCTACAATCTCTACCACCTCCTCAACCACTTCGTGCTGTTCGGCGGCGGGTATGCCGAGAGCGCGAAGCGCACGATGCGCGAAATTGCGGATTGAGGGATCCGGCCCCAACCCGGGCACAAAAACCCGCCGGGGATGCCGGCGGGTTTCGTGGGAGAATCTGTCGGGAAGAGGGGTCAGGCGTCGCCGTCGTCGCCGCCCTTGCCACCTTTTCCTCCCTTGCCGCCCTTGCCACCTTTTCCTCCTTTGCCGCGGGGAGGCGAAGCCAGTTCCTTCTTGGTCAGCTCGCCGTCACCGTCCTTGTCGAACAGGCCGAACAGTTTGCCGACGGCCTCCTCGCCGCGGTTTTCCTTGATCTTCTCGGCCATCTTGGATGCCGCGAACTCCTCCGCGTCGACGGTTTCGCTGCCGTCCTTGTCCATGGCCTTGAGCATCATTTCGGCGCGCTTGGCCGGATCGCCCTTGCCCTTCTTGCCTTCTTCTTCGGCGGCGAATGAGATGGAAAGTCCGGCGACGAGAGCCACCGCGATGAATGCGAATTTCTTCATGTGAATTGGGATGTATCGTTGGATTGTTTGAGGTGGACGGGATTGTCCACGGGAGAGGAAACCGCATCCGCAGCCCCGAGTTGCATCGCCCCGGCGCTTTTTACGAATTTTTCATCGCCGCCTCCATGATCGCGAATCCGCGATCGACGAGGTCCTTCCGGTCCTCGAGAAGCCCCGCATTCAGAAGGGCGTTGTCGAGAAGCTGCCCGGCGACCAGTTTGGCGAGGTCCGGATTGTTTTCGCGAATGCGGGCGAGTTCGTGGATCAGCCCGTGGCGCGGGTTGATCTCGAGTTCGACCTTGACCGGCGGCGCCGCCTCCTCGGGGTTCATCGCCTGCATCATCTGCCTCATCTGCGCGCTCATCCCGTCCTCGGGAGTGAGGGCGGCCACCGGACTGCTCACGAGGCGCTCACCGGCCGCAACCTTCTCGACCCGGTCGCCGAAGGTCTCCTCGAGAAATCCGCAGAGCCCTTTCAGGTCATCCTCACCCAGGGGTTCCCCCTCCCGCTCGATGGCCGCGTCGTCCCCGAGATCGAGATCGCTCCGGTCGGCCGCCACGAGTGTCTTGCCGTCGAATTCCCTCAGGTGCTGGACGAGGAAATCGTCCGCGGAGTCGAAGAGAAAGAGCACCTCGAGGCCCCGTGCCTGGAACGCCTCGAGGTAGGGTCCCGCCTCGATCGAAGCGCGATCGCGGCCGGTGAGGAAGTAGATCTTCTCCTGACCGTCCTTGGCCCGAGTCAGGTAATCCTCGAACCCGGTAAGTTCGTTGCTTTCCGTCATCGAACTCTCGAACCGCAGCAACTTGGCGAGGTTGTCCCGGTGCTCGAAATCGACGACGACGCCCTCCTTGAGGAAACGGGAGAACTTGTCGTAGAACTCGCGGTATTTCGCCGGGTCGTCCTTCGCCTCCCCATCGAGGAACTTGAGGAACCGCTTCGTGACGACGCGATTCAGTTTCCGCACCAGGGTGCTGTCCTGCATCGACTCCCGGCTGATGTTGAGAGGAAGGTCCGCGCTGTCGATCACCCCGCGCAGGAAGCGCAGCCACTCGGGAAGAAGTCCCTCCGGCTTGTCATCGATGAGGACGTTCTTGCAGTAGAGCGAAACACCCGGCTCCATCTGGCCGAAGCCGAATAGCTCCGTGTTGTCGGACGGCACGAACACGAGGGCATTGATCTCGAGCGGAGCATCGGCACTGAAGTGCATGCGGTAGCGCGGATCGTCGAATGCCTTCGCGGTGAAACGGTAGAACTCGGTGTACTCTTCGTCCGAGATCTCGGACTTCTGCTTGCGCCAGAGGGCCTCGACCGTATTGACGCGATCCTCTCCCAACATGAGGGGAAAGGCCACGAAGCTGGAATAATTCTCCAGGATTCCCTTGATGCGGTCCTTCGAGGCGAATTCGTCGGCGTCTTCCCGAAGTTTCACCTCGATGCGCGTGCCCCGCGGCAACTCCTCGCCGGACTCCACGACCTGGTATCCGGTCCGGCCGTCACTCGTCCAGACGAGACTCTCGCTGCCGGGACGCCAACTCCGGGTTCTGACCTCCACCTCGTCGGCGACCATGAAGGCGGAATAGAATCCCACCCCGAACTGTCCGATGAGCGCGGCCTCCTTCTTCTGCGACTCCTCGAGCGCGCGCATGAATTGCTTCGACCCCGAATGGGCGATGGTCCCGAGATTCTCGTGCAACTCGTCGCGAGTCATGCCGAGTCCGAAGTCCTCGAACGTGATCACCTTCCCCTCCTCGTCGACCTGGATACGGATCTCGGGCTCCTGCTCGGGGTCGCCGATATCGTTCTCGGTCAACCGCAGATGGCGCAGTTTCTCCGAGGCGTCCGACGCATTCGAGACGAGTTCACGGACGAAGATCTCCTTGTCCGTGTACAGGGAGTTGATGACGATGTCGAGCAACTGACTGACCTCGGCCTGGAACTCGCGTGCTTCCTGTTTTCCGGATTCTTCTGACATGAAGGAGCCGTTAGCGACGGCGCGGAAATTGTCAAGACGCAAGCGAGCCGGATCCCCTCATCCACCGCCGCCGATTTCCTCCGTGAAACGCCGGAACACCCCGGGAAGGGGAGATTCCGCGCGAAACCTCGTTCCTCCCACCCGTAATTCGATCGACGAGGCGTGCAGGAAGAGACGCTTTTCTCCCTCCTCGCGGGCAAACCGGCGATTGAAGGCAAAATCACCGTAGGTCGCGTCCCCGACGATCGGGAGGTGACGATCGGCGCACTGCACGCGGAGTTGATGCGTGCGGCCCGTCTTCGGATGCAACCGGAGGAGGGTCAGACCGCCATGCGCCCGGCTCCGGCTCGCGACTTCCACCCGGCACTCCGCCGGCGCCCCCGACCCCGACACGGTGCGGCGTCCCTTTCCCTGTTGCCCGGTGCGCAGCCGGTCCCGCCACGTGGCGGGCAACTTCGACGGGGTTCCCCGCACGAGCGCGAAGTAAACCTTCTCGACTGCGTGCGCCGAGAAGCACCGCTTTGCCTCGGCGGCGACGTCGCCCTCTTCGGCCAGGAGAATCACGCCCGACGTCGGAGCGTCGAGCCGGTGCAGGAGATAGAGCGTACGCTCCCTGCCGGATGCCTCGCGCCAGCAGAACGCCTCGTCCTTCACGCGGAAGGGAACGGTGAGGAGCGCTCCCGGGTCGCGCTGTCCCCGTCCCGGATGGCTCCGGCAGCCGGACGGCTTGTCCAGGGCGACGACTCCCCCGGCGCGATGCAGAATGCGCACTCCCCTCCCCAGGGGAAGTCTCTCCTCTTTCGCTGCTTCTTCAGTCATCGGTCGGAGAGGGGGAAGGCGCGAGGCGGTCGGACCGGTCGCGTCTGCGGCGTGATTTCACTTCGGTTCGGCACGGGTTCCTGCCGTCTCCATCATGCCACGATCTGCCCCTATGCCAAACCGCCATCCGCCCCGGCAACACATGCGCGCCCTATGACAAGGAATGCGCAGCATCTCCGGGCATCCCCGATAGTCTAGAATTCGACCGTGCCGCCCTACCCCTCCGGCTCCCCGCCATGACGCCACAGCGACAGTTTCTCCTCGACCGAAACGACCGGTTTCTCCGAAATCGACTCGCTCACCGGTCGCCCGGAGGCGATCACTTTCGCCCGTCGATGACGATATCCCGTCAGTGTGGCGCCGGGATCGACCGGATCAGCCGGGAGCTGATCGAATATCTCGATGCCGTGGACGAGAGCGGCGATCACGGGTGGGCGCTCTTCGATCAATCGCTCATCGCCCACCTGATCGAGAACAACAGCCTCCCCCGTTCCGGCCCGGCCTTTCTGCCCGGAAAGGCGAAGTTTCCCGTGTCGACCGTCCTCTCCGAAACGCTCAACCAGCCGGCGGATCAGTGGAGCCTCTTTCACTACTCTGCCGCCGCGATCCGGATCCTCTGCCGCCTCGGCAACACCGTGGTCGTCGGCCGTGCCGGGAATTTCGTTACCGCCGACCTGCCGAATACCTTTCACGTCCGACTCGTCGGATCCGAGGAAAAGCGGGTCGCCCACATTGCCGAGCGCTACGGAATCTCCCATGACGACGCCCGCAACGTGGTACGCGAAACCGACAAGGCCCGTGCATCCTTCGTCGAACGCTACGCGGACTCCTCGATCGACGCGGCTCATTCCTACCATCTCGTTCTCAACACCGACGATCTGCGGGACGAGGTGCTCGTGCGTGTTCTCGCGGACTCGCTCCTCGAATGGGCCCGCGTGACCGAGCACCATCTCGTCGCCGCGGTCTGACCTCGGTTCCGCCCCACGCCGCCACAGGGCCCACGCGCGGGGAACCGACTGTTTACCCCGATTCGCCTCATGACCAGCCGATCCCTCGTTTTCCCCACGATCGCCCTGCTCGCAGTCCTCACCTCTCGCGCCATGGCGGCCGACACGGTGGTTCCCGCTGAGACCGCGGAGCCGGTGTCCTTCATCGACGATATCAAACCGGTCCTGACGGAAAAGTGCGCCCACTGTCATAATCGGAAAACCCTGCCCGAGCGTGTCTCCTTCGAGACCAGGAAACGAGCCTTCGCTCCGGACGCACGGGGCAAGGTCGCGATCGTTCCCCGCGAGCCGGATGCGAGCCTGATCGTGCGCGTCCTCGAACAGCCGGAGTTGCACGAGGGAGCGATGCCACAGACCGGACCGCGTCCGACTCCCGAGGACATCGCGAAGATCCGCCAATGGGTCGCCGAAGGAGCGGACTGGCCGACCGGCAAGGACGGCCGCATACGGCCCACGTTCTACGCGAAGGAGTAGCCGGCCCTTCAGTCCCCTCCCCCGCAGCCGCCGCAGCCGGAATCCCCGTCTCCCCCGGGATCGTCTCCTCCGGTTCCGAAAAACCCGCCGCCGCCATCTCCGCTGGAGCCCCCGCCGCCTTTTCCGCCTCCCCGGGCGAGGCGGACGAGAACCACCAGCACGAACACGAGGCCGATGACGACGATCAAGGCGGAACCGTCGATCGTCGCAAGCTGCGAGGCGCATCCCGCAAGGAGAAAACCCGCGCCCAGGAAGAGCCCCAGAGTAGTGACCAGACTCTTCGACACGACGAAATGGGTGCTCGCGTCGATTCTCCGAAAATCCCTGCGGGCGAAGCGCTCGCTCGCCGGGGGCCAGATGTCCGCGGGCGGTCTCTCACCGAAAGTCTCCACGTAGGCGGCGCATGTGTCCTCATACCAGGAAACGAATTTCTCCCGCTCCGCCGCCCCGCCCCTCGTCGGGCCATGATGGAGGGGAAACCCCAACACTCCCCCGCACAGTCCGTCCCAGTAGTTCCGTGTGTCGCACATGTGCAGGTGCCACGCCTGATCGACCGCATCGGAGGGGGTCATCGGGCGCCCCGAGGTGGCACAGAGATAGAGAAAGCGCCGATACTCTCTCACGACTCGTGCGGTGTGGCTTCGCGTCCAGCCGTTCTCGCGAGCCAACCGGCTCGAAAAATCGACAGCAGCCCCGGGATCATCGAGCGGAAAGGCATCGATCGGGTCACGAAGGCAATCGGCAGGCGTGGCTCCACTCATCGCGTTTTCCAGGTCAGGCACCGTCTTACCTGCCTCGATTCCCGCCGACAAGGACAAAAGAATGGGGGCTCGCGGCCATCACCCCGCGAGCCCCCCGTCACCGATCGGCCGTGTCACCACGACCGTCCCGTCCAAGGGAAGGCAAAACTGTTTCTTCCGATCAGTCGATCGGCACGTCGATCTTGCCGCTGTCCTCTTCCCGGGCGACCTTGGGCAGCGCCACCTCGAGGACACCGTCCTGGAACGACGCCTTGATCGCTGTGGCATCGACATTGTCCGGCAAGGCGAACTTGCGGGTATAGGAGCCGTAGCTCTTCTCGATGCGATGAAATTTTCGCTTACTGTCCTCTTCCTCCGACTCGTGACGCCGTTCGCCCGAGATCGTGAGGTATCCCTTCTCGACCGAGATACCGACATCCTCCCGCTTCACCGACGGAAGGTCGGCCGAAATCAGGTATTTCTCGTCGTCCTCCGATATGTCGACGGCGGGCAACCACTGCCCCTCGCCGAGTTGCTTCAACTCCTCTCTCACCGTCGGCAGGCGAAAGAGCGAAGTCAGGTTCGTCAATTCCTTGAATGGATCCCAGTGGGTCAGACTGTTCATTTTCGTCGAATCGAGTTTTCTGTTTCGAGGGGAAAACAACCTCTCTCCCCTTCTGCTTGAAATGTGGCCCACTCAGCGGCTGCCACTATGCAGAATTTGTCCAATACCCAGCTTCGCTTGGCCTATCAGGCTCTGGGGACGCTCCGCCACGGCATCCCGCGGCAGTGCGATCATGAATTCGAGGGGTCCGGCACTCAGGCCGTGCTCGATGTCTCCCATCCACCGGGACGCACCGTCCGGCAGCGGATAAGGTTTCCCGTCGATGTAGGCGGCCCAATCGCCTTCCCGGTTGCACTTTTTCGCCTCGACGAGCGCTCCCTTCTTCACGCAACGTCGCAGGGCCAACGCAATCGCATTGGCCCGTCCGACGTCCGCCATTCCGGATTCGCCGTAGTCGATCATCTCGTCGATATCGCGCTCGGTGACCCGGCAGCACACGGCCCGGGTCGACGAATGCCCGGACACTTTCTCTCCTCTGATGCTTCTCATTCCCTGGGTTTTTTGGGACCGGATGGCCGAGGCCAGTTCCGGTCGGGGTGGATTTCGGGGAAGGTGCGACGAGATCGCCAGCGGACGAGGGATCACCCAACAAGATGATACTCGTCACGCCACGACAGCCGTCGCCGCGTTCGACACCGCGTGTTTCTTCCGGTACTGCGAGGGGGAAAGCCCCACATACTTGAGAAAACTGCGGTTGAACTGCGAAAGGGACAGGTAGCCGACGTCGAAGGCCACTTCGGTGACGCGCACGCGCGGATTCATCAGTTTGCGCTTGGCCCACTCGACGCGGCGGCGATTGACATACTCGGTCAGGGTCATCTCGACCGATTGCTTGAAGACCTTGCAGAAGTAGAAGGGACTGACCCCGACGTGGCGGGCCACCATCTCCAGCGTGATCTTCTCGTCGAGATGGGAATTCACATACTGCTTCGCCCTCGTCACCACCTCGGGCTCGGAGTGGGCGTCCTCGATCATGAGCCGGTTGACATACTCCGAGAGTTGGATGGCGAAGGCCGCGAGCAGGGTGATCGCTCCCTCGTAGGCCTCGCGCGACTTGACGGGCCCCTCCACCCAGAGACGGCGCAGTTCGTCGATGCGCTCCTCGCTCTCCCCGTCGCCACGAAGCCTCTCGCCGATCGCGTCGAACGCGGCAGGATCCGGCTCATTCGTGAAGACCTGGCCCGTATGGAGCAGCGCCACCGTGCGATTCGCACTGCGCACCGGAATCCCCGTTTCCCGAAGACCCGCGAAACAGGTCACCGTCTCGGACCTCTCGCCCGAAACCTCGCCGAGACACTGGTGGGCTTTTGCGCACTCGCCGCAGGAACTCCGGCCCCGGTTGATCTCCCGGCAAAACGGATTGGAGAACCACTGCTCGTCCTCGACACCGAATCCGGCCGGCACCAGGTTGAGCGCGAGTCCCGTCGCGTCGGTGAATGCCTTGCGGTAGGTCTGGAAAAGCGGAGCCTCCAGCAGCCGGCGGAAGATCCGGTCTTCGCCATCGCCTGAGTGATTCACGGGAAAAGAAGCAGTACGGGCCATAGAACGCTGTCAGAATACCGTTCCGTCCCTTTCCGCGGAATTGGCTCGATTTCCGATCCGTCGTTAGAGTGAATCCGTACGCCGAGTACGAGATTCACGTACGCCGCCCGGAGCCTACCCCTGGGACTCGACCCAGCGGATCGCCTCGTAGGCCAACTCGGCCGCGTCGCGCAGGTCGAGCTTGTCCTTGATGTGGGTCCGGTGGGCATCTATCGTCCTGACACTGATGCCCATTTCGCCGGCGATCTCGCGCGGCGTCTTTCCCTCCCCGATCGCCCGAAAGACCTCGAGTTCCCGGTCCGTGAGCGCCGCGATCGAAGGTCCGGATCCGCCGCCCGCGAAGACCTCCATCATGCGGGCCGTCATCTCGGGGCTCAGGAAGACCTCGCCCCTGATGACCTGCCGAATCGCCTCGATCAACTGTTCGGGCGCGTGATCCTTCATGATGTATCCCCGTCCCCCGGCGCGGAGAACCCTCTCGGCATAGACGCTTTCATCATGCGAGGACACGACCAGGCACTTGAGGCCTGGATTCATGACCCGCAGATCCTTGATCAGCTCCAGCCCGCTGCGATCCGGAAGAGACATGTCGATGATGGCGAGATCGATGTCTTCGACGGCCTCGATGACTTCGATCGCTTCGCTCGCCGAGCCCGCCTCACCCGCGACCTCGATGTCCCCCGAGGACTCCACGAGATGGGTCAGGCCCATCCGCATCACGGGATGATCATCGACGATGACGACGCGGCTCATGCGGGGATCCTGTCCGGCACCGGAAGCGGGACGGCGCACGTGATGGTCGTTCCTTCCCCGGGAGAGGCATGTATCGCGAAATCCGCCTGGAGAATCTCCGCCCGGCGGCGCATCGTGAGCAGCCCCATGCCCGCCGAGACGGGATCGCTGGTCAGTCCCTTTCCGTCGTCACTCACCTCCAGCCTGATGAAGCCGTCGCCGTTCGCCAGAACGATCTGGATCGCCTCCGCATCGCTGTGCTTGATCGCATTCGCCACCGCTTCCTGCGCGATCCGGAAGAGTTGCACGTTCGTGTCCTGACCGAGGGGAAAGCTCTCCCCGGTTCCCTGCAGGGAAGTCCGGCAATGCACGCCGAACAGGTCGCGACTCCGGGTCGCCAACTCCTCCAGGGCACCCGGCAGTCCCTGATTCTCGAGAACGGAGGGAACCAGCCCCCGGGCGATCTCCCGAGCCTTCATCCCCGCATTCGAAACCATATCGGAGACCTTTCGGAGCAATTCGGCCTCTTCGTCCCTGTGCGTGCGCAAACGGGTTTCGAGCACCTTGGTCAGGCAACCGATCCCGGACAGTTGCGAACAGAGATCGTCGTGGATGTCCTGTCCGATGCGGCGCTGTTCCTCCTCGCTGATGCGCAGCAGTTCGGCCTCCAGCTTCTTCTGCTCGGTGATGTCATGAGCGCAGAAGACGAACCCACGGTCACTGCCCAGCGCCATCGGCGTGACCTTGGCGTGGATGTAGATCTCGCGGCCCGAGGCCAGCCGGCACCGGACCATTTCCTCGGCGATTCCGTCGCGGCGCACCGCGGGAAGGATGCGGTCGAGAAAGGGATGACCCGCTTCGGCGGGACAGAGGGCCTCGATCGAGGTGCCGATCGCGGAGGCGGCATCGATCTCGAATGTCCGGGCCGCCCCCTCGTTCCAGTCCAGAACCTCGCCTTCGCTATTCACGTAGAAGACCGCGTCGTGAACGTTTTTCAGGATCTCGGCCTGGAGCCTCAGTTGGCTCTGGATCCGGTTGCGCTCGATCGCGTAGCGGATCGCGCGCCCCATCGTCTCGGGATCGATCTCGCCCTTGACCAGGTAGTCGGAGGCACCGGCCCGCATCGCCTCCTGGTCGATCGCGTCGTCACCCTGCCCCGTGAGAATGATCATCGCGCGCTCGCCTCCTTCTCGCCGCACCCGGCGGAGCAGTTCGATCCCGTCGTGAGCGCCGAGGCGATAGTCGATCAGGTAGGCATCGTAGCCCCCCTCGAGGACGGCGCGCACCCCGTCCTCCCACTCGCTGATCCAGTCGAGTTCGAATCTCCGTCCGACGATATCGCCGAGGAGATCGCGCGTCAGGATGAACTCGTCCTCGTCGTCGTCGACGAGCAGGATGCGCAGGGGCCGCTTCTCCATTCGCAAGACAACAAGACTCAGTTCTGACCCGGCAGCCTGACGGTCTCGAGCCAGTAGCGCGTGAGATTTTCCGCCATGCTCACCAGCCCTTCGAAGCCGGCAGGTTTCGTGATGAACGAATTCCCCCCCATCTCGTAGGTCCGTTCGATGTCGTCTTCCGATTCGGAGGTGGTCAGCACCACCACGGGAATCTTGCGGAGGAGGGCATCGCTCTTGATGAACTCGAGCGCCTCATACCCGCCCACGCGCGGCATGTTGAGGTCGAGAAGGATCATGTCCGGCAACAGATTCGCCTCCTTGCTCCGGCTCGCGGTGAGGCTCGCGATGAGATCGGCTCCATCCTCGACGAAGCGAAAGTCTCCCCGAAATCCACACTCCTCGAATGCCTCGCGCACGAATTCCCGGTCGTCGGGATCATCGTCCGCCATCATCAGGATGATCGAGTCTGGCTGTTTCATGCAATTCGCGAATCCGGTGCCATCGCTCGTTTCGGCAACTCGATGATGAACTCGGCACCTTCGCCCAATGCCCCCTCGGCCCGGATAGTTCCACCATGCCGCTCCACGATCTTTTTGCAAATGGCGAGACCGATGCCGGTTCCCTCGAACTTTCCCTTGCCGTGGAGGCGCTGGAAGATCTGGAAAATGCGTTCCCCGTAGCACGGCTCGAACCCGATCCCGTTATCCCGGACCCGGACCTCGCAGATCTCCCCTTCTCCCGCTGCTCGAACGTTACCCTCGATCGAGATCGACAGGGCCACACCGTCCCGCCGAAACTTGATCGCGTTGCCGATCAGGTTCTGGAACAACTGGCGCATCTGTACCTCGTCCGCCTCGATCGCCGGCAAGTCACGCGCGGTCACGACTGCTCCGGACTCCTCGATCGCCACATCGAGCAGGGTGAGAACGTCGCCAAAGGGACGGTTGAGATCGACGAGACGGAAAGGCTCGCCACGCGTCGTTACCCGCGAAAAGGCGAGCAGATCGACGATGAGCTGGTGCATGTTCTCGCTGGCCCGGATCATGCGCAGGAGGTAATCCCGCCCTCTCTCGTCGAGGTGCTCGCCACTGCGCGTCTCGAGACGCTCTCCCATGGTGCGGATCTTGCGCAACGGCTCCTGGAGATCGTGGGAGGCGACCGAGGCGAAGCTCTCCAGTTCGGAATTGCTCCGCTCCAGTTCCCGCGCATACTGGCGCAACTCCTCGTCGACCTTCTTGCGGGCCGTGATATCGACCACCGAAGCGAGAAAGAGCATCCGGTCCTTCTCCGGCAGGGGAGTGAGCCCGATCTCGACCGGAAACTCGCTCCCGTCACGCCGCACCGCATAGAGATCGCGTCCGGCACCCATCTGCCTCAACTCCGGGTGGGCGGCGAATCCGGAGCGCATGTCGCGGTGTTCGCTCCGCCTGTTCTCGGGAACGAGATCTTCCACACCGAGCCCGGCGAACTCCTCACGGGTGTAGCCGAACAACTCCTCGGCTCTCCGGTTGACCATGACGATGCTTCCCTCGCTGTCGGCAACGAGGATTCCGTAGGGCGCCGACTCGACGATGAGACGGAACCGGTCCTCCTGATCCGCCTCGTCCCGCCGTGCCGGCTCGTCTGATTTCGTCGTCCCCATCCTGCCGCGCGCACCTCGCCCGGTCCCGCCTTTTTCATAATACGTCCGGGCGCGCCCGGGCGCCACGACTCCTTCTCCCAAGGGCTTTTCGCGGAAAATCCCGGTGAAAACGCCCCGCTCAGCCGAGAATGTCCCCCTTCCCGTGGATGACGCTCTCGTGTCCATAGACGGTGAGGAGGTCCCCCAGCTCGATCCGGTCCTCGGCGGACGGCGCCCCCTGGAACTCGCCACTTCGGCGGAGGATGCCGAGAATGATGACTCCGCGGTCGGCCAGCCGCAACTCCCGCAGCGACTTTCCGGCGATCGCGCTCCCCTCCATCACCTCAACCTCCGAGATGCAATAGCCCCTGCCGATTCTCAGGAGAAGTTCGTAGTCCATCGCCCGGATCATGCCGGCCCGGCGAAGCGACCAGTGAATGAACTGGTCGAGGACGCGCTGCACGACACCGAAACGCCAGATGAGAAACAGGAAGAGCAGTCCGGCGGCGATCCACCCGATCGCCTGGAGAACATCGGCGGCACTCCGCTTCTGGAGAAAGGTGACGATCACGGTCGCGAGCACCGAGGTGAACCCGATGTTCCCCGCGACAATCAAGTCCCGGATGATCCGGCGCCGAACCGGGTGATTCACGACCATCTCTGCCTCACGAGTCGTGAATCCGACCCCGAAGAAGGCCGAATAACTCTGAAAGTTGGCCGCGTCCCACCCCAGGCCCGTCAGCATGAGCGCCGTAGCCCCCACCCGCACGATCACCAGGGAAACCACGGTGATCACAAATATGGCGATCAGATAGCCCATTTCTGGATAGAGCATTCTCGCCCCGGCCGGCGGCCCCTGCCGAGCAAAATATTTGCCCCTCTGGGAGAGTCCCACGCAAAATAGGGTGATAGAAAGACAATTCCCGTGCTGCCATCGGCCGGGGATCGTGTGTAACGTGGCGGCATGACGGATTACCTGAAGCGCATTCTCGTTCCTCTCGATCCCTCCGTTTTCTCCGAAGCGGCCACGGACACCGCCTGTGCCGTGGCGGCCCGTCACGGAGCCCGGGTGGGCGGCATCGCCGTCCTCGATTCGGCGGAGATCCGTTCCAGTCTCGTGCCCGCGATCGGCCCCTACTATCCGATGATGCTCGAGGCGGTGCAGACACAGATCCAACACGCCGATTCCGTCCTCAAGGAGTGCCTCGACCGGTTTGCTTCGTCATGCGAAAAGCACGAGGTGACCCACATCGAAACCGAGTACGAGGGCGTGCCCGCCCAGAAGCTCCTCGAGACGTCGATCTTCTTCGATCTTATCGTTATCGGGCTCGAGACCGCGTTTCACTTCGAAACGCGAGCCGGGAAGGGAGACACGCTCGACAAGCTCCTCGACCGCACCGTCGTCCCCGTCCTCGCCGTCCCCTCGTCCGGTCTTCCCCGTCTCGACAGGGCTGTCCTCGCATTCGACGGCAGTCTCGGTTCGGCCCGTGCGATGCACGACTTCGTTCCCTTCGCTCTCGCCTCGCAACCCGAAGTGACAATTCTCGTTGCGGGAAAGGACGAACGAGAGAACCGCTTTCTCGCCGACAATGCGCGCGATTTTCTCGCAAGTCACGGCCTCGAGTCGGTCGATACCTTCACCACGGAGAAGCGTGTCGAGGATGCCATCGCCGAGCCACCGTGCGCGGGGGCCGATCTCGTCGTCGCCGGCATCCACTCCCGGAAGCCGATCCAGGACTACTTCGTCGGGAGCTTCACCCGGACGATGATCGAGCGAAAAGACACCGCTCTTTTTCTCTCGCACTGAGACGGAAACGTCACACATTGCCCCTTTCTCCAACAATCATGGAAAACCTCGAACCCGACTACCCGGTCACCGTCACGGCCCGCCACATGGACAACACCGAATCGATTCGACACTACGTCGAGACGAAGTTGGCGCGCATCCACATGCAGTATCCGAAGATCATCGACGCCAAGGTCGTGGTCGACAACCAGACCCACGGCCAGATCGCCGAGATCGTCCTGCACTGCTCCGACAACCTCGTCATCGAGGCGGACACCGAGACGAAGGATCTCTACGAGGCGATCGACCTGACGATGGACAAGATCGAGCGACAGATGCGCAAGGCGAAAACCCGTCGCCAGAACCGGCTCGGACACTGATCACCCGTCATGGTCACCCTGCTCGTCATTCTCATCCTTATCGGTCTCGTCGTCGGAGGGTGGCATCTCTTCGAGCTGCTCTGGGACCGGAGGAACTTCCGGGCTCCGGAGGGCGAAGGGCGCCCTGTCCGCAATCTCCACGTCTCCCAGGCGCGTGAGGTCTACGACGACATCGACGATCTCGTTCCGGTCGACGTGCGTTCCGCACGGGCCTGGCGAAACGGACGCATTCCCCGCGCGGTGAATACCCCGTTCTCGTGCCGCGGAGCGAAGTTTGACGGCGAGGCCCTGGATGCGATCGACCGCGACGCCCACCTCCTCGTCTACTGCGACGGTGGCTTCCGCAGCCGTTGCGCCGTTTCTGCGGTCCGGGAGAGGGGATTCCAGAACGTCTACCACCTCAACCGGGGCCTCCTCGCCTGGAAGTTTCTCGGCAATCCCGTCGAGTCGGGACCGGCGGATTCCCCGCCCCGGCACGAGGAGGATTCCTGATTCCCGCCTCCCGTCAACCCGATCCATGAAACGCATTCTCGTCCCTCTCGATCCGAGCGACCACGCTCGTGCCGCCACCGATGTCGCCTGCCGCCTGGCGGGCTCACTGGGTGCGGAGGTAACCGGGCTGACGGTGCTCGATCTCGAGGGTATCGACCACGCGGTCGCGCTCCCAATGCGGGCTGACCTGCGGCGTTATCCGCCCGCGAAGGCGGTGGAGTTGGCCCGCGAGAGCAAGGCCGTCCTCGAGGAGGTGCAGGCCCGATTCAACGATCAGTGCAGGGCACACGGTGTCGCCTCCCATCTCGTCGCGGCCGGCGGATCACCCGCCGCGGAAATCATGGATGAGGCGCGCTTCCACGATCTCGCGGTCATGGGCTTGCGCTCCCACTTTCACTTCGCGACCAGCGAAGAACCGGGTGACACTCTCGAGAAAGTCGTCTCGCACTCCCCTGCCCCGCTCCTGCTTGTACCCGAACATGGGGAGCTACCGCCCCCCTCGCGTGCCGTGATCGCCTTCGACGGCAGCGCACCCGCGACCCGGGCGCTTCACCATTTCGTCCCGCTCGCCACGACCTGGAAAGCCGAGATCAGGCTGGTCGCGGCGCATTTCGGAGAAAAGGAGGCAACCCACCTCCTCGACTGTGCCGCCGGCTATCTCGAGAGTCACGGACTCGGACCGGTCGAGAAGGTCTCCCTGCCCGAGTCGATCCTCTCCGCCTTCACCGGGTCACTGACCGACTGGGCCGAGGTGGCAGCCATCGGAACGAGTTCGAAAAGCTATGTCGAGAAGTTCCTTGTCGGAAGCCTTCCCCGCAAGCTGATCGCCTCGTTCGATCGGCCCATCTTCGTCCATCCCTGACCTTGCCTCCCGGGATCGGCCCAACACCCCGGCCGGTCACGAGAAGAGAGCAGCATCCCGCCTTCGCGCCGCGCGACGGCACTTCGAACTACCATTTCGTGATCTTCGACGGGTGAACGAGGCGCACCTCCTCGGGCCACACCGCGCCCTGCCGTATCCATTTGCGCAGGATCCGCATGCGAACGCCCCAGATCTTGTCCGGGGTAGGAGGCATCGCCTCCTGGTGAATCACGTCCGTCGTGAGGACCTGGATGAGAAGACTGCGGTCCGGCTTCCCGGGAACGATCGCGGGAGCACGCCTGCCACCCGTGAGGGCCAGTTCCCGGGTTTCCAGGCTGAGGTTCCCGTTCTCGTGGGCATCCTTGCTGTTGTGGCACTCGAGGCAATTGATGATGAGAAGCGGACGGACGTGCTTCTCGAAATCGATCTTCCCTCGTGGAACCTTGTCCGGCCAGGTGGGATTGTAGTCGTCGTCGGCGGCGAATCCGGGCGTGACGGCGGTCACGAGGAGAAGGGTGAAAGCGACGGCGGCTCCGGGATTCATACTCGTGATCAGGTTGCTTCGTCAGGTTTCGATTCGACTCACGGATCGCCGGCCGGTCTGCCATAGGCGGGAAGCGACTCGCGGTAGACGGAATCGAGGAACGCCACCAGGTCCATCAGGTCTCGCGCACTCATCTCCACACTGAGTTCGGGCATGAACGGCTCGATCCCCCCCTCCAACTCCGGCTGGCTCAGGATGGCGCGATACTGTTCGTTGATGACGTGCCGCGGATTGGTGATCGCGACGACGAGACCCTCGTAGCTTCGTGCAAAACGGGGTTCGATGCCGAGCACGAGGTCGAGCCTGCGCTTGCCTTTCGGTTCGGCGAGATCGACGCCGGTAACGCGATGGCATTGGACACAGTTGAGACGCTCGAATGCAGCCCTCCCCGCTTCGGCATCCCCACCGGGAAACCGAAATCCCGTCTGCGCCGATGACGTGGCCGAGTGCTCCGGCCCCGACTCACTCTTCGGCTCCGCCTCCAGAGCGATCGCGCCGAGGCCGAGACCGGCAAGGAAAAAAATGCGAATGGGCTTCATCATGGATCGTCTTCTTCGGGGACGACGCCGAACCGCGAGGGGCTGGCTCTCTTACGGACGTCACTCCCACTTTCGTCCCAGTTTAGCAAAGCGTACCCCGCGTCCAAGTCCGATCTTGTCATTCGCAAGGCATACCTTGCGAATCAAGGTCTCGCTCAGACCCAGGAGAAGTCGGACGAGGGCCGCACGCTCAGCACGGAACACGGCGAGGTCTGGATGACTCGTTCGGCGGTGGATCCGGGCAGCTGCAACTTCTCGGGCGCACGCCCGACCGTCCCGAGAACGATCAGGTCGGCCCCCGCCTCGTGTGCAAAGTCGATGATGCCGTGGGCAGCGTTGGCGCTCTCCCGTATCTCGAATTTCACCTCGACTCCCGCGACATCGTCCAACTCTTCGAAGGTGAATGCCGTGAACCGTTCCCTCAGTTCATCGAGGAAACCCTGCATCGCATCCCCTTCCTCCGGTTCGGTTCCGAACCGTTGCCAGGCGGGAGCGAACACATGCACGACATCGAGCGAAGCGCCCTCCGCCCGCGCCACCATCACGGCTTCGCGCACCGCCCGCTTCGAGTTCTCCGAAAAATCGACCGCCACGACCACCTTGGTGAATGGCCTCGTGTGATCCTTGCGCACGAGCATGATCTCGCAGGGGCAGCGCCGCAAGCAACTCTGGGCGAGAAACCCGACCGCATAGTCGCGGTCCTCGTGGCTTTCCCCCTGCGCCCCCAGCACCAACAGCGAGACGCGCTCACGGCAGACGATCTTGACGACTTCGGCAAAGGGGTGCCCCACCGCGACGACACATTCCAGTTGGAAGGAATCGCCCGCCACCTCGCGTGCCCACCGCTGGAGATGCGTCGTGCGCGCGTCGAGCAGGGCGTCTTCCGTCATATCCTTCAGGTGGACGAAGTGCGCCATCTCCTCGTCGTAGATAAAATGGGCCGCGATGAGGCGACTGCCACTGCCGCGGGCGAGGCGAACAGCCTCCTCGAAGGCGTGCCGGCTCGGTTCGGAAAAATCCACACCCACGAGAATGGTCCCGTGGAGGGCAGATATCGTGCGGGGTTCGGAAGGGGCCGGATCACTCGTCATGTCGGATGAACACTTTTCTTCATCATGACGTCTCCCGCACCGGCGCGCACGCCTCCATTTGTCCTTTTCTCCGCAAGCCTTGCCCACCCGTCCCACGCCCGAGGCATGACAAATCACTGGAACGGCGGTAACCTGAACAGAAAAATTCCCCGTGATGAAAAAGCTCGCCATCCTGATCGTCGCCGCCGCTCCCCTCGCTTTCGCCGCCGACCAAGAGGACCCGAACCGGGTCGTTCCCGCGGGCAGTCCGGACAAAGGAAAGGAGGTCTTCATCGCCAAGCGGTGTTATCGTTGTCACACCGTCGAGGAGGAGAAACTCCCTGAGAGCGATCTACCGGCGATTCACCACATCCACCTCGGAGGGACCGCATTCGCCGGATGGACGCGGGATCGGTTTGCCGCCGAAATCATGAATCCCGAACACTTCATCTCGCCCCAGCACCAGGCGGCCATGATCCGCGTCGGCGACCGGCTCGGGGCCGAGAACAGCCCGATGCCGCACTTCAACGACGCTCTCACGGTGGCCGACCTGATCGCCCTGGCCAGCTACCTCGAGGAACGAAGCAAGTGAGAGCGGACCGCGCGGACCACTCCCCGTATTTTCCACTTGAATCGGCGCGGGCGCACGCCTAGATTCCCGCCCTTCGTTAATCCGGAGACCTTTTCAATCCATGAAGGCGGACATCCATCCCGAATACCAGGAATCCACGATCCAGTGCACGTGCGGACAGGTGATGCAGACGCGCTCCACCGTTTCGTCGCTCCACGTGGGTATCTGCTCCGCCTGCCACCCGTTCTTCACGGGAGAGCAGCGTTTCGTCGATACCGCCGGACGGGTCGACAAGTTCGCCAAGCGCTACGGCAACAAGGCGCAGGGTGATGCCGAAGGTGGTGGAAAGCGCCGCCGCAAAAAGCCCAAACTGTCCGACGTCTAGCTCTCCGGCGCCGAATCCCGCTGAGACGGTGATGATGCCCCGCGCGGGTGTGATCACCGTTTTTCCGTGTCTGGCCCCCGCCCTTCCCCGCCTTTCTTCCCCGCTCCGCCACTCGACACCGTGGACTACGCATCCCTCATCGAGAAAAAGCGCGCCCGGCTTCCCGAACTCGAGTCGGAGATGTCGCAGGAGGGATTTTTCGACGATCCCCGCGCGGCCACCGAAGTAACGCGTGAATACAACCGGACCAAGCAGCTGCTCGAAGACTGGGACACGCTCGAAAAGACCCGGTCGGACCTCGCCGAGAACGAGGAAATGGCCAAGGCGGGCGACGAGATGGCGGAGATGGCCGAGGAGGAGATTCCCGGCCTGCGCCTCCGGATCGACGATCTCGAGAAGCGGGTCCAATACGCGCTCCTCCCGCGAGACGCGACCGAGGACCGCGACGCCATCGTCGAGATCCGGGCCGGCACCGGGGGCGACGAGGCATCCCTCTTCGCCGGTGACCTCCATCGCATGTATCAGCGCTACGCCGAGACACGGGGATGGAGGATCGAACCGGTCGAGGCGAGTCCGTCCGAGGTCGGCGGATACAAGGAGGTCGTCTTCAAGGTCACCGGCGAGGAGGTGTTCCGCTTCCTCAAATACGAGAGCGGCGTTCACCGGGTGCAGCGGGTGCCGGATACCGAGACACAAGGGCGCATCCACACCTCCACCGCCACGGTCGCCGTGCTTCCCGAAGCCGAGGAGGTCGACGTCGAGCTCAAGCCCGACGAGCTCCACATCCAGGCGACCCGGGCCGGCGGACCGGGCGGTCAGCACGTCAATACCACAGACTCCGCCGTGCAGGTCACGCACCTTCCCACCGGAATCATGGTGAAATGTCAGGACGGACGCAGCCAGGGCAAGAACAAGGAGAAGGCGCTCGAGATCCTGCGGTCGAAACTTCTCGAGGCGAAGATCCGCGACGAGGCCGCCAAATATTCGGCCCACCGCCGCAACCTGATTGGCTCGGGTGGGCGCGAGGAGAAGATCCGCACCTACAATTTCCCCCAGAATCGCCTCACCGACCACCGCATCAATCTGACCGTCTACAACCTCGACCAGGTGATCGAGGGCTCGCTCGAGGAGACGATCGATGCTCTCCAGACCTCCGAGATGGCCGAGCGTCTCTCCGAACTCGAGGCACAGAACTGAGATCGTCGGCGCCGACCGGCTGCACGACGGCCACGCCCGGGCGGGATCGAACCCGGGACCACCTCGCCCGGATTTCGCTTTGTCGGTTATCACCGTAGAGCTAGAATCGGGAATCCGGTGAAGCATCCCGGTTCCGCCATGAAGTTTTCCATCGCGCTCGCGGTCTTCTTCCTCGCCTCCGGGGCCACGTCCGGTGCCGATGAACTCGCCTCGCCGCGCGTCGCGAAGCAGATACTGGAGATTCCCGGTTCGACGAATCGGGCCTGGGTCTACTGGCCGATCGACAAAGAATCGGAGAAGCTCGTCACCGTTCTCATATCGCCTGCGGGGAGCCGCCTCTTTCATGGAATGTCTCTCTCCCCGGAAGATGAAGCGGAATTCCTTCCCTACGCGGAAGCCGGAATGGCGGTGGTGGCCTTCGAGACAAGTGGATCGCTCGGAGAGGACGATTCCGATTTTGCCCGAAACGCGGCGATCGACAAGTTTCTCGCTGCGAAGGGTGGCGTACTCGATGCCGCCCAGGCCCTGAAGACCGCCGCCGCCCGATTTCCGTGTGTCGACCCGGCCCGGGTCTACTGCGCCGGACACAGTTCCGCCGGAACGCTCGCCCTGCAACTCGCCCAGGCCTCCGGATCCTTCAAGGGTTGCGTCGCCTATGCACCGACCCCCGACCTCGGCAGCGTCACCTCATTTCTCACGATCATCGCGCCGGAAAAGTTGGAGGCATTCTCGGACTTCGCCTCGGACTGGTCGCCGAGGAGACACGTGGACGAGCTGAAGTGTCCCGTCATGATCTTCCACGCCAAGGATGATTCCGTCGTCCATTCGTCCGACATCCGGCGCTACGTCGATGCGCTTGCCGATGCGCGGAAGCCGCACACGTTTATCCAGGCCGAGTCAGGCGATCACTACGAGTCCATGATTCGCGATGGGATTCCCCGCGGCATCGCATGGATCACGTCGGTCGAGGCGGGCGAGGGACCAGCACCCCCGGCGGCGGAATCCCGGCTCTTCACCGGAAAGAGCCTCTCCATCCCACTCGCACCCGGCATGAAACCGAGCGAGTCGCGGCTTCACGAAAGGGATATCTACACGCTGCACTGGCTCCGGTCCGATCTTCGCCGTGTCGACGTCCAACTCAATCCCATCGATTCCTCCATCACGAAAACGGAGGACGATCTCGCGTGGTCGGACATCGCACCACTGGCGACGATCGTTCACGAGAAGTTCAACGAAGAGATCCGGAAAGAGTCCTACACCCGACCCGGAGCCGAAACCGAGGCGTCACCACCGACGATGGCTCCCCTCCAGGAAGGCATCTTCCGCGGATACTGGATCAAGCGACGCGAGAGTGACGGAGAAGCCGGAGAGCGCTGGGTGCACGCACGTTTCGTGCTCTGGGATCGGAAACGGGCGTGGTTCGCCATCGTGGACGGTACGGAGAGCGATCTGGCGAAAGCCCTGGACCTCTTCCAATCGATCCGCTTCGTCGAAGGCGTGGCTCCGTGAACCATCATCCTCCCTCCAACCGTCATCCCGGCGAAGTCGCGTCCGCTCCCTACTCCCACTCGATGCTCGCCGGCGGCTTGGTCGAGATGTCGTAGAGGACCCGGTTCACCCCCGGCACACTGTTGAGGATCCGGTTGGAAATTTCCCCGAGCAACTCGTAGGGGAGGTGGACCCATTCGGCGGTCATCGCATCCTGGCTCGTGACCGCCCTCAGGCTCAGGGCATACTCGTAACTGCGCTCGTCTCCCTTGACCCCGACCGTCTTCACCGGGATGAGGGCGGCGTAGGCCTGCCAGACGAAGTCGTACCAGTGGTGCTCGCGAAGCAGGTCGATGTAGATCGCGTCGGCCTCCCGGATGATGGCGAGTTTCTCCGGTGTGACCTCGCCCGGACACCGAACCGCAAGACCGGGTCCGGGAAAGGGATGCCGCCCCACCACCGGCTCGGGCAGGCCGAGGACACGGCCCAGCTCGCGCACCTCGTCCTTGAACAGCTCGTCGAGCGGTTCGATCACGCGTCCCTCCGCCTTGAGCTCCATGATGCGGTCGACGCGATTGTGGTGCGTCTTGATCGTGGAGGCGATCGATCCGCTCGTGGCGCTCTCGATCACGTCGGGGTAGAGCGTTCCCTGCGCCAGCATCTCGACATCGTCACCCACCGCGTCGAAGAAGACCTCGACGAAGAGCCGCCCGATTCGGCGCCGCTTCTCCTCCGGATCGGCGACCCCCTCCAGCACGGACAGGAATCTCTCCGAGGCATCGATCGTCTCGATCGCGATACCGACTTCCCGGAACTGTGCCTCGACCTCGGCCGCCTCGTCCTTCCGCAACAGGCCGGTATCGACGAAAAGATAGCGGGTGTCGATTCCCGACTCGTGCAGGAGGGCGGCGAGGACGGACGAATCCACGCCACCCGAGACGCCGCAGACGACCTTGCGCCCGTTCGATTCCTCGCGAACCCGCTCGATCAACTCGTCCTTGAACGAGGCCATCTCGAAACGGGGCAGGTCCCGGGCGAACGAGAGGAAATTCGTCAGGATCTTCATGCCCTCGGTGGTATGGGACACCTCGGGGTGAAACTGGATGCCGAAGAAGCGGTCATTCCATTTCAGGGCCACGGGAACGCCATCGAGATTGCGCCCCATCACCTCGGCACCGGAGGGAAGTTCGCTCACGGTGTCGGAATGGCTCATCCAGATCTGGGACGAATCCGGGAGACCGGCGAAGATCCCGCCCGCGACCGGTTCGGGAACGAGCGAGGCGGGGCCGTATTCCCGCGTCGTGCCCGGCTCCACCGTTCCCCCGAACTTGGTGTTGAGCAGTTGCATGCCGTAGCAGACCCCGAGTACCGGCACGCCCATGCCAGTGAGATAGTCGAAATCGATGTCGGGCGCACCGGCCTCCAGCGTGGACCGGGGGCCTCCCGAGAGGATGACCGCGGCGGGTTCGCCGGTCTGCGACAATTCGTCGGGCTGGTAGAGGCGCGAGAAATAGCCCAGCTCGCGAATCCTGCGCACGATGAGCTGGGTGTACTGCGAGCCGAAATCGATGACGGCGATGGGATGTTCCATGGGACAGGGCGGAAGGCGTGTGAACCGGACCGCGCGGCACGCGCTTCCTCAGGACGGGTTCGACGACTGGTAGTTGACCGGTTCCTCGGTGATGGTGATGTCGTGCGCGTGGCTCTCACGCAGACCGCCCGGGGTGATGCGAACGAATTCGGCCCGCTCCTGCAGTTCGCGCAGGTCGCGCGCACCGACGTAGCCCATGCCGCTGCGAAGTCCTCCCAGCAATTGAAAGACGGTATCGGACAGGGGGCCGCGGTAGGGCACCCGTGCCTCGACGCCCTCGGCGACGAGCTTGCCCGAGGAATTCTGCCCGTAACGATCGCCCGATCCCTTGCGCATCGCCTTGAGAGATCCCATGCCACGGTATTCCTTCCAGGTTCGCCCCTGGTAGTTGACCATCGCGCCCGGGCTCTCCTTGCAGCCCGCGAGCAGGGATCCCAGCATGACCATGTTCGCCCCGGCCGCGATCGCCTTGACGATGTCACCTGAATAGCGGATCCCCCCATCGGCGATCAGCGGAATCCCGCGTTCGCGGCAGACGGGAGCCACATTCTGGATCGCGCTGAACTGCGGCGTGCCGACCCCGGCAATCACGCGGGTCGTGCAGATGGAGCCCGGGCCGACGCCGACCTTCACCGCCGATGCCCCCGCATCGATGAGATCGCGCGCTCCCTCCGCGGTCACGACGTTCCCCGCCACCACCGGGACCCGCCCTTCGCTCGCCAGTTTCTCGACCACCTCGAAGACCCGCGTGGTGTGACCGGTCGCCGCGTCGATGAAGACGGCATCGGCTCCCGCCTCGATGACCCCGGCGGCGCGTTCGAAGCAATCCCCTCCCACTCCGATGCCCGCTCCCACCCGAAGGCGTCCGTTCGGGTCCTTCGCCGCGTTCACGAATCTCTGACGCTTCTCGATGTCCTGAGCGGTGATGAGTCCGGCGAGCCGTCCCTCGCCATCGACGAGTGGGAGTTTCTCGATCCGGTTCTGGTAGAGAATCCGGCGGGCATCCTCGAGGCTGGTGGCTCGCGGCGCGGTGACAAGCCTCTCGTGGGGTGTCATGACATCACCCACCCGGGCGGAACCGTCCTCCACCCACCAGATGTCCCGGCTCGTGACCATGCCCACGAGGCGCCCGTCGCCGTCGACGACGGGAAAGCCGTTCACGCCCCGCTCGTCCATGATGCGCTGCAACTCGTCCAGGGTCGCCTCGGCGGTGACGGTGAAGGGATCGTCGATGACCATGTTCTCCGAGCGCTTGACCCGGGCGACCATGCCGACCTGGTCCTCGACCGGCATGTTGCGGTGGATCACCCCGATCCCCCCGTCGCGCGCCAGCGCGATGGCGAGCGCATCCTCGGTGACCGTGTCCATCGCCGAGGAGACGACCGGAATGTTGAGCGGTATCCCGGACGTGAGGTGGGTCTTCACATCCACCTCCGCGGGAAGGACGGCGCTCCGTTGTGGAACGAGGAGCACGTCGTCGAAGCTCAGACCGAGAGACAGTTCACCCATGGAAAAGATTTAGGACGCCGCGTGCCCCGGTCAAGCGAAAGTTTGGCCAACACGCGACGGCCCGGCCCGCAGCCGGCCCACGCGCCCCTACTTCCCGGACCGCCGCCGCTTGCTGCGCCGCTTCGCCTTTCGGACCGACAGGATCAATCCCGCACCCAGCCAGGAACTGATGAGAAAACCCAGGGCGCCGAACAGGGACACGCCCCACACCGTCGGTGGAGCCCTCATGCTCCACATCACCGCCGACCCGAGAAACATCGCCGAGGTGAGGAGTCCGAGCACGAGGCGGTCCACCGTCGTCTCGAGGCGCCGGTGCTCCATGTGCACCTCGATCGTGCCCTTCCGGAATCGACTCAGGATGTCGACGGTGTCCCGAGGAAACCGGTCGATGAGGCGCTTCCAGTCCCGGTAGCTCTTGCCGAATTCGCTCATGAGGCGCCTCGGGGCATACCGGCGACGGACCGCGCGGAAATAGTAGGGACGAATCATCGCCGCGAGACTGAAATCGGCGGAGAGCTGGCGGGCCGTCCCCTCGAGAACGACGATCGTCTTCACCAGCATGCCGAAGCTCTGGGGAAGGATGACGTGAAAGTCCCGCACCACGTCGAAGAGGCGCTGGAGTGCTCCACCGACATCGAAATTCGCAACCGACTGGCCGACGTAATCCGAGAGAAATTCCGACACCCGGGTGCGCAGTTCGCCCTCGTCGAGCTCGGGGGGAACCTGTCCCACCTTCATGATCGAATCGGTCAGTCCCTCGGCGTCCTCACTCACGGCGGCGAGTAACATGTCCTCGATGTCCTCCCGGAGATCCTCGTCGATGAACCCGACCATGCCGCAGTCGATGAGCCCGGCCGCGCCGTCGTCGAGGATGAAGAGGTTCCCGGGATGCGGATCGGCGTGATAGAAACCGTCTCGGAAAATCATCTCGAGATAGACGTTTCCCCCGCGGTGAGCGAACCGGCTGAGGTTCACCCCGGACTTTTTCAGGCTTGCCGTATCGCTCACCGGGGTTCCGTGGAACCGTTCCATCGTAAGCACCCGTTCGGCACAGAGATCGGGATAGACGCGGGGAAAGCGTACCCGCGTGTCGCCCTCGAAATTCTCCGCGAACCGCTCGAGGTGACGGCGCTCGTAGGAGAAGTCGAGTTCGCGGAGGAGGGATCGCTCGAAGTAGCGGGCCGTCGCGAGCGGTTGGTAGCGGCGCAATTGCGAGGAGTGCTTCTCGGCCAGTTCGGCGAGGCCGACGAGAAGGTCGATGTCGCGGTGAATCACGTCCTCGATTCCCGGATGCATCACCTTGACCACCACGTCCTCCCCGCTCGGCAGGACCGCTCCGTGCACCTGGCCGATCGACCCGGAAGCGATCGGCGTGTGATCGATCGAGCGAAACATCACGTCGCAGGTCCGGCCCAGCTCGGTCTCGATGAGGGGCTCGACGTCCTCCCAGGGATCCGGCGTCGTCTGGGTCTGGAGTTTCGCCAGCTCCGCCGTCAGCTCCGCCCCGATCAGGTCGGGACGCGTGCTCAGGATCTGCCCGGCCTTGATGAAGGCGGGACCGAGATCGCTCAGCGCGATCCGGATTCTCTCCGCCGTCGTCCCGTCCGTGACCCGCTCGCTCCTGCCGCCGGTCAGGAAATCGCGCAACCAGTCATACTCGATTCCCGCCAGCCAATCGTCGAGACCGAGGCGAGCGAGAGTCCCGAGGATATCGCCGAGGCGCCGGGCGCTGCGGTCGATGCGGACGAGGGTGCGGAGTTTCATCGGATCGCGGAAAGACCGCTGACCGGTCCACTTCGGGACTCTACCCTGTCCCGCCTCCCCGCGCCAACGGCGAAGAGAGCGGAGAATCGTTGCATCCCTCGTCTTGACGCGCGGATCACGGCCGGGTAGAGGAAAGGGCATGACCGAGACCGCCGCGGAAGGGATTCGAAATATGCGTATCCGCTTCTACGGCGTTCAGGGTAGTGGCTCGATCTTTCCCCGCTTCTCGGAGCGGGAAGCGGCGCGGAGGGTGAACGACATTCTTCTTCTGGAGGGTGTCTTCACGGATCTCGCCAACCGGACAGGAGCGGACGGACAACTGCACGGAGCGATCACGGACATCCTCGGGGGGCCGATGAGCCGGGCGGCACTCGAGGCCTACCGCGACAGGATCAATCCCGAGACCGAGGTTTCCTACGGGGGCTGGACCACCTGCATCCTGATCGAGACACACGACGGGCACGACATCGTCTTCGATTGCGGCAGCGGCTTCCGCAACTGCGCGGGAGACCTGCAGCGAAAATGGGGTGACCGCGCCGAGCGCGAGTTGCACATCTTCGGAACGCATTCGCACTCCGATCACACCGAGGGATTCGACCAGGCTCTCGTCTGCTTCGATCCGCGCAACACGATCTCGATCTACGGCAACGCGCAATTCCTCTACGCACTCGATCAGCAGCTCGGCATCTTCTCGCACCGCGTCGACGAGAGCGTGCGCGGCATTCACACGCCGATCTCCTTTTCCCTGATGCCGGCCCGATTTCGCTACTGCCCGATCCGCAGTCACCCGGAAGACGACGCCGCCCTCCTCGACGCACGCGTTCCCACCACCATTTTCGAGGCAGGCCGGCCCGTTACGATCGGCACGACGACGATCACTCCGTTCGAACTGTTTCATCCCGCTCCCTGTCTCGGATTCTCGATCGAATCGGGTGGCAAACGGTTCGTGTTCGCGACCGATCACGAGATCCTCCACGACGAGGCCCTCCCGGGCTACGGCGCGAGCCGGGCGGCGGAGGAAAGGCTCGCCTACTTCGCTCTCGGTGCCGATCTCCTCTATCGCGACGGCCAGTTCCTCCGGGCCGAATACAGCGGCGAGAAGGGAATCGGAGATTCGCCCCCCATCCCCCGGAACGGCTGGGGTCATTCCTGCATCGAGGACGCCTGGGACATGGCGAAACGCTGCGGAGTGGGCTGCACTCTCATCGGACACCACGACCCGAACCGGAAGTGGTCCGAGCGCCAGTGGATCGACCAGTCGCTCAAGCAGGCCTCCGAGAACAGTCCCAACCGGATCGAACTGGCCAAGGCCGAGATGATGGTCGACCTCTGAGGGTCTCGCGTCCGGGTCTCTCGACCTGTCGAAAATCGTTCTCGAGCCCACCCGCAGTCGTAACGCCCCGCATGCTCGCACCCCGCCTCGCCATCATCGGAGCCGGACTCTCCGGCCTCGCCGCCGCCTGGAAGCTTCGCGATTCCTCCGTCGCGTGTTCCTGTTTCGAGAAGAGCCGGGGCGTATCCGGACGAGCCACCTCGCGCACCCGGCACGATGTCCGCCTCGATCCCGGCGCCAACTACATCAAGGCCGAGCCAGAGGAGATCGAACACCTCCTCGTCGAAGAACTGCCGACCGAGGACCTGATCCGCATTCCGGGCGATGTCTGGACCTTCGACGAATCGGGATCCCTTTCCCCCGGCGATCCCGGTCTCAACGCGACCCCCAAGTGGAACTATCGAAACGGCATCAGCACGCTCGGCAAGCTCCTCGCCGCCGGCTCCGGTGTCTCGATCGAACATCAATGCCGTATCGCATCCCTGGTCCATGAAGAGGGCGCCTGGTCCCTGATCGATGAAGAGGGGGCCGCCCGGACTGGTTTCGACGCGGTCCTCCTGACGCCCCCCGCACCGCAGGCAATCGCGATCCTCGAAGCGAGCGCGGCGGAGTCCTCCCTGCTCGCCCCTCCCCTCGAAGGGCTGCGCGAGGCCCGCTACCACCAGCAACTCTGTTTCGCCCTGGGCGCTGCCGAGTGCCCGGACCGTCCGGGCGACTTCTTCGCCCTGCTCAACGCGGATCGCCGTCATCGCATCGCCTGGCTCAGCTTCGAGAACGACAAGGAGGGAAGGGTCCCCGGCGGCGAGACCGTCGTGACCGTCCAGATGCAGCCGGAATGGAGTGCCGAACACTACGAAGCAGACGAGGTCACTCTCCTCGCCGACGTCGTCTCCGAGGTGCGAACCCTGCTTCGCTGGCCGGATTTCACGCCCAACTGGCACGACCTGCAACGCTGGCGTTTCGCCCACCCGTATAACGCCGCCGACACCGAAGCCCTCCATTCGAGCGAGTCATCGGGGCTCTTCTTCGCCGGAGATGCCCTCGTGGGCAAGGGCCGCGCCAATCTCGCGATCGAAACCGGGCTCCGTGCCGGCGAACGGATCGCCCGTTACCTGGGCGCCCCGGCATGAGAGAGTCGCTCCCGCTCGCAGCCGCCCTCGCCCACCTCTTCTGCGCCTCCGCACTGACCGGCCTGATCTGGATGGTGCAGGTGGTCACCTATCCGCAGTTCCTCGACGTCGGTCGCGAGGCCTTCACCGCGTTCCACGACCGCTATCTCGGTCTCGTCGCCCGGGTCGTGATGCCCCTGATGTTGACCGAGCTCTTCCTCTGCGCCGTCGTCGTCTTCCTGAGCCGAGGCTCGGCATCCCTTCCCTGGGCGATTGCGGGCGCCGTTCTCCTCGCGGGAATCTGGTTATCGACTGCCCTTTTGCAGGTGCCCCTGCACCGGCAATTGAGCGCCGGATTCGATGCGGATGCGGTGCGGTCCCTCGTCGCGACAAACGGTATCCGGACCATTCTCTGGACCGTGCGGTCCGCGATCGCCGCCCTTCTCGTCTGGCGTCTCGCCCAGCCGGGGGACGGCCACGGTTGACCGGGAGCGGGAACGGACCGACAGACGACGCTGCCGCACGGTACCTCCATGCCCACCGACTCTCCCCTCCCTTCGCGCGCCTGGGCGCCCGACTTTCCCGTCACCCCTCGTCGCTGGCCGTTCTTCTACGGCTGGATGATCGTGATCGTGGCCACGATCGGGATCGTCTTCTCCATCCCGGGCCAGACGATGGGTTTCAGTGTCTTCACCGACATCCTGATCGAGGAACTCGGGCTGACGCGGGTGCAGATCAGCACCGCCTACTGTCTCGGCACGGTATTGAGCGGCTTCACGCTACCGGCGCTGGGACGCGCCTTCGACCACTTCGGAGCCCGCAAACTGATCGTGGGAAGCGCCATCGCGACGGGACTCGTCCTGTTCTATCTCGCCGCCACCCACAAGCTCGTCGCCTGGACCACCGCCCTGCTTCCGTGGCTGCCCCGCGTCGCGATCGCCTTCACCCTGATCACCGTGGGTTTCTACCTCATCCGTGCCTCGGCCCAGGGAGTCCTCACGATGACGAGCCGCAACGCGATCGGGAAGTGGTTCGACTATCACCGGGGCAATGCCCTCGCCGTCAGCGGAACGGTGACCGCCTTCGCCTTTTCCTTCGCTCCCAAGGGCCTCGATCTGCTCATCGAACGCTTCCAGTGGTGGGGCGCCTGGGTGATTCTCGGGATCGCGAGCCTCTCCTTCATGGCCGTGATCGGCTGGGCCTTTCTCCGTGACAACCCCGAGGAGTGCGGGCTCGCCATGGACGGCCCGGGATCGGCCACCCGGCGCCGTGCGGCCCATGCGGACTCGATCGCCCACCGCGCCTACGAACGGCACGAAGCGCTCCGCACCTGGGCCTTCTGGGCTTTCAACCTGTCCTTCGCGTTCTTCGCTCTCTTCTCGACCGCTTTCACCTTCCACATCGTCTCCCTGGGCGAGGAGTTCGGCCGTCCCAAGTCCGACATCATCAACTACTTCATCCCGATGGCCATTCTCAGTGTCGGCACGAGCCTCTTCTGCGGATGGATCAGCTCCCGGACCCGGCTCAAATACCTGCTCGCCCTGATGAACCTATCGGCCCTCGCCGGGGTCATCGGCACCCTGACGCTCGACTCCTCCGGCGGGCTGATCGCCTACATCGCAGGCAACGGGATCTGCGGAGGCTGCTTCTCCGCTCTGAGCGGAATCGTGTGGCCGCGATTCTTCGGCCGGACCCGCCTCGGTGCCATCGCGGGTTTCAACATGTCGACCGTCGTCATCGCGAGCGGGATCGGTCCGCTCGTCTTCAGTCTGTCGCTGGACTGGACCGGAACCTACGAACCGGTCCTCTGGATATCCGCCCTCATTCCCGCCCTCCTCCTCGCCGGGAGCGCCTGGGCGGACAATCCGCAGCGGCAGGAGGCTCCGGCAACGACGTAAACCCTCCCCCCGGACTCGACTTGAGCGAACGATCCGCTACAATATCCGTGTGAAAGAGACGCCCACCGACGAGTCACAGCCCGGGGAGCCCGGTGAAGAGAACAACGCGGAATCGCATTATTCCACCGACCCGGAATCTTTCATTCCTCTCACGCGGCGCCAACTGGTGGAGGCGTGCCTCGAGGACGGCCACCTCCCGGCCGAAGACCACGCCGTCTACCGGCGCTTCGCCCGGATCCTGACCGCGTGGTTTCACCACGAAATGCACGAGACCGCGGAATCGCTCAAGGCCCGCTACGACCCCCTCAATCCCGACAGCGACCTCTGGATCAAGACCGGGCACGACGACGATTCGAAACCAGGGGGAGACGAGATCGAGGACCTGTTCCGCTCGGTGGCGGAGCGTGCCAACTATCGCGAGATTCCCCTCGAGGCGATCCGTCACGCCCTCGAGGAATCCTCGCTCATCGACGTGCGAACCACCGTCGACTTCAACGACTTCGAACGTATCGTGGGATTTTATCGCGGAGACACCTACGAGGTGAGGGAGTCGAAGCGCCTCTTCCGGAAGATCGAGCAGAAGGTCGACGTGCTGCAACGGGTCGCTCTCCTGCTCCACTTCAAGGACGCCGACTACTTCGCCGCCAAATCCGGGCGTCGCAAGAAGAAGGCCGAAGAGCTTCCCTTCGACCCGGGCAAGATCTACTTCTACTTCTACAAGAACGTCCCGAAACACGACATCGAGCTGCTTTTTCCCAACGTGGAGATCAGCATGACCCTGAAGGATCGCCTCCTCTTCGGCGTTCCCGCGATCGGAGCCTCGGTCGGGGTGGTCCTGAAGGCCCTGCCCCGTTTCCTCATCATCGCCGGCGTGATCCTCTTCTTCACGATGGGGCCCGAGGCGGCCGGGCGCCTCGGCGTGAATCGGGAGACGGTGAACAACTTCATGCCCATCCTCGCGGCCGTCCTCGCTCTCGTGGTCACCCTCGGCGGTTTCGCCTTCAAGCAGTGGGACAAGTTCAAGAGCAAGAAGATCAAGTTCCAGAAGACCGTGGCCGACACGCTGTTCTTCCGCAACCTCGCCAGCAACGTGAGCGTGATTCATCGCCTCGTCGACCAGGCGGAAGAGGCCGAGTCGAAAGAGATCCTGTTGGTCTACTACCATCTCCTCGTGAACGGGAACGGTGGGATGACGAAGGAGGAGTTGGACGGTTCGATCGAGACCTGGATGGAAAAGAAGTTCGGGCGCGTCATCGACTTCGACATCGACGGGCCGGTCGCGAACCTGCAGCGACTCAGGGGCACGGGCCCGAACGGCGAGGAGATTCCGCTGCTCACGATCACCGATTCGGGGCACCTGCGCGTCGCGGAACTGGCGGACTCCTGCCGTATCCTCGACCAGCTCTGGGACGGCATCTTCGACTACTCCGAGAGTTGAGCCCACCTCATCCGCCCGTCACGGGAAACCGCCACCACGCGATCTTTTCTTCGTCTTCGCCCTCTGTCAGCCTCGTGGGGATGAGAGTTCTATCCCTTTTCCTGCTGGCCATCGTCTCCTGCGGAGCGGCGCGCGCCTCCGAGCCGGTGGACGTCGCGCTGTCCGGCCGGATACTCTTCCTGGGTGACTCGATCACCCATGCCGGGCACTACGTGTCCTACCTCGAGGCCGCTCTCGCTGCCGAGGGAGCCGACCCGATGCCCGCGATGATCGATGTGGGACTCCCGAGCGAAACCTGCACCGGCCTGTCCGAGCCGGCCCACCCCTTTCCACGCCCCGACGTCCACGAGCGCCTCGAACGCGCGCTCGAAAAGACGGATCCCGACCTGGTCTTTGCCTGTTATGGCATGAACGACGGGATCTACCATCCGTTCAGCGAGGAGCGCTTCGCCGCCTACCGGGCCGGGATCGACGCCCTCATCGAGAAGGTTCAGGCATCGGGCGCGAAACTGGTGCTCCTGACGCCTCCCCCCTTCGATCCCGAACCGCTTCGCGCGAAGGGAAAACTCCAACCCGCCGATGCGGAATCGTTCGCCTGGTTCGAGATATACGAGCACTACGATCGCGACGTGATCGCGACGTATGCCGAATGGCTCCTCGAACAACGGGACCGCGTCGCGGGGGTCATCGACCTCCATTCGCCGGTCCTGGCCTACACGAAAGAGAAGCGAAAGGACGATCCCTCGTTCACGCTCTCGAACGACGGGGTCCACCTCAACGTGGAGGGCCACGCCGTGATCGCCCGGGCCATCCTCGAAGCGCTCGGGCGCGATTCCTCCCGGATCGATACGATCGACCCGGCGGCGTTCGAACGCCTCGAGACACGCCGCAAGATCCTGCACCTGGCCTGGCTCGACCACATCGGGCACCTTCGTCCCGGGGTGAAACGGGGGCTGCCACTGGCGATCGCCGCGGTGGCGGGCGACCTCGCGGCCGCGGGCGAAGCCGAAACCCTGCGGCCCCTCTTCAACGGGACCGACCTCAGCGGCTGGGAGGGAGACGAAGCGATCTGGTCGGTCGAGGACGGCGTCCTCGTCGGTCGAAATCACGAACCCGTTCCCTCGAGCACCTACCTGTTCACGAAGAGCTCGCACCGGACCTTTCGCCTCCTCTTCGAGGTCCGTCAGACGGTGTCGCCCGGGCATTCGACGATGCACTCGGCGGTCGCCGTGCTGGGAGAACGTTTCACCGACAAGGGAGACAACACCTTCGGCTTCCGCGGCCCCCTCCTGATGTTCTGCCACGACTGGGGTATCTGGGATGCCCATCGCCGCAACCGCGTCGTTCCGGAGGGACAGAAGGGTCGCGTGATCCTCGAGACGGAACGCGTCGGCGACTGGAATCTCTGCGAGGTGCTCGTCACGGGCGATCGCATCCGCTTCGCCGCCAACGGCGCCCTCGTCTTCGATTTCACCGACGATCCCTCCCTGCTTCGGGAGTCGCCCATCGGCCTGCAGGTTCACAGCAACGATCGTCCCCAGGAATACCGTTTTCGCGGACTCGTTCTCTCCGACAATCCCACCGAGCATCTTCTGACCCTGACATCCGACCCAAGAGATCCCCCGCCCAACCCGCATGTTTCCCCTTTCTTCTCGTGCTGACACTTGCACTAGGCCTGCCATTCCACTCCGGTGCGGCGGAACGTCCCAACATCGTCTTCATTCTCGCCGATGATCTCGGGTGGCGAGATCTGGGTAACGAGGGATCGACCTTCTACGAGACACCGCACATCGACCGGCTCGCCACCGGGGGAGCGAAGTTCACGCGCGGCTATGCCACCTGCCAGGTCTGCAGTCCCTCCCGGGCGAGCATCCTCACCGGCAAGTATCCCACGAAGCACGGCATCACGACGTGGATCGGGGACGCCTCCGGTGAAGACTGGCGCAAGCGGGGCAGGCACGACAGTCACCTTCCGGCCGACTACGAACGCAACCTTCGTACCTCCGAGATCACGCTCGCCGAGGCATTGCAGGACGCGGGCTACCGGACCTTTTTCGCCGGGAAATGGCATCTCGGCAGCGAGGGATCGTGGCCCGAGGATCACGGATTCGCGATCAACAAGGGCGGATGGGACGTCGGGGGTCCGCGTGGCGGGTTCTATGCTCCCTGGGAGAATCCGAATCTCGAGTCCGGTCCCGATGGCGAGTCCCTCACCCTCCGTCTCGCCCGCGAGACCGCGGAGTTCATCGAGGAAGCAAAGGACGAACCCTTTCTCGCCTATCTCTCCTTCTACACCGTGCACGCTCCGCTGCAGACCACTCCGGATCTCTGGAAGAAGTACCGGGACAAGGCGGTCGCAGCGGATCCCGTCGACGAACGATTCGTCTTCGATCGCCGGTTGGCGGTCCGGCAGGTCCAGGACTGTCCCATCTACGCCGGCATGATCGAAACGATGGATGATGCGGTGGGAATCGTGCTCGAAAAGCTCGATCAGCTCGGTCTGGCGGACAACACGATCGTCTGTTTCACCTCGGACAACGGAGGTGTCTCCTCCGGCGACGCCTTTGCCACGAGCAACCTGCCTCTCCGGGGCGGCAAGGGCCGGCAGTGGGAGGGCGGCATCCGCGAACCATTCTATCTCAGGGCCCCCGGGCTGACCGATGGAGGCATGACGAGCGACGTCCCCGTGAACGGGATCGACTGGTATCCCACCCTCCTCGAACTGGCCGGCGTCGACGTTCCCGCCGGGCAGGAGATCGATGGTGTCAGCCTGGTGCCTCTTCTCGAGGGGGGCGACATCGCGGAACGCCCTCTCTTCTGGCACTACCCCCACTACGGGAACCAGGGAGGCGAGCCGTCGTCGATCATCATGCGGGACGAGTGGAAGCTGATCCACTATCACGAGGACGGACGCGACGAACTGTATCACATCGGGAACGATCCCGCGGAAGCGACCGACATCGCCGATTCGAACGCCGGCAAGGTGGCGGAACTGCGCAAGGAACTCGACGCCTGGCTGGAGGAAACCGGCGCCCAGTTCCCCCGGCCCGATCCGGAGTTCGATCCCGCTCTTCGCGAGGCGCGCTGGGAAAACCTCCGGACGAAAGGGAGGGAGAGGCTCGAGAAACAGCACCGGAATTTCCTCTCCGACGATTTCCGTCCGAACAGGGATTGGTGGGGAAGTGCCCCGGTCGACTGAGACGGTCTCCCGCCCAGTCCGTGACGTCCGGGGGGGCGCCCGCCTCACCGCTTCGCGTCCTTGCGACGGTCCTTGCGGCTACCCTATCCTCCGACAATGCGAGTATTCTGGGTAGTTGTCGTTCTCTCGCTTGGCGCAGGGATCGGCACCGGCGAGGAAGCCGGCGATCACTGGTCGTTCCAGGCCGTGACCCGCCCGGCTCCACCGTCTTTCCCTGGTGCCGGGCACCCGATCGATGCCTTTGTCCGGGAACGGCTTTCCGGCAGCGGACAGGTCGCCTCGCCCACCGCGGAACCCGCCCTCCTGCTTCGCCGTCTCCACCTCGACCTGACCGGACTCTTGCCGGAGCCCGACGAAACAGGCCGCTTCCTTCGCGCTTGGCAATCCGATCCGGAACGTGCCTGGACCGCGGCTGTGGATCACCTTCTCGCCTCTCCCCACTTCGGCGAACGCTGGGGACGCCACTGGCTCGACCTGGGACGCTACGCGGACAGCGACGGCTATCTCGGCGACACACTGCGCCCCTGGGCCTGGCTCTACCGGGACTGGGTCATCGACGCAATCAATGCCGACCTGCCCTTCGACCGTTTCTCGATCGAGCAACTGGCGGGCGACCTCATCCCCGGTGCCGATGAGGGCCAGTTGATCGCGACGGGCTTTCACCGCAACGTCCTGAAAAACACCGAGGCGGGTGCGGACCGCGAGCTCGATCGCACCAAGCGCGTCGTCGACCGGGTCGCCGCCACGGGCACGACCTGGCTCGGATTGACCCTCGCCTGCGCCGAGTGCCACGATCACAAGCACGACCCGGTCTCCCAGCGCGAATTCTTCGAGCTCTACGCCTTTTTCAACAACGCCGAGGACAGGGACCTGCCCGTCACGCCCGACCCGGCGCGATGGCAACCGGTCTCGCTCCCGGCAAAAGGGGACGAAAAAGCGGCAAAGCCCCGCGCGCAGACGCTTGTCGAACAGTCCGGCGACGCACGCCGGGACACCCACATCCACCTCCGGGGCGACTACGCGAGCCCCGGCGATCGGGTCACACCGGGAACCTTGGCGGTCCTCCATCCCCTCACGTCCCGTGCGGACACCGGACCCGACCGTCTCGATCTCGCGCACTGGCTCTTCGACGAGGCCAATCCCCTCACTCCCCGCGTCGCGGCGAACCGGATCTGGCAACACCTCTTCGGGACCGGGCTCGTCAGCACGCCGGACGACTTCGGGACCCATGGAGCCTTCCCGTCCCATCCCGCGCTCCTCGACTGGCTCGCGTCGGAGTTCGTCCGTCTCGGTTGGAGTCGCAAGGCGCTGATCCGCACGATCGTGTTGTCCGAAACCTACCGGCAATCCTCGACCAACCACTATCCCGAGGTGTCGAACGAGTTACTCTGGCGCCAGAACAGTTTCCGGATCGATGCCGAGGCGGTGCGCGACGTCCACCTCTGCGCGAGCGGTCTGCTCTCGCGAGAGATCGGCGGTGCGAGTATCCACCCGCCGCTTCCGGAGTTCGTCACCGCGGTCGGCCGCAGCGTGAAGTGGCCGGAAAGCACGGGAGCCGACCGGCATCGGAGGGGGCTCTACATCTTTCTCAAGCGAACGGTGCTCTACCCGATGCTGACCGCCTTCGATGCGCCCGATACCGCCACCGCCTGTGCCCGGCGCGAACGAACCAACACCCCGATGCAGGCCCTGACACTCCTGAACGATCCCGTCTTCTTCGCCTGCGCCGAAGAACTGGGGCGCGAGACCCATCGCCGGCACGGAACCGACAGCGATGCGGCCGTCCGGGACCTGGTCAGGCGTTGCCTCAATCGCGAGCCGAGAGAGGACGAGGCGGCGACACTGCGCCTGGCGTGGAAGGATTTCGCTAGGGCCGAGGACCAAACCGATCCGGCTTTTCCCCATATCGCCACCGCCCGCGTCGTGATGAACCTAGACGAGTTCATCACGCGCGATTGAGTTCCTTTCGCCGCCGCTCATGTCCCCGCGACTCCTCGTCATTCTGCTCATCCTGGCCGCGCATTCCGCGGCGACAGGACGGGAAACTCCTCCTCCTCTCCTCGCGGGTGCGGCCCGCATCGACATCACGCACCCCGATCATCCCTCTCCCTCCTGCCCGCTCCGGGCGCGAGCACTCGCCTTCGAGCAGCCGGAGAACGGAAGGAGCGCCCTCGTCATCGCGATCGACGTGGTCGCGCTCGCGGAGATCGGCCCGCTGCGGGATCCCTTCCTCGCGAGGGTCCGATCGCGAATCGAGGAGAGCACCGGCATTCCCGCCGATTCCATCATCGTGAACGCGAGTCACTGCCATGGCATTCCCTGTGAGGATGTCGAGGACCGGGTCGTCGCGGTGGCGGAAGAGGCCTGGAGTCGCCGGGTCGCGGTCCGCTCGGGGGCTGGGGCCGGGCACGAAGACCGGATCTCGGAGAACCGGCGGCTCGAACTCGTGGACGGCGGACAGGCGGACGTCCGCCATGCCTACGCGATGCCGGCGGACGAGGACGTCGCGGCCGTTGGACCCATCGATCCCGAGATCGGCGTGCTGCGTCTCGACCGGGCCGATGAGGGAACTCCGCTCGCCGTCGTGTTCCAGTTCGCCTGCCATCCCATCCAGGGAGTGCCGGGAGGCGGAAACACGCCAGACCTGACCGGTTTCGCCGCGCAGGTGATCGAGGAGAATCTCGGTCCCGATTGCATCGCCCTGTTTCTCCAGGGATGCGCCGGCGACATCAACCCGGCGCACTACAAGACCGTGGATCGTCCCCGCGACGCCGAATACCACGGCAACCGGCTGGGACTCGCCACCCTGAAAGCGGCGCGTGCGATCGAGACCCGGCCCGGTTCCGGCTTCCACGTGCGATGCCGCAGCCTTCCCCTGCCCCGTGCCGATCTCTCGGAACGCATCGCCGCGATGGAATCCGAACTGGACGATCTCCTCGATTCCCTGCGGGGCACCAGCCTGAACCTGAAGACCTTTCTTCCCCTCTACGTGAAGTATCACCTCTTCCCCGACGCGCCCTCGCACTATCGCCACCGGTATCTCCAGGACGAGTCGATCGGGCGGGAGGACTGGAATCATCTCGATGCGGTGAACCGGAAGAATCTCGAGGCGTATCTCGCCAACATCCGGACGATGGAGGAAATGACCCGGCTCCAGATCAACCTGGCCCTCCTCGAGAAGCACCAGGCCCGGAATGCGGAGGCGAACATGCAACCGGTCGAGGCCGAACTCATGGCGCTGCGCGTCGGGGACTTTCGTCTCGTCACCTTTCCCGGCGAGGTCACCGTTCCGGTGGGACTCGCGATCAAGGGAGCATCGCCCCACCGATACAGCTTCGTCTCCGGCTACACGAACGGATATCTCTACTATGCCCCGACCGCGGCGCAGCTCCTCAACCGGGGCGGCGCGCAGGAAGACAGCGACTGCCTGCTCGCTCCCGGTTGGGAGAAGGCTTTCACCGCCGCGGCGCTGGAGCTTTTCGATGACCGTTGAGACGACGAGCCATCCCCGTTTCGCATGAGCCCTTTTCCAATCGATTCCACCGCCTGGACGCGCCGCCGCTTCCTGCGCCAGTCCGCCTCCGGACTGGGAACGGTCGCCCTCGCTTCACTCCTCCACGACGACGGACTCCTCGCGGCCGGAGCGACCCGAGCCCCCCATTTCGCCCCGAAGGCGAAGCGTTGCATCTACTTGTTCATGGAAGGAGGCCCCAGCCAGATGGACCTCTTCGACCCCAAGCCGAAGCTCAACGGGCTGGATGGGCAGCCGATGCCGGAATCGCTTCTCGACGGAGTGAAGTTCGCCTTCACCCGCAAGGAGAGTGCCCGGCTCATGGGCAGCCCGCGCACCTTCCGGCGACACGGACAATGCGGGATGCACTTTTCCGATCTCCTTCCGCACCTGAGCCGTCACGCCGACGAGATCGCGCTGGTTCGCTCCATGTATTGCGACCAGTTCAATCACCTTCCCGGCCAGTTGCTCATGCTCTCGGGGACGCCATTCCGGGGTTGGCCGACCCTCGGGTCGTGGCTGAACTACGGACTCGGCAGCGAGGGGCGCGACCTCCCCGGCTACGTGGCCATGACGACCCTCGGACGCGGACTGCCGGGCGGGGCCGCGAGCTGGTCGAGCGGTTTCCTTCCCTCGGAGTATGCCGGATCGCTC
>Ga0180430_10000556_pt1 | contig 40243 bp, 30 predicted proteins | sample SS_ome_9_FD_132999 | JGI IMG/M metagenome (GOLD analysis project Ga0180430, IMG submission 132999) | Hypersaline lake sediment archaeal communities from the Salton Sea, California, USA - SS_1_S_2 metaG | ecosystem: Environmental > Aquatic > Non-marine Saline and Alkaline > Hypersaline >...
GGTCTCGAGGTCGGCCAACCTTCATCGGGGAGTGTAGGGTCTCCCCCAGGGGGAGAGTCAAGGCCCGAAAGCAAAAAGATGGCCGCCCCGCGGGACGGCCTGAAAGAGGATCAATTCGCCTGTCTAGGGCACCATGCCGATCACGGTGCAGGTGTCGGCAGCGGTGTCGTCGGACGCCGGGTAGGGCGGCTGGTTGTAGGGTGCCGGAGTCACGTCACGCACGCTGAGGCTGAAGACGTTTTCGCCCTCCAGGGCGAAGAGCGCCGGCATGTTCTGGTTCCAGCCCACGGTGAAGTTCTCGAAGCCGGCGAGCGTGGTGTGGCCGGAGCGGTAGTTCCCATACGACACGCCGTTAGCCAGGGTTACGGCCATGCGTCCGGCCACCACCCGTTCGAAGCCGGTGAGGTTGCCCAGCTCGGCCTGGATCGAGACGGTGAAGGGCAGAACGCCGGAGCCGGGGAGGCAGCCGACGTCGGCGGCCACCGTGTCGGGCGGGATGGGCGATGTGTGGATGATCTCGCCGTTGTAGCCCACGGCCCAGCCGTTGTCGGCATCGCTGAAGCAGATGCCGGAGAGCGAGGTGAATTCGCCGACGGACTGCGGCTCCCAGGTCGTACCGCCGTCGTCGGTGTGCAGGACCACCGAGGTGAGGCCCGATCCGCCGCTGACCCAACCCTCCTGGGCACTGACGAAAGAGACGCCGGTGAGCCAGGCCCCGGTGCCCGAGATCTGGAAGGTCCAGCTGGCGCCGCCGTCATCGGTGCGCAGGATCTCGCCGCTGCGCCCTGCGGCGAAGCCGGTGGCGGCGTCGACCAGCTGTACGCTCTCCAGCTGGTAGACCGGGGCGTGGGATGCCTCGTTCCAGCTGTCGCCGCCGTCGGCGGTGAAGAGGATGCTGTTGCCGCCCACGGCCACCCCCGTGTCCGGGCCGCTGAAGGAGATCGACTTGAGGATCGGGGCGTCGTAGGTGCCGAAGTTGGCGGTCCAGGTGTCGCCGCCGTCGGTGGTCCGCCGGATAAAGCGGCTGCCCGGGGTGAAGTCAGCGGGGCGGCCGCCGACGATCCAGCCGTTGAGGGCGTCGGTGAAGTGGACGCCGTAGATCGTGTAGCTGGTGCCCGAGCTCTGCATCTCCCAGTTGTCGCCGCCGTCGGCGGTGTGTCGGATGTGGCCGCCGTAGCCTACCGCCCAGCCGTTGTCGGCGTCGACGAAGTGCACGTCGGTGAGCCAGGATACCGGGTCGAAGGCCTGGGGCGTCCAGGTGTTGCCGCCGTTGTCGGTGTGCAGGATCACCGCGCCCACCCCGACCACCCAGCCGTTGTCGTTGTCGGCGAAGTGCACGCCGAAGAGTTGTTCGTTGGTCCCGGAACTCTGGGCGTACCAGCCGTCCTGAGCCACGGTCGCGGCGCCGGTCGTGAAGAGCAGCAGCGCGGCAAGGATAATTGTGCTCAACGTTCGTTTCATCGTCCTGTCCTTTCCAGCCGTCTTTGGCGGTCGGCCCTTTTGTATGGTGATTGTTTTTAAGGGGTTCCGGTTACAAAGCGATTCCGGGTGCGGTTTCGACGCCGCGGTGGGAATTCAGGGCGCCCGGACCGGGGGCGGCATTCGTTCGCCACCCCCGGCTCGATTGTCAGTGGACCCGTTCGACGGTGACCAGGGCCACGGGATTGTTCCAGTCCTTGGCCGAGGCGTCGAGGTCGCCGATGCCGTGAATCCCGCTGTGTACCAGCACGTAGCCCTCGGCCCCCTCGGTGACGCGCACGCCGGGATTGCCGCAGGGCGGCCCGGGGATGTGCTCGCAGGACTCGGTGTTCACCTCGGTGCCGGCATCGTAGGCCGCGGCTTCGAACATGCGGCGCTGGGAGCCGAGGCCGAAGGCCGGGAAGTACTTGCCGTCAAGCGCTACAAACGCGTCATTGGTGCTGACCAGCATGCCGGCGAGGCTGATCCGGTTGAAGAAGTAGGCCACGTCCACTTCCACGGTTACCGAGCTTCCGGGCATGATGCCGCCATCGGCCACGGCGAAGTCGTAGACCCTCGATTCACCGGCCAGCATGTCGGTGAGCGGATCGGTCATGCCGTCCTCGGCGAGGTATGCCAGTTCCATGCTGGCCGGCTGCCCGAGCTCGAAGAGCGAGAAGTTGCCCCGGTGGCTGAGTACCACGGGGGGGCTGATGATCTGGTCGCTGGTAATGTTGGTGATCGTCACGGCGAGTCGCCCGCCGGTGGTCGACTGCGCGAAGGCGCCGGGCGTTGCGGCGGTCATCAACCCCACGGCAGCCAGGGCCAGGAACAGTTTCGTCTTCATTCCGGTCTTCGTGATCTTCATTGTCCACTTCCTTTCATCATTCAACGGTGTGTCGCAAATCGTTCCGTGTCTGCTGATGTGCTCTCGATCGATTGCCGACTGGCGGCAGCCCGCACGCGCTGCCGTTGTCGACTATCCCTATGCACTTGAAATGGTACCTGTGACAGGGTATGCTCAAAAAAATCGTAAGTGCTTCATTCTTATTGCTGATGTCCGGGGACGGCGCTGGAAACCGTGTCACAGTTCCCGGGGAAACCGACTAATGGAAAGGTGAGGGACGGGATGGTGGCGGCTCCGTCTACAGAGAGCCCGGCAGGCACGACCGGTGGAAGCGGGCTTCCACGGGCGTTGCTGGATGCTGTACGCCGGCGGGAGCCCGACGCCCTGGCCGAGTTGTTCGACACCTGCTTCGGCCGGGTCTACTCGCTGGCCCACCGGCTTACCAATTCCCGTGAGCAGGCAGAGGATGTGACACAGGAGGTGTTCCTCAAGGTCTACAACGCCGCCGACCAGCTCGATCCGGCCCGGGACCCCGCGCCCTGGCTGGCCACGATCACCTGGAACGCCTGCCGCGAGCACTGGCGGTCCCGGGGCCATCGCCAGGACCGGCAGACGGCCACCATCGACGGTGATGACGGCATGAGCGAGCGGCTGGTCAACGGGAAGAGGTCGCCGGAGCGGCGGGTGGTGAACGGCGAGCGCCAGGCCCTGGTGGAGCAGGCGATCCAGCGCCTCCCCGAGGCGATGAGGAGCGTGGTGCTGCTCCACGATTTCGAGGGGCTGAGCCATGCGGAAATCGCCGAGACCACCGGCGAGAGCCATGCCGCGGTACGCAAGCGCTATTCCCGGGCCCTCACGCGGCTGCATGATGAACTGAAGGACGTACTGGAATGAACAACGAGCTGAACAGCCTGACGCCCGGACAGGAACGCGTGCGGAAGCTGGTGCGCTCCCTGGGGGACATCCCTGCCGAGCCCTCGTTCCGCGAACGGTTGCGGGATGAGTTCGTCAGCGGCGATATCGCCCGTCAGCAGGTGTTCGAGCTGGAGCCCCGCCCGGGGCTGTTCGGCCGATTCGGCCGTTTCCTTGTTCCGCTGGCTGCTGCGGTGGCCGCCGTGCTGCTGCTCGTTGTACTCGCCCCCGGCCCCTACTGGAGACTGCACCGTGTCACCGGCCAGGGGCAGGTGGCGGTGGACGGGGTCCGGGTGGATGCCGCGGACGTGGACAGGCTGGCCCGGCTCATCCGTCCCGGCACCCGGGTCTCCGTCTCCCCGGGGGTGACCCTCGACCTGGTGGCCGGCGACGTGCTGCTCCTGGAGCTGGACAACGGGGCCGAAGTGACGGTGCCCCGCAATCCCGACCGGCGTCCCGGTGACGAACTGTCCTCCGAAGTCTCCATCGGCGAACTGCGCTTTCAGACCGGTCCAGGGTTCACCGGACGGCGGTTCAGTGTGCGCACTCCCGACGGGCTGGTGGAGGTCACCGGCACCGTCGTTTCCGTGGTGCGCATGCCCGACCTGACCTGCGTCTGCGTGCTGGAAGGAGAGGCGAGGATCGGGCGCGACGCCAATCACATGGACCTCATCCCCGCCGGCCAGCGAAAGGTGATGTTCTCCGACGGCCGGGCACCGATGATCTCCGAGGCGATGGACGAGCACATTCGGGGCCTGGAAGCCTTTCTTGAACGGAGCCAGGACATCTTCGAATAGGGCAAGATGAACATCCTGCTTGTTCAACCCCCGTGCTACGTGGGTGATCCGCTCTCCCTCTACCTCAACGATTATGCCTCCCGCGTGCCCCAGCTGGGCCTGCTGTACCTCGCCTCGTCGGTGGCCGGGGACCACGACGTGCGTCTGCTCGATCTGAACCTGGAACAGACCGAGTTGCAGACGATCCCGCGGATGATCGACCGTGTCTGCCGGGCCGCCGGGTCCTGGCCCGCCGACCTCGTGGGGTTCGGCACCATGGCCAATGTCTACCCGCTGGTCCTGCACATGGCCGCGGCGATCAAGGAGACCGTGCCCTCGACTCCGATCGTGCTCGGCGGCCACCAGGCCACCTTCACTGCTGCCGAGACACTGCGCCGTTACCCGCAGATCGATTACGTGGTGCTGGGGGAGGGAGAACGGACCTTCCCCCGGCTGGTGGCGGCCCTCGAGTCGGACCAGCCGCTGGGCGGTATTCCCGGTGTCGCCTGCCGGGATGGCGCTGCCGTCCACGTTCCGGATCTCCCCGCGCTTCACCCGCATCTTGACGAGCTGGGCCCGCCGGCCTACCACCTGGCCCCGGCGCTGGACCGCTACCAGCCGCACAGCCTGGTCCGGCGGGCCAACATCATGACCAGCCGGGGGTGCCCCTTCGGCTGCACGTTCTGCTCCGTTTCCCGGTTCTGGCAGCGCCGCGCACGGTACCGCGACAGCCGGCTGGTAGTGGATGAACTGGCCATGCTTCAAGGCGACCTGGGGGCCGGCTACATCGAATTCAACGACGACACGTTTACCGTGAACCGCAAATACCTGCAGTCGATCTGCCACGGCATCATCGATCGGGGACTGGAACTGGAGTGGCTCTGCCGGGCCAGGGCGAATTCGCTCGACGAGGAAACCGTTGCCGTGATGCGCCGGGCCGGCTGCACCCATGTCTTTATCGGTGCCGAATCGGGGTCGTCGAGGATCCTGCGTTCGATCGAGAAGAAGATCGAGCCGGAGGACGTGAGCCGTTCGGTGCGTCTGCTCTCCGACCGGGGTATCGAATCCATCGTCTCCTTCATTTACGGCTTTCCCGAGGAGACGCCGGAAGACATCGCGCTCACCGCCAAGCTGGCCCTGGAGTGCCGGCGTCTCGGAGCCCGCTGGATCGGCCTGCAGCGGCTCACCGCGCTTCCCGGAACACCGATGGCCGGGGCGATCACCGACGAATTCAACCTGTCCGGCACCTATCTCAGCGGAACGCCGATCACCTCCGATCGCGGTTTCACCGAGGAGGTGCGCCGGATGGTGGCCGATGCACCCTCGGTCTTTCCCATGTACTTTCGTGTGAACTGCCGGCATTTTCGCACCGAGGACGCTCTGCAGCAGACGGTGAACCGGGCCTTCGCCCCCCTGGGCCGGGACATGGGCATGGAGCTTTGATGGTCGAGCGCAGCGAGTCGAGATGCTTTGACGCCTTTCCCTACGCCGAACGGCTCAACCGGCGGCTGTGGCACGAGGGCCGTCAACTGCCCGGCTGGTACCCGTCGCTGGCCCACATTTTTCCGATGATGGCCTGCCGCGTGCTTCCCGTGTCCGGGCTGGCCCGCCCGGCGGTCTATTCCCGCGTGCTGGGGCGGCCGGCCTCCGGCGGGCAGCCGGCCGGCTGGATGGGGGGGTACCAGGCCAGGCTGCTGATGGACGATACCGGCTGGCCCGTGTTCCGGGTGGATCGGCTGTTTGTGCCCTTCGATGGGGAGCGGCCCCCCGGGGAGGTTCTGCTGCGGCTGCTTGAGGATGCGGAGAGGATCGCCGGCGGCATGGGCGCTGCGAGATTCCAGGTTGCGGTCATGGAGACGGACGGGGATCGGCTTCCCGGTTTTCCGGCAGTGGGCAGCCTGCTGGGCCCCCTCTGTGATTCCCGGCTCGGCACGCTGATCGATGGCCTCGACTTTTCCCCTTGGGGCGAGCTCGGCTATTACGCTACCGACGTGGACATGGCGGAGGGCGTGGCGGGCCGTCGATACGCCTGGACGGTTGAGGACCACGCCCTGTACCTCAGCCTCTGGGCTGACCACTGCCGGCGGCACCGCGAGGATCTGCATTTCCTCGCCGCCCGGCTGCACCCGCTGGATCCGCACCTGCAACACAAACTCGATCCTGGCCATCGCCTGGACCGGGTCCGTTTTCTCGGTGAACCGGAACAACCGGCCGGGTTCCTTTCCTGGTACCCCGATGCCTACCCGCAGCTGCTGGAGGGGGAAGCAAGCGGGCCCCAGGTGCGCCTGCGTCTTGCCGAGCTCGATGCCGGGGCGGTGACCCGGGCCCGGGTGCTGAAGTGTCTGGCGCCGTTGGCCGGGGAAGAGCAGGAGGAGGCGCTGCTTGCCGGCGGGCTGCGCTGGGCCGCCTGTGCGGCGGCCGCCGCCCACCCCAACCTGGAACGGATCGAGGCGGGGCCCGTGCCCGCCACCCACAAGGCGATGATCGCCGCTCTCGACGGTCAGGGGTTTCGCCGCTTTGGCCGGCTGCGGATCGTGGAACGCAAGCTCTCGCGCTTCAGTGACTAGCCTGCTCGACCGCGGCTCCCGGCCCGCGGCCCTGCATGGTGCCCGCTAGTTTTCCCCGGAACCCGCACGCGTTCACGGCAGCACCACCGTCAGCGTGCAGCTCGCCGCGGCCTCGTCCCCCGAAGGCGGGTAGGGCGGCTGGTTCCAGGGGGCCGGGGTAACGTCCACGGCGCTGAGTGTGAAGGTGTTGACGCCGGCCAGGCTGGACAGCGCCGGGATAAACTGGTCCCAGCCGGCCACGAACGCTCCGCCCGCCTCCAGGTTGGTCCAACCCGCCCGCCAGTTGGCATACGACGCTCCGCCGGCCAGATCGACGTCGATGCTCGCTGCGGCTCGTCGGGTCTGGCCGGTGCAGAAGTTGTCGATGCGCACCGCCATGCCTGTGGTGAAGGGGGCCGTTCCCGCAGAGGGCGTGCAGGCGAGCATGGCGCCCAGCGTCTCCGCCGACACGTCGATGCCGGCGTGGACCAGCGTGGGGTCGCCGTAGAGATTGTAGACATACATGTTCTGGTATTCGTAGACGTGGTCCCAGCCCATGGTGCTGTTGACGTGGTACTTCGAGCCGTAGAGCGCGTCCCCGGCACGGTTCGGGTCGGCCGGCCCGGCGTGGTAGCGCCGGTTGAACTCGCAGGTGATCGACTCCGAGCCGCCGCCGTAGGTCAGCCAGTCGCCGCTCACCGCCGCCCCGCGGGTGGCGCTGATCACCCCGCAGGCCCCGCCCCAACCCTGCTTGCAGAGCAGGTGCACGCCCATGTTGCCCAGGCCGGTGACCTCGGGGTAGCCCACGCTGCAGGAGACCGCGAAGACCATCGCCGGGTGGTCGTCATCGATGTCCATGTGGTCGTGCACGTAGGTTACGCTGTTCAGCTCGTCCGGGTCGGAACCCTCGGGCACACCGTCGCCGTCGTCCCAGGTCCAGACGGTGCGCGAGGTGCCGGAGACCCAGCCGTGAGAGGCCCAGTTGACCACCGCGTACTGGCCGTCCCTCCAGTTTTCCGTCACCACCGTCTCGTTGACCGCCGGCCAGGGGTAGAGCGACGGCGCCAGCCCCTCCTGCTCGCTGAAGTGGGCGCAGGTCCAGCCGGTCATGGCTTCGGCCTCGATGGCCGTCATGCTGTCGCCCCCGTCGGAGACCGGGTAGCCGCTGTGGTCCTCGTTGGCGTAAAACATGATGGTGGCCAGGTTCAGCGCGTTCCGCTTCCAGGCGCCGGTGTCCTGCTCGAAGGCGACGATCTTGTCCAGGGCGTAGGTGATCCAGCCATTGTAGTCGTGGGGGATACGGCCCACGGACACCTCGGCCATGAAGTCGGGCAGGTCCTGGGTGTACTCGCCGGGGTAGCCGTCTCCGTCCAGGTCCCACGAATCGTCGTCATCGAAAGAGAGGTCGGCGTAGTAGTAATCGGTGGGCACTGCGCCGCCGGGGTTTCCCGGGTCCTCCCAGTTGTTGCTGTGCACGTAGGGGTTGGGAAAACAGTAGCGCATGGGCACTGTGGTGATGCCACCCACCAGCAGTACGTAGCGGATGCCCAGCGGCCCGTAGTTGGCCCGGAGGTAGTTGCGGATCTGTTCGGGCAGATCCGTCCCGGGCTGGCCGGTGATGGACGGGTCGTCCACCAGCACGATCTTCACCCCGAATCCCAGGGACGCCTTCCAGTCGAGCCAGGTCGAGTTGGTGATGCCGGCGAGGTTCTGCTGGGTGGTTATGATCACGATGTCGCAGGCGGGCAGTATCCCGCCACGGCCGCCCCGTGGTGCGGCATAGAGGGGCGCCATCGCTTCGAAATTGCAGAACAGCTGTGCGGTCTGCCGGTCGGCGGCGGTATCGGCCAGCAGCGATTCGGTGTGCTGCCGCTCGGCGCTCCCCGGTGCCGGCAGCGTGTAGTGCACCGTGATCCGGGCCTCTTCGCAGAGGGTCAGCCGGCCTGTTGCGGGGTGCCAGCGGAAGGGATGGAAGATAACCTCGGCGTAGGCATACTTGCGCAGTGAGCCGCGGCCGGCCAGCCTGGCCCGCTCACCGGGGAAGATCTCTGACGAGCCGTACACGGCTTCGCGGGTCTTCAGCCACTCCTGCTCCAGCGCCACGGCTTCCGCCGACCGGCCCATTGAACCGTCGAGCAGCCGGATCGGCGGGGCGGGGGCGATGCGCCAGTTGCCGGGAAGTTCGGTGGTGCGAATCGCTTCGGTCTCCACCGACTCGGCCCGGGCTCCCGGCGGCAGGGCCAGCAGCAGGCGCCGAACCGGCAGGGCCGGTTCCCCGGGCCTCGCCCGCAGGCCGCAGCCGTCCATGCTGATCACCGTGCCGTGGGCCGTTTCCGCCATCTCGTGCTCACCAGCACGGACCGTCAGGGTAATGTTCCCAGATGGTGCCCCATCACCGGCAGGTTCAGCCGTCGCGCAGACCGGCAGCAGCAAGGCCAGGACTGTACAGGCGAAAACGAGATGGATACGCATGATAAAGCTCCCTCGGGATGGAAGTGGGACTGCGGGGACCCCCACAATTCAACGCCTATGCTGTTGAAGATAATGGTTTTGCCGGGGAAGTTCAATCGACATGACGAAAATTCGTTATTTCTGCCGGCGGTAAGCTTCCCGTAAGTTCGGATCACGTATCTTGTCCCTGGAATCATGGTAAACAATTCCCCCGGGCACCGGCCCGGGGGGCTGCCCTGGAGGATGAAGGGATGATCGAACCGCTGCCCAGATTCTGGTCGATGTCACGGCGATGGCCGGCGCCCCTGCTGCTGGCACTGCTCCTGTCCCTGTTACCGAGCTTTCCACTCCTTGCCGACGGGCCGGCCGGAACGGCCACGATCCGGGGCGTGGTGCTGGAGGCGGTGTCCGAAGAGCCGCTGCCCGGCGTGGTGGTTGTGATCCCGGACAGCGAGTTCATGGCCGTCACCGGGCCGGACGGCAATTTCGCTATCGAAGGGCTTCCTCCGGGAGGCTACACCCTGGAAGCCCGGCTCAGCGGCTACGTTATCGACCGGCTGGAGGCGGTGGTGGTGGACGCCGGTGAGACGGTGGAAGTGGAATGTCGGCTGGTGGAGGTGCTCACCCCGCTGGAAGCGGTGATCGTCACCCCCAGCCACTTCGGCATCATGGCCGACGACCCGCAGAAGGCGCAGTCGCTGGACCGCGAGGACATCGAGCTGATGCCCCACCTGGCCGATGACCTGTTCCGGGTGGTGTCCCAGTTGCCCGGTGCCTCCGGCGCCGGCGACATGTCGGCCAAGTTCAACATCCGCGGCGGTGAGGAGTCGGAGGTGCTGGTGCTCTTCGACGGTCTCGAGATCTACGAGCCATTCCACCTCAAGGACTTCCAGGGTGTGTTCAGCATCATCGACTCCAGCGTCGTCGGCGGGGTGGACCTGCTCACCGGCGGTTTCCCCGCCGAGTTCGGCGGGCGGATGAGCGGCGTCCTCGACATCACCAGCCTGACTCCCGAGGAGACGGTGACCGCGGTGGGCGCCAGTTTCACCAGCGCCCGCTTCCTCACCATGGGTACCTTCAGCGAAGGTCGCGGAAGCTGGCTGTTCAACGCCCGCAAGGGCTACCTCGACCTGCTGCTGGACCTGATGGGGGAGGGTGACGGCGAGGATGACGACGGCGAGTTCTCGCTCAAGCCGGCCTACCACGACGTGTACGGCAAGCTGCAGTACCAACTGAACAAAAAGCACGTGCTCAGCTTCAACCTGCTCACCTCGTACGACCGGACCAAGTTCAGCGAGGAAGAACTGGATGACCCCGAGGAAATAGAGACCGCCGACCTGCGGGCCACGTACGGCAACAGCTACATCTGGTTCAAGCTCGATTCGGCCTGGTCCGACCGGCTCTTCTCCCGCACCGTCCTCTCCGCCGGCAAGGTGGACCGCGACCGAATGTCGGAGGGGTCGGAAGAGACCCCGGACTCGCTGCAGACCCACGAGCTGGACGACATCCGGGACATGGACGTGTTCGGCCTCCGCCAGGACTGGTCCTGGAAACTCTCCGAGCGCAACCTGATCAAATTCGGCTTCGACCTCAAGTCTCTGGACGCCAGTTACGACTACGACCTGCTCTCCGTTACCCGAGACCCGCTGTTCACCGGCGGCGAGACGGTGACCGAGCACAAGCAGGTGGACGTCTCGCCCTCGGGCGAGATCTGGAGCCTCTACCTCGCCGACCGTTTCCGCCCCCTGGACCGCCTGACCGTGGAGGCGGGGCTGCGCTACGACCGCGAGACCTACGGCGAGGACAAGGGTCACCTCGGCCCGCGGCTCAACGTGCGCTACGACATCGACGATCGAAGCTCGGTGCGCGCGGCCTGGGGCCACTTCTACCAGTCCCAGGCGATCTACGAGCTGCAGGTGGAGGACGGGGTGGACCAGTTCCAGCCGGCCCAGCGGGCCGAGCACTGGCTGCTGGGCTACGACCGGGAACTGCCGGCCGGTTTCGACCTGCGGGTGGAGCTCTACCACAAGATCATCAGCGATCCGATCTCGCGCTACGAGAACCTGTTCTACAACATGCGCGTGGTGACCGAGCACTACCCGGACCGGGTGCTGGTGGACCCCGAGGAGGCCGAGGCCAGCGGCATCGAACTGATGCTCAGCCGGCAGCACGGCGAACGGTTCAACTGGTGGGCCTCCTACGCCCTGGCCCGGGCCGAGGACCGCATCGACGGGGAGTGGGTGCCCCGGAGCTGGGACCAGCAACACGCGGTGAACCTTCATGCCAGCTGGCGGATCAGCCCCAAGTGGGACCTCTCCTGCGCCTGGCGCTACCACTCGGGATGGCCGCGCACCGACGTCCTCGCCGTCCCGGGGGAGGGCGGGGAGTGGGAACTGGAACTGGGGCCGCGCAACGGCGAGCGCTACCCGGCTTACCACCGGCTGGATGCCCGGATCAGCCGGCGCGTGGATCTCAATCGCGGCGGGCGGCTGACCCTCTACTTCGAGGCGTTCAACCTTTACGCCCGAAAGAACGTCAGGAACTACGAGGACTTCAGCCTCGTGGAAAACCCCGACGGCACGGCCACGGTGGCCTACGAGACAGAACGTTACCTGCCCTTCCTGCCCAGCTTCGGCTTCACCTGGGAATTTTAGGGGAGAGCAGAGGGTATAATCGGCGCGGAGGCTATTATGCGTGTGCTGCTGGTGGAGGATGATGCCAAACTGGTGAAGTACGTGGGCAAGGCCCTGCGCCAGGAGTCCTTTGCCGTGGACACGGCCACCGACGGGCTGGAAGGGCTACGGCTGGCCGAGACCGAGGACTACGACGTCATCGTGCTCGACATCATGCTCCCCGGCCTCAGCGGCCTCGACGTTCTCGCCCGGCTCCGGGCCGGCGGTGACAAGGTGCACGTGCTGCTGCTCACCGCCCGGGACACGGTGGACGACCGGGTGCACGGGTTGGCCGAGGGCGCCGATGACTACCTGGTCAAACCCTTTGCCGTTGAAGAGCTGATCGCCAGGGTCAGGGCCCTGGCCCGGAGGTCCCACGGGGTGAAGAACGCGGTAATCAGCGTTGGCGACCTGACCGTGGACACGGCGCGGAAGGCGGTGCGGCGGGGCGGCCGGGAGATCGAATTGCGGCCGAGGGAGTACGCGCTGCTGGAGTGCCTGGTACTGCACCGGGGCGAGGTGGTGAGCAAAACCGAGCTGGAGACCCACATCTACGACAGTCTGGTGGAACCGATGAGCAACGTGGTGGAGGCCTCGATCAGCCTGCTGCGCAAGCAGCTGGACGTTCCGGGGGAGCCTTCCTTGGTCCGGACCCGGCGCGGCGCCGGGTATATCATCGAGGTGCCCGAACCATGAGCTCCATTCGCAGACGGCTCTTCCGCTCCCTCTTTGGCTGGTTGCTCGCCCTGTTCGCCATCATCGGCGCCGGGTTCACCGCGTACCTCAACAATTCCACCCGCACGCTGTACGACGACCACCTGCTCAGCCTGGCCACCAGCATCGCCGCCTCCTGCGAGATCGACGATGACGACTTGGCCCTGCAGTTCCATTTCATCGAGCTGGTGGAGGGTATCCTGTCGGAGGTTCCAACCATCGCCGAACTGCTGATCGACCTGCGGCTGCGGGACGGCACCTCGCTGTTCCAGACCGAGGGTCTGGAAGGTGCCAGGATGCCGGAGCCGCCGGCGGAGTTCATGGAGCCGAAGTACAGTTCCCTGACCCTGGCCGACGGCAGCCGCTGGCGGGCGATCACGGTGCGCTTTCGACCGGCGGTGGACCCGGATATCGAACTGGAGATCGATGTGGAGCAGCCGCATTACGACCTGGTGGTCAACGTGCTCTCGCCCTCTGAGAGCGTCGACCGCATCACCCGCAACCTGATCATCGGGTTCGTGATCAGCGGCCTGTTGCTGGCCGTCGGGGCGGCGCTGATTGTTCGCGGGACCATCGCGGTGGGGCTGCGACCCTTGAACAGTATCGCCACGGCCACCCGGGGCATCGACACCGGCGACCTCTCCCGCCGTTTCGAGACCAGTGGCCTCCCCGACGAGATCGTGCCGTTGACCCGTCGTCTGAACGACCTGCTGGACCGCATCGACGCCGGCTTCCGCCGGGAGCGGCGCTTCACTTCGGACGTGGCCCACGAGCTGCGCACGCCCATCGCCTCGCTGAAGGTGCTGGCCGAGCTGGGCTCGAAGCTGGATCCCGACGCCAACACCGACGAGGACTTCCGCGAGTACTTCCGCGACGCCACCGAGCTGGCGGTGCGGCTGGAGAAGCTGGTCACCACCCTGCTGGGCATGGTGCGTTCCGAAGCCGGCCAGCTCAACGCCACCCTGGTCCCGGTGGACCTGGCGCGGCTGCTGGGGCAGGTCATCGACGCTGCGGCTCCGGCGGCCGGCCAGCGGCAGCTGCAGTGGGCACGAGAGTGGGCCGAGCCGGCGATGGTCACTTCCGACCCGGCCCTGCTCCGGGCGGTTCTGGAAAACGTGGTGGACAACACGGTGAGCTACGCGCCGTCGGGCAGCGGGATCACCGCTCGCATCAGCGGTGAGGGCGAGGCCCTGGTGGTGGCGGTGGAAAACCCGGCCCCGGGGATGACCGCGGAAGAGGCGGCCAGCGTGTTCGAGCCCTTCTGGCGCCGGGACGCCTCCCGCTCCGATTCCAGTCACTCCGGCCTGGGGTTGTCCCTGGTGCGCGCCTACGCGGTCCAGCTGGGGATCGATGTCCGTGCCGAACTGGCCGGGGAGGGGCGGTTCCGGCTCACGCTGCGCATCCCCACTGCGCCGCGGCCTTCGGCCTAGTCACCACCCATGGGCCGGCGGTGGGAGGAGCGCAACCGTTTCACGTGCCGCCAGTGGGCGCCGTCCCGATTGAAGCGACGGGCCAGCTCGAAGAGTTCGGGAGAGTAGTTGACGCCCAGGCCGGGAACGATCCAGTGCGGACGGGTGCGGACCCGTTCGAGGATCCCTTCCTCGAAGCCTTCGCGCACCGCCGGTGAGATGTAGTGCACCGGTTCGAGCAGGTCGTCGTCCGGGCCGATGACGCCTTCGGTTACGGCGCGCTGCTGCAGGTCGGTGCCTGGAAGCACCCGCATGGCCAGCGCGGCCAGCACGGCGGTGGGGTCCAGCCGGTCGGCCAGGGCAAAGGTCTCGTCCACGGTCTCCCAGGTCTCGCCCGGGCCGCCGAAGATGAAGTTGAACGCAAAGGGCAGGCCCATCCGGCGGCAGAGCTTCGCAGCCTGCTCCAGGTGCTCCACCTCGATGTCCTTGCCATACGAGGCGAGCATGGCGGATGAGCCGCTGTCCGGCGTGAACTCCAGCCCCAGCGCCCCGGATTCCAGCATCAGCCCCAGCAGTTCCTCGTCGACGGCGATGGGGTGCAGGTAGGTCTCCCACTGCACGTCCAGCTTGCGCTTCACCATTTCGCGGCAGACCGCCTTGGCGTGTTCCAGGGGCAGATTGAAGATGTTGTCCACAAAGGTGAAGCGCCCGGCGCCCCAGCGGTCCCTGGCCAGTTCCAGCTCGTCCACCACGGACACCGGGGAGCGGAGGCGGAACCGCCGCCCCTCCAGCAGGGGGTAGACGCAGTAGGTGCAGTGCAGCGGGCAGCCCCGCTTGGTCTGGATGTTGAAACTTGCCCCGGCTTCAAGGTAGGCCTCGATGTCCAGCAGGTTCCGGGCTTCGGGGCTCACCAGTCCCGGCCAGTCGTCATCAGGCCAACCGGCGGGAGCGGTAATCTCCGGAGGAACACAGACGATGTCGCCACCGTCGCGGTACACCGCTCCGGGGATCGCTGCGGGCGAGCCTGTCCCCAACAGCACTTCATCCACCAGGCGTAATGCCGAGATTTCACCTTCACCGGCCAGGCCCAGGCCGAGACTCAGGTACTCCAGCGCCGGCCCGGGGCAGACGGTGAACCCCGGGCCGCCGATGAACAGCCTGGTATCGATCAGTCCCTTCAGTGCCCCGATGAATTCCTTCGCTGCCGGAAGGTACCCGTGCGAGTCGGGCCAGCTGACGTTGTCCAGGTTGCGCAGGGAGAGGCCCACCGCAGCGGGGGAGAGGCCGGCCACCTTTTGGGCGGCGGCCAGGTGGTTCTCTTCCATGGCCAGGTCCACCACATCCACCCGGTGGCCGGCGCGGAGCAGGGCAGTGGCCAGGCAGGCCAGGCCCACCGGGATCACCGGCGACGGCAGCCGCTCGCGGTTGAGGGAGACGAGGACGATGCCGGAGCCTGGGTCACCACTCACGGTTCACGCCCTCCCCCGCTGAAAGCCTCGCGGATCGCCCGGCCGAAGGAGATGTTCTGGCTCAGGTAGTAGGTGAAGTTGCGCTTCGACCCGGCGAGGCGCTGCCGCACCTGCGCCTCGTCGTGCACCTCGAGCATGGTCCTGATGTAGCCTTCCTGCAGCGCCTCCGGCGTCATCCCCTCGGGTTTGATCACCACGTGCTGGGTGTCGAACTTCTCCCAGTGGTGGTGCAGCACCCGGCCCTGGGCCTCCATCCGGGCGGCCAGGCGGGTGCCGGGGAAGGGGGTGAGGATGCCGCAGAGCACGGCGTCCAGCCGGGCCTGCATGGCGAACTCGAGGAAGCGGTCGAAGCAGCCCTCGCCCTCGCCGTCCAGGCCGAAGATGAACGACCCCTGCACCCCGAGGCCGGCATCGTGGATCTTGCGCACCACTTCGAGGTAGTGCTCCACCCGGTTGAAGCGCTTGGAGGAATCGTTGAGCAGTTGCTGGTCCAGCGACTCGAAGCCGAGGAAGAGCCCCAGACAGCCGCTGTCGGCGCAGGCCTCGAGCAGGTCCGGGCGATCGGCGATGAAGAGCGAGGCCTGCCCCCACCAGCGGATGCCGAATTCCCTCAGCAGGGCGAAGACGCCGAAGGCGTGGGCGCGGTGCCCGATGATGTTGTCGTCCACCACGAAGAGGTAGCTGCGGCTGAAAGCCTCCAGCTCCTGCCGCAGGATCTCCAGCGGGCGGCGGCGGAAGGTGTTTCCGTAGTAGGCGGTGACCGTGCAGAACTCGCAGTCGTGGGGGCAGCCCCGGGTGGTCTGCAGCAGGTTCTTCATGAAGTAGGGCTTGGCCTCCACCAGGTCCTGGCGAAGGGGTGGCACGATGCGCAGATCCACCAGTTCGTGGTGGCGGTACACCCCCCGCATCTCGCCCCGCTCGAAGTCGGCCAGCACCCGGGGCAGCACCCCTTCGGCCTCGCCTACCACCACCGCGTCGGCGTGCTCCAGCCCCTCCTCGGGCAGGGCCGAGACGTGGATCCCGCCCAGCAGCACCGGCACTCCCAGCTGGCGGTAGGCGTCGGCGATGGCGTAGGCCCGCGGGGCCAGCGGGGTGAGGGTGGTGATGCAGACCAGGTCCGGCGTGTCGTCGATGACCAGCGGCTCAACCGCCTCGTCGGTCACCGCCACGTCCCAGCCGCCGTCGCCGGCGGGGAAGAGCGAGGCCAGGGTGTAGATCCCCAGCACCGGGAACTTGAGCCGCAGACGGTCCTGCAGGCTGCCCTCGGGCCAGCGGGGATTGACCAGTCTGACCGTGCGCCGCGGTCCGCTCATCTCGCCTCACCGTTGCCCCAGTAGGGGTAGAAGTTGAACCACTGGTCCGGGTGCTCGGCGATCCAGCCCTCGAACACCCGGGCCAGGGCTTGCATGGTCACCCGGGCCACTTCGTCGTCGCCCATCCGGCCCTCGGGGGGATAGAGCGGGTCGGCGGTCACCGACTCGTAGCGGCCCTTGCCGTCCATCATGATCGCGCAGGGCACGATGGGCGAGCCGGTGAAGCGGGAGACCAGGGCCGGCGAGCGCATCATCGGCGTGGCTCTGCCGAAGAACTCCACCTCGATACGGTCCCGGCCGTGGCAGCGGTCGGCCAGCAGGGCGATCACCTCGTTCCGCGCCAGGGCTTCACGGATGCGGAACATGGTGGCCAGGTCCTGGCCCACGTAGAGCGTCTGCACCCCGCGGTCGGCCCGCTTGCTCATCCGCATCTTCTCCACGTCCGGGTCGTCCTCGGCCATGGCCAGGGCGTTGATCGGGTAGCCGTAGCGGCTGAAGGTGATGCCGCCCAGCTCCCAGTTGCCGAGGTGGGCCGCGGCGAGGATCAGACCGTTGCCCTTTTCCAAGATGGCCAGGCACTGCTCCAGGCCGGCCACCCGGGAGAAAAGCCGTTCCATGGGCACCTGCGGCTTGTTGCTGAAGCGCAGGTAGTCGGCCACGCAGCGGCCGTAGTTGCGGAAGGTGCGGCGGGCCAGGCGGTTCCGCTCCCCCCGGCCGATGCCCGGCTTGACCACCTCGAGATTGGCGCGGATCGCATCCCGCGGGCCCTTCAGCGTCGTCGCCGCCCAGAGCATCACCAGGTCCACGGCGCGCATCAGCAGCGGCCGCGGCGCCACGGTGCAGATCCGCTCGGCCACGTTGAAGATCTTGCCGGTGTTCAGCGAGTGGCCCACCCACCCGGTTTGTGCTTCTTCCATCACGTGCTCCATCCTGCAGACGAAGACGTCCGGCAACGTTCACCGTGCCGGACGACGCAGTTTATTATATACGGATTGACCGGGTCGATGGGGGGGTAATCAGCCCGCGGCTTCGAGGAGGATGATGAATTCCGCGCCGTCGGTGACCTCGGGGTTGATCTCGATCCGGCCACCGTGGTCCTCGACGATCTTGCGCGCGATGGGCAGCCCCATCCCCATGCCGTCGGGCTTGGAGGTCAGCAGCTCGCCGCCCTGCTCGAAGCGGTTGAACAGCCGGTCGTGGTCCGCCGGGTCGATGCCCGGGCCCTGGTCGCGAAGGCTGATACGTACCGCCGGGTAGCGCAGGTCGTGATTGCCCGAGCGGATGGTTTCGGCCTCGAGCTGGATGCCGGTGCCTTCGGGGGAGAACGTGGAGGCATTCTCCAGCAGGTTGGTGAATACGGTGTAGAGTCGCTGGGGGTCGCCGATCACCGGCAGCACCGGTTTGCGCAGCCGGATGGAGAGCTTCTGGTCCTTGGCCCGCAGCCGGCCCTTCAGTTCCGTGGCCACCTCCACCACCATTTTGTCCAGCTCCACCTTCTCCCGCACCGGCTCCTGGTGCTTTGATTCCAGTTCGGTGAAGTAGAGTACCCGGGTGGTCATGCGGTGCAGCTTTTCCGCCTCGCCCTTGATGATGTCGAGGAACTCCTGTCGCGTCTCCGCCGGTTCGTTGGTGAAGGAGAGCAGCAGCTCGGTGTAGGAGATGATCGAGGTCAGCGGGGTCTTCATCTCGTGGGAGACCGAGGAGAGGAAGCGGTCCTTGGCCGCGTCGGCCTCCTGGAGCATGCTCAGCGCATCGCTCAGCTCCCGCGTTCGCTCCTCCACCTTGCGGGCCAGTGAGGCCCGCTCGCTCTTCAGGCTCTCGTAGAGATAGGCGTTCTCGATGCTCGCCGCCGCCTGGTGGGTCAGTACGGTGAGGAAGCGCAGGTGCTGGGCATCGAAGAGCACCTGGGGGTCGGTGCTGTAGATGCTGATCATTCCCCGCTGGTCCTTGCCCGAGATCAATGGCGCGCTCATCATCGAGACGATGTCGCTGCACGACTCCTGCACTTCGCCGAAGAAGAGGTCACGGGCCACGTCGGAAAAGACCAGGGGTTCGCGGCGCATGGCCAGCTGGTGCGCCACCGTGCCGGTGCCGGGGATGATGATGGCATTGAGCGGGTCGCGCTCCAGGCCGATGAGGGAGTGCTCTTCCAGGTTCTGCGAGGTGGCGTCGAACATCAGCAGCGAGCCCTGGCTGCCGCCGGAGCTCTTCACCGCCTGGCTCAGCATCTCCTTGAGCATCTCGTCCAGGTCGAGGGAGGAGTTGAGGATCCCGCCGATGTCGCTCAGCGCCACCAGCTCGTTGACCCGCTGGGTCAGCAGGTTCTGGGTCTCCACCATCTCCTGGTACTGCTCGGACAGTTCGATGTTGGAGCGCACCGATTCCTTGAGCTGCTCCTCGATTTGCAGCCCGCGACGCTTGTTCTCGGCCCGGGTAATCACCCGGTCGGAACGTTCCACGTCGTCTGGGCCGTAGATGTCGCCGGTGAGGCTGATCGAGGCGCCCTCGCCGGTGTCCGTTTCCTCCCCGAGGCGCGGCAGCGGCTTGAGCCCGTCGGCGTCGACGTCGTCATGGGCCTCGGCCGGGGTGGGGTCCGGCGGCACAACCGTGGCGGGGTCGACGTAGTAGCGGGCGAACTGGTGTTCGATGTCCTCGGCGATTCGCTCGCTGTTGAACGATTTGCGCATCGAGCCGAACCGCTCTCGAAAGGAGAGCAGCATCGCCTTGATCACGTCGACAAAGGTCTCCATCACGCCCACGCCGGTGGTGGCCACGCTGAGGTGACGCGGCACCCCCCGGTCGTTGATGATGTCGTCCAGTTCCTCGGGTGTGGAAAGCGGGGAGAGGTCCTGCTTGTTGTACTGGTGCACCAGCGGGATGCTTTTGTAGTTCAGCCCGTTGGCCTTGAGATTTTCCCTGAGGTCCTCGATGCTCTTGCGGTTTTCCCGCGCCATCTTCTTTTGCGAGTCGGCCACCAGCACCACCGCGTCGGCCCCGGACAGCACTACCCGGCGGGTGGCGCTGTACTGTACCTGGCCCGGAACGGTGTAGAGCTTCAATTTCAGCGTGTGACCGAGCACGTTGGCCACGGTAAACGGCAGCAGGTCGAAGAACAGCGTGCGGTCCTGGGCGGTGTTCATCGAGATCAGCGGGTGCGTGTTTTTCGGGTCGGTGAGACGATGGATCGTCTGCAGTGACGTGGTCTTCCCGCCGAGCGGCGGGCCGTAGTAGACCACCTTGGCGTTGATGATTTTCTCGCTGTGATTGATCTGTACCATGGACCTGGCGGTACCCCCCGGCGGAGCAACGATTTTCAGCCGCTTGCGGACAGGTTCACCGTTTTTATCGGCATGGCGGCTCAGCCACTGAACCGCTTTCCCTGCCAGCCGTTCCTGGCGCGGAGGGTATGATCGATCTCGTTGAGGATGGCGGATTTTCGGTTTATCCAGGCCGGCGCCACCAGCCGGTCCCGGGGGCAGTCGGCCTGCAGGCGGTGGATCACCGTCGAGGCGGGAAGGACGCCGAGGGTTTCGCACACCATTTCCACGTACTGGCGCGGGCCCATCAGCGGCACACGGCCGCGGTAGAATTGCCCTTCGAGGACCGTACTTCGAACCACGTGCAGCGGGTGAAGCTTGACGCCCGCCACGCCGAGACGGCCGAGCAGGCGGGCGCTGTCCAGCACTTCGGTGCGGCCCTCGCCGGGGAGGCCGACGATCAGGTGCGCCACCACGTCGATGCCGGCCCGGTGGCAGCGCTCGGCGGCATCGGTGAAATCAGCAACGGAGTGGCCGCGATTGATCTCGGCGAGGGTGTGGTCGCAGGCCGACTGCAGGCCGAGCTCCAACCAGAGGGGCCGGCGCTTGCCCAGTTCGGCGAGGTACTCCACCACCGGCGGGGGCAGGCAGTCGGGCCGGGTGCCGATGGCCAGTCCCACCACGCCGGGGCAGGAGAGGGCCTCCTCGTAGAGTTCGCCCAGCCGTACCAGCGGGGCATGCGTATTGCTGTAGGATTGGAAATAGGCGATGAATCCCGTGGCCCTGCGCCGGCAGGAATCGATGGCCCGGGCAATCTGGTCGCGGACCGGCAACGAAGCCCGGGCGGGACTGAACGCCGGGTTGCTGCAGTAGGTGCACCCGCCGGTACCCACCGTGCCGTCACGATTGGGGCAGCTGAGACCGGCATCTACCGGCGCCTTGAACACCGGCCCGCCGAACCGTTCCCGGAGCCAGGGGCCCAGGGCGCGGTAGCGCTTTCCGCCGGGAAACCCGGGCATCTTGTTCGTTTTCACTGAGATCATCCTGCGGGTCCTCGATCGGCGGGTCGGGCCGCCTTTCCGCCGCCCACCATATGGTATATTCTTCTGTTTTTTCAACCATCTTTGTCAGGGGAACAGGGGGCTGTGATGCCGGCCAAACCCGAGGCATTCACCCGCGGCGGCCAGCGCTGGCGGCGGATGCGCTTCAAGGGCAACAAGGTCTACGTGCAGGTGGACGGCGATAATCGTCCGGAGGTCCGTGACGGCAAGGTCCGCATTCGCTACCGCCACGACGACGATCGCGAATACTCGGCCACGGCGGCGAACATCCGCGAGCTTGATGATCCCGCGCCGGCGGAGCGGGAGGAGCGGCGCGCCCCGATCCGGAAGAACGCCGGGGTTTCGGAAGGGGAGGCCTCTATCGATCCGAACCTGGCCGATCTCGAGGCGATCGTGGTCTACACCGATGGCGCCTGCAGCGGCAATCCCGGGCCGGCGGGCATCGGTGCCCTGCTCCGCTACCAGGGCCGGGAGCGCGAGATCTCGGAGAGCATCGGTGTGGCCACCAATAACGTGGCCGAACTGAAGGCGGTGGAGGCTGCGCTGCGGGCCATTCGCAATCCCCGTCTGCCGGTGATTCTCTTCACCGACAGCGAGTATGTCCGCGGACTGCTCGTCAAGGGATGGAAGGCGAAGAAGAACACCGAGCTGGTCAACGGGATCCGTACCCTGATGCGGCGGTTCCCCGACCTGACCATTCACTGGGTGGAGGGCCACGCCGGCCACGAGGACAACGAACGGGTGGATCGGCTTGCCCGCAAGGCACTGCGTGCGGGACGGGGTCGGCAGGAGGGTCGCTGAGTGACGGAGAGCCAACCATCACCGGCCGTGCTCCGCCTCGCCGGTACCGCTGAAGTGGAGCGCCGCCTCGCCGCGGCCCGCCTGCTGTCGCGCCAGTGCGTGATCTGCCCGCGGCGCTGCGAAGTGGATCGTGACGCCGGTGAGCGAGGGTTCTGCAATGTCGGCCCCCGGGCCACGGTGGCCAGGAGCCTGGCCCACTTCGGCGAGGAGCCGCCGATCAGCGGTAGCGCAGGCGCCGGGACCATCTTTCTCGAGGGCTGCACCCTGCGCTGCGGTTATTGCCAGAACCACCAGATCAGCCGTGGAGGGGCCGGGGGGGGCATCGGTCACGGGGAACTGGCGGCGTTGATGCTCGAGTTGCAGGACGCCGGGTGTCACAACGTGGAGTGGGTCTCTCCCACGCAGTCGGTGCCGGCGCTGGTGGAGGCGCTGTTCATGGCGGTGGGGCAGGGCTTGCGACTTCCGCTGGTCTACAACACCGGCGGTTTCGAATCGATTGAGGCCCTGGCCCTGCTTGACGGCCTGGTGGATGTCTACCTGCCGGACATGAAATACTCGAACCCGGACACGGCGCTCCGGCTCTCCGGGCGTTCGGACTACGTGACAGCCAACCGCCGGGCCGTGGGGGAGATGTACCGCCAGGTCGGTCCCCCGGTGCTCGACGAGCGGGGGCTCATCCGCCGGGGGATCATCGTGCGGCACCTGGTGCTGCCCGGCCTGCTCGACGAGACATACGAAGTGCTGGCCTGGATCGTCGAGGAACTTTCCCCGAAGGTGGGGTTGAGTATCATGTCGCAGTATGTTCCACTGTCCGATAAGGCCGGCGCGGGGCCGGTCCGGAGGCTCGACCCCGACGAGTATGGTACGGCCCTGGAGTGGGTGGAACGGCTGGGGTTCGAGCAGGTCTGGGCCCAGTCGATGCCGGACCCCAAGGAAACGGACCGCTACCTTCCGGATTTCAGCCGGGAAGAGCCCTTCGGTTTCTTCCCCGTGACCGGATGAAGAGGGAGTGATTGACGGCATGAATCGTAGAATAGCCCGAACAGCGAAATTGTGGTTCCGGAGAGGTGGTTTCGCCCTGTTCTGCTCAGCCCTTCTGGCGCTCTGGAGCCCTGGGGGTGCCGCCTCGGCCCAGGAAACGCCCTTCGCTTCGTCCAACCCGTTCGAAACCGCGGCGGGCGAAAGACCGATCAGGCTTTTCAGCCCGGGCCAGGCACCAGGCCCCCTCCCGCTGCCGGGTGGCGACATGGTGCTCTGGAGTGCCGTGGCCGGGAGCAAGGAGCGCCCGCTGGACAGCCTGGGGGCCGACGACTTCACCATCGAGGTCGACGGGAAGAAGCGTGATGTGGCCTGGTTTGCCCGCCGTCCGGCCGGTGAGGGCGGGAACGGTGCCGCCGGCTGGTTCGTGGCCCTCTTCGACGTCACCGTGGGCGACCCGATGATGATGAAAGCGGCCGGGGCGAAGCTGCTCGAGGTCATCGAAGCCCGCCTGGACGCGGACGAGCAGGTGGCAGTGATCTTCTTCGACGGCCGGATCGACGTGATGACCCCCTTCACCCGCGATCCGGCTGAGATCCGGCAGGCCCTGGCGCGGCTGCCGGAGACGTCGGTCTACAACATCCACGACTTCTACGGCCGGCGGGTCAAGGTGACGGCGCGGGGCGAGACCAGGGTCACCTCCACCCTCGATCAGTCGGACGATACGGCCCAGCACAATTTCGCTGCCTATCGCTTCTTCACCGAGATGAGGCGGCTGGCCCTGGAACTGGGCAAGGTGCCCGGCCGCAAGCAGGTCATGCTCTTTTCCGGCGGGTTCAACCGCAAGTGGCTGGCCAAGGAGAACGTGGCGTACCTACGCATGGTCGACGCCATGTGCCGCGCCACCGCCGTGGCCTACACCTACAATGCGGTGGACGAAGACTACCTGGACCGCGTGCTGGCCGGGGAGGCGATAAAGCGCAAGCGCCAGGAGAAAGCCGGGGTGACGGAACTGAAGTATGCCGAGAAGTTCCTCGCCGAACTGGCTGAGTCCACCGGTGGGGTCGCCTGGGCCGCGGAGGAGGAGGACGAGCCGGCCACCGTTGTCGAAACGGTTTTCCGCGACGGCCGGCACCATTACCTGCTTGGTTTCCCGCGGGGCAGCGGCACGCGCACCGGCAGCTTCCTCTTCTGCGAGGTGAAGGCCGAAGGTACTTCGGATGTGCGTGCCCCGCTGGGGTTCTACGACAACTGACCATGATTCCGCACCGCGGACATTCACTGCTCGCCCTGGCCGCCCTCTTCCTGGTGTCGGGGTGTGTCGCGGGGGCGGTCTGGATGGCGTCGGCGTTCGGCCCCGGCGCCGATATCGGTTCCGCACGGCAGCCTGCGGTTTCCGTGGGTTCACCGGCAGATGACCTGTTGATCGACTTCACCGGGAGGGCGGTCAATTCACCCGTTCCCTGGCGGGTGGAAGGCCGGCTGGATGCGGTCCGGCGCACCGCCCGCGGCCTGCTCATCATTGCCCGGTCCGGTGAGGATCCGCCGAAGATCGTTCTCGACCTCGATGTTCCCGAGGAGAGTATCGGTGCCGTGGAGGTGACCATGGCCCTGAACAAAGGCTCCCGGGGGACGATCTGGGGCAGCCGCTACGCCGGGGAGCCGCCGGGACCCGGTCGTACCCGCCATTTTCCCCTTCAACCGGGGTTGGGCGCGCGGACCTACCGCGTTGAACTGGGTGCCGGTGATACCCGGGGCGCGCCGCTTCACTCGCTGACCATCCAGCTCACCGATGCACCGGTGCGGGCGTCAGTGCGGGGCATCCGGCTGGTGCGCACCTCGGGATGGAAGAGTTTCGTTGCCTGCAGCGAGGGTGAGGAGCGCATGGTGGTCATGGGCGGCATCGGGGTCTCCGCCGTTCCGGTGCCGGAGGATGGCCTCCTGGTTGCGGAGGCTGCGGTTCCCGAGGACAATCCCCGGCTGCAACTCGTGCAGGGCGTGCACCCGCTGCAGAAGCTTCTTGGCCGGACCAGTATCGAATTCAGGGTGCGGGTGGAGCCGCTTCCGCGGGACGGCACCATCGCACCGGTGGCGACGCCGGTGCACCGGCGCCTGGTGGACCCCGGCGTGGAGAACGAGCGCCTGTGGCACTTCGACACGGTCGATCTCGCGCCCTGGGCCGGCCGGACGCTGCGCATCAGTCTCGAGACACTGACCTGGCGGAGGGTGGGCGATGGCCCGGAACGGCTGCTCCCCGGCCGCCCCTCGTGGTCATTGCCGCTGTGGGGGCCAGTGGCCATATCCTCCGGAACGGGGCCGTCCCGTGGCGTGGTGTTGGTGCTCCTTGACGGCGTGGGGCAGGGCGAGATGAGCGGGTTCGCGGATCCGGGGCACATTCCCGCGGTGCTGCGGCATCTTTCCGGTGCGGCCTTTATCGATGACGTTTACGCCGTGGCCTACGGTCGTGACCGCTTTCTCCGCTCGTTCTACCATGCCGATTACCTCGACCCATTGGGGGTGCAGCAGGCGGCAGCGGTGGGCAGCCTTGCGCTGCGAGCCCGTGAGGAGGGGTTTCGCACTGCCGTGTTCTACAGTGGCAGCAAGGCCGAGGGACTGCTGGAGGATTGGCAACTCAACACAGGGTTCGAGTTCGCGGGCCGGAGCGAGTTCGAACTGGGCCTGCCGCCTGAAGCGGGCCGGGCCTGGTCGCCCGACAACCCGCTGCTCGATCAACTCGGTCCCCTGAGCTGGATCGACCGGCTGGGTTGTGAGCCCTTCATGCTCGTCGTACATCTTGACTCGGGCGCGTTCAAGTCGGCCAGCCGGGTGACACGCCTGGCCGAAGTGGACGCTGCCATGGATCGACTGTTCGGCCATCTGGCCCGGCGGGGACTGCTGGAGCGGTCGGTGGTCTGTGTGGCCGGGTTCCGTGCACCGGTGCGGTCGGCAAGGGTGGACCGCGGGTGCCGCCTCTGGGACGAGTCGATGAAAATCCCCCTGGTCATCGGCGTGCCCGGCGGTCTTGCCGATGCCGCCGGGAACGAGCGGATCTTCCGCTCCATTGACATCCTGCCCACGCTCTTCGAACTGGCCGGTATGTCCACCGACCACAGGCAGGGGGCCGGCTTGTCCCTGGCCTCCTGGCTGCGTGGCGAGTCGGCGGAGGCATGGCCGGTGCAGGAGGTGTTCCTTTGCCAGCAACGGAAGGGACGGCGTTATATTGGACTGAGGAAGGGGCCGTACAAGCTGATCTGGCGCACCGGGCCCAGACGCCCGGCAGCCTGTTATGATCTGGCGGCGGATCCGGACGAGCGATTCGACATCTCGCCCACCGGCCGGAGCACGCCCACCCTGGGCACGGCCGGGCCCCTGGAGCGCCAGGTTTATGATGACCTGGTGCGGCGCCTCGAGTCGCACTTCGGCCCATAGCGATGCGTGATCCCTCGACAAGACCGGGCAGCGGTGGATCCGCGACAGCGGGCCGGGAAAAAGTGCGTCGTGACCTGGTGCGGCTTCTGGGGCGGACCGCCGCCGACGGGCTCCTGGAACGACGGGACCTCGCGCCCGGGGCGGCCGGCGATCTGCTGGCCGACCGGCGGCTGGCCCCGGAAACCCTGCGCTTTCTCTTCGCCCTCCCCGGCTGGAGCACCGACTACCCGGTGAAGGCGGTGATGGCCCTTCACCCGCGATGCCCGCTGTCCCTCTTGCGTGTGCTCGTCAACTCGCTGCGGCTCACCGACCTCGTGCAGGTGATGGCCAGCCGGGAGATCCCCCGTGCCGGCGCGCGGATGGCTGCGGAGCTTTTCGGCAAGCGACTGCCGGAAATGCCGCTGGGCCGCAAGAAACAGCTGGCGCGAACCGGGGGACGGGCCGTGCACGAGCAACTGATGGGGGACCGGGATCCTCAGGTGCTGGACTTCCTGCTTGCCGAGAGTCCGCTGCTCACCGAGTCGGACCTGCTCAAGTTGCTGCGCAACCCGCGGGTGGCTCCCGAAAAGGTCGATCTGGTGGCGCTCAGCGATCGGTGGCGTCAGCGGTACCGGTTGCGCCTCGAACTGGCCCGCCACCCCCTGACGGCGATGGAGCCGCGACGGGAAGCCGCTGCCGGACTGCTCATTCAGGATCTTCAAGCGCTGCTCGAGGAAAAGGATCTCTCCACGGAGGCGCAGCAGTTGCTGTATACTGTGCTGCGATCTAGGATCGATGAACTGTCCGACGGGGAACAGCTCGCACTGGCCCGCAGTCGGCCCGGACGCCACACGGTGAACCTTCTGCTCGGGGCGTGCCGTGAACCGGTGTTGCTCGATCTGTTGCAAAGGACCGTGCTGGATGCGGCCCAGGTTTTGGCCCTGGCCAACGATCCACGGTGCCCGGAAGGTGTTCTGGAGACGCTGGCCGGCCTCGGCGATCCACCCTGCGGTCTGGCGTCGCTGTACCGGGCCCTTCTCGGCAACCCCACGCTGGCCGGGGCCGTGCGTGAACGCCTGGGGCGGGGAATGGTCAAGCCGGATGATGATAATTCCGATAAGTAGGCGAACCGATCAATTCGTACGACCGTCAGGGGAGTGACCGACAAGGAGGGCTTGTCTCGATGGAAGGGAAGGAGAAGATTTACACCGAGCGCCGCAGGCACCCGCGTGTGGAGATGATGCACAGCGTCGGCGGCGAGGTCCAGGCCGTGGTGGCGTCGTCGATCATCAATCTCAGCGTGAGCGGCACCCTGGTGGAGTTGCCCTGCCGACTCAACCCCGGCGGCCTCTACGAGATCCGCATGAGTTTCGCCGACCGCCTGATCACTACCGTGGCCCAGGTCGTACGAAGCTATGTCCACTCGGTGGGGCACAGTGAAAGCGGCACCTCCACGCTGCTCTACCGCGCCGGCCTGGTCTTCCAGAAGCTGGACGACGAGGATCGGAAATTCCTCGATACATTCATCAGTGCCAACCTCTCCGACGAGGGGGACAAGGACGCGCTGGTCCCCTGACCTCTAAAACCCGCCCTTTGAGTTCCTGCTGCGCCGGCGATAAGATAACAGTCGATGCGGGGGGGAAGTTCCCTGTCGCCGATTCAGATGGTCACGGCCATGCAGCGCCTTCTCCAGCACCTCTCCCGAATCTGCTGGGACCGCCCGGCGCTGGTGCTCTGTGCGGTGGCGCTGGTCACGGCGGTTCTTGGCGCAGCCGGCATGGCCACCCTGCGCCTGGACACCGATATCGCCCAATTGATGCCCGAGCGGTCGCGGGCCTCCCGCGACCTGCAGGCCTACCTCGAGGCCTTCGGCGCCGACGACCGGCTGCTCATCGCTCTTGGGCCGGTGGGTGATGCTGTGCCCGGCGATACGACGGAGCTGCTCTACGCCCTGGCCGACGAAGTGGTGGACGAACTGGGGCGCAGCGACCTCTTCATCCGCATCGATGCGGGCCCCGGTCCCGATTTCACCGCGCAGTTCGCCGGACACTTTCTGCCCCGGGTTTTCCAAATCCTGCCGCCGGAAACCTCCCGGCACCTGCTGCCGGCCCTCGGCCCTGACGAGGTGGATCGCGCGGTGCGCCGGACCCGTCTCCGTCTGGAAGGCGGGTCACCCTCAATACTCAAGAAGCTGGTTCGTGTGGACCCGCTCGACTTCGCCTCACGCCTCGACGACCTACGGCGCCGGCAAGACGGCGGCGGTTCACGTGGTGGTCCCGGAGGGGCGGACCTTGAGTCGGGGGATGGCTACATCCGCTCCGCGGACCGGGAGCGGGTGCTGATCATCGGTCACCCCCGGGGGCGGGCCCTCGATACCGCCTTCGCCCGCCGGCTCCTCGACAGCGCCCGGCAGGCCGTGGATCACGGCCGCAGGAAACTGGCCGGAATCGAGGAGATCCCCGAACTGGCCGAGGTGCCGGTGGACTTTGCCGGGGGCTACCTTTTCGCGCTCGAGGACGAGGCCAACACGAAGCAGGATGTGAAGATCACCCTGGTCGGCTCGGCCGCCGCCCTGCTGCTGCTCATGGGCTTCGCCTACCGTCGCTGGCGCCTGGTGCTGGCGGTGGGGCTGCCGCTGCTCATCGGCGGGGTCTGGACCTTGGGCCTCACCGGCCTCCTGCTCGGTCGGCTGAACATGATCTCCCTCGGCTTCGGTGCGATCCTCTTCGGCCTGGGCATGGACTTCAGCATCCACCTGCTCAACCGCCTGCTCGATGCCCTGGAGCATGGGGGGGCCGCGCGGGATTCGCTGGCCGATGCGCTCACCGAGACCGGGAGCGCCATCGTGGGCAGCGGCCTCACCACCTCGGCGGCCTTCCTCTCGCTGGTGGTCTGCGGGCTTCCGGGCCTCAGGGAACTGGGCCTGATCACCGGCATCGGCGTGCTGGCCACCATGGTCGCGGTGCTGGTCACACTGCCTGCGCTGATCGCCCTGGCCAGCCGGGGCGGCGGCGGTGCGCTGCCCGCCGGCTGGTGCCCGGGCCGCCGTCCAGGTTTCGGGGCATCGCACATCGCTGCACTGGTCACCCGTCACCCGGGTTCGGTGATCGCTGCCGTGACCCTGGTCACGGCCGGCCTTTTCCTGCTGCCCGGCAGCCCGGTCCGTTTCGATCTCGACCTGCAAAACTTGCGACCACCCGGCTCCACCGCCGCCGCGACACAGGAGCGCTTCGAACTGGACTTCGGCCGCGACCTGGGCGAGCCGCTGGTGGTGTTGCTGGAGGGGCACGCCGCCGAGCCGCTGCTCGACAGGGCCGGCAGCCTGGTGGACGCATTGGCCGGCGCCGGGGAGGGCCGGCGGCCCAGCCTGATCGAGAGCCCCACCGACTGGCTGCCCTCGATCGAGCGACAGCGGAAAAACCTCGGCGTGCTCGAAGGGGCAGACCTGGCGGCCACGGACGCCGCCTTGCTGGCGGCGGCTGCCGAGCAGGGGTTTGCCCCCGACGCGTTCGAACCGTTCCGCCGCGCCCTGCAGCACCAGATCGCCGGCCAGCCGCAGTGGATCACGCCCGAAAACCTGCCTCCGGTGCTGGCCGGATTGCTCGCACGTCGCTACTTCCGGCCATCCGGGGAGGGGCTGGTGCTGGCCCTTTACCTCTTCCCCGGTGAACAGCGCTGGAGTGACGACGAGCTGCTCGGCCTGCGCCGCCTGGTCGACGAGGTCGCCGCGGACGGACCGCCCCCGCGCCTGGCCTCGCTCTCCATGCTGGTCACCGAATTCAAGACCACTGTGGGCCAGCGATTCGCCGAGGCCCTGCTCCTCTCGTTGATCATGGTCGTGGCCGTGTTGCTGGTCCAGTTCCGCAGGCCGCTCCGCGTCCTGCTCACCCTGGTGCCGCTTGCTGCCGCCCTGCTTTGGACCACCGGCCTGCTGCGCCTTGGCGGCGGTCCGGTGCAATTTATCGCCGCCATGGCCATCCCGCTGATCGTGGGTATCGGCATCGACGACGGTATCCACATGGTCAATCGGCTGCGGTCCCTGGCGCCGGGAGAAGACCCCGTCCCGGCCGTGGCCAACCTGGGACGCTCGGTCATCCTCACTTCCCTGACCACCGTGGCCGGCTTCGGCTCACTGGCCCTGGCCGAGATGCCCGGCCTGGCCGGCCTGGGCCGCATCGCCGTCATCGGCGTGCTGCTCTGCCTCGCTGCCACCCTGCTCCTGCTCCCCTCGCTTTTCGCCCTGGGAAGATCTCACCGGCGGTAGGCGGGGATGCATGGGGCCGGCGCCATGCGTTCTCGCTGATCATGATTCGCTCATGAAATTGCGCCATCGTGCCGATGATAAGAAATCATAAAAATAAAAAAGCACCACTCTCGTGAATATCGGAACAAACGAACAGTAGGGGGCGGCAAAAGGCATGAACAGTAAAGGGACCTGTTGGTCGGGTGTGCTGGGCCGGGGTTTGTACCCGCCGCAACTGCTCAGCCAGGTTCACCTGCGGAAGATGACCGGGGACCTCCACCTCCGGAAATCGGTTTCCCGCTTTGTTTTCACATTCGCCGGGGGCGGCCTGACCGGCTGCACCATGGGCAAGCCGGCCGTGGAAGCCAATCTCCGCTGGGCGATCCACGAGGTCTTCCGCTACGGCAAGGGGACCTACTCCTTCATCGTGCCCTCCGCGGACGACACCGCCACAGGGGAGGGCGATCGGGAGACAACCGCCGAACTGATCCTCGACGGGGTACGATGCATCGGCAACATCTATCTTGTGGAGGATGCCCTGGGGCGTTCCGGGGGCATGGTGCGACCAGCGGTGCGGCAGCCGCTGGACAGCACCTTCCAGCTGTCGCCCGAAGAGAGTTACCTGCTCTCGCGGATCGACGGCCCCGTGACCATTGAAGAACTGCACCAGGTCAGCCCGGTTTCCCACGAGGAGACCCTGCTGGCGGTCTATGCGCTGGTCTGCGCCGGCGTGCTCGACGGGGGCGATCCGCTTTTCCGGGAACCGCCGGCCGGGTCAGGGGCTGCCGGACAGGAGGACCTGCTGGGCGTGATGCGCAGTCTGGCCGGTCTGGGGCCCACCCGGCCGCCGATGGAGGTCTATCCCTCGTTCGCCAGGCCTCGGGTCAGGGGGCCGGAAGAGTTGGTGTCGGCGCTGCCGGTGTCGGCTCCCATGACGCCCGACGCCGTTCCCTCGTCCGACGACACTGGCGACGTCATGGATGTTGCCCGCTACCACTTCGAAAAAGGGCTTGATCACTTTGCCCGCGAGGATTACCACGGGGCGGTGCAGCTCTTCGAACTGGCAGTGCGCATCGACGAGGATCAGGCCGAGTATCATCGCCACCTGGCGCTGGCCCTCGCCCGCAACCCCCACTGGGGCAGGAAGGCCGAGCGGGCGCTGCTTCGGGCCCTGGAACTGGAACCGGACCACGCCGAAACGCACTATTTCCTCGGGCGGGTCTACCTGGAGGCGGGTCTCCAGGCCAGGGCCATGGCCCGCTTCCGCGAAGCGCTGCGCATCGACCCCGACCTCAAGCCGGCACGGCTGGAACTCGCGGTGATCAACGGCGCGGCCCGGGCCGCTGACCGTGAGCCGTTGTCGGCGGCGCTGCTCGACCGGAAGTAGCGAGCGGGTGGCGTCATCGTACGGACGAACGGGGCCAGCTCGGCAGCCGGCCCCGTTCACCATGCCATTATTCGGCGGCGTCCTCTTCCTGCGTGACCCGGAGCTCGATCCGGCGCTGTTCACCGTCCGCGCTCTCCGTCACCTGGACGTCGACGCCTTCGGCCCCCCGCTCGATCAGCGACTGCCGGATCATGTTCTCGATCTCGGCGGCGCTCATTCCCTCGCAGTTGACTGTAACCTCGACTTCGCCGGTGAGGTGGTTGAAGAAGGTGCCCGAACTCTGCTCGGTGACGGGGGTGATCGTGGTCTCGGCGGCGGCCAGCGCCGGGTACTCGGCGGTGAGTGCTGACAGCACCGCCCCCGGAGCCCCCGGATCTTCGGTGAGCAGCAGCAGTTCCAGGACCAGCGGACCGCCGGCCTCATCGAGATGCATGCTCACGTTGTAATTGTCGATGCCGTAGGCCGGGTCTTCGGCAATGGCGGCGAAATCGATCTGCTGCATACCGTTGCCCGGATCCGCCAGTTCGAAGGTCAGCCTGGCGCCGATTTCGGAGGTCTGCGAGAAGGGGACGGCAAAGAAGGCGGCGAGGATGATCAGGCTGAAGGCGCCGATCAGTGCCGGCCTGCGCGCCCAGAGGGCCGTGGTACTCTTGTCGTAGGGTCTCATCGTCTGCTCCCGTGGTTGTGTGTTGAGAATCAGTCGTTCCGTCTCTTCCCAGCCGGGGGCAGCCGACACCGTCGTGCGGAAGGCATCCATGGCCCGGTGATACCGGTCCTGATTCCGCTCAGCGGTTCGCTCTCTTGGCGATCTCGAGTTTTGTTCCGTATCCATGGCTGTTCACCTGTCCGGCGCGGGAGTCGCCTGTTGCGGGCGAATCTCCTGATTCGAAGAGCACCCGGAGTTCCCGCCGGGCTCGTGAAACGCGTGTCTTTGCGGCGGCCAGCGAGGTCCGCTGCAGTTCGGCGACCTCGTCGAGCGTGAATCCCTCCACTTCGAAGAGCACCACCGCCTCACGTCTGGCGGGCGACAGCTGCTGGAGACACTGGCGCAGGCGGATGGCCCGGTCCGGGTCGGGGCCGTCGGTCGCTTGTTTGCGCTGCGGGGAGAGGCTGAACACCCGCCGGAGACGCTCCCGGCGGCAGCGGCTGCGGTGCTCGTTGATGATGATCGAGCAGAGCCACTGCCGGAAACGGCGGCGGTTTCTCAAGCTGTCCCGCTTGAGCAGCGCCTTGAGGATCGCCTGCTGGTAGAGGTCCCGTCCGTCGTCGTCGGAACGGCAGAGACGGCTGCAGAACCGTGCCAGGTACTCGTGGTGCGGCTTCAGTCGTTCGGCAAAGGCCGCCCGCTCTTCAGTTGTCAGTTGCCTGTTCATGCGTCGCATCCGGATTCGACTCGAGTATATTCCCGGGTCTTCACAAGATAAGACGAGCGGGGGTGCCGAAAGGTGGCAGATTAATTTCCCCGAGGCTGCTCGAACCAGTCGGGCACGTCGGTGTGCCGCGGCCGGCGGCCGTAGAACACGTTGTCCAGCCGGTGGGCCAGCTGCCGGGCCAGCGGGTTGGCGGTGCAGGCCTGGCGCACCAGGTCATGGTAGAAGGTGGCCGGTTTCGAATAGGGGCAGACCGCGATGCAGAGCCCGCAGTCGGTGCCCGCCCGGCGCCAGTAGCGGTAGCAATCCTCCTGGCTGCACTGCCACTTGAGATAGCCGTTGACCTCCTGGCGGTCTCCGTGGGGAATGGCCCGGCCCGGACAGCAGTCGGCGCATTTGCGGCAGATGCGGCAGAAGTCCTGGGCGCCGAAGGGGCGCGGCCGGTCGGCGGCCAGCGGCAGGTCGGTGGTCACCGCGGCCAGTCGGACCCGCGGCCCGTGGGTCGGGGTGATGAGCAGGCCCAGCCGGCCGATCTCGCCCAGGCCGGCATCCACGGCGGCGGCGGGAACCATGATGCGGTAGTTCCCGTCCACGTGGGCCCGGGCCCGGTAGCCGAGCCGGGAACAGTAGCCGGCCACGGTGGCGGCGATCACCGTGCCGCGGAGATACTGGGTGGCGCTCTCGGCGATGGCCGGCATCATCGGTGCGTTGCGGATCAGCGCCGGGGTCATCTCCACGGTGAAGACGATGACGTGGGTGTGGTCGAGGGTGATCGGCTCGCCCCAGCTGCCCTGGCCGCGCCCGACGTGAGAGTAGACGTGATGTGCCCGCAGCGGGGCGATGCCCACGGAGAGGGCGCCGAGGTGCCGGGCCAGGGCCTTGACCCGGCGGGTGGCCTCCTCCGGTGAGATTTCCAGGGGAGTGCTCCGCGTGGGAACGGGATGGTCGCCGAGGTGGTGGATCCGCTCGATGTAGGCGAAGAGCGATTCGAAGTAGGCCGCGTCCTTGTCGTTGTGGAAGCGGCCCCCCGGCTCGCCAAGGTCCGGCATCCCGCGGAGCGCGGCATCGGTTTCGGCGAGCTCGGGGCGCAGCGTGCCGTAGTAGGTCTCGTGCTGCGGTGTGCCGTCCTTCAGCCTGGCCCGGGCAAACATGATGTCCCGCTCGTCCACGCGTTCCGCGCTGATCGTGTCGGTCCCGGGCAGGCGGTTTTCGCCCATGGGGTAGAGCAGCAGGAGCAGGGTCATCGTCACCGCGGCGAAGAGGGCCACCACGGCGGGGAAGGTCCATTGGGGAAAGAGCCCGCCGAGACCGAACCAGGCAACGAGAAAGGCCGTGCCGCCGGCCAGGGTCAGCAGGGCGGCCCGCCGCTCCCGCTCACGGGCGCTGACCACGGTAAAACCGAGGATGGAAAGCCCGGCCAGGGATCCGGTGATGATAAAGAGCATCGACATGGGGCAAGCCTAGCGCCTCGCACCCGTGTCTGCAAGTTCAGTCCTGCCCGACCAGCGAGCGCAGCCGCCCGAGGTTTCGACGGTCCTCCTCGAGGTCCGGCCCCTTGCGGGTTTCGAGCACCTTGGGGATGGTCTGCAGGCGCTTGTCGTTCATCAGGCAGCGGAAGGCTTCGAGGCCCAGCGCCCCCTCGCCGATGTGCTCGTGGCGGTCGACACGCGAGCCGAGGTCCTTCTTGCTGTCGTTGACGTGGAGCGCCAGGAGACGGTCAAACCCCACCACCCGCCCGAATTCGGCCATCGTCCGGTCGTAGTTCCCGGCGGTGCGCAGGTCATAGCCGGCGGCGAAGATGTGGCAGGTGTCGAGGCAGACGCCGAGGCGCTCGGGCTGCTCGACGTGATCGATGATCCCGGCCAGGTGCTCGAAGCGGAAGCCGAGACTGGTGCCCTGGCCGGCGGTGGTTTCCAGCAATACCTTCACGTCCAGGTCGGGGTGTTCGCGGTGTACGACGTCCAGCGAGCGGGCCACCCGCTCCAGCCCCTGTTCTTCGCCGTCCCCCTTGTGCGCACCGGGATGGGAGACCACGAAGGGCAGGCCGAGGCGCTCGGCGCGTTCCAGCTCGTCACCCAGGGCGGTGATCGACTTCCGCAGCAGCGGCGGGTCCGGTGAAGCGAGGTTGATCAGGTAGCTGTCGTGGGCGAAGACCGTGGTGAGCCCGCTCTGCTCCCATGCTTCGCGGAACGATGCCACGGCGTTGACGGAGAGCGGCTTGGCCCGCCACTGGCTGGCATTTTTCGTAAAGATCTGCAGGGCGCGACAATCGACGCTGAGCGCCCGCTCCACGGCCAGGTGCAGACCGCCGCTGATCGACATATGAGCCCCGAGAATGGGTCGGACGGTTTCGTTCATCGCTGGTCTCGTTCCTCGTGGCGCAGGTGGATATGCACCGTCCAAGTATAGGAAAACCGGGGCCCCGCCGCCAGCGGGGTTCGTTGTTCGCCCCCGGGCCGCGTGATAAGATCACCACAGGTGAGATCGCTTTCCAGGCAGGGGAGAACAGCCCGATGATGCCACGCCACATCCGCTCGCGGCAGATGGCCGCGTTTCTCCCGGTCCTCCTGCTCTGCCTGCTCATGCCCGCCCTGGGCCTGGCCGCTCCGGTGCCCGACGAATACCCCCCGTCAAAGGACCGCGGGCCGGTCTACGGCGACCCCGACGACGGGCCGCTGCCCGGGGCCCCGGTGGTCAAGGTGCGGCGCATCGAGTCGGTAGTGATCACCGGCAACAAGCGCACAAAGGAACGCGTGATCCGCCGGGAGCTGTTGCTCGCTGAGGGGGATGAGTTCGACGAGGTCCCGGCCAACATTTCACGGCTGCGCCTGCTCAACCTGGGGTTCTTTCGCAGCGTGCGCATGTCCCTCAGCCGGGGCGCCACCCGCGACTGGGTTGTCTGGCACATCCGGGTGGAGGAGCGGCCGACTTTTCTCTTCACCACCGACTCCCAGGGGTTTACCGGGCTCAGCGGCGCCGACCTCGGATTCGGCATGGGCGACATCAACTTCGGTGGCCGGGGCCAGACGGCACTGGCCGGGTTCAAGCTGCGCCGCGATCACCTGGTGGGCTCCATCGGCTGGAGCGACCCGCACTTCCGGGGTACGGACCTCATCGCCGGGTTCCGATCCGACATCTTCCACATGGAGCAGCGGGTGCACGGGCCGGATGGGGACGGCTCGGTGATCGAGGCCGAAGGCTTCACTTTCGCGCCCTTTGTCGGCTGGCGCACGCGCCGGTTTTCGCGGCTCGTGGCCGGCTTCAAATACTCGATCGTCGACCAGCAGTATGTCCCGGACGGCCTGCCAGCCGCCCGGCCCGAGCCCTACGAACCGTCGACGCGCATCGCCGCACTGGGCCTGGTCTACCACTGGAGCCGGCAGAATGACCTCTTCCTGCCCAGCGAGGGCGTGGCCTTCACCGCTTCCTTCGAGAATGCCTTCGAGGCCCTCGGCGGCACCCATGCCTACCGCAAGCTGATTCTCGACGCCACCATGGTCTACCCGCTGGCGCCGCGCCAACTGGGCCAACTGCGCCTCTACGGCGGCGCCATCGGTGGTGAGGCCCCGTTTTTCGAACGCTTCCACGTGGCAGACCTGGTGCGCGGCATCCGCAACCACCGGGACCGTTGGGAGGAGTCGGGGGTGGCCTTTCAGCTGGAGTACCGCTTCCTCTTCCCCCGCAGCCGCTACCGTTTCATCGACCGCTGGGAGTTGATCGGCTTCATCGACGGGGGCAACGCCTTTCCTCGTGACGACGTGCGGCTGGGGGACCTGGTCTACTCCTTCGGCCTTGGCGCACGGTTCGAAACCGCTATCGGCATCGTCAACCTGGTGGGGGCGTTGCACACGACCCACGACGATGACGGCTGGTAGCCATGAAGATCCGGAGATCGATGAACGCTCGCACTCAGCACCGGTCAACCCCGCACCCCCTGCGGCTGCTGACCTGCTGTGCGCTGCTTGCGGCGGCGCTGCTCGTGCTGTCGGGCAGCACGCCGCTGCTGGCCGGCGACCCGCCTCCGGGCGAGGCGCGATGCTACCCCTGGGCCGACGGCGAACGGCTCATGGTGGAGCTCGAGGTGGCTCGGCTGTTCAGCGAAGAGGTGCGCGAAACGTTGAGCAGCGGGTTCACCAGCACGGTGGCCACGCGTCTCGATCTCGTGGAGGACGGCAGCGAGCGTCCAGTGGCCGAGAATCGCTTCTCCCGCGAGATCCGGTTCGACGTCTGGGACGAGACCTACCTCATCACTACCTACTCCGACCAGGGCACGGGCCGCCACCTGGCCGCCACCCTCGATGAAGTCGAGGACTACTGTCGCCGCATCACGGAGTTCCGGTTCTGTGACCTGGGCCGCCTGCGGCCGGGCATTCCCTACCGGATTACCATGGACGTCCTGCTCGTCCCCATCTCCCAGGAGCAGCTGGAGCAGACCAAGCGCTGGGTGGAGGAGTCGGGGGAGGGTGACGAGGACGGGAGGCGGCGCGGCGGCGTGGGCATTTTCGGCTCGATGCTGAACATCTTCATCGGGCGGTCCACCGGTGTTGACGAGGACCGCTACACCTTCGTCACCTCCCCGTTCACCCTGGCCGACGTGCCCCTCCGGTCGTCGGAGGGAGCGGCGGCCGCACCGGGGGCTGAGGAGGAGGTGCCCACCGATGAATAGGATCGGCCTGCGCATCGTCACCGCGCTGCTGGTGGTCTCGGTCATCCCGCTGGTCTTTGCCGTGCTCACCTTTCGCTGGGCGGTTGAGGAGACACTGGAACTGGGTCTCAGCCCCGAAGTGGAGGCCGTCCTGGAGACGTCCACCGCCTTCCCCCGCCGGATCTACGAGGCACAGAGCGCCCGGGTCACCCTGCTCAATCGGCTGCTGGAGCAGCGGATGGTGCGGTTGTCCGGTGATGGGGGAGCCGGAGACGGGAGCCACCTCGAGGCCCTGGTCCGTGGGCTGGATGTGCGTCCCGGACCGGCACTGGTGGGGCTGGAACGGGACGGCGCCTGGCAGGTGGCCGGTGGAGAGGTGGAGGCCCCACAGGTGGTCTGCAATGCGTTCCGCCGGCAGCTGGAGCAGGCAGTGCCCGGTGAGCCGTTCCTCTTCAGTGTCGGTCCCGGCGTCTCGTTCCTTGGCCTTGCCGCGCCGGGGGAGGGGAGCGGCGGTCGTGTGGCGTCGGCGATTTCGGTCCGTGCCGACCTGCGGCTGGAGGCCGAGACGCTGCAGGGCACACTGATCACCTATCGCCACCTCAATTACCTCGTTTCCCAGCTCAAGTTTCGTATCACGCTCTTTTTCGTGGCCGTGATGTCGCTGGTCATCCTGGGCAGCCTGGCCGCGGGTATCGGTATTTCACGCGGGCTTACCCGGCGTCTCGCCGCCCTGGCCGGCGCCACCCGCCAGGTGGCGGTGGGGGACTTTGCCCTCGACCTGCCGCCGGGGGGCCCCGACGAACTGGGGCGGCTGATCGACTCCTTCCGCTCCATGGCCGGTGAGTTGCAGCAGAGCCGCGAGCGGATCATCTACCTGGAGAAGATGGCCCTGTGGAAGGACATGGCCCGCAAACTGGCCCACGAGATCAAGAACCCGCTCTCGCCGATCCAGATGGGCATCCAGGAATTGCGCGACCGCTACACGTCGGTGACCGCCAACGGTGCCGGACCGGACGAGCGCGAGACCTTCGGCCAACTGCTGGACGAGAGCGCCGAGATGGTGCTGGAGGAGACCGGGCGGCTGAAGCGGATGGTCCAGGCCTTCTCCTCCTTCGCCCGCCTGCCCGACCCGGTGCCCGAGGCCCTGGACCTCAACGAGGCGGTGAGCCGGTTCTTCGACCGTCACCCGGAATACGGGGAGCGGATGGTGGTCTCCCTCGATCTTGCCGAGGACCTGCCCCGGGCCTGGCTCGACCCGGACCAGCTGGTGGGTATCCTGCGCAACCTGGCGGACAACGCGGTGCAGCTCGGCGTGGCCGGCCTGCGTCTGCGGGTGAGCAGCAGTTCGCCCGCTCCGGGCTGGCTGCGGCTCGCCGTGGAGGATGATGGTCCGGGCATCGCCGACGAGAACAAGCAGCGGGTCTTCGAGCCGTCCTGGAGCGGTCGTGCCGACGGCATGGGCCTGGGGCTGGCCATCGTGAAGAAGAGCGTGCTGGACCACGGGGGGTGGGTCAGCGTGGAGGACGCCGAACCGGCGGGTGCGAGATTCATCATCCGCCTTCCCGCGGTGCGGGACGAGAAGGAGCGTGAAGCCTGATGGGCGACAGGGAGCAGGGCGGGGCCGTGGTGGCCGGGGCGCCGGGTGGCGTGATCCTGGTGGCCGACGACGAAAGGAACATCCGCCGCACCCTCGGCCTTGTGCTGGGCGGGGCGGGATACGAGGTGCTGGAGGCGGAGAACGGCCGCCAGGCGGTGGAGCAGGCCGCGGGGAGGGCCTGCGACCTGGTGCTGCTCGACCTGAAAATGCCCGAGCTTTCCGGCCTCGAAGCGCTGGAGCGGCTGAAGAAGGATGAACCCGACCTGCCGGTGGTGGTCATTTCGGGCCAGGCCACTTTTTCCGACGCGGTGCAGGCCACCCGCATGGGGGCCTATGATTTCATCGAGAAACCGTTGGAGAAGGAGCGGGTGCTGCACTCGGTGCGCCTGGCCCTGGAGTCGAGTCGCCTGCGTCGGGAGAACATCCACCTGCGGGCCCAGCTCGGTGAACCGCCCCGGATGGTGGGCCGCTCACCGGTGATCGAGGCGCTGCGCCAGGCGATCAGCCGCGCGGCGCCCACCCGGGGGCGCATCCTCATCGTCGGCGAGAGCGGCACGGGCAAGGAACTGGTGGCCCGGGCGATCCATGAGCAGAGCCCGGTGAGTGACGGGCCGTTCATCAAGGTCAACTGCGCGGCGATTCCCACCGAGCTGATCGAGAGTGAACTGTTCGGCGCGGAGAAAGGGGCCTTCACCGGGGCGGAGAAGCTCAAGCTGGGCAAGTTCGAACTGGCCCATGGCGGCACCCTGTTCCTCGACGAGATCGGCGACATGGGCCTTTCGGCCCAGGCCAAGGTGCTCAGGGTACTGCAGACCGGCGAACTGACCCGTCTGGGCAGCAATGAGCCGGTGAGCGTCGACGTGCGGGTGGTGGCCGCGACGAACAAGAACCTTGAGGAGGAGATCCGCCAGGGCGGGTTCCGCGAGGAC
>Ga0180430_10000557_pt1 | contig 40229 bp, 43 predicted proteins | sample SS_ome_9_FD_132999 | JGI IMG/M metagenome (GOLD analysis project Ga0180430, IMG submission 132999) | Hypersaline lake sediment archaeal communities from the Salton Sea, California, USA - SS_1_S_2 metaG | ecosystem: Environmental > Aquatic > Non-marine Saline and Alkaline > Hypersaline >...
AGTTTTTGTTTGCGATGCTGTAAAGATAGTTATGCCACTGTTTTTTTTCTAAAGAAACATTGACTCCAAGTTGTGTTTTCCATTCATGATGAATCATCTGAATTAAGCTATGAGTGTACTCATCATCATTATAGACAAAAGTTATATCTAAGTCGTTTTTACTTATGCCAAGTTCGGCTAAGCCTTCATTCAAAAATATCTTGGCATTTTCTGTGTCATAGATAAAATCCTTGTTTGAAAACAAGCCTGTAGCAGGTTTTGTGAAGTTTTCATAGATATCTTTTGAAACTTGCTTAGATGAGATTGATAAAACAAAAGCTTTTCTAATGTTTTCATTATTGAAAGGGAAGATATCTGAATTAAATTCTAAAAATCTTGTCCCTGAAATGTTAATTGCAAAAAGTTCGTTTTCTGAAAGAGCTTTAGCGTGATCATAAGGGATTGCAGAAAATACCCCACCTATAAAGTCAAGCTCACCTCTATCAAATAAATTACTTAGAGTGGAGGGTTGTTTTATGATGTTAAATATAATTTTTTCTAGTAAAACATCATCTTTATCCCAGTAGTTTTTATTTTTCTTTAAAACTAGAGACTTATTAGATGCATATGATTCAATTTCAAATGGTCCTGAGGACACACAATTTGTAAAATTTATTTTGTCTTCAAATACAGGAGCGCAAATTACATGACACAAAAGCTCTAAAAAATAAGAACAAGGGTAGTCTAACGTAATGGTTAAGTGGTTATCATCTAGAGCAGTAATTTCTACGTTTTTTAACTGGGTTTTATCCAGATTACCCATGCCTGCATTTTTAATAATAAATAGCTTGTAAGCATTTACAGAAGTGAAATCTTTTGAAAGAGTCTGCTTAAAACTTTTTTCAAAATGATGCGCAGTTATCTGTTGTCCATTAGACCAATAAGCATCTCGCAGTGTGAAGTTATAGGTTTTTTTGTCTTCTGATACAGAAACATCTTTGGCAATTCCAAGAGAAACTTTACCGTCTTTGTCATATCGCATAAGCCCTTCAAAGAGCATCTGACAAATATTGGCATTGACATTGTCTGAGCATTTTCTAGGATCAATTGTTGAAAGTTGTTTTTGTAGACCTACACGAAGCTGTTTATTTTTATGCTCTTGCTTGTGCATGCATCCGTAAAAAAAACAAAATAGTAAAGCTAAAAATTTTATTCTATTCATAGGCCGACTATTTATCATAACACCTATATATCTAAAAATGAATGATTTTTTTTTAGAATTTCTTGTTAATTTTTTCTTAAATAATTATAGATAAAAAAAGGAGGTGCATTTATGAACTTTAGTAATTTATTTTTTGCCAAGTTTTTTGGCCTTTATTTTATTATTGTCCTGATTCTTTTCCTTTTTAGAAAAGAGGCAATGTCAAATATCATGAATAAAATTGTAAAAGATGATGCGACACTAGCAACATCTGGAGTAATCAGCCTATTTATTGGTTTAGTAGTTGTAATTACTCATCCTTATTTTAAACCAGACTGGAGAGCTCTAGTTACTCTTATTGGATATTTTTCTATCTATAAAGGTATAATGAGAATAGCTTTCCAAAAAAGATCTAGAGAAATGATCAAAACTATGCGTGAAAAAACAAACTGGAATATCTGTATGTTTATCACTCTAGCTGTAGCATTAGTTTTACTTTATAACGGCTTTGGTCGCTAGACTTTTATTTTAAATTAACATAAGCTTTTTCCAAAAAAGGACGATTTTTTGGAAAAAGCTTTTCTCAATAAAATATCATTTACATCTTTAGGTTGCGCAAGAAATTTAGTAGACAGCGAAGTTATGATAGGTCTTCTTTTAAAAAGAGGTTATCAACTTGTCTACGAAATAGAAAATGCAGATTTTCATGTAATAAACACTTGTGGGTTTTTAGAGTCATCTAGGCAAGAAGCTTTAGATATTATTGGTGAGATTTACCAATATAAGAAAAAGGGTGCTAAAGTAGTTGTAACTGGATGCATGGTGCAAAAGCATCGCTCGATTCTAGATCATCATTTCCCTCAAATAGACTACATGTTAGGAGCCGGTGATGTAGAAAAGATCATAAACGCCATTGAATCTGAAGATAAAGGCTCTGAAATTGGGTCACAAAAAAGCTATTTACAACAAGGTCAAGTACCAAGGTTTGTAACAACACCTAAACATTATGCTTATTTAAAGATCGCTGAAGGATGTAAGAAAAGATGTTCATTTTGCATTATCCCAGATATTAAAGGTCCTTTGCAAAGTAAGACAATAGAACAAGTTGTAAAAGAGTTTAATATCTTACTTTCTCAAGGGGTCTATGAAATTATATTGATCGCTCAAGATTTAGGGGACTTTGGAAAAGATAGAAAAGAAAAAGATGGGCTGTACCTACTTTTAAAAGAACTTTTAAAAAGTAAGAAGGATTTTTGGATACGTCTTTTATATCTTTATCCTGATGAAATTGATGATCAAATAATAGCTCTTATGCAAGAAGATAAAAGAATTTGTCCCTATTTAGATATGCCTCTACAGCATATCAATGATAGAATATTAAAATTAATGCACCGTAAGACATCAAGAAATCAGATCATAGAAACAATTACAAAGCTTAGAGAAAAGATCCCAAATGTTGTAATTAGAACAAGTTTAATGGTTGGTTTTCCAACAGAAACTGAAGAAGAGTTTTTAGAGTTAGTTGATTTTGTTAAGTCTTACTCTTTAGATAATATTGGTATCTTTGCTTTTTCTAAAGAAGAGCAAGCCTATGCATCTAAGTTATCAGGACATCTTTCTCAGGAGATAAAGGAAAAAAGAGTAGAAATCTTAGCAGAAGCACAGTTAGAGCAGGTAAGAAAAAAACAGCAAGATAAAGTTGGTAATACTTACAGAGTAGTCATTGAAGGTTACCATCCAGAATCAAAGTTTTTGTTAGTAGGAAGATATTATGGTCAATGTCCTGAGATAGATGGGCAAGTGATTATTAATGATGCTCGAGGTGTTGATGAGTTTGGAGTTTTTTACAATGTAGAAATTACAGATGTTTCTGATTATGATTTAGTAGGAAAAGTTATCTCAAAAGAACAAAAGGAAAATCCGTTAGCGTTATGTCAAGCCCAGTTACAAAAGAAGTTTTTTATAGATATCAATATGTAGATTATTATGGAGTTAAACATAAATTCAAAAGTCGTTTTGAAATGTCACCAACTCAAATGGATGAATTAACAATGATATTTAAAAAATATCAACCCATATTTCCTCTTGGTCATGATCCTTATGACTTAATCAATCCAAGTGCAAGTGTAAGACAGAGCATAAAAGAATTTTCTGAAGCTAGTCTTGATCCAGATGAACCTTTTAGGTTTCCTCAACCAGTAACTAGAAAAACAGTTTTACCTAGAAGGAAATTAGAAGGTAAAGCTAAATCATTTTCAACTACACCTCTTACAGGTATAAAATTGTTATCAACCCCAGCTTCGTTTAATTTGCCTTATAAATCTAAACCTTCTGGTACACATTTGCGATTAGATACCCAAGAAGCTTGTCCTCCTCCAAAGGCGGTTAAAAATCCAACCGATACTTCTTATAAAGTTAAAAAAACAGACAATATCCCAAGTCCGCACGGACCATTAAACAATCAGCAACCAACTACGCCTACACGTGGTTTGTGTGCTATTGCAGCTAAATTGAGTTTAACAACCCCTACTACTCTAGCTAAACAGGAAATAAGGGATGAAGTTTAGGAGGTTTATAAAAGCCACCAACTAGCCAAACTTAGGTAAAGAAAAGTTGTTAACACGTCTGCTAATGTTAAAACAACAGGTCCTGAAGCAACTTTAGGATCTAGCTTTTTGGAATGCAAAAGTATAGGAATTAGGGTTCCAAAAATAGAAGAAAGCATAACGGAGATTAGAATACCAAATCCAATAACAAAAGAAGGTTTGATTCCATCTCCCCAAAGTAAAGATGCAGATCCAATTGTAAGCCCAGAAGATAGAGCAATTAAAAATACGATTTTCCACTCTTTAATCGCTCGTAGGTAAAGATATTTAAACGAAGTTTTAGAGTTTTTAACTGTTTGTAGGCTTTGAGTCATAGATTGCATAGAAATTGATTCAGAAAGCGTTAATACAAGAGGTATAAAAAAGGCTAGGATAAGAACTTTTGAAAGTACTACCTCGTTATACCTTGATATAATGGCACATAAAAGGCCTCCTATCATATTACAAAAAATCCAAGGCATCCTTAAACGATATCCTTGTTTTACAGAGATTTTCTTTCCTTCTTCAAGAGTTAAACCGATCATTTGGAAAACATCAATACGATGTTGAGTGTCAGCAGCATTAAATGAGTCTTCTAGATATGTTTGCACATCTATAGCTCCTAAAAGACGTCCATCTTCATCTACAACAGGAATTGCAAGTAGACGCTTTTTTTCCATCATTTCAATTGCTTCTAAAACCGTTTGATCTATATTTGCTCTTATGACATTTTGGTCCATGATAGTTTCAATTAGCGTATCAGGTTTGCAAAGAAGCATTTTTCTTGTTGGGACAATACCTAAAAGTTTGTGGTTTTCATCTACTACATAAAAATAGATGATCTTATGTTCTAAATGTCTACCTTGTAAAAAGCGAAGATTTTCTTTGATTGTTAAATCTCCTCTTACAAAAAAATCGATAGGAGTTAGACAATCTTTTAATGGTTTTTTTAGATCATGATCTAGCATATGGCCCCTTTTTTTCTTATTTTAGACATTTTCTTGAGAAAAACAACCAAAAATTAGACACTAATAAGTATGGAAAAGTCTTGGGAAAAATCTAGTAAATGGTACGACTCGATCGTAGGTAAAAAAGGGCATTATTATCATGAAAATGTTATTTTACCTAAACTTATTGAGCTAATGGAGTTAAAGAAGATTTCTTCCCTTTTAGATCTAGCTTGTGGGCAAGGGATTTTTTCTAAACAGCTTCCAAAGTCAGTAGAATATGTGGGAGTCGACCTTTCAAAAAGTTTGATACAAAGTGCTAAAAAATCAGCAAAAAACAAAAAACATCAGTTTTTTGTTAAAGATCTAGAAAAAGATTTGGATCTTGAAAAAAAGGATTTTGATGCTGCTTTGATTTTACTTGCTCTACAAAATATAGAGAAAACAGATCTTGTCATAAAGAATGCTAAAAAGCATTTAAAAAAAGGTGGGAAATTTTACATAGTACTTAACCATCCATGCTTTAGAATACCAAGACAGACGAGTTGGGAAGTTGATGAAAGGGCAAAAATCCAATACAGAAGATTAAATGGATATATGTCTAAGCAAAAAATCCCTATCCAGACAAATCCATCTAAAAAGGATTCAGCATTAACATTTTCCTATCATATTCCACTTTCAACACTCACTGAGTGTCTTTGTAAAAATGGATTTATGATAGAAAAATTAGAAGAATGGTGTTCAGATAAAAAAAGCACCGGAAAAAAAGCCAAAATGGAAAATCGAGCGAGAAAAGAGTTTCCTTTATTTCTTTGTATAATTGCCCAAAAACAATAGGTATTAGTTATGTGTGGTGTGTTTGCATGTATAGGTCAAGAAGACAATGTATTAACTTGCTTAACTGGACTAAAGTCATTGGAATACAGAGGCTATGATTCAGCAGGGATAGCAGGACTGTTAGATGGAAAGATCTTTATTTGCAAAGAAGAAGGAAAGATATCACAGCTAGAACAAAAGCTTGAATTAACACCATTTAAATCGAAGGTTGCAATAGGTCATACAAGATGGGCAACTTGTGGAAAAGTAACAAGTACAAATGCGCATCCTCACATTGATACATATTCATCTTTAGCGCTTGTACACAATGGAATTATTGAAAATTTTCCTGATCTAAAAAAACATCTTCAAGAAAGCGGAGTTATTTTTACAACTGAAACAGATACTGAGGTAATGGCTCAATTAATATCATCTTATTATGAGGGAGATATTTTAAAGGCGATAGCTCGCGGAGTAAAAGACATTGAAGGATCCTTTTCAGTTTCATTAATTCATAAAGACTATCCCGATGAAATCTTTTGTTTTTCCAGGGAGTGCCCTTTAACAATTGGATATTCTAAAGATAGATCTCATATTTTGATTTCTTCTGATGTGAATTCTTTTTTAGGTGAAGATTTAGAAGTTGTATTTTTACAAGATAATGAAATTGCATCAGTAAAAAAAGGAAGTGTAAACTTTTACTCAAATCAACTTGAGCTTATTGATAAAAAAGGGAGAAAAATCACATCTTCCTCATTGAAACCTTCTAAGGAAGGTTTTGAGCATTACATGTTAAAAGAAATTTTCGAGCAGCCAAAGTCTTTACGCTTGGCATTGCAAAATTATTTTCCTCATGAAAAGCCTTGCTTTACAGTTGAAGGAATTGATTTAAAGAAGGTTGAACATATTCATATTATTGGGTGTGGAACATCGTATCATGCAGGAAGTGTTGGAGCTTATTTATTTGAAGATCTTGCTAATATTCCAACTCAAGTACACATTGGCTCAGAATTTCGTTACCGAAAACCTTTTTTAAATAGTAAATCATTGGTAATTGCTTTAAGCCAGTCAGGGGAAACTGCAGATACTATTGCTGCTGTGAAACTATGTAAAGAAAAAAACGCTAAAATAGTCAGTTTATGTAATCAGGAAAACTCTAGTTTAGCAAGACTTTCTGATGCACTGTTCCCGTTATATTCTGGTCCTGAGATCTCAGTTTGTTCTACAAAAACATTTACCTCTCATCTGATGATTTTAACTCTCTTTGCTGTAAAGCTTGCAGAAGAAAAGGTAGTTGATATAGATCCAAACCTTTCAATACACCTTAAAAAAATCCCCCAACAAGTAGAAGAGATCCTTTCAAAACTTGAAGAGATCCAAGCTCTTTCAATAAAATATAGTTCATTTGATCACTTTGCTTATATTGGAAGAGGGTATATGTACCCAGCAAGCCAGGAAGCTGCGCTTAAGTTAAAAGAGATTTCATACATTAATGCTACTGCTTACCCTTCAGGAGAGCTTAAGCATGGGCCGATAGCTCTTTTAGACGAGTGTTTTCCAGTTGTTGCACTTTGTCAGAGTAAAAGCACATTTGAAAAAATTCGATCAAACGCCTTAGAGGCAAAAGCCAGAAATGCACCTGTATTAGCATTTGTTACTAAAGGTTATACTGTAGATTCTTTAGATGACCATTTCTTTTTACCAGAAACTATAGATCAACTATCACCTATTTTAACATCGGTTGCACTGCAGGTTTTTGCATATTTTATAGCTAAAGAAAGAAATACAGATATTGACCAACCAAAAAACTTAGCTAAGTCTGTAACAGTTGAGTGATTATAGTCTTGCTTGAAGTCTTCGTTGAGCTTTACCCCATTTAGGTAGTCTTATTCTTTGTAGTTTGTCCATGCAATAATCTCCTTGGATACTGCATTTTACATACTCACTTTCATTTGTAAATATCCTTGCATTCGGAAATCTATACCTAAGATGACCACCTGTTATTCTAGTTAAAAGAATAGAAAAATTCACAAATTGGTTTGTGATTTTTGGTGATAAATGTTTGCTTTTTGGTTCTATAAACCATTGGATTCTTTGATCAATTGCAACCTTAAAGTAATTATCAAACTTTTTTCTATGGAAACATCTTACAAGGTCTAACTCGTGAGCCATTGTTAAAACTTGATATCCAAATAGGTTTTTTGGATTGGTATCAATTTCTTTATCTCTTATGCCTTGTGGCTTACAAGAGTTGATAATTAGAGAGCTTACCCAGTTGTTTACTTCTTTACTAACACCTAATTGGTCAGCATAAATATGAAAAATTTGTGCTGATCTTGAGTAATAATCATCAGGTTTTAAAGATATATGGCTGCTTTCATCCGATCTTCCAATTCTTGCACAGTAAGCACCGAGTTTCAGGGCTATTTTTTCTTCTGATGTTAAGCTTTGTAACATCTTTTTCGATTGAATCGAACCCTTTGACTGAATTAAGTTAAAGATCGCATCAACAAACTTTGCTTGTCTTGCAGAGTGAGTTCCATTGTGATTGTATCGATTGATTACATACTTTTTTCCTTCAAATTTTAAAGTTGCCCATCTTCTTTTATATTGGTAGGGTTTACTTGCAGTTTGTTTGTTAATTATTCCACAAACTTTTGAAAATGAATCTTCTGTAAGTTTTAAATCATTGATTTTACCGATAACCACTGCCATTGGTTTATTCGACCCATTTCTAGGAGTAGTTAAAACAGTAAAGCTTTCTTGGTTTTGATTGATAATAGGACATTCTAAAGAATTTATACTCATTTTAACTCCTTATAGCCTACTTTGTATTTGTAATGATTTTGACGGTCTAAAGTATTCTTTTTTTAAGCTATTTCCAAAGTGAAAAAACTGAGACAGTTTTTTTCCTAGGATCATTTCATTTCCCATAAGGTCTTGTTTTATGATACCTTCAGATCTTAGGTGATTGATTAGTCGTTTAGTAAAAAAATGGCTTTGTAGATCGTTGGATATTAACATACCTGTAATGTATTGAGGTAAAATAGAGTCTTTAAGCATTACTTGTGACTTATTTTTTAGGTTTCCTTTAACAAATGAGGTAATAGATCTTCTATTTCTATAGGCCTTATTCGTTCTACTCCCCCTATTATTGTTATAATATTGATAACTTCCTTGTTCTAATCTCTTAGGGTCAATTAGGATTCTGAATCTTCTATTATAGTAGATTTTATCTGTAGAATCAGTTTCTTTTGTTACTAACTGAGTAAATACACAATCAGCCGAATTCCTTTTAAAGTTAATTCTTCCTGTTAAAGATTCAGTTGTAGAAATGTTATATAGTTTTCTTGTTTCAGTCGACATCAGTCCATGTTTCAAAATAGATGCAATCTCTTTGTAGGAAGCTTGATCACCGATGGTTGTGGTAAGGCCATAAACTCCTTGTTCTTTAAGAGATTCAGCTAATCCAGTAAAGGCGAGTTGCTTTTTACCAGGAAGTGTATCTCTTGCTTCCATTTTAGGCTTCCAAAAATCATAGGTTTTTTTGATTTGTTTTTCTGGATATTCTTTTTCTAGCTCTTCTACTAATTCATCTACAGATAAATCAAAGAAGCTTTCGCTTCTTTCTAATTGATAAGCTATCTTAGGGTAAAAATTATGAAGAAAATGTCCTAGCTTTAGCTTTTCATTTTCTTTTTCACTTGATGGGGTAAGAGCGCTTGATAGCCCTAAAACTTTTAGCATCTTTTCAGCTTCTACTAAGGGAGCTTCATTATCCAAAATAATATTTATTTTATTTAATTGGCTAGGAAAGTAATTGTTCAGCCTTCTTTGAGCTTCTCGTTGTTTAAATGTTGAATTTTTCAATAGATTGGCCAAAACATTAAAGCCAATATAAAGTTTTCCTAAGGTCTCAAAGGAGAACACTAATGCCGGACCAAATCCATCCCATGGACTGGATAACGTCATTTGCTTTTTATGAGCTTTATTGTTGATAACATACATTCTACTTAGGTTTAGACCTTCTTGCTTTGCAATCTTTCTAAACTCATTTTCAGATAATGCTTCTTCAACGTTACCAAAAGCTCCGAGCATTCTATTTAACCTTTTTCTATGAACATGATTGATAGAAAAAAGCAGGTGTTTTCTACCTTTTTGGTCTACTTTACACGTTAGGTTCATCCCTTTGACAAACTGTCCCCCTAGTCCATGCACGTGCTTTATATTATTTTCTTCTTCTATTGATAAACTGTTAAAATGTGATTGTATATTATCAATTGACATAACGATCTCTTTTATTAAATTAATTACAAATATTATATCAATTAATTTAATTAAATTCAATTTATTTATTATTTTATTAAAATATAGTTGATACTAAAGGCTGGAGCGAAGAGAACTAAGGGGTTTAACGGGTTCAAATGTCTGCAAATCAACAACTTGCCAACAATAAGCCCCTAGATTGCTACATTTTGTAAAAAGCTTTGGATTTGTCGGCTGCCAAGAATGTGTATGGTAAATAAGGTGGCTTCCTGTAGCTATGTTTAGCTTAGTTGTGTACTTTAAAAAACGGTCTATAAAAGCTTCAATTTTGTTGGTATTTTCAACAAGAAATTGAAGGCTTTTTCTTATCTTAGGTTTGGTTTTTCTATTAAAGCTATTTCTTCTAAAACATCTTATTAAATCAAAATCATGACACATAGTTAAGGTGTGGTATCCAAATCGATTTTTAGGATTGTTTTTTATGCTAATATCTCTTTTTTCACTAGGCTCACACATGTTTAAGATCATTAATTTAGTCCATTCAATGACCTTAGGAGTAATATTTAATTGCTTTGCATATGCATGAAATATATTTGCAGATCTAATTTTGAAACGATCGTATTTATAACTTCCTTCATCAACTCTACCTGCTCTACAAATGTATGCTCCTACTATCAGGCTAAGGCGTTCTTCTTCTGTAAGTGTAGTTAAAACTTTTTTAGCTGTAGGTGAGCCATGAGTATTTAGGAACTTGAATATTACTTGTAATAATTTTGCTTGTTTTGCAGCTAGCGTTCCATTGTGATTATATCTATGTATCTTAACTTTTCCTACCTTAATAGGAGCTCTTCGATGTTGATAAGGAATGTTAATTGTATTCTTATTGATAATATCAAATATCTTACCTAAATTCTTTTCACTTAGCTGTAACCCATTTAAATTACCAATAGGCACATAAATCTGTTTTGTTTGCCCATTTAGGAGCTTTCTAGGCTCCGTTTTGATAATAAATTGATCTGATCTAGTAGTTGATTCTATTGACATTTGATTTAATTAAATTTTTTTTCATTAATTATAAGTTAAATCAAATTAAAAGTCAATTCTAATTGGTTTTTTGTAACCCTCTATAATTACTTTTAGTAATTATAGAGGGTTATAATTTTAAAAGCTTAAGCGATAGTAATATCGTTACAAAGATATACATCCTGAATTGTGTGAAGGAGTTTTACTCCATCTTTCATTGGTTTTTGGAAGGCTTTTCTACCTGAAATTAAACCCATGCCACCAGCTCTTTTATTTACTACCGCAGTAATAGTAGCATCTTGTAAGTCATTATCACCAGAAGCTCCACCAGAGTTAATAAGTGGTATTCTTCCCATGTATTGGTTAATGATTTGATATCTTGTTAAATCAATAGGATGATCTTGGCAAAGTTCTGTATACATTTTTTCTGTTTGCTTTCCAAATTTTAAAGCTTTAAAACCACCGTTATTTGTAGGTAGTTTTTGTTTTACGATATCCGCTTGAATTGTAGCACCTAGGTGATTTGCCTGGCCGGTTAGATCTGCAGCTGTATGGTAATCTTTTTCTTTTGTTTTAAAGCTTGGATTTCTTAAGTAACACCACAAAACAGTTACCAAACCAAATTCATGAGCAATTTCAAAAGCGGTAGATACCTCTTCAATTTGTCTTCTACTTTCTTCTGATCCAAAGTAGATAGTAGCGCCAACTGCAGCACATCCCATTTCATAGGCTTGCTTTATAGAACCAAAGATTCTTTGATCAAATGTATTTGGGTATGAGAGAAGTTCGTTATGGTTAAACTTTAGTAAGAAGGGGATTTTATGAGCATATTTTCTTGCGCAAGAACCTAACACTCCAAGTGTAGAAGCAACTGCGTTACATCCACCTTCAATAGCTAATTTTACAATATTTTCTGAGTCAAAATAGATAGGATTTGGAGCAAAAGAAGCTCCAGCTGTATGCTCGATTCCTTGGTCAACAGGAAGGATAGATACATATCCGGTATCTTTTAGTCTTCCAGCGGATAACATCCTTTGAAAGTTTGTTAGAACGCGGATATTTCTGTCAGTATGTGAAAAAATATCATCAATCCAATTTTCACGTGGTACATGGAGGTCTTTGCCTGAAACCTTACATTTATGAGTAAGTAGTTGTTCAGCTTCACTTCCTAAGATTTTTTCAAGTTCTGCTAGTTGCATATAAAGACCCCTATTTGTGTTTTGAATAATGTTTTTGTATTTCAGCAAAAGTTTTTCCTTTTGTTTCAAAAACGAAAAAGTAAACAAAAAGGAAAGCTAAAATGCTGATAAATGCATAAAGATAAAAAGTATAACTTGGTTGTAAAAGCTCTAGTAATGTTAAAAATGTTAGAGAAACAATGATATTACAAATCCAGTTAGCGGCGATGGCAAATCCCATAGCCTTACCTCTGATTTCTAAAGGAAAGATTTCAGATATAATTAACCAAGCAATCGGACCTAAACTAATTGCAAAAAAGGAGATATAAGTAAATATACTTATAACAGCTCCAATACCAACTTTTTCATGCTCAATATGAAAAAGTGTTCCAAGAGCAACTAAAGATGCAATCATTCCTAAAAGGCCAACTAATAGCAAAGGTTTTCTTCCCCATTTATCTATTAAAAATAATGAGATAACAGTCATCAATACATTTACTACTCCAACTCCTACAGTAGCAAAGATAGCTCCTTTTGCTGACGTAAACCCAGCTTGAGTAAAGATTTGTGGAGCATAGTAAATAATCGTATTAATCCCTGTTATTTGTTGAAATACACTTAATCCAATACCGAGAATAAACGGAAAGCAAAGGGGAGTTCTAAATAATTGAGAGAAGTGACCTTTCTTTTCTTTTTCTTGCTTTCTTGTTGCTATATTTCCTTCTTCGGTTGTTTCTTTATGCCCTAAGCTTTGTCTTAGTTTTTTTGCTCGATCTATTTTTCCAAGAGAAGCTAAAAAGCTAGGTGTTTCTGGTAACATGAAAATCAAAAGCACAAAAAGAATTAAGAAAACAAACTGAAAACCGATCATAGACCTCCAAGATCCATGAGTGGCAAATACGTAGTTAGAAATATAACCTAGTAAAATACCAATGGTAATAGCGAGTTGGTTTAAAGAGACAAAAGCACCTCTATTTTGACTCGGTGAGATTTCAGCAATGTATAAAGGAACGCAAACAGAAGAAAGTCCAAGCCCAAGTCCTCCAACAAGTCTCCCAAGTAAGATAACCCAGACACTTTGTGCAACGCAGATTAACAAAGCTCCTACTGCGTATAAAAGAGCACAAATAAACAGTGCTTTTTTTCTTCCAAGGTCTGTGATGATTCCTCCAAATACAGCTCCGATAAAAGCTCCTATAAGGATCATACTTACAATTACTTCTTGGGAAAAAGTGGAAAGAGTAAAGTCCGCTTTTAAAAAAAATAGCGCGCCTGCAATCACACTAGTATTATATCCAAATAAAAGTCCGCCAAGTGATGCGATTAATGCATAGAAAAAACAGGTGTATACGCCTTCTTTCGCCATAAAAGCTCCAAATAATGTTTATAGGTCCCTTTATAAGGGAAAACGATTATTTGGAAAAGCGGTTGATGAAAAAAGGTATGATACAGAAGAACAAAACGCCCCCAATTAAGAAAGCTTCATATGCTATTACATTTCCAACTTTTACCTGTGTAGGAGGAAAAAGTCCCATAATAAAAGCAAATACAGAACCTAAAACACCTAAGGAAGCTACTATCCACATTCCTACATTTCCATAAGGAATTTTGTATGTTCTTTCAACTTTTGGATATTTGTATCTTAGAACAATCGCTGCGATAAACATCAAAATGTACATTAAAAGATATAAAAGAGCTGTCAGGTTAAAAAGAACCCAATAGGAAGATGAGACAGTCGGCATGAATAAAAATACCGTACATAAAAGAGATACAATCACCCCTTGAGCATATAAAAGCGATACAGGCATTCCATTTTCATTTCTCTTTTCAAAGTATTCCGGAAGATCATGATCTTCTGCAGCCGCCAGCATCCCTTTTGTAGGGCCTACAATCCACGTGCTTACCATTCCAATAGCACCAACTGTAATCGCTACTGCAATTAAAGGTAGCGCCCAAGATAAGTTATAATTAGCTAAAAAGAATGAAAAAGCCTCCATTGCACCTGCCGCTAAATTCATTTCACCTTCTGGAACTACAATTGCAATGCAAAGGCCACCAAAAGTAGTCAAAATCAAAATAATGATTGCGGATAGAAATATAGCTCTAGGATAGTTTTTTTTCGGGTCTTTTACCTCCCTAGCATGAACCGCACTCATCTCCATCCCAGCAAGTGTTAGTAATACAGCAGCAAGAAGACCAAGGTCATTTGGCGTTGTTATACTTGGAAAAGCAGCTTGCCATGTTAGGGGAGTGTGTGAATGATTTCCTTCAAAAAGCCAAAGAGCTCCTAAAAATAGAATGAAAGTTCCAGGTATAATTGTTCCAGCTATCACTCCAACAGAGCTTATCCATCCAGATGTTTTCATTCCTCGAAGGTTCACAAATGTTAATCCCCAAAACAAAATCAGAACTGAAAAGAAGATATATATGGTGTTTTTTGCAAGGGACGGATCAAAGATAAAGGCAAAGCTTGCCGCAGTAAAGGATAGAATACTTGGATACCAAACGATGTTATTTGCCCACTGAAGAAAAACTGCTAAAAATCCCAGTTTTTTACCAAGAGCGTTTCTTACCCAAATATAGACTCCACCAGTCTCTGGCCATCCAGTTGCTAGCTCAGCTGAGATTAACGAAACCGGAATAAAGAAAAACAATGATGCTAGTATGTAAAAGAAAACTGCTGATAGACCATATTCAGCTGTAATTGGAAAGTTTTTTAAGTTGCAAATAGCCGCTACGTTAATCATGGATAACGTAAATATCGTTAGTTCTCTTTTTGTTTTCATCTTTGTCTCCATATATAGGGGTCAATTCTACGCTTATATATCCACTAAATCAATGAAAAAAAATATTTACACTTTGTAGGCTTAAATTGGTTTAGTTTAACTTTCAGTTTAAATATATGTAAAATATATATTTTAAATTGATTTTAATTAAAAATTATGATATAATTATTACTAAACTAAAATTTCAGGTTTAATGTGAGTATTAAAAAAACTTTTGTAGACACAAGATTAAATAGGCAAATAGCTGATTTAACGGGATATCCTATTGAGGACAACCAAACTGCTTATGGACTTTTAACTGCTGGGATTACAGCGGTATCTATTGTTGGTTCTTATTTTTCAAAAGGTAAGAAAGGAGCTTTTAAAGCTACATTAGCTTCTAGCGTCGGTCTTTATTTAAACCAAGGTGATCAGACTGTTAAGAAAGTTTTATCAGAAAAAACCTGCTTTAGAAAAAGACTTAATAGAAATGTTCCGCCTCAATTTCTAAAAGATGATAATATGGTACTTCTTGAGCCTAGGGAGGCTCTATTAACAAAGAAGCCAAAGGACCAAAGTAAAGCTTTAGAAAGATCTGGTAATTTGATTCATATTCAGAATAATGAGCCTCAGCATCATTGCTTAACAAATAGCAATTTTCATCCAGTTCCTCAAATTAAAGCTTTAATAGTTAACGAATTTGCTTCTAAAGATAAGATTGAGTTTGGCTTAGAAGTTCAAGATTTAGCATTAGCATATCAATCTCTTACAGATAACTGGAGATTAGTTGTAGATAGAGAACAATTATTGGTCCTTGATAATTCAGCACCTTATCAAGCTCAGTGGGAACAGCTTCCCTTTAAAAAGCTTGGAAAAGACTTTTCGATAAGAACCCTTGATTTACCCTTAAGGTTAAACAAACATTATGTATATATTTCAATAGTTGAAGAAAATTATAAAGACAATACACATTATAGCGTTATCTACGTAGATTCTCTTGGAAGACCACTTATTGAAGGAGAAAAATCTAGGTATAATATATCAAAAAAAGAACTATTGGAAAAAGTTATACCAAGGTTAGATAAACCAGTAACAGCTTCTTTTTACCAAGTAACTCCTAAAAGTCACCAAAAAGAATCCATATTACCTGTCAAAAATCAAGGGGTACTTCGAGTAGATGGTAATCGTTGTGGTTACTATACACTAAGATATTTGACTCAATTCAAACGATCGTTAGATCAGTTTGTTACTTTGGAGCCAAGTCAAAGACAAAGTTTTTTAAGTGCTATTTTTAATGCAGATAAACATGTTGGAAAAGACCAAATAGGTAGTGATATAGGAAAGTTTGACAAATATTTAAAAGGGCAGTTAAAAGCAGAAGAAAAAAAGCAAGCACCTTCTAAAAAAACAGAAATACAGTTATCTAAAGAAACGAACATCCCTGACGACTTAGTAGCTTATAGAGCCTTTAAAGCCGAAGAAGAAGCTAGTCTAAAAGAAGAAGAATTAGGAAGAGATCAAGGATCTGACGCAACACTTGCATTATTAGCTTCCCAAGGCTTTGATATAAGTGAATTAGTTTAAATTCTTATTGTTGGGATTTCATTCCAATTCGTTGTAAAAGAAGGGGATTTATTGATAAAAGGCTTTTTTTCAAGTTTTCCTTGGGCTAGAAAATAGACTTTATTTTTATCGTATTTCTTATTAATTCTGTCGATCGTTTTAATTACTTTTTCTTTATTTTCACTGTTGGAGTCAGGAAAAAGCAATGAAGGTTGTTTCACTCCTTTTCTTTTTAGGTCTAAGAGAACAACCCCGCAGCGTTTATAGAAAAGTTTAGGTTTATAGATTTTATCAATTCCCCATTTAGCAAGTGAAATAAGATCAGGGGTATAACTAGATGCAGTTTCTAGTGAAAGAGTAATGCTATTAGAATAGTAGTTATCATCAAAAGGACTTGTTGAAAGCATTACACAAATACAGTCTGTAGTTAAGTTTTGAGACCGCATTTTTTCAGTAGCTATTTGTGTGTATGTTGCAATTGTTTGGTTGATCTTTTCTAATGAAGATTCTTTATCGTAAAAAGAACGACAGCAAGCAATAGACTTTTTATGTTCAGGGTCATCATGCAAAGTAAAGCTTGGGGTTTGTCTTAGTTCTAAAGCTGTTTTTAATCCATTTACACCTAAAAGTTTTCTGATAAAAAAATCGTCTTGATCAATGAGATCTTTTGCAGAGATAATACCATGTTTTTTAAGTTTTTTAGAAAGTCTAGATCCAATGCCCCAAATTTTATTGATAGGAGTTTTTTCTAAAAGAGGGTTTATATTTGTACTTAATAAAAAGACACCAGAGCCTTGTTTTGCTATTGAGTTTGCAAGCTTTGCTAATGTTTTTGTTTTTGCTATGCCGATAGAAACATCAATGCCAATCCACTTTTTCACGCGTGCTTTTATTTGATACGCAATATCTTCTGGGCGAGGTAGATCACTGTTTAAAAAACACTCATCAATAGAGTAGATCTGCATAGGTAGATTAAAAGTTTCTATTGTTTGCATTACTCTTTCTGAAAGATCTCCGTAAAGAGCAAAATTTGAAGATCTAGTTTGTAAAATTTTTTTATCTTTATGTAAAAAAGCGGGATCTCCCATTTTAATCCCCATTTCTTTAGCTTCTTTAGATCGAGCAATCACACAGCCATCATTATTTGACAAGACAACTAAAGGTTTATTTTTAAGCTCAGGTTGAAAAACCTGCTCGCAAGAAGCATAGAAATTATTACAATCGATCAAAAAAAACATTATTTTGCTTGGTGTATAATATAAGAGATCACACCCCACACTTCAAAAGAGTCTTCTTTCCCAATTTCAATCTTGGAAAAAGAGTTATTCTCAGGGCATAAAAAAACTTTGTTTTTTTCTTTTATCAGTCTTTTTACAGTAAACTCACCATTTAGTATAGCTACAACAATTGCTCCATTTTTAGCTTCTAATGATCGATCTACTACTAAAATATCTCCCGAAAAAATATTGGCATCTTCCATGGAGCTACCTTCAACTTTTACAAAAAATGTAGCGGTTGGATGAGGGACCATTAGCTCATTTAAATCTAATTTTTTTTCTACATAGTCTTCAGCAGGTGAGGGAAAGCCAGCCGCTACCGCACTTTGAAAAAGGGGAAGTAAGGTCTTTTTTTGACTGTCATACGAATAAATCTTCATACTTTTTATATATCAAGTTTAGTTAATTTTGAGGAGTAAAATAAAAACTAAGAATTCTTTAAAATTATGTTAAAGTTTATTATTGTTCTTACAAAAACAGGGACTTGGGAAAAATGAGAGAGAATTGGAAATCACGCATTGGATTTATTTTTGCAGCTTTAGGATCAGCAGTAGGACTAGGCAGCATATGGCGCTTTCCTTATGTAGTAGGAGAAAATGGTGGTGCAGCTTTTATTTTACTCTATATACTTTGTCTTTTGCTCATTGGTTTTCCTGTTTTGTTATCAGAAATTGTGATTGGGAAAGCAACGCAAAAAAGTCCATCTCTAGCTTTTAAAGAGCTTACCAAGTCGGATATTTGGGCAAAAGCAGGTAAAATGACACTAATTACAGGTTTTGTAATTAGTTCTTTTTATAGTGTGGTAGCAGGTTGGGGGCTTGGCTATTTAATTGAAGCTATAAAAGGAAATCTTACAACGATTGAAACCTCAACACAAGCTGTATCTAGGTTTACAAGCTTGTCAGCAAACCCATATTGGTGTGTTGGCTTTCATTTTATATTTCTTGTTTTAGCAGTAGCTGTTTTATTTTCTGGGGTAAGAAAAGGGATAGAAGTTGGCAGTAAAATCATGATGCCTTTACTACTTTTTGTTTTAGGGGTATTGGTTATTAATGGCCTTTCTATGCCAGATGGAATGAAAGGGGTAAAATTTTTATTTTCTCCAGATTTTTCTACAGTTACTCCGCAGGTGTTTTTAATGGCTCTAGGGCAAGCGTTTTTTACTTTGAGTCTCGGGCAAGGAACAATGATTATCTATGGAAGTTATCTTCCCAAAAAGGACAAAGTGTTTAATAACTGTGGGATTGTTGTTATCTTAAATACTTGTATAGCCATTTTAATGGGGGTTGCGATATTTACTGCAGTCTTTTCAACAGGAATTGAACCTACTTCTGGTCCAGCTTTATTATTTGAAACTCTACCTCTTGTATTTACCAAAATCTCAGGAGGATATTTCTTTAGCATCTTGTTTTTCCTTTTAGTTACTATCGCAGCACTAACATCTGAAATCTCAGCTTTAGAGCCGATGATAGCCTACCTTATTGATAGAAAAAAAATGGCTAGAAAAAAGGCTGTTTTACTCACTAGTATAGGGGCTTTTATCTTAGGGGTTCCTTCAGCTCTATCTTTCAGTCTTTTAACAAATGTAGCATTTAACATGAGCTTTTTTGATTTGGTCTCATTTGTTTCAATTAATATCTTAGTTCCTCTTGGTGGATTGAGTGCTGTATTGCTTGTTGGATGGAAAACTAAAAAGCATCTTGTTGATCTTTTAGAAGATAAGCACAAGTCAGTACAATGGTATTTTACTGTTTGCACAAGATATGTAGCACCAGTGTTAATTGGTCTTATTCTATTAGATTTATTAGGTGTTTATTAAATTTTAGTAAATTAAATCTCTTTTTGCTAAAAAGAAATTATGAGAGATTTTTTTACAAATTTACTAGTTGTTGTCTTTTTAGTTGGAATACTAACTAGATTTACTAATTATATATTAAATGGCCGAGTAAAAAGAGAGTATTTTGTTTCTTTTGCTCTTTATTTTCTTATCTTGATACCTGTTGTGTCTTTAACTCTTGGGTTTGATGTTGCGATATCAGTTTACTTAATAGCTCTTTTGATTTGGCTGCTTATAGACCATTTAAATTATGAATCGAGGAGAAAGGGGAAAAAATGAACGTATTGTTGTTTCTTTTAGAGTGGACAGTATCTTTAATCGTTTTGTTTTTTCTGATGAAAGGGCTTATCTACCTTTTTTCTAAAAAGTTTAATAAAGTCACTGCAATTGTATTTTCCTTTGCAATTTGTGTGTTAGCTGCCTTTATTTTATCTCCTTATTTTATCTCTTTTTTCAACCCAACTTTTATTTATCTTCCAATTTTAATTTGTTTTTTTATCTATTACATGATGAAAGAAGATGATTAAAGTTCAATTGCGCTTTCACTTTCGCTAGAAAAGCTTGATGTGAAACTACTACATGAGTCATTAAGGTTATCTCCTTGATTACCTCGAGGCTTAGTATGAAAATCACCTGGTAGTGATTGTGTTGCAGGTGGAATATCTCTATTTAAATTAAAAAGAGGTATGAGAGTATCTTCATCTTCTTGTTGATCATTTTTTTTTATTACTACAGGAACTGAAATGCTTTGCGCTAAGGTTGGGGGTAGATGATTAATCTCAGTAAGCGTTTGATTATCATCAGATGCTGAAGGTGAAACAGGCTCAAGAGCAGGCATAGGTGTTAGATTTGTAGAGCTATCAAAACTTGCAAATGGGTATTGTGCTTGTTGAGGTTTAGGAGATTGTTCCCTTGAAAATCTAGGTGAAGGCGGAAAATCATATTGGGACTGAAGTTGTTTTGTAGGTGAAGAGGGAGGAGTTGGTTGTTTAGCTGGTTTCCACCAAGATCGAGCATACCAACTAACGTTAGATGCTAGATTGTGTAAAAGGGGAGCAAAAATGTGTTGTTTAGGAAGACTTAAATCAAAATGCTGGAGGAAAATTCTAAGTTGTCTTGAAGTTCCGCCATCTCTTGATAGAGAAAAAAGCTCACTATTTGCGCTTTTAAGAAGACTGATAGACACACTCATTTTATCTAACTTATAAATAATTAGCGAATTTCTATAGCTTTGTAGTTGTCTTCGATGGTTTGCAGCTTGGCTAGAAAGATTGTAAATATCAACTCTTAAATCTTTAGATCCGTATTTGCATAAAAGCTTTAGAAAGTGATTACTTTCAGTTAAAAGAAGCTTATTTCGCTTGCCTATTGCTTGTTTTAACTGAAGATCTAGTAAATCAAGTTTAGCCTTGGAGTTTTCGTACGTTGCTATTTGAGCTGAAAATTTTTCTACAATTTTTTCATCTCTAATAGTTTTTTCAAGCTCACGTTTCTTTTTTTGACGCCCTTCAGGATTTCCCTTATTGATGTTTGCATGTCCATCTAAAAGCTCATAAATTTTTTGGTGTATTTGATTAGCTAGATCTTGTAATTCATCAGATAAGCTTGAAGCTAATTTTTGTACTGTATTAGATTCCCATTTAGCTTTTAGGCTTCTATATTCATCATCCAGCCCTTTGTGTACAGCTCCAGTTGATTTCTCATTTTTATGTTCAATAACTGTTTGAAGTTTTTTTACAGGGGCTTTTGTCATAAAAGGAATTAAATTCCAAGCACTGTCTAAAAGAGTAATTCTAGTTTGTCGTGAAGATCCTCCTCGTCTACATTTTTCTGTAAAAATTCTTGTTCTACGGGTTAGGTCTTTAACAGCTAGTTCATTTTGAGTGAAATTATAGGTTTTCGAAAGAGTAACAAAAGCATTGAGTTTTTTACGTTGTTTTGTGACTATAGAAACAATGGTTTTAATTTGGCTGATATTTTTATCTTTAGCATGATCTAAGAGGGTTTGATATGAAGGGTGTGAACTTTTTAAAGGCTCTAGGGTCTCAAGAAACTTATTAGTTTGATCGATTAACAATCTTGCTTGTTTTGATATGTGTTTAAGTTTATCTAGCATTGGTGCACACAAAGGAAGAGTAACAAGGCGACCTTCATTTTCAAGTTGCTCTTTTTTAACTGTTTTTTCACCTTCAGTTAAGCTTGAATCTTCATTAATTTTTTTATGTTTTGAAACAAACTGATTTTCGTGATGACTTAAAAAGGTGTTGTACTTAGAAATATCGGTATTTAACTTTGCAAAAATATTCTCACCTTCGTTTAACTTATTCCATGCACCTTGTAGTTTTGAAATTTCAAAAAGAAGTTCAGTTGGTTTATAAGCCCTTGTATATATTGCTGTCATTTTTTCTCATCTTTAAATGTAGATGAAAAGTAAATAGCAAAAAGAAAAAAAAATCAATATTTATTTTCTTCCCATTATTTTTTGAAAAGGACACATTTTTTTTGTGATAATAAAGATTCGATGATGCTTTGCCTCTGTAGGAACTTCTAAAAAAGAAATTCCAGCTGGTGGTTTTTTTGGAATGTCTTTTATTTGAAGGATTTTTATTTGTGTATCTTTGATTGAGGAATGTTGTTTTTTAAAAGTTTTAACTGATTCTTTAGCAATTTTATAACTTTCATCAATAGGGTCAATCTCTTGATTACTTACCTTTGAAGTATTTGAAACCTTTATAGTAGGCATCTCTTTAACTTCATCTTTTTTATAAACTGTTCGTAAGCTAAATAATAGAAAACAATTGATAGGTAAAGCATAGGGTATAGAAAGAAAGGTAAAAGCAAGAGCGCAGCCTAAAAGAGTAAATAAACAAACGACCTTTTTAGAAATTCTTAGGTCTAATCTATTGCAAAAATTGAGTTTTATTTGATTATTAGATGAATTCAAACATGGAAAAGTTGATTGTAACATTTTTACCTCATTCTGAAAAAAAACTAGGCTAGTTTCCTAGCCTAGAGCTTATATAATTAAGAAGATTAGACAGATTTATTTTTCTTATTATTTTTCTTATTTTTTTTCTTCTTTTTCCTTCTTTTTTTCTTAGAATTTCCAGCCTCAGTTTTTTTAGAAGCTATCTCGTTCTTCTTTTCTACTTTATTTCCCTTTTCTGATTTTCCATTAGACTGTGTAAATTCTTGTGGTTCAGGGGCTTTAGGTTGAGCTAAATTAAATGGTATAGGTGGAAAATCTTCTTCTTCCGCAACAACAGGGCTAGAATTAGGAGATGGTTCTTGAGATTGCGCGTTACTTCTTACTCTTCCATTTGTTTTTGATAAATCAACTTCCTTGTTTTGTTGACCTTTCTTTTTTAGTTGTCTGGGTCTTTGTAGAGTCGGGTGTTTTAAAGTATTTTTAGTGGATTTATTTTTCTCAGAAAGTTGTTGTGTGTTTTCTGTTTTTTGAGAAGTTTGAGGGGTATCATCTATTTGAGCTGGAATATAAACAACAATATGATGGCTGAAATTATTATAAATAACTTTTTCGCTCTTATTTGGGGTGTAACCCTTTAAAGGCTTAACCATTACCATTCCATCTAGTTTAGAACCCATCTTTTCAAGGTATTGATCCTTCGTTTTTGAAGCTTCTATAAGGCTTTCATTAAATGTTTGTTTTTTAGGTTCTTCTGCACCAGTTGTTTCTTTGGAAGAAGTTTTCGGCGTAAGTGGTTTTTTGGCTTGAGAAGTTATTTTTTTATCTACAGGTTTGTCTCCTTTGCACACAAATACAGTTGCAGTGAAAAGAAGAAATCCAGTTGTTGCAGCTGCATATACACTAGATAGTGTCATTACAGCAATTGCGCTACCTGTAATAGCAAGAATTACAACAACAATTTTGGTGATTTTGTTATTAGTCTTATTTTTAGGGGTAGTTTCTTGTGGGTTAACAGACTTGCTACTTGCAATAGCTGCACTTGTGGTTATCATAGTTATCTCCTGTTTTTCTCTCTTTAGGATTATTAATTAAAAATTTTCCTTTCTCTAAAAAAAAAGAAGCTCTTTTAAGAGCTTCTCTATGAAAAAAATTATTTTCTTCTTGTACCAACTTGTACTTTTTTATTTCTTGGCTGCGCGCTTGTTGGCATGCCCTTATAACCACCATTTCTAGTTCTTGAAGTCGGATTAGATCTTGATGTGAAAGTATTTGTTTGGCTGGTGTTTGATGAGGAACTTTTCCTAGCTTTAAAAGCAGTTTGTCTAGGTACTTGATTATTCCCTCCACCAACTTTAACTTTTGCACCAGTAGGTGGTGTGTTAGGTGTGTGTCCAGCTTGCTCAAAAGGCGTTTTTTTATGAAATGACGGTGGTTGTTTTGTTTTTTGATTGTGTCCGCCGCCAACCTGAACTTTTGGTCCTCTTGGAACATTTGGTGATGCAGGTTTTTTGTATGAACGGTTAAACCAGTATGTTGTTTCTCTTCTTGGTCTTGGATAACCCCAAAAATAGTGTCTTGTTGTATTTGAAGGTGGATAGTAGCCGCCTTTCCAAGTTGTGTTGTTTTTTACGCTTGAATTCCCATTACAACAACATAGGGTAGATGTATAAAGGATTAACCCAGTTGCTAAAAAAAGAACTCCAACAGGTTGGTTAATCACGATTAATAAAGCTCCAAGCGACATAAAAATGATAGACGTAGCTTTACAAACCTTATTTATTTTTGGTTCTTTTGGTATTTGAGTTATTTGTGGGTTAGATTTTTGTATAGAAATTTTTACTGTGCTCATTATAAGCCTCCTTTTTATGGGTTCTCTGAAAAGCTAAAAGCCTTTCAGAGAATCTATGATTGATTAGTAGAGTCTAGCTCTTACCCAGTTGTCTGTATTTACGTTGATTAGGATATGTGTATATTCAGATCTCCATCCAGTATTGATACCGATGATGATTGTGTCATTAATAGCCCAATTTCTATAAGTAGAATAGTCAGCTTCACACAGATCCCAAACAGTGTTGTCATCGAATACGATTTCACCAACGTCTAAGTCCATTGCAAATACAAAGTTAGTAAATTCACCATTAATCACTGGTCCTTCATATAAAAATGCTTCAACAGACTCTTTTGTTGTATGATTAATCAAACGATAGCTATAGCTTGAAAACCAACTTTTGTTTTGTGTGATGAACATAAAATCATTTGGTTGCCAGTTCAATAGCCTGTATAGATCTGAATTTTTTACTTTCCATACAGAACCATCTTCAATGGTAACAGCTTTTCTTTGCGTAGAAGCTGAAATTAAAAAATGTCCATCTTCAGGCAAAAACACTACAGGATCATAATTGAAAATCCCTTTAGTTTTCATGTTCATGCTAAGATTATTTGTAAGGTTCTTAGAGGAATCTGAGTTAAATACAACATTCAACTGAGACTCTTCTGAGTTTTCATCATTATTATTAGTGTTTTCTTGCTCTTGTCTGTCCATAAAAAGCACTTTGTCTGCTTTTGATGTTTGTCTTGAGCCAACTTCTACTCTTGCTGATTCTGATCCAAATAGTGAAATAGTTGTCAGAGTTACTGTTAGAATAAATGTTTTTGTTAGTTTGTTCATGTTTTACCTCTTTAGTTAAGGTTAGAGTAAATTTGTTAAAAGAAACTTCTTCTTGTTCCAACTGGAACCTTCTTTGGCCCTCTTGGATTTCTTCTGCTTGCGTATAAAGCTGCAGTTTTTTTTTGATTTTGTGTTAGGTTCTTACCAGTAGGAGATAGTTTTGTTTGGCTTCTAAGTTCTGGTTTTTTCTGAGGTTGTCTAAATATACCAGCTTTTAAAAGGGCTTGATTTGTTTTTGTTTGAGTAGGATTTTTCGTCTTTTTAGCATGGGGGATATAAGCGTTTCCAACGCTTACTTTTTTACCTGCTGGAATTGCCATAATGGCTCCTTGGTTAAGTTTTAATGAACAAATATTAAAACAAGAGTTAAGACACTAACAAGATTCACAGTATTTTTGAAACTAAAAAAATCTGTTGATAAATTTTCTTGACGCTCAGACCAAGATAAAGCTAAGATCAAACCTATGAAAAAAAAGTTTCTATTTTTCCTGATTCCTTGCTTTGTGTTTGCTACATGCAAACCATCCTGCAAACCTTCTCTTTTATCTTTTGGTGTTGGAGCATTCGATATCAGAAAAGATAAAAATCGCACCGCTTTATTCCTTGCTGAATATAAGTGGAATAAAGAATGGTATACAGTTCGTCCGATGGTAGGGGGGATGGCTACTGTTTGTGGTGCTTTTTACCTCTACGGTGGTTTTGGTCTAGATTGGGTGTTTTGTGACCATTTTCTTTTTTCTCCTAACTTTGCGGCAGGTTACTATCATCAAGGAGGCGGTAAGGATCTTGGTTATGAGCTGGAGTTTCGTTCAGGAATTGAAGCTGCCTATATCTTTTGTAATCAATCTCGCCTAGGACTTCACTTTTACCATATCTCAAACGCTTCTCTAGGAAGAAAAAATCCAGGTGAAGAATCATTGGTTTTATTCTATGCAATACCAATTTGGTGATTTTAATTAACTATCTTTGTGTTTTTATTTACAAATAATTTAAAAAATTAAAAAATAAATTTATGAAATAAAAAGGTTTAAAATGGCTAAAAGGCTAAAATTTGATCCCTTTCCTTTGTTTCCGGGATCTCACCAGCAAACAATTATAGGATCATTTTACTTATTACCGCGTAAGGTTCAATCAGTTACAAGACTTATCACTCTTTCAGATGGAGATCAGGTATCTATAGAGATTACAGAGCCTATGGATTGCATAGAGACAGATCCTACGGTATTTATGGTTCATGGTCTTTGTGGTTCTCATGAGTCACCATATATGATTCGTTTAGCTAAAAAGCTATCAGAAAAAGGGTATAGGGTAATTCGCTTTAATATGAGAGGATGTGGTTCTTCAAAGGGTAAGTCAAAGAAGCTGTATCATAGTGGTAGATCAGATGATGTATTAGAAGCGCTAAAGTATATTAAGAATGAAACACCTAAGTCAAAAATCACACTCATGGGATTTTCTTTGGGAGGGAACATTGTATTAAAGCTTTCCGGAGAGCTAAATACGGAAGCTAGCAACTTAATTGAAAAGGTAATAGCGGTTGGCGCTCCAGTAGATTTATTTTCTAGTGTATGTTTAATGCAAGAGCCAGAAAATCAATTTTATCAAAACTATTTCCTTAAGCTTTTGACGCAAGACATTGAGTATCGACAGGACTTATTTTCAGATGTTGAAAAAGTTAAAATTCCTAAAAACATCAATCTATTAGAGTTTGATGAAGGGTATACAGCTCCTCAATGTGGATTTGACAGTGCGATAGACTACTATAAAAAATCTAGCAGCCGCAATGTCATTCATAATATTGATATTCCCTGTCGGATTTTATTTTCAGAGGACGATCCTATTATTTCATCAACTTCGTTAGATCATTTGTCTTTAAAAGATCATATTCAGATCTACAAGACGAAGAGAGGGGGACATTTAGGATATTTAGGTATACCAGGAAGAAAAAATGGTTTTCACTGGATGGATCAAATAGTAATAGATTGGGTGGAAAACAAAGGCGAATAGTCTAATTCGCCCTTAAAGAGATATTTTTAATAACTAGATCACAAGATATGTTGTTGCACTATTTGGGTTATATACTGGACCAATAGACTGTAGAGCAAGTAATATTGAAACACCTATAGTTGAAATAATAGAAACACCTAAGATTGGTTGGCATAGTGCACTTGTAGCGGATAATACAATGACTCTATGAATCAACTGTGCGGTACAATCATCAAAATCCTTTAAAATCTTATTCATAATGGGCCTAGTAATAGAGTCTATAAGGGAAGCTGTAGCGGCTACACCTGCAAAAATTAAAGAAGCTTTCATAATAACATGACCCTTAAGTAATGTATTAAGAACAACTGAGCAAGTAAAAGAAACTGCAGCTGAAGCTCCAGCTTTGGTTAATGCATCTTCTGGTATTTGTGAGGTATAATCACTTAATGTAGATGAGTAGGTTTCAATCATTTCCATAAAATCCCTCCTTTTAGTATTCATGGAAGGGGATCTTACTATTAAAAATTCTTATTTGTCTATTGAAATATAGACCAACTGGCAAACTTGCCTTGACACATTGAGTACAAGCCGATGATAATAGAGGTATGTTTTCACTCAACAATATTAGCAAATCATACTTAGCCAATTCACTTTTTGAGGATTTATCCTTTTCAATGCAAAAAAAAATGCATGTTGGTCTTATTGGAAGAAATGGTACAGGTAAATCTACCTTGTTTCGTCTTCTTATGGGAGTTGAAGAAGCTGATAGTGGAACTATTTCTTTTCCTAAAGGGTACAAGGTTGGCTGGTTAGAACAACATGTTCATTTTACTGAAAAAACTGTTTTAAAAGAAGCGATTAAAGGATCAGGCCTTCCGGAAGAAAGGTTCTATGAAGCTGAAAGGATACTGTGTGGATTGGGTTTTTCAGAAGAAGACTTAGAAAAAGAACCATCTACTTTTTCTGGAGGCTATCATTTAAGGTTAAACCTAGCAAAAGCATTGATTAAAGATCCTGACTGCCTTTTATTAGATGAGCCTACAAACTATCTAGACATTGTCTCAATTCGTTTTTTAGAAAGATTTTTAGCTAAATTTCCTAAAGAATTTATCATTATTTCACATGATCAGTCATTTTTAGATCGTGTATGTACCCATACAATGGCTCTTCATAGAAAAAAACTTCATTTTACAAAAGGAAGTTGCAAAGATCTCTATGAAAAGATCAATGAAGAAGAAAAAGTCTATGAAAAGACAAGGGAGAAGTTAGAAAAGAAAAAAGAGCACATGAAATCTTACGTTGAAAGATTTGGTGCAAAAGCAACAAAGGCCAAGCAAGCTCAATCTAGATTAAAGCAGATAAACAAAATGGAATTAGGGCAAAAACTTTCTGACATAGAAACTCTAGAGTTTTCTTTTCAAGAATCTCCATTTTATGGTCGATTGATGTTAGAGGCTAAAAATCTAACTTTTTCTTATGACAAACCCCTTATTGAAAACTTTTCTTTAGAGGTAGAAAAAGGGGAAAGAATTGCAATTATAGGAAAAAATGCTCGAGGTAAATCAACTCTTTTAAGGCTTTTTATAGAAGACTTGTTACCGAAAGAAGGTAGTGTAACTCATAAAAAGAACTTAGAGCTAGGATATTTTGGGCAGACTCATATTGAAAGGCTAGATACTTCTAAAACCATTGAACAAGAAATAGCTGAAGCAAATCCAAAGCTTCAGTTTACAGATGTAAAAAAGATCTGTGGTGTAATGATGTTTTCTCAAGACCTTTCTACAAAAAAAATAGACAAGCTTTCTGGTGGTGAAAGAAGCAGGGTATTGCTTGGGAAAATCATAGCAAAGCCAACAAATCTTCTGATTTTAGATGAGCCTACTCACCATTTAGATATGGAGTCTATTTCAGCTCTTGTTTACGCAGTAAACAATTCAAATCATAGCTTGATCATGGTTACACATGATGAAAATATTTTAAGACAAATACCTTTTACAAAAATTGTGTACTGTCATGACAAAGGTCAGACACACTTTTTAGGAAACTATGATGAGTTTTTAGAAAAAGTAGGGTTTGAAGAAGAAAAAAACCTAAAAAAACAAAAGAAAGAAAACTCCTCTTTTGTAGATTCTAAAAAACGCTCTCTATTAAAAAGAAAAATTCAAAAAGCAGAGCAAACTTTAGAAAAAAAAGAAAACGAGCTAAAAAAGCTTGAAGAAAAGCTTGTTGAAGTTTCAAGCGGAAGTGACCTAAACGAAATTGATATAGCGACTAAAAACTACAATGACTTAAAAGAGAAAATAGATCTACTCTATGAAGAACTTGGACATATGTATACTGAGCTTGATTAATAGTTAAAGCTCTAACTTTGTCTTGATCTCTTTAGATTTTTGAATATAGACCCATTTGGTTTTTGAGGAGATTTCTATTTGTTTTTGGTAGTCTTTTTTTCTTTTAGGATAAGATTTCAAAATCCAATAAAAGACAAGGTAACATAACTGTTTTAGATTTTGCGTGTTTCCATTGCAAATTTTTTCTTTAGTAAAGTATTGTTTGATCCCTCTTTTTATCCCTCTATAAATTAAGGTATAAAGTGGTAGATCAAGCCAGATAATTAAGTCTGCTTGTGGCCAAAAGTAATGACGGTATTTTGAAGCATTTCCACAAATAATCCACGAATCTTCATTAGCTGCTTGTTTAATTAGTTTTACAAATTCTTGCTTATCTCGTTTAACCCAATTTTCAAGCCAGTAAAACTCATCTAAATCATAAAGTTTGATTCCAAGATCTTTAGAAAGTTTCTTTCCTAGTGTGGTTTTACCACAACCACTAACACCAATGATTACTATCTTTTTCATAAAAATTCCTTAGTGAGGTCTTAAAGGATAAATCTAGGAATTATTTTTCACAAGTTCAAATAAATAAAGTGGTAGATTTATAGGAATAATCATAGGAAAAATCTAGCAAAAGTATCATAATGCATTTTTTAGGATGCTTATGTTTACACTAGATAAAATAAAAAATGCTTTATCTCTTTTAGAACCTGATATTTTAACGACTCCTCTTGTTAGAGCCTGGCCGCTTGAAAAGGTTTTAAACATACCTCACAAAGTTTTTTTGAAATGTGAAAACTTACAAGTTACCAATAGCTTTAAAGCGAGAGGCGCTTTTTGTGCTTTAAGCTTATGCAAGGATGCTTGTAATGGTGTTGTAACAAGATCTTCAGGTAACTTTGGTTATGCGCTTGCTTTTGCTGCGTTTCATAAGCAAATTCCCTGTGATATTGTTGTGTCAGATAAAATTTCCTCAATAAAAAAAAATAAAATTTCTAGCCTTTGTCCTAATGTACATGTTGCCTATTCGAGAAAAGAAGAAGAAAAGCTAGCTAAACAGATTTCAGAAAAAGAAAATAAGGTATGGCTCTCACCTTTTAACCATGAAGATGTAGTTTTAGGGCAGTCTACACTAGGTTATGAAGTTTATACCCAGTTACCATCAATCAAACATTTTATTGGTCCTATTGGTGGCGGTGGGCTTATGGGAGGGTCTTCTCTTGCTTTAAAGTCTTTAAACTTAAGTATAGAAACTATTGGTTTAGAACCAGATAAAGCAAATGATTACTTCCTATCAAGAAAAGAAGGAAAAAAGGTAGAATTAGACCATATTGAAACAATTTGTGAAGGGTTAAGAGCGCCTTCTGTAGGGGATATTACCTATCCTCTTTTAGAAAAATATCTTGATTTAGTTGAAACAGCTTCTGATGATCAGATAAAAAAAGCTTTATGGCTTCTTTTTACTCATATGGGAATCATCGTAGAGCCATCTGGGGCTATTGGCATTACTTCTTTATTTAAAAAGAAAAAGTGGCAAGGAGATATTGTAGTTGTTCTTTCTGGAGCAAATGTAGATTTAGATCAATTTTTAATTTGGATAAAAGATGAAAGAAATAGAAGTTAAAGTTAAAACTCGTGCAAGTGTTAAAGATGTTTGGAGTGCTTGGAGAAAAAAACATCGCCAAGAGCATGGAAAAGGATCTTTCAAACAAGGGTTTGTTGGAAAGTCTCAGTTTGGTGGAAAAGCAGCTTTTTTTGAAGTTTCTAATATTGAAGAAAACAAAAGCTTTACTATTTTATGGAAAGCATTTTTTGTGAAGTTATTTTTTACTCATACTGCAGAACCTGCAACTAAAGGAACAGAATTAACCTATAAAGCGCAGTTTAAAGGTATTTTTGCACCGCTAGTTTATTGGAGGGTTGGTAAAAAGTTACGCCAACAGATGGAAGACTCTATGCATCAGTTTGTGTATGCTTTAGAGAACAAGATTCCTTTCCGGTAAACGCCTTTTTCTTAATAAGGTCATAGATTCCCATTCCTTGGCCTACCATACTTGAAATATCATTTGGTTGTGAGGGTAGTATTAAAGTTGTAGACTCTTTTGCAAGCCCTTTAAAGGCCTCTATATATTCTTTAGCAACTCTAAATGCTAAAGCTTTTTCACCTGATTCAGATTGAATAACATTAGCTATTGTATCAATAGCCTCTGATGTAGAATCAGCAACTTGTCTAATGGTTTCTGCTTGAGCTTTTGCTTTGTTTAGTTTTTCAATAAGTTCAGCTTCAGACTCTAAGATTCTTCTTTGCCTTGCTGCATCAGCATAGTTAAGCTCTGCATTTTTCTTACCTTCAGAGATATTAGTTTCAGCTTGACGGATACCTTCAGACTCTAAGATTTTCGCTCTTTTTTGTCTTTCTGCAGTCATCTGCAGTTCCATAGCTTTTTTTATATCATGAGGTATATTGATATCTTTAATTTCATATCTTAAACAAACAATTCCCCAGCTTGTACAAGCTTGGTTAATCGCTGCTGATACTTGTGCGTTTAAAGATTCTCTCTCTTCAAATGTTTTATCTAACGTTAGTTTCCCTATTTCAGAACGCATTGTTGTTTGCACAAGCTGTGTAATTGCGTAATGAGGGTTTTTAACTCCGTATGATGCTTTGATGGGATCTGTAATTTTTACATATAAGATCCCATCGAGTTTAACACTCACATTGTCGTTTGTAAAAGCCATCTGTTCTTGAACATCGATGGCTTCTTCTTTTAAAGAGTGTCTATAGGCTATTTTGTCCATAAAAGGAATAATCCAATTTAGCCCTGGGTTTAACACTCTATGAAATTTACCAAATCTTTCTACAATCCACTCTTGTTGATGGGGAACGATATAGTTACCCTTAAAAAAAGCAATAGTTAAAAATAAAGCAAAAAAAAGAAGGATAAACAACTTGCACCTCGTCTATGATTGAAGACTCTTTACATTTACAGCTTCTGGGCCTTTCTTCCCTTCAGCTTCTTCGTACTCAACTACTTCATCATTAGATATGTTTTGCTCGAGATTGTCAATGTTTGATTTATGGAAAAATAGATCTTTCTCCCCACCGTCTGGCTTGATAAATCCATAACCTTTCTCAGGGTCATACCACTTTACTTTTCCTTTTTCTTTCGACATAGCTTGTCTCCAATTGTATCATTAATAGTAATGTCAGGTTTTAAATAAATACTTGACATTTACTATTTTACATGCTAAACTATTTAAAACAACCTTAAAAAAGAGATAAAATGAGTAATAACGTAAATATTAGCCAACTTTTGGACTTTTCAGCCTTAGATCTGCCTGAAAACCAGGATAAATCACTCAATAAGTCTATTATAAGCTCTATTGGAAAAGATACACCTTTAATGCCTAGAACGCAGTTTAACTCTCCAAAAAAGAGAAATGTAAAAGCTATATTACCAAAAACAACTACACCCCATAATAAGAAGCTTAAAAGCCTTCCTCCTCCTATGCCAGCGCCTAGACTGTCTCCAATTCCTGTAGATTTAAGCGGTCTTTTAGCCCTAGATGCCTTTGCATTATCTCCTTCTGTAGCTCAATTACAAAAAGCAGTTCCTCCAACACCAGCAAAAAACCCAAAAAAAACAAGTTTAAGCCCTAATAACTCAAATAAATTATCTGCTTCTAACATTGATTCTATCCCAGCATTTTCACTAAATAGCCAAAAAAGAGTTCCTTTTGCACCAATGAAAAAAAGAAAGAAATCATATTCAAGTTCCTCGGCAGAAGTATTTTATCCAAAAATTCCAATTCAGGCTAAAAAAATAGCAAATGGGGATTTTTTCGATGTTTTTATGTTAAATAGGTATGTTTTCAAAGTTCCTTTAAAACGAAATTGGCATATAGAATTTTCTAATAATCAAAGAGAAAAGCATCTTCTAAATGCTTATAACCAGCAAAAGAGACTAAATTCTCAAGGTTTAAGTGTGATTCCTATTGTTAACAACCCAATTAAAGATAAATTTATAAAAGAGCCTTTTTTAAAGGAAGAATTAAAAATTACTGATCTTACTAAGCCATCTATACAAGCGCAGCTAGCAACTTTTATCGCTCACGCAGTTAGCAAGCAGACAAACAAAAAAGGTGAAACCTTTTATGAGCTTTTAGATCTAAAGTTAGATAACTTTAGATTTATAAGTCCTGGTAAACTAGTTTTATGCGATTTTTGGGAACAACAAGAACATACAAATAATTTTGAAGAAGCTGAATTCCATGTGAGAAATTTTTTAAGGAAAGTTTTACGACTTGTCGATGATAAAGATCACAGTATTTTGAAAAATCTAATTTCAAAAATTGAAGACGAAGGGATAAAAAGGCGTTTGTTTTCAATTGCTATTGCTTAAAAAATTGCATTATTTAAGTATCCAAGTATTTTTTGATCCAAGGATGCTAGACCTTCCTTGGATTTCTATCTCATAAAATTTCTAAGATCTAAAAGTTGATTTTGTCATACAAGAATTTAAATTCTTTGGTTTGAAATAAAAACTTATCCTTATCATAATCCTCACCTTTAGCTAATAAGCTCTAAAATAGTTAAATTGAACGTGAAGAATTTGTGCGCTTTTGCTATAATTGCTTAGATGAATGTATGAAAAAAGGGTCAAAATGAAACTTGTGATTAACGACAGTGAAAAATTTAATAGAAGAGCTAATACATCTTCAAATAATTTTATTGCTTATGATCAAAAAGGGCTAACATTTGAATGTGACTCATTTTTCTTAGAATTGCATAAATGGACAGAAGGATCCACTAATCCTACAATCCATTATTTAAAGCAGCTAGAAGATAAAGAAATGCTATTAGAGCAGCTTCTTTAATTTGGTGCGTTATACTCTTGGTTGTTTTTCATCTTTATCCATGTTTCCCAAGAGCAAGCTCTTTTCCAGTTTTGCCAACTATTTCGATATTCTAAGTATTCGTCTTCGTTTACCCAGTGTAAAGAACCATGCATACCTACCTTATCTGGAAATCGAATGCCATCTAGGTGATCAATTTCATGTTGAACAATTCTAGCAGTATACCCTGAAAATGCTCGCTCTATTTTTTCACCATTTCTATCATAAGCTTTTACTTGAACATAAGAAGGTCTATAAACAACCCCTGAAACATGAGGATCAACAGAATAACAACCCTCTCTTCCTGCTTTTAAGTCCTTTGAGATACAAGTGATTTCAGGGTTTATAAATACCTCTAGCTTTCCCCATTGTCTTTCTTCAAGAGAAACTCCCGTATCAACAATAATGATTCTTTTGTTAATACCTATTTGAGGGGCCGCAAGCCCAACTAGACCTTTGTTTTCAGGATCTCCCCGTTCTCCAGACGATATTTGAAACATAAGGTCTATAACAGACTGGATGTCATCAGAAAGAATTTGATCGATATCAACCTCTTCAGATCTTTCTTGAAGGCTTTGGCAACCTGGATGGGTAAAAGGGGAGCTGTATAGGTGCGTAACCATAGTAAGTACTAGGAATGTAAATTTATACATATTATTCTATCCTTAATTATGAAACTTTTTTCAAGATATTAAAGCATGTAATAATGCTTGCAAGTAGAACACCTTTTCTACAAATGTTAGATCTTTCTTTTTGTTAATGGGATATTGATAAACTTGCCTTTCTGAGCCATGTCTAATCTCTTCTTTAGTAAGATTTAATTTTAGCTTTTCTGAACTTTTCCATGAATCTGGGTTATGAGATTTTAAACTTTCAGATTCAAAAGATAATTTTATACGATGAATTAGTTTGCTATATGCAATAGAAATTGAACTTGTGGATGGCATAGATTTTTCTCAAATGTGATTACGAAAATCTATCAGCATATCTAAATTTCAGCAATACAAAAAAAACTTCTTAGCTTAGAGCTAAGAAGCTTTTAACTGCCCAGGAGAGGACTCGAACCTCCACACCTCGCGGCACCAGAACCTAAATCTGGCGTGTCTACCAATTTCACCACCTGGGCTTTTCTAATGAGATTTAGTATAGAGATTTTCTCCCATAGAGTCAAGGCGGATTTATCTTTGCAACAAATAAAGCTTTAGATATGAGAAAGTAGAAGGGGACATAGACATGAAAACACTTATATTAAGCTTATTTTTGACAGTAGGCCTATTAGCTGAATGTGAGAATAAAGAGATGGTTGTCTTTCAAATTTTAAACGGACAGCTACAACAGATCCAAAAAATAGATGAGAATATTGAGGTTGATAAGTCTGTTGGGAAAATTAGCTTTATTGTTGAAAGAGAAAATATACTAACCAAAATGCAAGACACAATTTACGAAGATATTTTAGCTAAGAAATTAAGTTCAAAAGATCCCCGGGTTCAAGATAAATTGTTAAGTATATTAAAGCTTGTAGAACTGATTAATGAGATGAAAAAAAGCGTGGATTCATCTTTAATTGGAAGTTTTGAAAGTGAACTCGATAATCTAAAGCTTTTGCTAAATCCGCAAGGGGTTTGTCCAAAAATGAAAAAACGCCCTCGCAAGTATAATATTGAAAAGTATCTTTAGTTTTGTTCGTATATAGGACAAACTTCAAAGTCTGTTTTTCTTACAGTAAACAATAGCTCAGCTATTTTTTCCCACGGAGCACTTTTATCAATGTGGAGCAAGATTTTAGTTTGAGATTTGTCTTTTGGGATTAATCCCATATTATACTGTCTATAGATCTCTTCTTTAATTTTCTCTTTATCATTCATTGGATGAGAAGATACTTCTGTAATCCACTTATAGTGGCCAGAATCTGTAATACCAATATTGATAAAGTGTTCTTCTGCCTGTTGGCTTAAAGGTTGTTTATTTGACTCTTTTTCATGTTTTACTAGATCTATTTTAGTATCTAGCAAGGATGATCTTGAGATTGCAAGAGTTGCAAATAAGGCAAGCATCAAGAAAAGAAAGTCAATCATTGGTGCAAAGTTAAATTGCGTAGATTTTTGATCTTCAGGAATTAAGTCCATTGCTTACCCCTTTGCTTTTACCGTTCTTTTTCTTTCTGTTGTTTTCTTCTGTAATGCAGTGATCTGCTCTTTTGCATTATTTTCAGGAAGAATAATTAACCTTGCTAGCGAAAGAGCTTCTTTTTCTACTAGTGTAGCAAGTCTTGATAAACGATATTTTAATGTTGTTGAAAAGATCATAGATGCAATGGCAACTAAAAGACCAAATACTGTAGTACCAACTGCAATACCAAGACCATCAAATAAGGCATTGATACTTTCTACTGAACGATTTATGTCATAAAAAGCATAAAACATGCCCATTACAGTTCCAAGTAGTCCAAGCATAGGAGCGATCATAACAATATCATTTAATACAGTAAGTCTTTGCCAGAAAGGGGAGCTCGCTCTTCTTCCTTCAGATTTCATAGAGTCAATCATCACTTGTGGGCCAAGATTTTTTGTAAGAAAAGCAGCTGTCATCATTTTTGCTAAAAGATTATTTTCTCTAGCCGAGATTTCTAATGCTTTGTCTTCATCTTTTTGAAAAAGATGGTGTCTTAAAGTTTTAGAAAACTCTTTAGGCATAAAGTTTTTTTCCTTAAATGTTAATAGACTTACTACCCATAAGGTTAAAGCGTAAACAGACATTGCAAATAGCAGAGTAAAAATAATCGGAGCTGAAAAGTAGATTTCTTTTAAGTCTAAAGAAGAGGTAGTTGTCTCTGTTTGGATTTCTACTGGCTTGGAAGATGTAACAGGTTTTTCTTCGAAAAACTGAACCTCACTTTCATTAGTCATTACAGATGACTCATCTCTTATATATGGATTTTTTTCTTGTAATGGCATTTTTTCAATCGCCATTAAAGAAATTATTGGTAAACACAAACAAACAATCAATTTTTTCATTTATAAAACTCCTATAAACAAGGCCTATTTTGGCTATAATTCAACGGTATCCTATTAAGGATTAAAAGTCAGTATACAAAAAATCTCATCGATTCTAATTAGTTTTCTGCTATAATTTCACCTATGAAGAAAGAAACAGATTTAAAAATTCCTTGTACATGGAAAACACGTTTTCCAGTGTTTATAGAAAAACTTTTATATGTTCCTGAATACTATGAGAAGCATGAAAGTTTTTCTGATGAAGCTTTTTCTACATTTCTAACAGAAAAAGATACCCTTATTGTTGAGTATTGTAGTGGAAATGGTCAGTGGATTATTGAAAGAGCTTTGAAAAATCCTAATAAAAATTTTATAGCCGTAGAGAAAAAATTTGATCGAGCTAGAAAGATTTGGAAGAAGATCCATAACTATAACTTAGACAATCTTATTGTTGTTCTAGGTTGTGGTGAAGATTTTTCTAGTTGGTACTTACCAGAACATTGTGTTGATGAAGTATTTGTCAATTTCCCAGATCCTTGGCCAAAAGAAAAACATGCAAAAAATAGAATATTAAAAAGACCGTTTATTGACCAGTTAAAACCTTTACTTAAAACTGATGGAAAGGTGTTTATCTCTTCAGATCACAAAGGGTATATAGACCAAACAATTTCACTGTTTTTAGAAGATCTAGCATGGAAAAGTCCATTTACTTGTCCTTATTATGTAACAGATCTTAAGGACTATGGAACATCATTTTTTGATTCTCTATTTAGAGAAAAAGATCTAGAAATCTATTATTTACAATTTGACAAGCAAAATGTTTAGCAAAACCTTACTATCGTTTATCAAAAACGACAAACCTTTCTATCCAATAATTTCAGATACTCAAGAGTCTAATACAACAATCATAAATTTAGATTGTTCTATGGGCTCAAATCTTGATTGGAAAGTTGAAGAAACAGATAAAGTAATTTTATGGAATTTAGATTTTGATTTCCAAAATCTAAAATTCCCTTTAGAACACAAGCTACAGTTTGAATCACTAAAACTTGCAGTAGAGACTTTCACGAAGACGATATATCCTAAATATAAAGAGCAAACTCTTGGAGTTTCCTTTTACCAAGGCAGTGTAGATGTGTTTTCACAATTTGAAAACAACCCAGATATCTTTGTTGACTATCTAAGGTTATTTTTCTCAAGTTTAGAAGATCAGGTGATGCCATTTTTAGTTTTTGATGCTGAAGAACTTTCCGATCCAGTTAAGTTTTGTCGCACATTTCGAAAAGAAAGGTTTGAATATTTTTCTCTTGTTTTCAAAAACCATCCATTAAAAACTCTCTTCACATTTACTGATCAACATCAAGTATCTTCAATAGGATATATTGGTTCAAATATCTCAAAAACTTACAGCACACCTGCTTTGGGTCTCGTGTTTCCACCTGAAAATAAAATTGATGACACGGTTGTTCATTCGTTACAACAAGCGTTTGATTATCTTTCTGATAAACCATTTCGTCTTGTTTACGAAACGCACCTTATTGAAGAGATTGATTGTTTAGATACATTGATTACTCTTGAAAATGGTCTTTCTGTAATGGGAAAACGTCAAATTCAAGGGTTTTTGGCTGCTGGTGGTCAAGTTATTGATTCTAAGGAATTAAAGGTATTTTCGGGGTAGAGGGATTTGAACCCCCGACCTACTGGTCCCAAACCAGTCGCGCTAGCCAAGCTGCGCTATACCCCGTAAATGAATGCTCCAGCATACCTGAGGAGCCTATTTTAGTTCAACCCATCATTTTAGACTATTTTTCAAGAATTAGAATTTTTAACCCATTGACCTTCAATATTATAAAATTAAATTTTAACTTTACTTTTATTCAGTTTTATTATATAATACTTTCTAAGGACAACTAAAAGGATATAAAATGTCAGTTAATAATATAATAGGTTTTATTAGTAATACAGCTACTAATCTAATTCCTAAGCTGCCAAAACTCTCTAGAGTTATAGATGTTGCTCAAACAGCAATTATAGCTGCAGCTTCAGCTTATTTAGCTTGGGAATATTATAACAACATGATGGCCGAGGATGACTCGGATCAAGAAGTTGAACAGCCTATACAAGCTACAAACATAGAGTACCAGGAGAATCAAAAGGATGTTTCTTCATCTCAAGAATTAACCTTACCTGAGCTAGTTAATCTGATAAAAATGAAAGTAAAATTTCAAAAGTTAAAGTTAATAAAGCGACAAGATTTAATCGATTTTTTGATTAACTCTAAAACTGCATTGGAAAAGTTAATAGATAACAATCAGGTTCAAAAAGTATTAAGCAAGCCTGAAGAGCAATTGAATAAGGAAGACATAGAACTTTGTTTTGCAGCTAACTTGCTTCATGAAATTAAGTACAAAATAGATTGTCAAAAAAAACTTTTAAAGCTGGATGCAAGTAAAGAGGTTTTTATTGTGCCTGAGGATAATAATAGTTTCAACCAAGCTTTGGCTAGGGCGCAAAAAGTAAATAGCGAGATAGAAAATAATACAGATCAATTACAAGTAAAAAAAACAAGGAAACTTAAATCATGTTTAAAAAAAACTAACAGTTCAGAACCCAAAAAATCAGTGAAGCTTATACACGAGCGAATAAGACTTGCTGAGTATGTTATAGGATCGGAACCTCATAAGTTTGAGGTAATTACTAAGGGTTCGGATAAAGCTGTACAATTTGCCGAAAATAAGCGTGCAAAAGCATCCTTACCTAGAAGAAAAAAGATTAAAAAATTAAAAAATAAAAGTAAACCAACATTTAGACGAAATAAGGCAATGAGTCAACTCATAAAAGAGCTAAGTTTGAGGTAATTACTAAGGGTTCGGATAAAGCTGTACAATTTGCCGAAAATAAGCATGCAAAAGCATCCTTACCTAGAAGAAAAAAGATTAAAAAATTAAAAAATAAAAGTAAACCAACATTTAGACGAAATAAGGCAA
>Ga0180430_10000559_pt1 | contig 40094 bp, 38 predicted proteins | sample SS_ome_9_FD_132999 | JGI IMG/M metagenome (GOLD analysis project Ga0180430, IMG submission 132999) | Hypersaline lake sediment archaeal communities from the Salton Sea, California, USA - SS_1_S_2 metaG | ecosystem: Environmental > Aquatic > Non-marine Saline and Alkaline > Hypersaline >...
ACAGACACGGCTGTCACGCTTACGTGCAATATCACCGGCGACACGCACAATACGGTCAATTTCCGATTCAGAATAAACCAGCGTATTGAAGCCCTGCTTTTCACCATTGTCCAGTTCACGCACTCCACGTGGCTGGCCAAAATAAATACCACCGGTCAATTCGCGCACAATCATGATATCAAGCCCGGAAACCACATCAGCTTTCAATGTCGAGGCATCCGCCAGATGCGGATAGAGAATGGCAGGACGCAGATTGGCAAACAGGTCCAGTTCGGAACGCAAACCCAGCAAGCCTTTTTCGGGGCGAACCGAGATATCCAGAGATTCCCACTGGTGTCCACCTACCGCACCCAGCAAAATAGCATCAGCCTCTTTTGCCAGATCCAGGGTGGCATCCGGCAAGGGATGACCGGCCGCGTCATAAGCAGCGCCCCCAACCAGCGCTTCATCCATTTCAATATCCAGACCATGATCGTCACGAAGGGCTGCCAGGACTTTGACAGCTTCTGTGACAATCTCGGGACCGATGCCATCACCGGGTAAAATCAATATGTTCTTGCTCATAAATAAACCTTATTTCGTTAAAACAGCCAGGGTTCCACCTGTCTGCGTTTTTCCTCGTACTCTTTAACCAGGTCAACATGCTGCAGCGTCAGTCCGATATCATCCAGCCCTTCCAGCAGACAGTGCTTACGAAAAGGATCGACATCAAACTTTATCTGGCTGCCATCCTCAAGATTGATGACCTGGTTTTGCAGATCGATCTCCAGTGAGAGCGCTTCTCTGCCCGTTGCCTTGCTGAACAGATCATCGACCATCGCTTCATCGAGAACAATCGGTAAAATTCCATTTTTAAAACTGTTATTAAAAAAGATATCGGCATAGCTGGGTGAAATAATCACCTTGAAGCCATAATCTTCCAGTGCCCATGGCGCATGTTCGCGTGAAGAACCACAGCCGAAATTCTCCCGTGTCAGCAGTACACTGGCTCCGGCATAACGAGGATCATTTAATACAAATTCCCTGTTTACAGGCCGCTTGCTGTTATCCATGCCAGGTTCGCCATGATCAAGGTAACGCCATTCATCAAACAGGTTGGGCCCAAAACCTGAGCGTTTGATTGATTTTAGAAACTGCTTGGGAATGATGGCATCTGTATCCACATTGGAACGATCCAGCGGACAGACGACACCTTTAAAGGTCACAAACTTCTCCATATCACTCTCCTGCTGTTACATCGGTAAAATGACCGGCGATTGCGGCAGCGGCAGCCATCTCCGGACTGACAAGATGTGTGCGGCCGCCCTGTCCCTGACGCCCCTCAAAGTTTCTGTTTGAGGTTGATGCACAGCGCTCACCTTCGCCAAGGCGGTCTGCATTCATCGCCAGACACATGGAACAACCCGGATCACGCCATTCAAAACCGGCGTCCGTGAAAATCTTGTCTAGCCCTTCAGATTCAGCCTGCTGCTTTACAAGACCGGAACCTGGAACAACCAGGGCCTGCTTCACTGAATCAGCGACTTTTCTACCCTTGACGACCTGTGCTGCGGCACGCATGTCTTCGATGCGAGAGTTGGTACAGGAACCGATAAACACCTTGTCGATAGCAATTTGATTCATGGGTGTATTGGCCTGCAATCCCATGTAGTCAAGGGCACGCTGCATGCCCCCTGCCTTCACAGGATCTGGTTCGCTGGCCGGATCAGGCACCTTGCCATCAATGGAAACCACCATTTCTGGAGATGTCCCCCAGGTTACCTGGGGCTTGATCTCATTGGCATCGATCACCACCACCTTGTCAAATTCAGCCCCGTCGTCCGTATACAAGGTACTCCAGTATTCAACAGCTTTGTCCCAATGCTCGCCTTTAGGGGCAAAGGGTTTGCCTTGGACGTATTCGATAGTCTTTTCATCAACACCGACAAAGCCCGCACGTGCACCTGCTTCAATCGCCATATTACAGACGGTCATACGGCCTTCCATCGACAGGTCGCGAATACCCTGTCCTGAAAACTCTATGGCGTAACCTGTTCCGCCAGCGGTACCGATGCGACCGATAATGGCCAGAACAATATCCTTGGCAGTGACGCCAGGGTTAACTGAACCATTAATGACAACCAGCATGGTCCTGGATTTTTTCTGGATCAGGCACTGGGTGGCTAATACGTGTTCGACTTCTGAAGTACCGATACCAAATGCCAGTGCGCCGAAGGCACCGTGGGTTGCGGTGTGCGAATCACCACAGACAACGGTCATACCCGGTAAAGTTGCGCCCTGCTCCGGTCCAACGACATGCACGATCCCCTGGCGAATATCAGACATATCAAACTCGGTGATGCCAAAGTCTTTGCAGTTCTGATCCAGCGTTTCAACCTGAATTCTGGAAACCGGATCTTCTATTCCTTTATCACGATCAGTGGTTGGTACATTATGATCAGGTGTAGCCAGGTTGGCATTGATGCGCCATGGCTTGCGACCTGCGAGGCGCAAGCCTTCAAATGCCTGCGGTGAAGTGACTTCATGTACCAGGTGACGATCGATGTAGATCAGGCTGGTACCATCTTCGTCTTCACGGACAACATGCCTGTCCCAGAGTTTGTCGTATAAGGTTCTTGCTTCCATAGTAATCTCAAGAATGAAGTTAGCTTTCACCTCTTGTCACCTTCTACAGAAGACGCGTTAATACGTCCATGTAGCTCTCTGCAGCATCCTTGCTGCAAACGCTTCTTACGATGGGATCAAGAGGTTCAAATTCATGCGATTTGAAATACAAGAATAGCCATCTAAAATAAATAACACAAATTCATTATTTTCATATTTTAGATAACTGTTAGTTATGGATATTAATTCATTAAGAGCTTTCGTTGAGGTTGCCCAAAGCGGTTCTTTTTCACGGGCTTCATCCCGCCTTTTTCTCACCCAACCGGCTATCAGCAAGCGCATTGCCACGCTGGAAAGCCAGCTCGACCTGAAACTGTTCGATCGTATTGGTAAAAAAGTGTTTTTAACCGAAGCGGGCTCCAGGCTATTACCCAAGGCAATGGAGGTGCTGCAGCAAACAGACGATATACAACGTCTGGCATCCAACATGGAAAACCAGGTGTCAGGCCCCCTGATTCTGGGAACCAGTCACCATATCGGCTTAAGACGACTACCCCCGGTTCTAAAAGCCTTTATTAAACAGTACCAGGATGTCAATCTCGACATCCGCTTTATGGATTCCGAGCAGGCCTGCCAACAAGTGGAAACCGGTGAACTGGAATTGGCTATTGTGACCCTGCCTCAAAATCCGGCTGTAAATCTGGTAGTGCAGGAAATATGGCCAGACCCAATGGCAATCATGGCCAATCAGGAGCATCCACTGGCAAAAGCAGGTTTAATATCCTTTAAAACGCTCAGCGATTATCCGGCGGTCATTCCCGGTAAAGGTACTTACACCAGAGCAATCCTCGATAATGCACTTAACGCTCACCAGGTGAAACCGGAAATCGCCATGTCGACCAACTACCTGGAAACCCTGAAGATGCTAGCCAGCATCGGACTTGGTTGGACATTGTTGCCGGTATCGATGAAAGACAGGGAACTGGTGCAACTGAATATCAAGGACCTCTCTGTTTCACGCTCACTAGGCATAGTAACCAACCAGCAACGCACCCTTTCCAACCCGGCAAGGGCTATGATGGAGTTGTGCCTGAAGTGAACTCAGTCAAAAGCCCTGTCATGCCATTTCCAGACCACCAGGGCTGCAACCAGCGCCGTCACGGCTGAGATGGTAAAGGTGATTTCTGGCCCGGAAGTTTCCCACAGGTTTCCGGCCAGCAAACTTCCAAGCGCCCCGCCAAGACCAAAACTGATACTGGCATACAGAGCCTGCCCCTTGCCCTGATGCTTGCCAGGGAAGGCCTTGTGTACCATGTGAATAGCTGCCGCATGGAAAGTCCCGAAGGTTGCGGCATGCAGGGTCTGGGCAATCAATAAAATCGATATCGATTCCGGAAACCAGCCGATCAACAGCCAGCGCATCGTGGCCAGTAACAGGCTGATGATGATGACAGTCGCTGCTCCGAGTCTTTGCAGCAAATGATGCATGAAGACGAACACCAAAACTTCTGCAATAACACCCAGCGCCCAGAACTGCCCAATGACGGACTTGGAATAACCTGTTTCTTCCATGTAAATGGAATAAAAGGCGTAATACACGCCATGACTGAATTGCATCAGGAAAGCAGCTGCCAGAAAGGCAATAATGGCTGGCTTTTTCAGCGTCTGGAAAAAGGAATCACCATTGCGCTCCTCAAAGTGCATCGCAGTTTCCGGCACGGTCATACTCGCCAGCCAGATAGAAAGATAGATAAAAAAGATAAAAACAGGTACCAGGTAAATGCCGTAGATATCGATAACCGCACCCAGTATGACCACGGTCAAAATAAACCCTATGGAACCCCAGAGTCGTATGCGGCTATAACGACTGACCTGCCTGCCCAGATAGGCCAGGGTTGTCACCTCGAACTGTGGCAAGGAAGCATTCCAGAAGAAACTGAACAGGATCATTGCCGTTGCCAGCATCCAGAAACCCTGCACCCAGAATATCGCCGTAAATATCAGCATCGAGGCAAAGGAGGCAATACGCACAATGCGCATACGATGCCCATAGTGATCGCCGATCCAGCCCCAGATATTGGGTGCGATGATCTTGGTTGCCATCGGAATAGCCATCAATTGTCCGATTTCCACTGCTGAATAGCCCAGGGATTTGAGATACAACCCCCAGTAAGGCACCAGTGCTCCGAGAACGGCAAAATAGAAAAAATAGAAACTGGAAAGGCGCCAGTAAGGCATTGGGAGTTTTATTGCCCCGCAGGAATAACCGGCGTGTCTACGACCACATCCCCATTTTGACCGCGCTGACGCAGCACATGATCCATCAGCGTAATCGCCAGCATGGCTTCGCAGATAGGTGTGGCGCGAATACCCACGCAAGGATCATGACGCCCCTTGGTAATCACATCGGTTTCATGACCTTCTACATCAACGCTCTGCCCACTTAGGCGAATCGATGAGGTTGCTTTGAAAGCCACTTTGGCAACGACATTCTGACCGCTGGAGATACCGCCGAGGATTCCACCGGCATTGTTGCTCAAAAAACCCTCAGGTGTCATTTCATCACGATGCTCTGTGCCTTTTTGGGTGATACAGTCAAAGCCTGCGCCAATTTCTACACCCTTGGCAGCATTAATACTCATCAGTGAATGCGCCACTTCAGCATCCAGGCGATCGAAAATCGGCTCACCGAGCCCAGGTGGTACATTTTCAGCCATCACAGTAATTTCAGCACCGATGGAATTACCTTCCTTTCGCAAGGCATCCATGTAATCTTCCATTTCCGCAACCGCGCTCTCTACAGGACAGAAGAAAGGATTTTGTTCAACCTGCGACCATTGCTCCTCAGTGAGTTCACCGACTTCAGGTCGAATAGGACCCAACGCGGAAAGATAACCCCTGACTTTAATGCCATGAAACTTTTCCAGGTATTTTTTGGCGATAGCGCCGGCTGCCACCCTCATCGCGGTTTCACGCGCTGAAGAACGACCACCACCTCGATAGTCACGCACACCATATTTCTGAATATAGGTGTAATCAGCATGACCGGGTCGGAATTTTTTTGCAATATCGCCATAATCCTTGGAACGCTGATCAGTATTGTGGATGATTAGCCCAATAGGCGTACCCGTGGTTTTGCCTTCAAATACGCCTGACAGGATCTGTACTTCATCTGCTTCTCTGCGTTGAGTTGTATGCCGGGAAGTGCCCGGTTTGCGACGATCCAGGTCGGGCTGAATATCAGCTTCGGTCAATTGCAGACCTGGTGGGCAGCCATCGACAACGCAACCAATTGCCAGACCGTGGCTTTCGCCAAACGAGGTTACCGTGAAAAGTTTTCCTATAGTATTTCCAGACATGCTTTACAGACATTCCTAATCAATGCCATTCCCGCGAAGGCGGGAATCTGATTTCAAGTTGAATTCCGGGCACAAGCGTGCCGGAATGACGATGGTTATTTCAACCACTGATTAACCTGTTCCAGGTCTTTGACAGAAAGGGTACCGGCCGCCTGCTTTAACAGCAGTCCGTTAACAATGTAGTTATAACGAGCCTGGGCGTAGTCGCGGATCGCTGAATACAGGTTGCGTTGACTATTCAACACATCAACAATGGTACGGGTCCCCACCTCGAACCCGGCTTCAGTCGCCTCCAGCGCACTTTTACTGGATTTTCTGGTGGCTTCAAGTGCCTTGACCTGGCTGATACTGGCTATCACACCCCGATAGGCATCACGCACCTGGCGGGTGATTATCCTTTTCTGTTGCTCCACGGCATATTGGGCCGCCTCAAAATCCAGTTGGGCTTTTTCTGTTGAAGCTGTCACACCACCACCGCTGTATAAAGGCAATGCCAGTTGTAAACCGATGCTTGTGGTGTCGGTGTCTGAACCAGAATTGGCTGAAGTCCGCGAAATGGCATGAGAGCCAACAAGATCCACCGTGGGGTAGTGGCCGCTGCGTTTGACCTCGATTTCTTTCTGCGCAACCTCGCTGTTGTTTTTAGCTGCGATGATATTAGGATTCTGCTGCAAGGCTTTTTCCGTCCAGGCAGCAAGGTCAGCAGGGTCGGGTTTGGACAGTTCAAGCTTTGCCATGACCCGGTCAAGGTTGAAGCTCTGATTGCCGACAATTTCTCTCAGGGCTTCATTGGCATTGTCCAGTGCATTTTCTGCATTGATCTGATTTGCCTGGGCCTGGTCATAAGCAGCCTGGGCCTCGTAAACCGCGGTAATAGCAATAAGTCCCACTTCAAAACGCTGTTTTGCCTGCTCCAGCTGACGTTCAATGGCTTTTTTATCAGACAGAACGAAATCCAGTGTATCCTGTGCAGACAACACATTAAAATAGGCCTGTGCCAGGCGGATAATCAAACCCTGCTCAGCGACGAGAAAATCCACATCGGCTTTACCAGATAAAATCTGCGCCTGATCGACCGACAGCCAGCGATCTTTACGATAGACAGGTTGAGACAGACTCAAGCTCACATCCTGCCTGTTATAGGTATCATCTGTCGCTGTAGGCGAGCTGCCAACATCAAGATTTATGCGGTTCAGGTTGGCCGCCAGTCCAATCGTAGGCAACAATGATGCCCTGGCAATTTCTTCAGACTTTTTCACAGATGACTGAGTAGCGCGCGCCGCCTGGAATTGAGGGTCCTGCTGGACAGCAATATCGTACAGTTCAATCAGGTTCTCGGCCCATGAAGACTGGGTTATTCCCAGCCCGAGAGCCATTGATAGCAGTAGTCGTGGCGTTTTCATAAATACCCGTTTCATTGTTAGAACATCCCTGTCAGACAAATAATGAATATCTTAACGCAGGATATCCTTATTTTCTTACTACTTTTTGCATTGGCTTGGCAAATAACTGCGGATCCAGGCGTTTTTCAAACAGATTAATGCGCCAGTCAAGATGAGGACCGGTGCTACGCCCTGTTGAGCCGACTTCTGCAACTTTCTCGCCACGTTTTACGTATTGACCAACTTTGACTGTTATTTTGTCAAGGTGAAGAAATGCAGAAGAAACACCGTGACCATGATCAATTAGCATCGTTCCACCTGAATAATACATATCCGGGTGAGACAGGGTAACCAGTCCGCCAGCCGGTGCCAGTACCGGGGTTCCAGCCGGGGCAGCAATATCCACACCATAATGGGGTCGACGGGGTTGCCCATTAAGGACACGTTGACTGCCGTAGACACCTGATATCCTCCCGGATACAGGCCAGTCAAATCCATCAAGATAGTCCAGGCGCGGATCATCAAGCTTCCTGGCCTCTTTGACCATGGCAACCTCTTCACGAATTTGCTTGAGCACTTCGGGTTTTTTGGGAGTCACTTTTGATGGTGGCAAGCCATCAATACGCTGGATGTGGTAGTCGCGTTGCTTGACCTTGAGGTTTCTGGTGAGTTTGGTGCCGTCGGGTAATATTATTTCAAGTTTCGAATCGGGTTTGTTGTCACGACCGAAGCCGATGACGAATCTGCCGGTTTTCGATACACGTACGGGTTTGCCGTCGTGGATCACCTGGGCACCGGGTAATACAGTGCCTGTTACAAGGCTGCCCTGGATAAATTTACCCTCAAGCTCGAGCGCTGATGCTTTTACAGATGCAAAACACAATAAAAAAAGAAATAGTTTAAGTAATTTCAAAATCATAAATCCAGATGACTCATTTCCTGACTCTATCTCCAGCACCTTTTCCCAGCAGAGTGAGTAATATGTAATTAAAATATGTTTTTATATTTAAAGAACGTAACATTTTCTCATCAGTCTCTGCCAGTAACTCTGGTGTAGACATATCTATATCATTGACCTGGGCCAGTCCTGTTATACCTGGACGCGCATCAAAAACATTGCGCTGCTCACGTTCTGTAATCAAATCTTTTTGATTAAAAAGGCAAGGACGTGGACCAACCAGGCTCATATCGCCTTTTAAAACATTCCAGAGCTGTGGCAATTCATCCAGTTTGGTTTTTCGAAGAAAGTTGCCAAACCGGGTAATAGACGCACTATCGGCAAGATGAGTTGCAACTGACGCAGTATTCAACTTCATGGTGCGAAACTTTATTAGTGTAAATGGAACCTGGTTGCGCCCCACACGACTCTGTAAGAAAAATGGGGAACCGGTATCAAACAGGCCAACAATTGTTAACAATATCAATAGAGGGATTGCCAGAACAAGGCCAATGACAGATAACAAGAGATCAAGAGCACGTATCATTTTATATGTTGATGTAGGGTGTTCTCATTTACCACCGCCCTATGCAAACCTTCAGATACTGAAAGCGGAGGTGTCCAGTCCAGTAATTCACAAGTTTTCGTAATATCCACCTGCAACGAACCAACCAGACGCTGAACTTGTGACAATCGGCCAGTCATTTTGCCGAGCAAAAGCAAATAGGTTTTTGGCACGGGAATCAACCAAATCTTTTTACCCATCGATTCTGCCAAATAGCTGATTAATTCCGGGGTCGACAAATCCTGGCCGTCCGATACAAGAAACACTTGACCGACGGCAGCTGGATGATTGATACACCGTATAATAAGGTCCAGCAGATTGTCGAGGCCAACAAGTGACCTCTTATTATCAATAGCTCCCAGTGGCAAAGGTATACCTTTCCTGATCAGAGAAACCAGGCTGAAAAAGTTTCCCTTAACTCCCTGCCCATAAACCAGTGGTGGCCGTAAAATAACCACTTCAAGTCCTGTGCTTCGACTTATTTCAAATAGCGCCTGCTCAGCCTCCCATTTGGAAATCGCATAACTATCTACGGGTGCAACAGCATCAGAAACAGAAAAAGGCCTGGCCAGGTCGGTTTGTTCTCCATTTACCTTAATTGTACTAAGATAAATGAAACGGCGTACTCCAGATTGTGCCGCCTGTTCAGCAAGTCTACGAGTCCCATCCAGATTAACCGAACGGTAGGCTGCCAACGCTTCGGCATGCATCTCTTTCATCACATGAACACGTGCTGCACAATGGATTACGCATTCAACATCATACAGTTTATCCAGCCAGTCTGTGTCTGCTCCAATGTTTCCTACAGATGTTTCCTGCGAATCAGTTTTTTTTCTTACGGCACGTATTACATCATGCCCGCCAGCTTCAAGCTGGTTACTTAAGTTTTGTCCAACAAATCCATTTGCACCTGTGACCAGAACTTTCATGGCTTTACAAATTCCAGAATTTTCAGGGGATACTTTGAAAGAATTTTAAAAATATTGGTTTTTATCTGGTTCTCACGACAGGCTCGAAGCACTTCCTGATTCAGACGTATAGTATTTTTAAACCCGGCTGTACTCACTCCGCCGATTGCCATTCGAAGCAGCACTTTTGGCAGATAAACAGATTGGATTTGTCCTGACTTAAAAATCCGGGCTATAAATTCAAAGTCTGCTGCTATTTTATAATCTGTTTTATAAAAGCCAAATTGCTCGAATACTTTCTTGCGCAAAAAAAGCGTAGTGTGTGCCGGCATCCAGCCCCATGCAAGTTTATCCGGAGAAAAACGTCTGGAACTGTAACGCCTTACCACATTGTCAGGATTTTCTTCACGATAGAAAACGGCATCTGCATAAACCGCATCAACTTCCGGATCAGCCAGTTCAGTTGCAACGTCTGTCAATACTGCATCATAAGCATAAATATCATCCGAATGAATTACTCCGATCACATCTCCCTTGGCACAACGTATTCCTTTATTGAGTGCATCGTAGATTCCTTCATCCTTTTCACTGACCAATACGACATTGTCATTATCAGCTTCATATTTTTTTAATATCTCGAGTGTTCCATCCACTGAAGCACCGTCAATAATGATATGTTCATAATTTTTATAATTTTGAGATTGGATACTGTGCAGAGTATTGGCAATCATGTCTACCCGATTATATACCACCGTGATAATGGAGAATTTCAACACCTGTTTTACAACCCCGATTTACAAAACTCGAAAAGATTACCTTTCATACCCGGTAAGCCTACTCTTTAGAGGATATTTCTATCATGACCTGTCTTAAATGACGAAAAAGTTCCTCATTGATATTTTCAGGAACCTGTTTGACTGCCCTTCCCCTTTTTTCAGGGAGATCTATCGTTAAACCGACAAAATCAGATATTTTTTCCTGGCTTTGCCATAAGTCATCATAGTTAATAATAAAAACCCGTTCAGAAGAAGCCGTTGACCAGCTTTTCATCTGGTTTTCATAATTCAGAATGTCTTTGTGAAATAATTCTCCCAGTTCACCCGAAGAATTCAGATGATGGATATGAGCGTTGAACCAGCTAATACCCTTTTGCTGGGCCATAAGTTTTACAGACAGCGCCGAATCTAAAGGATCACCATAAATAAAAACATACAGGGCGTCATTCTCGAATTGCTTATCAAAAAGATCATGGGTTTTTAAAACAGGAAAGGGAGAAGTTTTTATATCGGAAAGTCTTACCACAAAACTACCCACCAGTTTACGAAGTAACAAAAATTTTTTACTGTTACGATGTAAATTGAAATTTTCAAGGATTAAACTGGAAATAATTGCATTATAAAGCAGAGTCGAACCACTTCTACCTGTACTGGCAATAACTATTTTAGTTGGTACCTGTATTTTTTTTTTGATAAATAAAACAAATATTATTTTTTTAAAAAGTTTTTTTATAAATTTCAAAATAGCACCAGTTCATTTAAAAAATTTATACTTGATATTTCTTAACAAAACTCTCACCCTGCTTACAGCCCGAAACTTATAATTCTCGCCTAGAAGTGTAGCGTCAGGAGCAATATCTGGAGTAAATTGAAAATTCACAGTTTTATCCCAAAGAGCCTCATGATCAAATTTGGCTGATGAACCACAGTGCACGCCGCTGCCATCATGGCCGATATTCTGAACCAAACTATGCTTTGGATAAATCGAGACCATATTATTAATTGCCATCAAAACCATAATTCTTACATCAAGGGCATCAATTTTCCCACGCTTATCTAGAAGCGCCATGTGATAAATATCATTGCCACCACGATTTAGTTTTTTCCTTATTCGTTTTAAATCGATGCCTGATAAATCATCTGGAACCATATCCAAAGATCTTTTCCACATTCCTACACCCCAACCATTGAATCTTGGTAATGTAAAATAATCTTTATCATTTTTTCCAAGGCTCTTCAGTGGCGGTGCAAATCCAGAAACACTAACCACTTTAAGGTTAGTCTCGTAATAATCCAGAGCATTGTTAATATAACTCAGGAACCCAGGAGCCGTTACGATATCTTCTTCGAGCATAATGATACGGCCGTGCAAATTCAGCACTTTTTTCAAACCACCTCTGCAGTTCTTGACCCGATTATTGATTTCTCGCTCAAGGATGTGAACTTTTTTAAATCCATCAATGGTATACAGGTATTGTCTCAACAGATTGACTTTCTCTTCATCGCCTGGCTTTGGACCATCTGAAAACAGATAAAGCTCACTTTTTTCTGCCAGGTAATTCTGTTTCAATGCATCAATTGTTCGCCTTAAATGATGCATTCGGGAGTAAACGCATATGGCAACTGGAGCTAAATTACACACTGGAACACTCAGGATCTGATCAAGTATAAGGGGTTAACGGATTTCATCATTGCCCAGGTACTTTTTCTGAGAGGCTTCCAGATAAAAGAAACGCCCCAGGTACCTATCGACTGGGTGAGAAATGTTGCTATCGCAGCACCTGCAATACCGAAACGTGGTATCAATAATAAATTGGCGATAATGTTTACGAAAACGATAATAAGATTGTTATAAAGACGATATTTTTGTAAATCCTCACTTATTAACCATATTCCTCGCGCTAGAGCCTGGGAAATAAAAATACCGTTCCAGATATTAATAACAAGAGCTACATATGACTCTTCATAAGATTGGCCATAAAGCAGGATAACAAGCTGCTGGCCAATAAAAAGAAATAGAACTCCAACCAGGATTCCCAGCCAAAACATAAAAGAGTAAAGCTGAATCAACCGCGCATTGTAAAGATTATAGTTTCGCTCTCTTAAATCAACAAAATACGGGGTTAATGTCATAATTATGATGGCAGGAATAAAATACCATGCTTCTGAAAGCTTTACAGCAACTGCATAAATTCCCACATGCTCAGAATCTAACAAATTACCGATCATTACCTGATCGATCTTCATATGCACACTGATGAGAAAAATACTTATTGCTAATGGCCAGGACGCCTTTAGCAAGCCAATGGCTATTTTATTACTAAATCGCCACTGTGAAAACAAATTAGAATCATTGATATAGACAAATAAAAGTAGAATAGAGACCAGAAATGCCTCAACTAAAACAGCTACAGCAAAATAAATGACACTGAAATCATTAATTATAAAGACTACTTTAAATATAAGGCTTACAACAAATGCAATACTGCGAGATATAGCAATTTTTTTTGAAGATATTTTTGCTTGATAGAAATAATCAACAACATCGACAGCCTGAAAAATAAAACCAAGAGAAATTATTAATATGATGGCTTTAATTAGACCATCAGTCTCTATAAGGACTAATGATAAAGAAATTAAAGCTATAGCGATAATCGCACCAATCAGTTTTAAATAAAAAGCAGTGCCAAGCAGATAATTTCTTAGTTTAGGTTTTTTAACCAATTCACGAACAATAATTTGATCAAGACCAAGTTTTACAAACAATAAGAACAATCCAGAAAATGCAATAGCGTAATTGAGTACACCGTAATCTTTTGGTCCCAGATACCGGGCAACCCATATTCCTATAAAAAGCTCTCCGAATAGTCTGATAACCCTGTCTACTGCCAGCCACGATATATTTTGTAATAGCCTGGAAAACATGAATGAACAAAATGCGCTGTAGTATGCTTATGGCTTAACGATCAATATTGTGAATTATGCTTTTTAGAAAACGCAAACCCAAACCAGCTTGTCCTTCAGATATGCGCCCGTTACATGAAGCAATAACACTAACTGTTTCTTCAACACCGTAACTACTCCTTATGTTACGGAATATATGTGACAAGTAGTTATTATTAGTACAAATAATCCCACTATAAAGATCAGATTTTGTATTCAATGCATCTGATAAGGATAAGACCAGAACCAAATTGTCACCTAATTTACTTCCAACACCAGGCACCAAAGCTTCTTTCGTATAAATAATTTTTTTATTCTCATTCTCATCATAGGTCTGTTTATATAAATCTTCGTTTTCATCACTTAATGACTCATACATATAAACATTACTTGCCTTATTGAACACTGAGTAGTTTTTACTACTCAAATGTTGATCGGACGATTTTTCTCTAACAAGATAATTAATCCTGGATAAATTTAAAATGTTCTCAAAGTGATCCGGTGTCCCTTGAGGCACAACTAGCAAGCCTTCACCTACAGTACCAACAATAGCAATTAGCAGGCTAATTAGTTCACTGCCTACAGCTACGACTTGATCAAAACCAGTCCAGTTCTCAAGTTCAGTTTCGAGGTTGGTTGCTAATGGACCATGATTCGTAAAATAATGGTTGGCATACATCTGCTTGATTACTTCTTTATAATCCTGCTTCTCGAGATGTTTATCCATTACTGACACCTTGAATCAAGTTACAGACATACGTAACATCGGAATCAGTAACTCTGTATCCACAAGGCAAATTCAAAAATCGAGTAGATGCATGAATTGTATGGGTCAAGTCGGTTATTTTTACAGGGTAGTGTGTTTTTTTCTCGTGCAGTGGTATTGAATAATAAGACCTTGCCAATACATTGTTTTTATTGAGCATTTCCAGTAATGAATCTCTGGATAACGGGTAGTTATCCAGGACTTCCACTACGATGTTTTTATAAGAAGTTTGATCCCTCTCATTAAATGCCAAAAGCCTAATACCTTCGATATCGTTTAACTCATGCCGATATGAATTATAAATATTTCGATTATGTGCAACATTCGTTTCAACTTCAGAAAGTGAACTTAATCCAAAAAGCGCATGAAAACCATGCAGTGAGAAATTCATTCCTGATGAAGAATCAGAATTATCGGTTCCCTTTAGATATTGACCGTCACGAAATAAAATCAAATCATCTTTAAATTTCTTATCGTCGGTACAGACATACCCCCCTTCCAAACCATTAAGAAGTTTAGAAGCATGCATGGAAAAAACCTCACCGACACCAAATGAACCAATGCGTTTTCCATTTATAGTTTCATGGACTGACTCGACTGCATCAAATAACAAAGGTATTCCATAAGATTCAGAGATCTTTATTATATTTTCGACATCACAACAATTTACAATAGGATGAACGGCTAGTATTAACGAAGATTCATTTGAAATATTTTTTTTTATTGAATCAGGTGAAATTGCTAAATTTTCAGGATCTATATCAACAAAAACAGGTATTTTTCCGGCCCAGTAAACTGCATCTGCCAATCTCCGGTATGTCAATGAAGGCATAATAACCTCATTACGTCCATCATCTGATTTTGCTATTATGGAAGCAACCAGAGCCCAAAAGCCTGTTGAAAATGATATGCAATATTTAGAATTATGATATTGCGCAAAAGACGATTCGAAGACTTCTATTGCAGAATTCACATCACCATCAAAAGCAACAAATCGATCAATTTTACTTATTACATCGGTTATATCCGGCTCATATAAATTTGAAGTAGATAATATTTTTTCCATTCTTCAGTTTCGAGTTAATTTAAGGTCAAACCTGTACTTTGATCCATAAAACATATCTGGCATAAATGAAGTCTCTGCTTGAAAACCAATATTCAAGCTTATAGCTTTTAACTCATCTGGATCCCACCATACTCCGATTGGTGTTTCATGATCGTCAACATCAAAATCTTTAATATTTCTATTAGAATAAAACTCTTTAGCCATATTTTTATTCGGAATATTTCCGATAAACACTATTTCTGTATTTTGATATTTTGTCATGAATAATTCTAATAAACTCAGCAAGACATCTCTTTTCAAATATGACATGACACCATACATCAGTATCTTGTTATAAATGTTACTTTCACTATTTTCTACAAAACTGACAACATCACTCTCTATATAATTCACATGATCATTGGGCTTAAAGAACTCACGAGCTATATCTAAAAGATATTCTGAAAAATCAACGCCAGTATAGGAATCAATTAACGGAAAAAAATTCGAGGAAAGTGCCGCATTCCCACAGCCTAAATCAAGCAAGTGGTCATTTTTTGAAAACGATAAACTCTTAATAACTTTTTCAACAATCATAGAGATTTCTTCTTCCGAAACCTCTTTCCCATTGACCGTTCTTTTTATTTGTTTCCAAAACTCTGTCCGACCAACAGTTTTGGGAAATTCTTTGTGTATGTAATCTTTAGTCATTGTGACTCTTGTAAAATTGAATATTTTCTCGTCATGTCGCGAACTTGCTCCAGATCATTCCAGAGTAGCACATCTATAATCGAAAGCCCGGATACAAATTCTGGCCTGCGTTGAGGGTATTGCTCTATAACAGGCTGCAAAAAACTGAGTTTGATATCAGCTTGAACAAATTCTTTATTATTGAAAATATGTTTACCACCAACCGGATTTACGTATTCATTAGCTTGCATCTTTTCAGAAATTCGCAATGCCCATTGGCCAGGATGTTCAATATCACCTAATGCCAGGTTCATCTCTGACTGGACATGATATTTAACCGAGATATCGAGTAGTTCTGCTGTTTCTTTTAACGTGCTGATTAAAAATCTTGATAAATTATCTTCATCCTGTTCGAGACATTTTGACACCAAGTGGTATGCCCTTTTATAGAAAGGAGCTTTTTTTTTAAAAGCCCCTAATTTCCCCAGAATTTGTTGTTTCCACTTACCATCCTGCTTGATTGTAATGTCAACAATTTGATCGAATTGCCCCCTTTTAGCTAAAGGGATTGTTATGAACTGCCATTCTTTCTCTACTTCCGGGTGTAATATTCTGTTTCGGTTAATCCATCCTTTGTCTATGAACTGAATATCATCAAAAAACACCCATTCATCTACAGCCTTCATCAATTGAAAATAGCCAATGTACGGAAAGAAATAGGGTTGCATGATTCCTAACTTCATGTTGACTCACTTTCAATTACCTGGACTATGGATTTTACTTGTTCTATCGATAAAGTTGAATATAGGGGTAAACAAATCACTTCATCTGCAATTTGATTAGCTACTGGCAAAGTATTTTTTGAAGCGGATGGCATAGTGTTGTACATAGACAAGTTACTGATAAGAGGATAAAAATATCTTCGCCCATTAATGCCGGCATCTTTAAGCTTGAGAAATAAATCATCACGACTGAGCGGGTAGTCTCGATTGACAAAGATTGGAAAATAAGAGCTATTCTCCAGAACATAGCTTGGCTGCTTAGGCAACAAAGAAATTCCTTTTACATCACTAAGAGCTTGACGATAAAAATGCGCTAATTCTTTCCTGAGCGCTATTTCATCTTGAATATATTTCAGTTGCAGCAGCCCAAACGCCGCATTAAACTCGCTCATTTTTCCATTGATACCAGTAGCAATAACGGAGAGCTGGTTTTCAATCCCAAAGTTTTTTAGGAAATCTATTTTTTGCTTTGTTTCAATGTCATCACAAACTATAGCGCCACCTTCAAAAGTGTTAAAAACCTTGGTTGCATGAAAGCTTAATACTGAAAGATCACCATGATTCAATAATGATTCACCTCTGTATTTTACGCCAAAAGCATGAGCCGCATCATAAATCACCTTTAATCCATTGCTTTTTGCAATAGCATCTATTTTCTCTACATCACATGGATTTCCATAACAATGGACTGGCATAATTGCAGATGTTCTTGGTGTAATTTCAGATTCTATTTTGGAAGGATTCAAATTACAGTTGTTTGGATCAACATCAATAAATACGGGAGTTAAATTATTCCATAGAAGTGAGTGTGCTGTTGCAACAAAGCTATAGGGGGTGGTAATCACCTCACCACTGATATCCAAAACTTTCAGCGCAGTAATTAATGCAATTGTCGCGTTGGTAAAAAGGGAAATGTACTTAACTCCCAAGTGCTCGCATAAGGCTTTCTCTAATTCTTCATGATAAGGACCATTATTTGTAACCTGACCACTTTTCCAAATGCGCTCTAAATAGGGCATAAATTCCTCCAGAGGCGGCATGGAGGGTTTGGTTACAAAAATTTGATTATCTGCCACAATTAATGCCTATCAATCATTCATGGTAATGAAGTGTTTTAAAACCATGCTTTTTAATGAGCTCATCACGTTCAGCTGATTTCAAATCTTCTCTAACCATTTCAGCTACCAGGTCTTTAAATGAAATCCTGGTTTGCCAGCCCAGCTTTTGTTTGGCCTTGGATGAGTCACCAAGCAATGTTTCTACTTCTGTGGGACGGAAATAGCGGGGATCTACCTGAACAATACAGTTATTATCCGCATCATAACCTTTTTCGTTTTCACCTTGCCCTTCCCAGCGTATATTGATTCCCAGTTCTTCAGCTGCTGCATTGACAAAATCTCTTACAGAATGTTGCTCTCCGGTTGAAATACAGAAATCATCGGGTTCGTCCTGCTGTAACATCAACCACTGCATTTCCACATAATCCCTGGCATGGCCCCAATCACGCCTGGCATCGAGATTGCCCAAATACAGACAATCCTGTAATCCCAGTTTGATACGGGCAAGTGCCCGGGTAATTTTTCGAGTCACGAATGTCTCACCCCGTATCGGGCTTTCATGATTAAACAGAATACCGTTACAGGCATACATACCATAGGCTTCCCGGTAGTTGACAGTTATCCAGTAAGCATAAAGCTTGGCCACCGCATATGGGCTTCTAGGGTAAAAAGGCGTGGTTTCTTTTTGCGGCACTTCCTGTACCATTCCGAACAGCTCTGAAGTGGAAGCCTGGTAGTATTTAGTCTTCTTTTCCAGTCCTAGAATTCGAATTGCTTCGAGTATCCTTAAAGCACCCAAAGCATCTGAATTTGCGGTATATTCAGGTTCCTCAAAACTGACAGCCACATGGCTCTGGGCTGCAAGGTTATAAATCTCATCAGGCTGCGTTTGCTGAATAATTCGTATCAGACTGGAACTGTCAGTCAAGTCTCCATGATGCAGGACGAATCGCTGGTCCTTTTCATGTGGGTCCTGGTAAAGATGATCGATTCTATCGGTATTAAACAAGCTGGTGCGGCGTTTGATTCCATGAACTTCATAGCCTTTTTCAAGCAGAAATTCAGCCAGGTAGGCTCCATCCTGCCCGGTTATACCCGTGATTAATGCAATTTTCTTTTGCTCTGACATTCTTAAATCTCTATTTCATAATCGCTGACTTCAGGAAGTCCTGGTAGGCCAGCTGCAATCCATCTTCTAAATCTACCGCAGCTTGCCACCCTAAATTGTTTAACCGCTCACTATCCATCAATTTTCTGGGAGTTCCATCCGGCTTTCCCGTATCAAAATTAATTTCGCCCGTGAAACCAATGACCTTTTGAATCGTTTCAGCAAGCTCGCGTATCGTAACATCCTGGCCAAAGCCCACGTTGATATGACTCAGCATCGGCTGTGTATGCTGGTCATAAACCCTTTTCTCAAGATTCATCACATGAACACAGGCTCTTGCCATATCATCAACATACAGGAACTCACGTCTTGGTTTGCCGCTGCCCCATACAGTAACAGATGATGCACCTGACACCTTGGCTTCATGAAATCTTCGGATCAAGCCCGGTATGACATGACTGTTTTCAGGGTGATAATTGTCACCAGGACCATATAAATTGGTCGGCATCACACTTCTATAATCGATACCGTGAGTTTCTCCATATTGACGGTTATAGCTTTCACAAAGCTTTATTCCTGCAATCTTGGCAACTGCATAGGGCTCATTGGTCGACTCGAGCGTTCCTGTAAGTAAAGCATCTTCACGCATAGGTTGCCCTGCAAGCTTTGGATATATGCAACTTGAGCCAAGAAACAGCAATTTTTTGACTCCATTGATAAAAGCGCTGTTAATCACATTGGCTTCGATCATCAAATTATCGTAAATAAATTCCGCAGGGTAGGTATTGTTCGAATGAATCCCCCCTACTTTTGCAGCTGCAAGATAAACCTGGTCAGGTTTTTCTCTGACAAAAAAGCTTTGTACGGCTGCCTGGCTGGTTAAATCGAGTTCTTTATGGGTTTTGACAATTATCTGATCAGCTTTCGTTCCATTAGCCAACAATTGTCTTACTATTGAAGAACCGACCATACCACGGTGGCCTGCAACATATATTTTTGGTAATTGTTCCATAATTCTTTGTTAACGAGATATAAATGACTACTTAAAAACCAGAATCAGACAGGCTTTACTGTTTTAGCTCTCTGGTCTTGTCTGGATATCCAGTCAAGATTAAATAAATGCCAAAGGCAGCCCAACTCACTCGAGGCCTATAATTGCTACTTTTTTCTTCATCAACTTGGATGCAATATACGTATACAATTAGGAAGTTTTACATTACAGGAGTTTTCTTTTGAAATTATACTCCAGGTGCTCCATTGCTGGCTAAACGAATTTCTATGAAATTAAGCTTAAAATGACTGATGACAAGACAATTTAGCTCAAAATTTATCCCCGGTTACCTTCGCTCTCAGTGGACGGCATTCTTTCATGACGCCTTGATGATCGCTCTTGCCTGGATTGGCGCTTTTTGGCTCCGCTTCAACCTGGAAGAAATACCCGAGCAATTTTTTGTTCAGGGCAGCCTCGCATTGTTCGTAATTTTTCCAGTGCAAATTGTCAGTTTTCAGTTATTTGGACTTTACAAAGGCATTTGGCGATTTGCCTCGCTACCGGATATTTTCAGAATAATAAAGGCTGTGGCTACAGGCGTTCTGGCCGGCATGCTTATTCTGTTTGTCTTTACTCGTGCCGAAGGAATTCCACGTTCGGTGCCCATCATTTACAGTATCTTGCTGGTGATGTTTCTCAGCACCCCTCGCCTGCTGTACCGCTGGCTCAAGGACCATCATTTATATATTCCATCGGGTAAAAAGGTGCTAATTGTTGGTGCTGGAAATGCCGGAGAGATGCTTGCCCGCGATATTCTCAGGAACCAGAAAGAGTCCTATCATCCGGTCGCGTTCGTCGACGATAATCCCTCGCGTCTGGGCAGGGAAATTCATGGCCTCAAAATAATTGGCAAAACCATAGATATACCTGAGCTCGTGGATACGTTGGGCATAGAAATAATCATGCTGGCAATTCCCTCTGCCCGACCGAAAGATATGCAACGTATTGTAGAAGTCTGTGAAACAACCGGAATTCCCTTCAGATCTGTCCCACTCATGAAAGACCTGGTTTCCGGACAAGTCAATGTCAACGAGCTTCGGGAAGTCTCCATCGAAGACCTGCTTGGACGTGATCCAGTAACACTTGACTGGGAAGGCATAACCAAAACATTATCTAACAAAGTCATATTGATTACCGGAGCTGGCGGTTCAATTGGTGCCGAGCTTTGCAGACAGATCAGCCTTATCAATCCCAAAAAACTGATAATGGTAGATAACAGTGAATTCAACCTGTATTCCATTGAGTATGAGCTTAACAAGTCATGTCCTGATCTTAATATTTCCCACTATCTGGGTGACGTAACTGACAAGAGCTACATCGAATACATATTCGAGCAAAATCGACCTCAAATCGTATTCCATGCAGCTGCATACAAACATGTCCCTATGCTGGAAAACCAGGTTCGGCAGGCGATGCGAAACAATATTGTTGGCACCCGAAACACTGCTGATGCTGCCAGCCAGCATGGAGTAGAAATTTTTGTTCTTGTCTCCACTGACAAAGCCGTGAATCCTGCCAATGTTATGGGCGCTAGCAAACGTGCGGCCGAAATCTATTGTCAAAACCTGAATGCCCATTCTGATGCTCATTTTGTGACAGTGCGGTTTGGCAATGTGCTGGGCTCTGCAGGCAGCGTCATCCCCTTGTTTCGCAAGCAAATCAAGTCTGGAGGCCCTGTCACGGTCACAGACCCCCGTATGGAAAGGTATTTCATGACCATTCCGGAAGCCTGCCAATTGATTATGCAGACCACTGTTCTCGGCACTGGCGGAGAAATATTTGTGTTGGATATGGGTGAGCCTGTAAAAATAAGCTATCTTGCTGAACAGATGATTCGCCTGTCAGGAAAAATTCCCGGGGAGGACATTCAAGTCGATTTCGTTGGACTAAGGCCGGGCGAAAAATTATATGAGGAACTCTTCCATGAAAAAGAACAGCTCGAAGCTACTGGACATAAGAAAGTTTTCCTCGCCAGGCACCGCAAAGTTGAATGGACCAGTCTGATAACGATTATGGACCAGATCAAGACAGCTTGTGAGCAACTTCAAGAAGAGCGGCTTGTCGAATTGCTTGACCAACTCGTTCCAGAACATGCTGAGCAGGTTTCAACACAGCAAGATCAGCAACAACAGCCTATTCAGGCTCAAAACGTGGTTCAGTTGAAATAGAACCGGAAATTGACGGCTGCACTCACCGCCTCAATACCTGAAACCATCTCCAGAAATTCAACAGTCCCGCCAGTGCCCCGGCAAAATAAGTTAATGCAGCTGCCTTGAGTATTCTTTCGGCAGGCCGGTATTGAGATTCCTCGAGATAGCCGGTCTTCAACAGCGGCAAGGCCTTGTTGAAACTGGCATCCAGTTCGACTGGCAAGGTAATAAAATGCACCAGCAGGCCAGAACCCATCACCAGGAATGCGGCGAGCGCTGTGACCAGGGTTGCCGATGGTGCTCTTGAAATCAGTCCCAGAAAAGGTGAGATGAACAGCAAAAAAGAACCGAGCCTCTGGGCAACGAAAGCAAACCTGGCCATGTGTGTTCTGAAACGAAACATAGTCTGACCGAGACCATCCTGCATGGCATGGCCTACTTCATGCGCTGCCACGGTAATTGACGTCAGGGTTTTACCTTCGAATTTGTCCCTGGTAAGACGTACTGACTTGGCGACTGGGTCATAATGGTCACCCTGCTCAGTTATTTCCACGCTAACAGCCGGCAGGCCCATTTTATCCAGTAAGTGGCGGGCAAGTTCACCACCTGTTCCCGGAAAATTTTCCTCCCTGTTCTGGTGATATTTTTTCAACACAGAGGCTACCCACAGTTGGGGAAGATAAATGCAGGCCAGCAGGACAACAAAGAATATGAGGTATGGCATTTTTTAGAAACATCCGCTCTATAAATCACGACCCCTGATCAGGCTTTTAAACTGGCCGGATTTTTCTGTAATTTCATTCCAGGCGACCGGAATTTTGATAATTGCCAGGGTGCCGGTTGTTAACAGTTTCCAGTCCTTGTAGTAATCATCGGGAACCTCTGTCAAATACAGCAGCAGAGATTCCAGCCCCGGGTTATGGCCGACCAACAACGGACATTTGATTTCATCAGGCAACTCTGACAGCACCTTCAGCAATTGTTCTACACCAGCCTCGTAAATACGCTGATCCAGTTCGAGCTCAACCTGATCGGGCAACATTTCTGCGACAATACCGGCTGTAGACAAGGCGCGCTCGGCTGGGGATGAAATGACAACATCTGGCTTGTAATGCGCATTATTGGAAAGCCAGTAGCCAAGCTTCTTGGCCGCCTTGATGCCTCGTTTTTTCAGCGGACGGTCAAAGTCACTGGTACCGGTGCTCCAATCTGACTTGCCATGGCGCATCAGAAGGAGTTTGTGAGATTTTTGATCAATTGTAGGCATGAGTAAAAATCAAGTCAGGAGCTGTGGGTTCCCGCCTCTGCGGGAATGACAAGCTACATTCTAGTCATCCGTTTTTCCTGATAACGCCGGCCAGGCAGCCTGTAAATACACCAGCATGGACCAGAGCGTCAAAATCACCGCGACATACAACAGCACGTAACCCACCGTGAAGGTTGGAAACAGGCCAATGTCATCGCGATAGATCAGCAGCACCAACGCCAGCATCTGTGCCGCCGTTTTGAATTTGCCAATAACAGAAACAGCCACGGTGGCCCTTTCACCGAGCTCTGCCATCCACTCCCGCAAAGCCGAGATGGTGATTTCACGGCCGATGATAACCACGGCAGGAATCACCATGAACAAGGTGGGCTGCGCCTGCACCAGCACGATCAGAGCCGATGCCACCATCAGCTTGTCTGCAACCGGGTCAAGAAAAGCTCCCAGCGGCGAAGTCTGCTGCCACTTACGCGCCAGGTAACCATCCAGCCAGTCTGTTACCGCGGCCAGAGCGAACAGAAAGGCACACAGCTGGTTAGCCCACTCGAAAGGCAGATAAAAACTGCCAACGAAGAATGGAATCAGGATGATGCGCAAAATGGTGAGTATATTGGGGATAGTGAGCATGACAACGAAATCCTACAAGATTCCCGCCTGCACGGAAATGACAGAAATATTATTCCCCATGAAAAGTTTCATAAATTTTCTCTGCCAGCTGGTGGCTGATACCTTCTACCCTGGCGATATCTTCGACACCTGCTTTTTGCAGTTGCTGAAGCCCACCAAAATATTTCAGTAGTGACTGTCTGCGTTTGGGCCCTACTCCCTGAATTTCCTGTAATGTGGAATTCTTACGGGATTTGGCGCGTCGGTTTCTGTGACCGGTGATTGCAAAACGGTGCGATTCATCACGAATGTGCTGTACCAGGTGCAATGCCGGCGAATTATCCGGAATGATAATCGGCTGGGACTGATCCAACAAGAACAACTGTTCCATCCCCGGTCTGCGATCCGGCCCCTTGGCGATGCCAACCAGCAACACGCCACTGATGGCAAGCTCCTGCAAAATGGCGTCAGCCGCATTCAATTGCCCTTTGCCTCCGTCAATAAAAAGGATATCAGGCAACGGCACATCGCCACTCTTTACCCTGCTGTAGCGACGCTCAAGCGCCTGTGACATGGCTGCATAATCATCCCCTGCCGTTATGCCTTCAATATTGAAGCGCCGGTAATCCTGCTTATATGGCCCTTCCTGGTTGAACACCACACAGGAAGCCACCGTCAACTCACCTGAGGTGTGGCTGATGTCAAAACACTCCATGCGTTCAGGCAGGCTTTCCAGTTGCAAGGCCTGTTGCAATGCTTCCAGTCGTTTCTGCTGACCTGCATCCCCGGAAAGTTTGGAGTGCAGGGTAATCCTCGCATTGCGCTCGGCCATTTTCAGCCAGCGGGCGCGTTCTGCGCGTACATTTTTACGAATGGCAACATGTCTGCCCTTCTGATTGCTCAGTACTTCCTGCAACAGTTCCAGATCATCGGGAATAGCTGTCACCAGGATTTCATTAGGTATCAACTGCCCATGGCCTGAATGACCAATGTAGTAGCGGGAAATAAAGGCTGACAATAAAGATTCAACCGTCGCATCTGCAGGTGCCTTGGGGAAATAATGCTTGTTGCCCAGGTTGCGGCCGGAACGGATAAAAAACTGTTGTATACAGGCTATTCCCTGTTCGTAGGCACAGGCCAGAATATCCATATCACCTGACTCGCCGGATACGTACTGTTTTTCCTGCACAGCACGCAATGCGGCAATCTGGTCACGCAGCCGGGCTGCTTCTTCAAATGCCAGCGCCGATGAAGCCTTGTCCATGCGCTGCATGAGTTTTTCCACCACGGTACTGGTCTTGCCCTGTAAAAAAAGCACGGTGTCGTTTACGTGCTGCTGGTACTGTTCCACGGTGACTTCATTGGTACAGGGTCCACTGCAGCGCTTGATCTGGTATTGCAGGCAGGGACGTGAACGATTCTGGTAAAAGCTGTTTTCGCACTGACGCACCGGAAACAGCTTTTGCAGCAGATGCAGGGTTTCCCGTACTGCCCCGGCACTGGGATATGGCCCGAAATACCGGCCTTTCCCCTTGCGCGCTCCCCGATGGAAGCTCAAACGGGGAAATTCATCCGCGGACAGGTACAGATACGGATAACTTTTATCATCCCTGAGCAAAATGTTATAGCGGGGACTGAGCTCCTTGATCAGGTTATTTTCAAGCAGCAAAGCCTCGGCTTCGGTATGTGTCACTATGATCTCGACATGGTCGATCTGCGACACCATGTGATGAATGCGCTTATTGTGAGAGCGAGTAAAATAGCTACTGACACGGCGCTTGAGGTCCTTTGCTTTCCCCACATACAGCACCACACCCTCATCATTGATCATGCGGTAGACGCCCGGGGCATGGGTGAGGGTTTTAAGGAAAGCTTTTGAATCAAACATGGAATGTAAGACTACAAGGTATCAGGAAATACTGAAAGAAGACACCGCGAGTACTCCAGGTATATTCGCATCAACTAACCAATAAACGATAAACTTCCGGGGACGCGTAGATACATCCCTGTAAGCTCTGCAAAACATCCCTGTTTTGCACGCCCCTTGAAGTCTATTCGTTTATTGATTTGTAAGTTCTCTGGCCCTTTCAAACACCTGCTCAAACATCTCTGCCGTCAACCGTTTCGTCTGTGTGTTATAACGACTGCAATGGTATGAATCAATCAACGTAAACCCATCAGGCAATTGGTGTTCTGCAGCATGTCCAAACTTGTAAGCTGACAGCTTCAATCCCAACGCCTTTAAAATGGCATTATGAGCAATTGAACCCAGCGCAATGAGAATACGTTTACTTTCAAGTGATTCCAGCTCCGCCTTGAGAAACGCATTACATTGATTAATCTCTGCTCCCGTTGGTTTGTTCTGGGGTGGCAGACATTTGACGGCATTGGTAATCCTGCAATTAATTAATTGCAGCCCATCATCAACATGATGCGAGTCAGCCTGATTGCTAAACCCGGTTTTATAAAGTGTTTCGTAAAGCAACAACCCGGCATAATCGCCGGTAAAGGGTCTGCCGGTAGCATTTGCACCATGCATGCCCGGCGCGAGCCCGATAATTAATACATCGGGATTGTCATCCCCAAAAGGTGCCACCGGCAAGCCATGATAGTCGGGATATTGCTCTCGAATACCAGCAAGAAACCCGGCCAGGCGCGAACAGGCAGTGCATTCGATATCAAAACACTTCATTGTTCAATGACACCATGGCGGATAGCCAGATGCGTAAGTTCAACATCATTGGCAACATTGAGCTTTTCAAACACGCGGTGACGATAGGTACTGATCGTTTTGGGACTGAGAAACAGGCTGTCGGAAATATACTGGTTGCCATGTCCCTGCGTTACCATCAGCATCACCTGCATTTCACGGTCCGAGAGGCTGGCAAAGGGGTTGTCATCAGATTCAGACACTTCCTGACCGAGGTATTGGTTACCATCAAGCACCGAGTTGATCGCGTCGAACATTACTCTGGCGTCAGAGCCCTTGGTCACATAACCGGAAGCACCCGCCTTGATAAGCTGTGCAGGAAAAGGCGCTTCCTGCAAGGCCGTAACCGCGATCACCTTAATCTCGGGAAACCTGTAATGAATGCGTCTTGTTGTCTCAATACCGCCAATACCTGGCATATTAATATCCATCAACACCACATCAGGCAATGCTGATTCTGACTGTAGATAGTCCAGCGCTTCTTCACCAGATGCTTTTTCTGCGACAATCTGGAAATTCTCATTCGACTCCAGAATGCTTTTCAGCCCGGCGCGGACAAGATCATGATCGTCAACAAGTAAGATACTGGTCATTAACAGTTGCCATTTTGCGTCACAGTTTTTAGTCTGTGAGTTTAACGCAAGCGGACTTTTTACGAAAATCTAATCATGACAATTCATTCGCACCACAGCCATTATGCAGATATCACTACCTTAATACTTTGCGGTGGAGGCAGTCGCCGCATGGGTGGTGAAGATAAAGGCCTGATGGAATTTCATGGCAAACCGATGATCCAGCATTCGATTGCAGCCCTGTCCCTGCACTTTAGCGATATTCTTGTCAGTGCAAACCTTAATATCGACAAATACCGCGCCCTTGGACACCAGGTAATACAGGACAGTATTGCAGATGCAGGTCCGCTTGGTGGAATCTATGCTGCGCTGGAAAAAACAGATAAATCACTGCTTCTGATCACTACCTGCGATACCCCGTTAATTGACAGTGAAATTGCTCAGCGCTTGATTCACAGTCATACGGAAAGCGATGCTGATGTTTATGTGGCCCATGACGGTAAACATATGCAGATGCTACATGCCTTGCTCAACCTGAAAAAAACCGATCTCAAAACATCACTCTCCGCTTATTTGCAAACAGACAGGTCGGTTAAAGGCTGGTATCGACAACTGGATGTTTTGGAGGTGGATTGCTCAGATCTCAGCCTGCATTTTTCGAATATCAATACGCCAGAGGATTTAATCAAGGCCTCGGATTGATAATTGTCAATTATTGCTTGACTTAATGCTCAATATAGGAAAAAGTACACCGCCATAAAAATAAGAACAAAGAAACATTGAAGTTTATATAACAGCTTGGAGCTATTTACTATTTGCCCGGTGGCGCCTTTGGCGCCGTGGGGGTTTATAGCCCGTCCGTATTAACGGATATTTCTTCCTTTTACATTTAGCTTTGTTCTGGCCTTCTGGGCTTTGCGTGCTTTCTTCGCTCTTTTTTCAGCAAACTGGATCATACGCGTCTGACTGCCAATTTGCTGCTCTTCATTTTCAGGCTGGTACTGAATATACGAACCATCTGACTGCATTTCCCAGGCAGAACGCCTGTCATTAAGCTGAGTATCGAGAATACAGCGTAGCTCCTTACACAGGGCCTCACCTTCTACAGGCGTCACCACTTCCACTCGGGATTCGAGGTTACGTTTCATGCTGTCTGCAGAACCGATAAAATATTCCTCTTCCCCTCCGTTGTGGAAATAATAAATCCGCGTATGCTCCAGGAAGCGCCCTACAATACTGATAACCCGGATATTATCTGATAAACCTTTGATACCGGGACGGATGCGGCAGGTATCACGAATAATCAAATCGACCTTTACCCCATCACTTGAAGCCTCATAAAGAGCTCTTGTGATATCAACATCTTCAAGGGCGTTCATTTTAAACTGGATCAGCCCCGGTTTTTCTGGCGAACTCAGTTCGCGTTCTCTGGCAATCTTCGCCAGCAGGGCTTTTTTCAAAGCCTTCGGTGAAGTCAGTAATTTCTGGAAATTTCTTAGCTGATAGCCAGTGGTCAGGTAGTTGAACAACTCGGTGGCGTCCTTTCCCAGTGTCTCATCGTTGGTCAGAATACCAAGATCGGAATAAAGTCGGGCAGTCCCTGCATGATAATTTCCTGTTCCGATATGCAGGTAGCGTTTCAGGCCATTGTAGTCATTTCTTACCACCAGAACGATCTTGGAATGTGTTTTCAGGCCAATGACGCCATAGGTGACATGTACACCGGCTTCTTCCATACGTGCCGCCCACTGAATATTGTTGGCTTCATCAAATCGTGCTTTGAGCTCCACAACCACGGCGACCTGTTTGCCATTTCGGGCAGCCTGAATCAGGTATTCGACTACCTTGGTATCCTGGGAAGTGCGGTACAGGGTCATTTTGATCGCTCGAACCTTGGGGTCTCTGCTGGATTCTTTAAGAAAACGCTCAACTGATGTTCCAAAAGACTCGTAAGGATGCTGCAGTAATATCGAACCGCGATCCCGTATGGTGTAAAAAATACTTTTACGATCCAGCAACTCTACATTATCTATCGGATGATGCGGTTCATCATGCAACTCAGGAATATCAAGACCGACTATTTCAAACAGGTCGCGGGTTGCCATAAGGCAATCATTGATCTCGAAAACATCCTCTTCTTCATTAAGCTTCAGTTCCGCAGCTAGCATGCCACTGTGTACAGGATCCATACCGTGCACAATTTCAAGGCGTACAATGGGAGCAAAACGACGATCACGCAATTCCGACTCAATCAATGACAACAAGTCATCAGCGTGTTCCTCATTACGCTCCGTATTGGCATTTCGCGTGACACGAAACTTCTCGCAACTGAGAATTTCCATACCTGGCAACAACATATCCAGGTTGTGTTCCATAACTTCTTCAAGGGCGACAAATGCGTTTCTGTCAGGCAGCTGAATGAATCGCTTTATACCAGTACCCACTGGCACCTTGATGCGGGTTAAAGCCGTTTTATCATGCTGAGGTAACTTTACCTGAACCAGCAGGTTGAGCGACAGGTTGGATATGAACGGAAAAGGGTGGGCCGGATCAATCGATTGCGGTGTCACCAAGGGAAAAATATTATCGTAATAGTAGTCCCTGGCATAAGCCTGATCCGCTGCATTTAGCTCTTCATAGCGGAAAATTTCGATGTCGTGCTCTTTCAACGCCGAAAGCACTCTTTGCAGGTACTCCGACTTGTTCAGAAGCAGTTCACTTACCACATCATAAGACTCGGTAATCTGTTGTTTCGGTGTACGCCCGTCCACTGTCAGTGAGGACATACCGGCTCCGACCTGTTGCTTCAGACCACCAATACGTTTCATGAAAAACTCATCGAGGTTACCGCTGACAATGGCGATGAACTTCAGGCGTTCGAGTAACGGGTTACGTTCATCATTGGCTTCGTTAAGAACCCTGCGATTAAATTCCAGCCAGGTCAGTTCACGATTGAGATAAAGCTCTGATGAATCCAGATCAAACTGGTTGTCATTCGCTGATTCTTGGTGCATTTCATTTTCGGTTTGTAGCTTATTTTCAGGGCTCATGTTGTTGCCTAAATACAAATTCAAGGAATGATAAAGTAATTATAATACACTTTAAAAAAACGACTTAACTACTTTATTAATAAGATTTTTTAATCAGCTGTAAACATCAATTCCCAGCACATCACTGAGATTCTTTTTTTGCTGTTCCTGCTCATTTTCCACGTAGGCATTAATGGCGCGTTGCTCCGGTGTAGAAACCGGTTGCTCCCTGAACAGGCCTTGCTGCTCGTTTTGAGAAAGATTGCTTTCCAGTTCCTGTTGTGCTGACTGCCTTTCCGCTTCAGAAACAACCCTGTTGACCTGAAAGGAAGTAGATTCCTTTTTATCTGCGGCCTGCTCGATGTCCCGAACCTGGGAAGTATTGCGTTCACCCAGGATCGAGGGAATCAGCGTAACTGCAGGATTGTTATTTATTTCCATAACCGGATGACGAAAAACCTAGACCACGGCTAATTATAGACCATTATTATCGGGTCAACCCGGTGGCCAGGCCATTGAGCGCCCACCAAGAAGGTGCAGATGAATATGGAAAACCGTTTGCCCGGCTTCTGCATTGCAGTTCATTACCGTGCGATAGCCGCGTTCAGCAAGCCCTTCATCGGCAGCAATCTGTTGGGCAGCCAGGAACATTTCACCAATCAGAGCCTTATCTTCATCCTGAATATCATTGATAGTGGAAATATGTTTCTTTGGAATGACTAAAACATGCGTTGGCGCCTGTGGATTCAGATCACGAAACCCTATCACATGATCATTTTCAAAGATTTTATCAGCCGGAATATCACCGGAAACAATTTTACAAAAGATACAGTCAGTCATAATTATAATCCTGTCTTATTGCCAGCAGGTTCACTCAGTACTGCTGGCGGCCGGAAAAAGCATGCGCCAAGGTCCCGCCATCTACAAATTCCAATTCACCACCTAAAGGCACTCCGTGTGCAATTCGACTTGCCTTGATTCCTCTGGCCTGGGCCATTTCACTGATAAAACGGGCTGTGGCCTCTCCTTCCACCGTAGTATTGGTTGCCAGAATCACCTCTTCAATCTCGCCTTCTGACAAGCGCTGATCAAGCAGGTCCATGCCGATATCATCCGGACCAATACCATCCAGGGGTGACAGATGCCCTCCCAGAACAAAATACAAACCCTGATAATGCACGGCGTGTTCAATACTGACCACGTCAGCAGGGGTTTCGACCACGCACAAGGATTTCTGGTCGCGTTTAGGATTTGAGCAGATCTTGCAGACTTCTTCTTCTGTCAACGTTCTGCAACGCTTGCAATGACCAATTTTCTCAATCGCCTCAGCCATGACTTCTGCCAGCTTTTTACCGCCTTCCCGGTCACGTTCAAGCAGGTAAAAAGCCATGCGTTGTGCAGACTTGGGGCCAACACCAGGCAGGCAGCGCAAGGCATCCATTAATTGGCCAAGGAGGCTTTTTGGCATCGGCCTATGCTATTAACAGAGTTAAAATGGTAATTTAAACCCAGGAGGCAATGGCATTCCAGCAGTAGCGGCTGACATACTCTCCTGAGATTTTTCTGTGATACGTTGTGCTGCCGCATTACAGGCGGCTGCGATCAGGTCTTCCAGCATTTCCTTGTCGTCTGACATCAGGCTGTCATCGATTTCCACCCGGGAAACCTCATGTTTGCCATTCATGGTTACTTTGACCAGGCCTCCACCGGCTTCACCGGTAACCTGGGCTTTCGCCAGTTCATCCTGCGCTTTTTGCAGATCTTCCTGCATCTTTTGCGCCTGTTTCATTATATTACCCAGTCCACCTTTCATCGGGCTTACCTCGTCAGTCAGTCATTCCCGCGCGGGCGGGAGCCATAAGACCAGCAATAGCTAATCTTGTTAATCAAAATCTTGTTTCGTAGCCCCCGCCTCTGCGGGAGTGACATTTAGTTTGTATCAACCGGTTTAATCGACTCTTCAACCACCTGTGCATCAAAGGTCTTCTGCATGGCCTGTACATAGGGATTGTGCTTGATATCTTCAACCGCCGATGCCTGTTTATCCTGTTTATGTTGCGCTTCCAGTTGCTGCGGCGTGGCAGCAGCCAGTGATTCAACGATAATTTCAGCTTTTAAACCATCAAAATTTTCTGCTAAAGCCTTGATCAGCATTTGTTCGGCACGTGAACCCTGCAAGGATTTGTGTTGCGGATCCAGCGTTAGAATCAATTTGCCGTCATCCCAGCTTTTCACCGCACAATGCCCCGCAAACTGCCCAGTCAAACCACCTAGTCCCAGTTGCTGGATCACGCTGGGCCAGTCGCGATTGTTTTTATCGACCGTGACAACTGACTCCGTCTTTGACTGAGAGGCAGGCTTTGACTGGGGAGCAGGCTTTGCAGGAGCTGAAGTTACATTCGGTTGTTGTCCCGGATTTGTCCTGCGTACCGTTTGCGGCTTGTTGACAGGTTGAATGTCCGCCTCAACCTCGTTTGGAGTGAAGGCCAACAGTCTCAACATCAGCATTTCAAATCCCATACGCGGATCCGGCGCCAGATTCAGATCATTTTGACCCAGCAGCGCCATCTGGTAATAAAGCTGGATATCTTCGGCCGAGATTCGGGAAATCATTCCTTTCAGCTTCTGCTTGTCTATATCATCCTCAAACCAGTCGACCGAGGCCTGTTGCACCAGTGCCATGCGGTGCAAAAAGGTCAGAAACGTCTTGAGTAGTGAGACAAAATCGACCGATTTTTGTGCCATCTCATCAATCTGCCGCATCAGCAGGGCACCATCCTTTTCAAGCAGGGCTTCCAGCAGCTCAAAAACATAATCCTGCGGCACGGTGCCAAGCATGGCCCTGACATCATCATCACGAACCTGTCCGCCACCAAAAACAATAGCCTGATCCATCAGACTAAGTGCATCTCGCATACTGCCATCGGCCGCTATCGCCAGAAGCTGCAATGCAGAAACGTCAAAAAATATTTTTTCTTGTTCCAGAATGGTTTTCAGTTGTCCCTGGATCTGGTCAACCGGCAAACGTTTCAGGTTAAACTGCAGGCATCGTGAAAGCACGGTGACAGGCACTTTTTGGGGATCAGTTGTTGCCAGCAGAAACTTGACATGTGGCGGAGGCTCTTCAAGAGTTTTCAACAGCGCATTAAAACTGCTATCGGAAAACATGTGCACCTCGTCAATCAGGTAGACCTTGTATCGCCCTCCCACTGGTGCATAGGGTACGTTCTCAAGCAGTTCCCGGGTCTGGTCGACCTTGGTTCGGGAAGCGGCATCGACTTCAATCAGATCAACAAAGCGCCCCTCATCAATTTCCCGACAGCTGGTACACTTACCGCATGGTGTAGAACTGACACCGGTTTCACAGTTGAGTGATTTCGCAAGGATACGTGCCAGTGTTGTTTTTCCAACACCACGGGTACCGGTAAACAGGTAAGCATGATGCACGCGGTCATTATCCAGTGCATTGGATAGCGCACGTACAACATGCTCCTGCCCAACCAGTTCGCTAAAACCGTGTGGACGCCATTTTCTTGCGAGAACCTGATAACTCATATTAGTTATTTTATGAAGACTATTGTCAGTTTCAGACTATACTTGTTTACTCATGATACTAAAACCCGAAGAATGGAGAATGTTTCAATGAATTTGAAAAGTGCATTGATTGCTGCCGGCCTGGTTGGCAGCACACTGCTTACGTCCCTCAATGCCAATGCCGGCTGGGGACCAATGAACTTCGACTGGAATGATGGTCCAGGAGATGGTTTCAGCTTTGGCGATAGCTGGGGTACCAACATGGGTGACCGCTGGGGTAGCGGACCTGGCTGGGGCAGCGGCCCACGCTGGAATGATGGCCCTCAATGGGGTAATAGCGGTCCTCGCTGGGGCAAAGGTCCAAGCTGGAGTGGCGGCAAGCCTTCATGGGGAGGCGGCCCAAGATGGGGAAACAACGCGCCTTGGAATTCAGGTCCGATGAGTGATGGTCCCTGGGGCAACCGCGGCAATGCACCATGGAACACTGGACCCATGAAAGATGGTCCATGGCGAAACAGGGGCAATTCACCCTGGAATACAGGCCCCATGAAAGACGGCCCCTGGAAAAGAAGAGGTGGCTGGGGTGATATGCCCAACATGGGCGATATGCCAAATTGGAATGATATGCCGGGCTGGGGAAGCAAAGGTCCCAAGGGCCCCCGCTGGCAACAAAAAGGTCCACGTTATTCAGGGCCCGGTAAAGGTGTTGGCCAGGGCCAGCCTCCAGCACCTGCAGCCCAGGTACAGAGTGGACCTGCGCCAGCGCCGGCAGCACCTGCACAGAATTTCAGAATGCCTCCACCTCCTCCACCTCCACCGGTAATGGAGAATAAGCAGCCAGCTGCAGAATCTGCACCAGCGGCTAACCCGGCAAAATAAGCTGAAAACCAGTCACTCCCGTGATAACGGGAGTCTATAGATTTTTTATGCTATGGATCCCCGCTTGCGCGGGGATGGCTATCTGAAAGTCGGAGTAAAATCAAATCCCGTCAATTTAAGGAACGATTCTGAAATACTGGCTCCAAAATTCTGGATAAACCGCTCAAATGCTTCTTCCCTTACAGTGAAATCCTTGAGTTCTTCAGCCTGAACTATTTCTCTAGCGACATAACTGCTGCTTCCCAGCCCATCAGCCAGACCCAGTTCGATGCTCTTCTCACCACTCCAGAACAGGCCAGTAAAAACTTTACCGTCATCCTTCAAACGGTTACCTCGCCCTGATTTAACCGCATCGATAAAATGCTGATGCAGTTCATCCAGTACGCCCTGGAGATGGTCTTTTTCAAACTCTTTAACTGGTGAGAACGGATCCATAATGCCCTTGTGCTCTCCCGCTGTCATAAGACGACGTTCAACACCTAGTTTATTAATGGTATCGACGAAACCATAGCCATTCATTAACACACCAATAGATCCAAGGATGCTGGATTTATTGACATAGATCTGGTCCGCAGCCGAAGCAATATAGTAACCACCAGAAGCACAGATATCTGTTACTACGGCATATAGCGGGATGTCTTCGTACTTTTCAGTCAATCGATTAATTTCATCATGGATATAACTTGACTGAACCGGACTGCCGCCCGGACTGTTGATGCGCAGGATCACGGCCTTGGTATCTTTGTGTTCAAAGGCATCACGAAGACCGGTCACTACGTTATCGGCACTGGCTTCTGCATCGTCGGCAATAATGCCCTGAATCTCTACGATTGCCGTATGGCCTTCCTTGTCCTTGGTCATACCGGTACTGCTGAAATCTTCCGGCAGCAATAACACAAGGAAAGTCAGCACGTACAGAAAGGCCAGCGACTTAAAGAAAATACCCCAGCGACGTGCTGTTCGCGCTTCCTTGATCTGTGCCATGGCGAGCTTTTCGAGTACCGAACGTTCCCAGTTCTCTTTAGGCTCACTTTTTCTCTTGAATTTATCTACATCAGTTTCTTCAAAATCACTCATTACTACTTCCTATTTGTTGGTGTATCTGATGAATTGTCCACCAGCAGGGGCCTGCTAAACACTTTTATCCAACCAGCCTCTTAGATGATATATCTCATCTATACAGTCCAAAGCCCCATTATTCAGCAAATGTTTCCTGTCATGAACCCCACAGGTGACACCAAGCCCATCAACACGCGCATTTCCGGCCATTTGCATGTCGTATTCCGTATCACCGATCATCAGCGCTTTGGCTGAATCTATACCGGTAAAATCCATAATTTCATGCAGCATCTGAGGATGCGGCTTGGAAAAAGTTTCATCAGCACAGCGGGTTACGTGAAACACATCTCGCAGACTGGTTTTGTCAAGCACATGGTTCAATCCACGCCTGCTTTTACCTGTAGCCACGGCCAGCATGAAACCCTGCGCTTCGAGCTCATGCAACAGACTCTCTGCGCCATCAAACATTACCTCCGGCGTAGGCTCGTCGCCGAGAAAATGATGCCGGTATTGCGCAGCCACTTTTTGCACCTCATCTTCATCGGTAATGTTGAACAGCCTAGCCATGGCCTCATGCAAACCCAGCCCAATGATCTGCTTGGCTTCATCATGCTCTGGTACCTGTAAACCCAGATCCCGTGCAGCCGCCTGGATACAGGCAACAATTTTTGCCACTGAATCCATCAATGTGCCATCCCAGTCGAAAATAAGAAGCTCGTATCTCATTGTCTATTTCGTTGTGTAATTCATTTTCGTAAGACCGTCAGCAGGTTTTCAAGTTCATTATCCAGCGGCGCTTGAAACCGGAACAGTTTGCCGGATTCGGGATGCGTAAAGGTCAGGCTGGCTGCATGCAGAAAAAGACGGTAAAGCCCCTGCTGACGCATGGTCCTGTTGGCAGTTTCATCACCGTATTTCAAGTCACCCAGGATAGGAGTTCCGGCATATTTCAAATGAACACGAATCTGGTGTGTTCTGCCAGTTTCGAGTAAAGCCTGTACCAGCATGCTGTTTTCGAAAGTTTCAAGCACCTTGAAATGTGTCACCGCATGTTTACCCGCCGCATCAACCTGTACGATGCGTTCCCCACCTTTGAGGGTATTTTTTTTCAGCGGTACATCGATGCTGATTTCATTTTTCTTCCCCCAGTTTCCATGCACCAGCGCCAGATATTTTTTCTCGATAGCATCCTCGTGTTGAAGCTCATGGAGCATTCTGAGCATGGATCGCTTTTTCGACACCATTAGGCAACCGGAGGTATCACGATCCAGGCGATGCACCAGTTCCAGGCTTTTTTCTTCGGGACGCATGGCCCGCAATGTTTCAATCACACCAAAACTGATGCCACTGCCACCATGCACGGCCATTCCTGAAGGCTTGTTTACCACGATCAATTGTTTGTCTTCGTAAAGGATGGCGTCAGCCAGGCTGTCCTGCAATCCTTTGTACGGCATATGGCTTTGTGGAGAAGACTGGCGTACAGGAGGAATTCTCACCAGGTCACCAGCCTGCAAGCGATATTTCACGTTGCTTCTGCCTTTGTTAACCCTGACCTCACCCTTACGCACAATTTTATAAATCAGGCTGCGCGGTACACCTTTTAATTCCCGCAGCAGGAAATTATCCAGCCGCTGGCCGGAAAATTCCGCATCTACTGTCACTATCCGAACTTTTTTTCCAGTAACTTCCGTCATTTAGATTACTTTATTAATGAATTCTTGCATTGATTACGTGAAGACAGGCTGTTATATTCTAGGAAGTTCTGAGTAGCGGGCATTATAGCGAAAAATAGCCAAACAAACCCGCGAATTACCATGAACCCAGATAACTGAATAACTAAATCAGTTTTATAGAATTTTTTGTGCAGCCCAGGATGGGTTGCCGGGACACAGAATTTATTCAGGTTGATCTGAACGGCACCGATATCGCCGCTTTTCAACTGAAAATAACCGGATGCTAAATAGCAGTACTCCGGAAAACAAACTGACATGTCTACTACGCTGTCAGATTCCCCCGATCCCAACTGATCGGCCCTTCTGCCCGGCTCCAGTTGCGCTGCACGCGTACAGAGTCTTACAACATGAAAAGAATGCTTATTAATGCAACTCAGCAGGAAGAGTTGCGCGTTGCCATCGTTGATGGCCAGAAACTATACAACCTCGATATTGAAACAGCCGGACGGGAGCAGAAAAAGGCCAATATCTACAAGGCAAAAATCACCCGTATTGAGCCCAGTCTCGAAGCTGCTTTTGTCGATTACGGCGCCGAACGTCACGGCTTTCTGCCACTAAAAGAAATTTCCAGGAATTATTTTACTGATGAAGCCCGCGAAGCCGGCGGCCGCCCGAATATTGCCCAGGCGCTGAAAGAAGGCCAGGAACTGATTGTCCAGGTAGAAAAGGAAGAACGTGGTAACAAGGGCGCGGCATTGACCAGCTTTATTTCACTGGCGGGACGTTACCTGGTGTTGATGCCAAACAACCCTCGAGCCGGTGGCGTCTCACGTCGTATTGAGGGCCAGGATCGCGCGGACCTGCGTGAGGCCATGAGCCAGATGGAAATTCCTGAAGGCATGGGCGTCATCGTCAGAACGGCTGGCATTGGCAAAAACACCGAAGAACTGCAATGGGACCTGGATTACCTGATCCAGTTATGGAGCGCTATTGAAAAATCAGCGCAAAAATCCGCCCCTTTCCTGATTTACCAGGAAAGCAACATCATCATCCGCTCGGTTCGCGACCATCTCAGGAACGATATCGGGGAAATCGTTATCGACAACAGGGATACCTACGAACAGGCATTGAATTTCATCAAGCAGGTTATGCCCCAGTATGAGCGCAAGATGAAGCTCTATGAAGATGAAGTCCCGCTGTTTTCACGTTACCAGATTGAAAGCCAGATTGAATCGGTATTTCAGCGTGAAGTACGCCTGCCTTCCGGTGGTGCCATTGTTATCGACCATACCGAAGCACTAACGTCTATCGATATCAACTCGGCACGATCTACCAAGGGAGCCGATATTGAAGAAACCGCCTTGAACAACAACCTTGAAGCGGCTGATGAAATTGCCCGCCAGTTACGCTTGCGTGACCTGGGCGGTCTGTTTGTGATCGACTTCATCGATATGACCCCAGCCAAACATCAGCGTGAAGTGGAAAATCGCCTCAAAGAAGCCATGAAACACGATCGTGCCCGGGTACAGATTGGACGCATTTCGCGCTTTGGCCTGCTGGAAATGTCCCGCCAGCGCCTGCGGCCCTCCCTGGGCGAAGCGAGCCTGCAGTTATGTCCGCGTTGCTCCGGCCACGGCTTTATTCGCGGCGTCGAGTCACTGTCACTTTCTATCCTGCGCATCGTTGAAGAACAGGCATTGAAAGAAAATACCGGTCGTATCGTTGCGCAGTTACCCGTTGAAGTGGGCACTTTCCTGCTTAACGAAAAACGAATTGCAATTCGTGACATTGAAAAACGTAACAATGTTGACGTTATTCTCATCCCAAATAAAACACTTGAAACACCTCATTACGAAATTGAGCGTATTCGAAAGCATGAAGTCAAGGATGATGAATCCAGCTATGACATGGTTCAGGAAGCCGAAGTCAGCAGTGATAAAAACTCAACTGACAACAAGCCCAAGGCAATGGCTGAACCGGCTGTCAAAAACATTACACCCAGCACCCCTGCTCCGGTACGTGAAGAAGCCAAACCAGAAGTTAAGCCGGAAGTTAAGCCGGTGGAAATGCCCGTAGAAAGCGGTTTTATCAAGCGGATCTTTACCAGTATCTTCACCAGCAAACCAGCGGAGAAAGAAGAAGTCAAAGAATCGGAAAAGCAGGACGCTGAAAAGCCTTCCAGTGATAACCGTTCACGCAATAACCGCCGTGGCAGTAATCGAAACCGCTCCAGGAACAGCAACCAGAAATCTCGCAGACCCGCATCGGGCAAAGCCGCAGGCAAAAAGAAAACAACTCAGAAAAAAGACCAGAAAACTGAAAAAGCTGAAGATAAAAATCAGCAGGCTGAAAATACCCAGTCTGATGATGAAAACAAGTCTCAGGGTAGCCGTCGTAGCAGTCGTCGCGGTAATCGTCGCAGACGGAACCCTGCACGCAGCAACCAGGAAAAAGCACGCAGCCAAGATAATCAGGAAAATCTTACTGATAGTACAGAACGTTCCGAGAAACCAAACGCTCAACCTGAAGAGAAACAAAAAAAGGAATCCTCTGGTGAAAAGCGCCAGCGTGCTCCACGAAAAAAACGCGTCGCCAGAAATGATAGGCCTGCCACTGAAAATTCAGTTGAAAAATCTGAGCAGGC
>Ga0180430_10000561_pt1 | contig 40075 bp, 52 predicted proteins | sample SS_ome_9_FD_132999 | JGI IMG/M metagenome (GOLD analysis project Ga0180430, IMG submission 132999) | Hypersaline lake sediment archaeal communities from the Salton Sea, California, USA - SS_1_S_2 metaG | ecosystem: Environmental > Aquatic > Non-marine Saline and Alkaline > Hypersaline >...
GTAGAGAAGCGGTCGTTTGGGTGGTTTTTTGGCTGAGTGGAAGTTTTTGCTGAAAGCGGACATTTGAGATTATCCAACTCGCGCTAATTTATTAGTGTTTACTATCAAAATATGATTTTATCTTTATCATTTAGCCCTAAGGCAAGTTTATTAGTAACAAGTTGGCCGAATCTGAATACACATACTGGGATCTAAAATCATTGCAGATAGTAAGAAATCAGCCATAATGTAAAGCCATGTTGCACCACTTGGTTTATTAGTGAGTTATTAACTGTTTTAATTCTTGCAAATACCCTCATGACAAACTCGCAGAATAACCTGGTTGATTTATTCCAGTCTCGCTTAAGAGAAAATCACACTTTTATAAAACGCTCTATTCAAGAGCAGGTTTTACTTGCCTTTTGTGTTACAAGTTTCTTAGGCATTTTCCCTTTCGCAGTCTACAGGATCATAAATGAGCAATGGCTGCTTGGAATTATTAGTTCCGCGTTATTGATCGGTGTTTTTTTTATTGGGTTATACGTTTGGATTACGAGAGACCTACGGCTTCCGAGTATTACCCTTGCTTTTTTCTACATGACCGGCATGATCGCCGTTGTTCATGTCAATGGCCCATCTTTTATCTATTGGGCTTTTCCTACAATGGCTGCCGCATACTTTCTGATCAGGCCACTTGAAGCGGCTATTGTGAATACAGTTGCAATGGTTTTGCTTATGCCTATTCTGGTTGAACTTAACCTTCTTGAGGGCTTCAGAATTCTCATAACCTTGATATTGAATAATATGTTCGCTTACATTTTTTCAAAGCACATGCTTTTCCATAACAATATACTGGCAAAAGAAGCGACTAAAGATTTTCTGACAGGGGCTGATAACAGGAAATTATTTGATGAAAAATTCAACGAAAGTCTCGCTTGGTATAAACGAAAAGGAGTGGTCTCGGCGCTAATAATTATGGATGTTGATCATTTTAAAAAAATAAACGACCAATTTGGACATGCAAAAGGTGATGAGGTATTAATAAAGCTAGTCTCGACCATCAAAAAACGAATCAGAATAACAGATCATATATATCGTTTAGGGGGGGAAGAATTCGCCATCCTTCTCCCGGAAACTAATGTGGTATTGGCGTCTTTCATGGCTGAAGAATTGCGACAACAAATAGAAAAGAGCGACCTCATAAAGAACAATCCTGTCACTGTTTCATTCGGTGTGGCAGAGTGTAAACCAGAAGACAAAGCATTGGATTGGTTTGAGCGTGCTGATAACGCACTCTATAGCGCAAAAAACTCAGGGCGAAATAAGGTGATTGCTGATCAAATATAGCTGTATGAGTGACTTGTGGATATGTAATGCAATTTATTACTTGTCCGCTTTTATAGATTAGGTGGTTTCCACCTTTTGCTAATTAAAGTTCTCGCAATGGGCGGCTTTGGTGGCGTATCAATCAGTGACTGATTCCATTCAACTTCCGCTATTACCACAGAAGAGCCTGTCGCCCTCTCCCAAAATATCGATTTGAAGGACTGCTTTTGTGGACCATGCTATTTCAGCACTTGAGCGACTGCTTCGGAGCAGCTAGCCATAAGGCTTGAGAATATCGACTGACTCCTGTTTGCCGTTTGCTGCCGAATATCTAAAAACTCAGTTTCGTCCGCTTTTGCTGTATTTTCTATGCCGGAAACAGTGTGGTCAGAGGGTCCGTTCATCAGCAATTTGAGACTATTTCATAAGGCTGCACATGCAATTCTTTCTTATGTAGTCTTGCCTGCCATAAATCATGAGCATTCTGAAGTCTTAACCAGTGATCAGCAGAAGGTTTTTTAAAAACAAGTTCCAATCTTAGAGCCATTTCTGGCGTAATTGCACCTCTGGCATTTAATACTTTGGATAAGGTTTTGCGGCTAATATCAAGATGCTCAGAAGCATCTGTAATTGTCAGCCCGAGAGGCTCAATAACGAGTTGTTTGAGAATCTCTCCAGGATGTGCTGGGTTATGCATACTCATTAGTGATAGTCCTCATAGTTTACAATTTCAGCATTTTGGCCTACAAATCTGAACGTTACTCGCCAATTTCCACTGACTTTCACAGACCAAATTCCTTTTCGTTTCCCTTTAAGCTCATGCAATAAGAGACCAGGCAAGTCCATATCATCAGAAGATTCAGCCTGATCCAGGTTGGTTAAAATTAATCGAAGCTTGTCTGCATGTTGAGACTGAATTCCAGATTTCTTCCCGGTTTTATAAAACCGCTCCAGTCCTTTGTGCAGAAAACTTTTAATCATAGGATAAATTGTAACCCACAGGGTTACATTGTCAATAATTTAAAGGAGTGGGATTTCGTCAGCTGTCAACCCAGGCTGTGTGAAAACTCGATTTCAGAACCAGGCTGGGTAAGCTGACATACAATAATTTATTCTTGCATCGCTGCAATCAGTTTTAAAGCACCCAGGATATTTATTACCCGCTTCATGTTATAAGCCAACACATGTAAGCTCATTTCCGCACCAACACGATCCAGAGTTTTAACTAAAAAGTGATTATTATGTGTTAGCCAGGATTTGATTGTACCGAACGGATGCTCAACTGTTGAACGTCTTGTTATCATCGCTCTGGGATTATGATCCATACGAGATTCCAGTCGATCCAATGTATCTTCATGTTCCCATCGAACAATACGTCGTTCACGGCCTGATGTACATTTCGGTTTGAGTGAGCATGAGGCACAGCCTCTTGACCAGTAACGCCTCATCAACTTGCCACTTTCTACTCGACTGAAGCGGTATTCAGCACGTTCACCGGCTGGACATTCATATTCATCGTCTTCTGGGATATAGATAAAATCACGCCTACCAAAATAGCCTTTAGACTGATTGCCTGATGTTTGCGGTTTTGGAAGATAAGTTTAGATTCCGGCTTCTTCACAATCCTTGATATCGAGACTATTAAAGTAACCACGGTCAGTAAGAACTGTTAATGTTTCAGCTTTCATGGCCTGTTGTGCTTTTGATGCCATGTTAAACAGTTGTCCCTTATCGGTAACATCATTAGTGACTTCGTGCGCTACTATCAGGTGGTGTTTAGTTTCTACGGCCGTCTGCACATTGTAACCCACAATACCTTTACCTGCGGTTGCTATGGAGCGAGCATCAGGATCGGTGAGGGAAAGTTGTTTGTCAGCCTGTCTATCAAGCTGTTGGTCAATTTCATTTAACTGCTTAACTTCTTTCCTGAGTTTGGCGATTCAACATTGCGGCCCGCCTCTCGTTCAAGGCGACGGGATGATAGGCAGGCCTGCCTGTCCAGGCGGGTATCGTCTTAAACCCTAAATTAGAAAGATCGAGTTCATTGACGAAAATATCGACTACCCGAACAGGGTTTTCCTCGGTAATATAATCATCAAGTGCTTCGGGAAATAACGTGGCTTGGGTACGTGACTCGCCTTCAATAAATCGGCTCATTCGATGGCTCCGTTGCAGGAAAATATGATTATATACCCAGATGAGTTTTCACACAGTCTGGGTTGTTAACGGACCCTTTCAGTGTTCCTTTTTTGACACTTTGACAGGTGGTAATCGCTAATGAGTGGAAAAATAATAAACAAATGAGCAAACCTTCTCCTAAGCGAGGCAAAATCAAGACAATTAATAAAGCATGGGTTTGGCTTTACAAATTGAAGCTAGTCCTATTAACAGCGATCTCATTGGTTTTAATGAATTGCGCTACTACACCACCATCATCTGTAGAAAGTGCTTGTACGATATTTTCTGAAAAAGAAGATTGGTATAAGGCTTCTTTAAAAGCAAAAGAAAAGTACGGTTTACCGCTTCATGTTCAGCTAGCGATTATGCGCCAGGAATCCAGCTTTAAACATGATGCCGCTCCTCCCAGGGAGACCTTTTGGGGTATACCGTTATGGTGGCGAAAGTCGAGTGCCTACGGTTATGCGCAGGTTAAAGATTCGACATGGGATTGGTATAAAAGCAAAACCGGCAATTGGGGTGCTGACAGGGATGATTATGCTGACGCGGTCGATTTTATGGGATGGTATACATCAATATCACAACAGACTTTGGGTATTTCCAAGTGGGATGCTTACAACCAGTATCTTGCTTACCATGAAGGGCATGGTGGCTGGAAAAGAAAGACTTATAAGAAAAAGTCATGGTTAGTGAAAGTTGCCCAAAAAGTGGATAGAAATGCGAAAAGATATGCGAGTCAGCTAAATACTTGCCAAGATGGCCTGATTTCCTCTTCTTGGTGGTGGCCGTTTGATTGATTGCTTTTGGGAAAGCTAATGCTAACCTAAGTTTATTAGATGGCCGGAAATGCTGATGAACAGACCCTTTATCAAGGTAGTTTTCAATACAAATAATCGAGAAAAGCAGACGAAATACAAATACTTTCCATCAGGCAGAAAACGGCAAACAGGAGTCATTGAAGAATTTTTACTAAATATTCTGGCTTCCCAAAAGCAGTCAGCCAACCGAATAATTTATAGAATATCAGCAGGGCTGCGAACACCCATTCCTCCTTTCTGTATGACATGTGTATAGATCATTGTAGTGCTTACGTCCTTGTGACCGAGCAATTCCTGTATTGTGCGAATATCAGCCCCACGCTGAAGTAGATGCGTGGCAAAACTGTGACGAAAGGTGTGAGCAGTGGCTCGCTTTGTGATTCCTGATTTGACTACTGCGTTGCGAATTGCCCTTTGTAGCGCTTTTTCGTGAAGGTGATATTTTACCGTATAACCGGTGTCACGATCCTGAATATAGGTCGTAGACGGAAAGATGAACTGCCAAGGCCATTCAAATGCGGCTCTGGGATATTTTCTCGTTAGGGCAACGGGCATATAAACACGACCCAATCCACGGTCAAGGTCACGGGTATGCTGGAGACGAGTTTTCTCAAGATGCAGTTTCAACTGCTCTACAACGGTATCCGGTAATATTGTCACCGGATCCTTATTTCCTTTACCTGCCCTTACAGTTACTTGTGACATACCGAAATCGATGTCTTGTACACGCAGGCTCAGACATTCCAGAAGCCGCAAGCCGGAACCATAGAGTAAATTGCCTGCGATCCAGTATTTGCCGTCCAACTGAGATAAAACCTGTCGTACTTCCTCAGGAGAAAGCACTGTTGGTAATCTTTGAGGTTTTTTAGCCCGTTGAACATTGTCGAGTTGCGGCATTTCCAGTTCCATTACCTCACGGTAAAGAAAAAGCAATGCATTGAAAGCCTGATTTTGTGTAGAGGCTGAAACCTTGCGCTCAACAGCTAGATGCGTTAAAAATGATTCAATCTCAGGTTTACCGAGCGTTCTTGGGTGACGCCGGTTATGAAATCTGACAAAACGCCGAATCCAATGGATATAGGATTTCTCAGTTCGATGACTGTAATGCTTAAGACGGATACGCTGCCAGACAACCTCCAGCAACATAGGTTTCTTGGATACTTCCATGTGTCCACTTTCCTCTATGTAATATACGTTCCCTTATCCAAGGGTCGATTCATAATAAATCAATTACTTACATGTGCGCAACCGGTGATACACGACATAAATCGTCCAGTATTATCGGACACATGTGGGGTATATTTATAGTTAACTTCAAGGAGAGGGCATATGACAACTGTATTTTCAGCAACACCATTTAGAGATGTGCATGACGTTATTGTCACAACAGAAAAAGGAAGAAAATTTATCATTGATATTTATCCAAAGGATAATAATAAATACGAATCAGAAGTGACTATTCTGGATACTGTCCCGGCTACAAGGGGTAGCTGGATATATGAAACAAAACCGGCGTCTCCTACGGCTGAAAGCAATTTCCGAGCAGGAATAGAATTAATTGAACAATATCTAATACACGCTAATACGGATGACACAATTAAAGATATTCACAATCCTTGCAATTGCCCGTTTATAAGCGAATCAAATCAAAATATTGAATTATCAAACCTTGGCTACAATGGTTTTAGTGTACGTGTCAATTAAAGTTAACAAGTGGGTCAAGTTACTCCCTTCGGTCGCTGGGACCTCGCTATCGCTCGGCCCCTTACCCTGAACGTTATGTTTCAAAAGGAATGGCATGCCAATAAATCTCATAGATTACTCTGACGTTAAAGAGGGCGAGAGAGGTACATCAATAGGTCATCTCTGTGATGATTCGTGGGAAATGCCCGAGCAAGTCAATACGTTGTATAGCTGGCTCAAAGAGAATAAAGAGAAAATGCCCAAAGGAAAGTACATCGCAGATATTGGCTATAGCCCAAGGGAGGGCGCACTTGGAGGAGGTGTAGCGCTATCCATCGAAGCAATGGAAATTATGGTATCAATAGGCATGGAACTTTATCTTTCAGAATATCCACCATTGGAAGATGAATAAAAAACATAACAAGGCAAATTCACTCGGACGTCAAAAAGCGCCGCTGCGCTCTGCTTTTTGCCTCCGGTGATTTGCGGCGTTAGGCATCAACAAAATTGGAATTAAAATGATTGTTACGGCTACACAAATGAAAGTTAAGAGTATTTTTGGCCTCTTCCGTTTCTTTCGCCATGTTAAGAATATCAAATCACAGATGGCAAATGTAGAAGGTCTAGTATTTCAAGAGCTAAAAGGTTTTAGTACCCTTACTGGCTGGGAGAATAAAGAAGCAATGAAGGCATTCCGTAACAATGGTCATCATTTAGATGCAATGAAAAATATAAAAAACATGGGTAAAGCTAAAAGCGTTACGTGGGAGGCATTAGCCAAACCTGATTGGAGTGAAGCTAAAGAAAAGCTTCGCGGCATACAGTTTTAATGCCTAACAAGTCATTCAACCCGACCTTTTTATACGCCGTTTCGCTTCGCTGCACTCTGTATAAAAAGGCCGGTTAACTCAAACGTTAGATGTTAATGATATGGAATATGTAAGCATTGCAGTTGCGATTCTGGCACTTATCGTTTCTGGATACAGCGTCTATGAGAATCGTAGGAATAATCGAATAGGGCATGCGCCCGCGCTTGTGGGGCATGAGAATGAAAGCCCGACTGAATATTCCTACTTCATCCAAAACAAAGGTAGTGGGCCCGCCTTCTTAGAAAAGGTTGAGTATTTTTTGAATTTACAGCCTCTGGATGATAAGCCCCTGAGAGAAGCCGTAAGGGAGGTTCTTATCAACAAGGGAATTCGGTTTCAATCAACAATCACGCATCTGGCGCAAGAAGGAGTAATAGCTGATGGTGAAGAAATATGCCTTGGACGAATAGTCTTTTTACCAGAGGACGCAGAGAAGTTTCAGGGCATAGATAATGCGGAGTTTGCCGTCCGAATAACATACAAATCTAGCCATGGAGAAAGAAAGGTTTGGGCCAGCGATGATCGGTTACAAAACATCTAACAAGCGCATCAAATCGTTCGCTGTCGCTCACTTGGACGCCCAAAAAACGCGCGCCATTTATGCTTGTCGTTAGCTGATATGACACAAGAAGAACGAACACAGATAGCCAAAGCAATGAGAGCTGCACGTGAGAAAGCGCGTGGGTATGCAGATTACTTTGGTTGGGCTACGGATCGAGATTTAGAGGAATGGGGTGTTCTGACCTCGCTATTTGAATCTATGGATAAAGAAGGAACACTTCCTTATACAAATTTACGGATGCGTGGCAGAGGGAATGATCCACCAGACTGTGAAGGTCTAAACACAGAACAGAAACGTGTCGCCATTGAAGTAACAGAGTTGGTAGATGGTGATGCTATTAAGAACTTCAAAGCTGGTGCTATTTATGAATGGGCTGAGTGGGATCGGGGAAAGTTCCTTGAGCGACTTCATGGTTTATTGAAGCAAAAAGATGAAAAATTCCCAAAGTTACTAGAGCCGCCCTACGAGGGAGGATACGCAGTTGTTGTTTTTACAGATGAACCTGAGCTCCCAGCGCAAAATGTGCTTGCCTACCTTGAAGGTCATGTGTTTACTGAGTTGCAACACATTACAGAAGCATTATTTCTAGTTTCTTACGATCCTAAGGAAAATTGCTGCCCATATTTTCAGCTCAATGTTGGCAGCTAACAAGAAAATCAAGATCGCCCGCAAAAATCGCGGGCTGGGACCTCCGCTTCGCAGCGGCCCCTTATTAACACGTTAGGCGAAATTGACATGCTTGAGTTTATTCAGCAGAACAAAGAATGGTTGTTTTCCGGTGTAGGGATCGCAGTGATTGGGGCCATATTCGCCTGGTTTCGACAGATTAAAACCGATAAAGATGAAAAGCCACAAGTGGTGATACATATTCTTAATAATCCTGAGGTTACACAAGATAACGACGAAACAGATGTGACCTCGGCATCTATAGAAAGGATAAGCCCCGTTACTTTTGAAATGATGAAAGACGCAATAGAAAATGCCCCGCCACTTCAGCGGGACGATGTTAAAAGGAATTATGTAGGGATCAAGATTGAATGGGATGCATTTTTGAAAGCCGCAAATAAGGATGATGAAGGCTTTGTAAGATTACGATTAACTACTGATAAAGAGCACTCACTGAATACAATTTATTGTAAGGTTTTGCTTGACGAGTATAGGGAGCTGGGAGTTTTACCAGAGGGCGCAAAAATCCGAATTCATGGCGAGATTGAAGAGGCGGACACCTGGGATATACGCCTAAAAGATGTGAAGCTATTTATTTATGGTGAGTAGATTATTCCGCCTAACGATGTGCTCCAGCCGACCGCAGAAAGCGGCGGCTGAGCTTATGCGTTCGCTGTAAAATATGACGACATACAATACCAATTTGGCTCCGGATTTCTGCGTACCTCAATGCTTTAACGGAAAGCGTTTCAAGACCTCAACATCCAACACGAGATAATGAATCTAATCTTGCAAATCAGACAGCATTTCGCGCGACAGGATCAGCAGTGACATTAATCGACTTTCTCATCCTGGGTGTCGTAATCGGCTCCAACAATCTTGCTGTGGCGCTGGCGCTCGGCGCTCTAGGGCAAGCCGCACGCCGCTTTAGAATTATGTTGGTGTTCGGCTTGTTCGAGTTCGTGATGCCGTTGCTGGGCATTGGGCTGGGTGCGGTGACCGCACGTGCGATTGGTTCGCACACCAGCGCTATCGGTGCCATGCTGCTGATTGCCCTGGGTCTCCTGACCGTGATCGGCGGCGTCCGAAACCGTCGTCAGGACGAGAAGCTAGCAAAGTACGTCACGCAGTGGCGTGGGCTGGTTTTTCTCGCCCTGGGCCTGAGCATTGATAACGTCGTGGTCGGTTTCAGTCTCGGCCTCGGCCGTGCTGACCCACTGGCAGTGGCGACGACAATCGCGTGTTTCTCGGTGCTGTTCACCTGGATCGGCATGAGACTGGGTCGCGAGTCGCGCCGAGGCTGGGAGCAGGTGGCGAAGATCGGTGCTGGTATGCTCCTCGTGGGCTTTGGCGCGGCCAATGGCATGGGGTGGTTGTAACGCCGCGAACAAAAGAATTCACCTGACAAAAAAACGCTACGTAATTTTTTGCAGGTGATTCTTAGCGTTAGCGCTCTAAAATGGTTATATTTCATGACTACAAAACATAAACAAACCGTATCCCTTGTATTAGGAAGCGGTGGCGCTCGTGGTTTAGCGCACATTGGTGCGATTCACTGGCTTGAGGAAAATGGATTTAAAATAGAATCAGTTTCCGGTTCTTCTATTGGCGCTGTTATTGGTGGTGTTTATGCAGCTGGTAAGCTAGATTCTTTTGAAGAATGGGCGAAAGCAATAACAAAGGTTGATATAGTCACATTACTAGATGTCTCATGGAAGAAAAATGGCTTAATTAAAGGCGAAAAAATCATTAACTCACTTACCGAGCTTGTGGGCGACGTAATGATTGAGGATTTACCTATTACATACACAGCAGTTGCTACCGATATTCTCAACGAAAAAGAAGTATGGTTGAATTCCGGACAGCTTTTCGATGCAATGAGGGCGTCCATGTCACTACCGCTTTTTTTTACTCCGTTCACATATAAGGGTATCGAGCTTATAGACGGTGGTGTTTTAAACCCTGTTCCGATAGCACCAACTTTCAACGATGAAACAGATTTTACCATTGCTATCAATCTTGGCGGGAAGAGAGATAGTACAAAAATAAATATGGAGGAGAGACATTCAATGAATCATAGCCCATCTCCTTTAATCTCGAAAATTGCTGAGTTCGTAGAAAACTTAAAAGGACCAACCACAGATCAAGCAAGTGAAGAATGGAGCGCTTTAGATATAGTAACTTTAGGATTTGATGCGATGCAAAATACTATAGCACGACAAAAACTTGCAGCTTACCCTCCCGATCATGTAATAGAGATTTCCAGTAATGCATGTGGCATTTTAGAATTTGACCTAGCATCCGAAATGATAGAGCTTGGATATAAAAAAGCACATGAAAGCCTAGGCCAAATACTTCATGAAAACGAATGAAAGTCGCTAACAAGTCACTCCACCAGACGATAATTGCGCTGCGCTCCATTAGCGTCGGTGAGCTCAAGCGTTAGTTGACAGAAAAATAATGACATCTACGAACAACCACCAAAATCATATTCATAGAAAGAGGAACAAAGCACTTGGTGTTCCCGAGCTAATTGCTATTGCTCTTGGGGGAATGGTTGGTGGTGGGATCTTCACCATTCTGGGGATTTCCGTTTCCATGATTGGCGCATTTACACCCTTGGCGATAATTCTCGGGGGTGTGATCGCATCGCTTGCCGCCTATTCATATATTAAATTAGGCGTGTATTATAAAGATGAAGGTGCTACGTACTCATTCTATAAAAGAACATTTCCTAAATCACCTTTTGCCGCTTCTCTAATTGGCTGGTGCGTCATATTTGGATACATAAGTACTCTGGCTCTATACGCCTATACCTTCTCATCTTATGCTATCAGCGGCTTTGCTTTTGCTGATAGTGAATGGATGCGCAAACTTGTCGCTGGCGCCGTAATACTCATCTTTACCCTCATCAATATCTGGAGCGTTAAAGGTATGGGTAAAATCGAAGATATTATGGTTTATACGAAACTGGTGATACTCGTTGTCATTTCTTTTGTCCTTATCAACAACAGTCAAACAACACTGCCTGCATTATTACAAGATAACAATGATACAAACGCATTATCTATCTTGATAGTTGCTTCAATTACTTTTGTGGCATATGAAGGATTTCAGCTCGTAATTAACGCAGTCAATGAAATGGAAAAGCCAGAAATAAATATCCCAAAAGCTATTTATTCAGCTATATTTCTTGCAGCTTTAATTTATGTTGTTATTTCACTCGGCGCCATACTTGCAATACCTTTTGATGAGATAATAAAAAACAAAGAATATGCATTGGCCTCTGGTGCGGAACATGTATTAGGCCACTGGGGAACAGAGCTGATAATTGTAGGTGCGTTACTTGCAACAAGTAGCGCGATTAGTGGTACCGTATTCGGGGCATCAAGGCAAATGTCGGTAATTGCTAGAGATGGCTATTTTCCCAGTATACTAGCAAAACACATCAACCACATACCCATCTATTCTATTGTATGCATGTCGGTGCTGGCGTTCTTTCTTGTGCTTGCTGGCAGCCTTCAAGTAATTCTGGAATTTGGTAGTGTCACTTTCTTATTAATATCGCTATTAATGGCTTATGCTAATTATAAAATTAAACATCTAACCAATTCCTCACGCATTATTACTGTTATTTCTATCATTGGGCTTATGATAGGAACAATTTTGATATTTTATTATGAATTCAATAATCAACCCCAACAATTGGTTTTTATTGGAGTGATTTACATGCTACTGACTGCCGGGTCATGGCTCTATTCAAGGAGTAAAACAAATCATGTTGGCAACTAACAAATCGTTTAACCGGATCGGCGCAAAAGACGCGCCTCCCGGTTAACTCAAACGTTAGGCGCTATAGGGCAGCCATGGAAATAAGTAAAGAAATAATCGCTTTATGGGGCGCTGGTCTTTCTACACTATTAGCATTTATTAAAGTCTGGGAAGTTTGGTCCTCTCGTCGCCGAATTGAGGTTAGTTATAGTTTCATTGGATTTTTAATCCCCCCACTTATAACTGCCTTGGATTCAACCGGTCACTGCAACACACCATTAATCTGAATTTCAGGTGTGTTATGTATGAACCATCCAAACCCAATGACTGATATTAAAAAGGCTACTATATGGAGTTTATGGCGTTCAGGGTCTCCCATGTCAGAAATAGCTCAAGAAATAAATAAACCACCAGCCACTGTTTTTTCTTACCTGGAATATCATGGCGGAATGCAGCCACGACAAAGATACAGGTCTATTTATGTATTATCATTATCTGAAAGGGAAGAGATTTCCAGAAGCTTGGCTTCTGGTAGCAGTATCCGTTCAATTGCTGATTATCTCGGTCGAAGCCCATCAACAATTAGTCGTGAAATACAGAAAAATGGTGGCATCACAAGATATCGAGCTATAAATGCCGATAAAGCAGCTTGGAAACAAGCCAAAAGCCCCAAATCCCCCATGCTGCCTGAGAATAAAAAGCTCAAACAAGTTATGAGGCGATTACACAACCATTGCTCCAATTCCCATTGACACAGCTGACCATTGTCCAATTGGTTTTTTAGAGGAATGCATATTAATTTCTTGCAAATCTAACAATAATAGACACAAATAAAACAAACCATGAGAAACTAACTCTCTTCCAAAGCGAATGGTCTTCATTTAGGCCGACTATTGGCAGTGTTGGCTTAATGAGAATTTCTCTGAATGTCTTCTTGTCAGAATTTGCCTAATACATCCAAATTTCCGACTGTCTGCTATCGAACAGTTAAAGGCGCAATGTTGCCCTGGATAATTTTTGCATCAAGTCTACTTTTCAAGGTAAGACAGCGTTTTCATCCGGCTCTACAATCACTAGGTCAAGGCCTTTGCGTACAAGGTAGTTTGCCATGTATTGGGTGTAATGGCCCCTACCGACAAAACCTATTCGCATGGAATCTCACACAATATAATCTATATTATTTGAATAGCATTGTTAAACTCAGAGTAGATTGCATCATATTTACCTTTTATGCTTGCCTGTAGCGTCTCCTTCCTTAAATCTGCAATGCTGTTTTGAATAGCATCAATCTTCATTGAGGCAGCCGGAGTGGCAACGGATTTCGCTTCGTCGAGACTAGTAGCAGCCTTTAACAGAGCATGAATCATATCATTCTGTTTCCAGGTATTTTCACTTTGTGTTAAAAGGGATATCAACTGGTTAATCCCTACGCTTAATCTGCTGACGATATTCCCAATATCGGGTAACTCTGAACTGTCTATCTTGGCAAGATATGCCAGAGATTTTTCCAGCTCGATCTTGGCTTCATCAGAGTTATGACTGATAAAAAGGTCATGCTCAGCTGTTATAAAATGCATCTTCGCATCTAAGATGTGCTTGAGCATACGATTTCTGACTGACTGCTCTTTATAGCTATGGATAAGATGCTCAGCCTCCCTTTTTATAAGAGATGTTGTCTTATGCCAAAACCTTGCTATTACATGCTTTTCCGAGGCCAAGTTGAGTTCCAATCGATATTTTTCAATCTGCTTAGCAAGCTGTTTGGACTCTTCCCTTACTATATTCGACTGAGTATGTTCCAGAGACATGTGCAGCCAGTTGCTGGCATGTTCCAAATTCTCTTTGGATGCATCGATATCTCCCTTGCTATAATTCTCAAGAGCCAGGCCAAGTTGTGTTCTGGCAACCTCCATATAAGCGTTTTCGTCCCCCTGTTCACCCGCTGCCAAACATCGGGCACCTAAAAATATGAACAGGATAAGAAAATACTTAAATGAAAAACATCTTGAGAAGATCATAGGTTTACTCGAGTGTAAGAATTCAGCCAAATCCAATATTAAATCTGTTGCTCTTTCGAATAAGAGTAGTTAATAGCGTAGTAAAACGTTAAATGAATTCCATTTAAACCAAAATAATTGGAGGCAGAGCAACATTTCATCTGATCCCATTTATTAAAAAATGCCTTTTTTGGCTCGTTTAGCACTTATACTAGCAAGACAAGACAAGATCAATTACCGCTATTGGCAGGAAGCTAAATACAGCTTCTTAATCATATAAAGTTTAACACAGGGTAAATGCGGGGAAGATTTGTAATTAACTATAATTAAATCAGTTGCTTGTGTCGCTTCCTTTTTCAGTTAATGGTAGTAAATACCAGTAAATTACTAGCACTTTGCCACAAATCTGTCACAGGTCTATTTCCACTTTCGGCTGCGGTCTCAACCGCAGCAATAAGCTGACTAAATAGTTTTCTGAGGAGTCAGGAAAAGCAGGGACTGAAAAGTCTCAAAATGCTGAAAAGTAGACAATAAGAATAATATTCTCCTTTAATCAAAATCAGAGGGCAGTATCGAAAATAAAGCTTGACCTGGAGTTGGCTCAAGGTTTCATAATGGCTATATGAAAGAGCAATTCACAATTGGGAAGGTAGCACACAAGACCGGCTTATCTATTGATACGCTACGTTACTATGAAAGTATAGGTCTTCTACCTGGAGTTGAGCGTATCAACGGCCAGCGTCGTTTCAACGTATCGCATATCCAGCGGATTCAGTTCATTCAACGTGCCCAAAACATGGATTTTTCTCTTAAGGAAATCGGACAGCTACTGATGTTTCGTGAGTCACCAGAAGCCTCAAAAACAGAGGTCCGTGAGATGGCAAGTGAGAAACTCAAAGAGATTAAGGAACGTCTTGAGGCGCTGCTTACTTTACAGCAGGAGCTGACTGAACTAGTTGACGAATGCAGAAATAGTGGTTCAGGCCCCTGTCCGATTATTCAAAGCTTGGACCAACCCCAGCAGGGTAGGAGCACGAAATGAATATTGAAATTTTAGTCGAAAATATCAAATGTGGTGGGTGCGCCAATAGCATCACCAAGAAAATTCTTCAGCAGGATGGCGTCAAGTCAGTTGAAATCGATATCGAGCGAGGTTCTGTTCAAATTGATGGTGACAATGCTCTTCGGGATAGCTATGCAGAGACATTACGAGGATTAGGTTATCCGGAGCATGGTACGTTGCAAGGCATAGAGTCAGTAGGTGTAAAAGCTAAATCATTTGTCAGCTGTGCAGTTGGTAGAATGAGTGATTAATGTCTATAAACATTAATAATGCAAGTTTGACTCTCGTTTTATACGTACTAATATCTTAAAGATATGATGAAGAGACCTAATTCAGCTGTCGCAATCTTATTGTCACTGCTTTTGGTGTTGATACCAATGCAGGGGGCAGTTGCAGGGGTCTTGTTTTCAGATCAGTCTGTAGATCATTCGGCCCATTCATCAATGGATATGGACAATAAAGTGGCCCTTTCATGTTGTGATGGTCATACAGATTGTTCTTCAAATAATCCCTGCAATGCAGATGAGTGTTCTTCAGGTCATTGTGCTACCTGTGTGGTGGCAGGCATATTAGGTTATTCCAAAGTTCCACCGATTATTTCTAACCAGAAGATATACTTCCTTTCTAACCATTCCATACTTAGTAAATCTCTTAGTACTTTATACCGCCCACCCAGGGCTTAGCTTCCTTTCGTTCTAGCAGTCCGTCTATCAACCAGGCGGTAACCATGATCACGCGCACTTAATCACTATTTTGCGCTAAAAACAGGAAGTTATTTCAATGTCAGAAATATTGCTGCCCTCAGTTGGTGGGGTTTCATTATCACGTCGTCGATTTGTTCAAGGATTGGCGGCAGGTGGTGCCATGCTCGGCATGGGGCTTAATCCAAAACTCAGTCATGCAGAAATGATGCATGCGCGCTCGGGTCCGAAAGTGCTGTCAGGTACTCACTTTGACCTGACCTATAGTTTTCAGAAAGTGAATTTCACCGGTGAGGAGCGTTTTGCTACCGCTATCAATGGGTCTGTGCCTGCTCCAGTTTTACGCTGGAAAGAGGGTGATACGGTCACCCTAAGGGTCAATAACCAGTTAGCAGAAGATACCTCGATTCACTGGCACGGCATTATTCTGCCACCTGATCAGGATGGGGTGCCCGGTATCAGTTTTGACGGTATCAAGCCAGGTGAAAGTTTTACCTACCAGTTCAAGCTCAACCAAAGTGGTACTTACTGGTATCACAGTCATTCCGCTTTCCAGGAACAATTGGGTGCCTATGGCGTCATCGTTGTCGATCCAAAAGGACCTGAGCCTTTTAGCTATGACCGGGATTACGCGGTTATGTTATCGGACTGGTCGGATGAAAATCCTCACGACGTTTATGCCAAGCTTAAGAAACTGCCTCACTATTATAATTTCCGTGAGCGTACGCTTAGTGAGTCCATCGCAGAAATTCGTGAAAAAGGCTGGAAGGGCTTCAGGGCAGAACGCGACATGTGGGATAACATGCGCATGTCTGATCGTGATATCTCGGATGTTACCGGTTATACCTATACCTTCCTGATGAATGGTGTGACGCCCGCCGAAGGCTGGATGGGGCTGTTCAAAAAGGGCGAAAAGATCCGCCTTCGCTTTGTGAACGCTGCTGCCATGACTTTTTTTGACGTCCGTATTCCGGGGTTGAAAATGAAAGTCATAGCCACTGATGGTCAATACATTGAACCAGTATCTGTTGATGAGTTTCGTATCGGTGTGGCTGAAACCTATGATGTGATAGTCGAACCAGAAGCCGACATGCCTTACAGCGTATTTGCCCAGGCGATTGATCGAAGTGGTTATGCACGTGGCACATTAACCCCCGATACTTCTCTGGTCGCAGACGTACCTTCAATGGATGAAGCACCCATATTGACACATGGTGATATGGGTATGGGCCATGGTAGTCATGATATGGCCGGAATGGATCACAGCCAGCATAACATGGGAGGAATGGAGCATAGTCAACACAATATGGCTACCATGGATCATTCCCAGCATCAAAAACGAGTACTAAAGCCCATGGGCTCAGGAGATGCTGGTTATGGCAGTAGCAAGCCTATACAACATGCCAGTACTGAATATGGTCCACATGTCGATATGCGAGCCGATGCAGCAGAGTATCGACTGGATGACCCTGGAGTAGGTCTTCGCAACAATGGTCGTAAAGTGCTGACCTATGCCGATATTCGCAATCTTTACAAAACGCCCGATCCACGTGAACCAGGCAGAGAAATCGATCTGCATCTGACTGGAAACATGAGCCGTTACATGTGGTCAATCAATGGCATCAAGTTTGCCGATGCCGAACCCTTAATGCTCAAGTATGGCGAGCGTGTCCGTATCAATCTTATAAACGACACAATGATGAATCATCCAATCCATCTGCATGGTATGTGGAGTGACCTTGAGACAGGTGATCCTGATTATATCCCCCGTAAACACACGGTAGTTGTTCAGCCTGGCGCTAAGATCAGTTACCTGGTCACGGCAGATGCCATGGGTAGTTGGGCCTATCACTGTCATTTGATTTATCACATGGCAGGTATGTTCAGAAAAGTCACGGTTGCTTAAGGAGATTAACGATGAAACTTACGACAAAAAAACTGGCAACCATGATGGGTGTTTTATCGGGAATCGGGATGACTTCGCAGGTCAATGCTATGGGTGAAGATGATCCATTGCTGACTAAAGTCATGATTGATCAGTTTGAAAAACGTTATACCGATGGAGAAGATCCCCTGATTCTAGAGGCAGATGTCTGGATAGGTAAGGACCTAAACAAGGCCTGGTTTAAATTTGATGCTGAACAGGTTGGTGGAAAGCTGGAAGAGTTTGAAGTTCAGGCGTTATACAGCCGAGCCGTCGATCCCTACTGGGATTTTCAGATTGGCTGGAAACACAACAGCAAGCCCAAACCAGACAGTGATTGGCTAGCACTGGGATTTAAAGGTCTTGCACCTTATTGGTTCGAGATTGATGCGGCGGCATTCATTGGTGAAAGTGGGCAGGTGAACCTAAGTCTGGCAGCCGAATATGAACTCATGCTGACCCAGAAGTGGGTGCTTTCTCCTGAAGCAGAAGTGAACTTTTATACCAAGGATGATGATGAAAGAGAGATTGGGTCTGGGTTGTCCGATACCCAGTTGGGACTGCGTTTGCGATATGAAATCAAGCGCGAATTTGCTCCCTATGTTGGGGTCAACTGGACACGAAAGTATGGTGGTACGGCCGATCATGCACGTGATGAAGGCGAAGATACCAATGATGTTCAATTTGTTGCAGGGATTAGGGCATGGTTTTAAAAAGGAAAAATTTAGTTTTAATTGGCCTGGTAGGGGTATTCATGGCCGTATTTACCCTTGTCGGTTGCGAAAAGCCTCAGGAGGTTGATGCGAAAGCAAAAGCCACCTGGGGTGGCCCCGCGATGCCAGCAAATATGCCAGTTATCCAACGTTGGTATACAGAGAAACAAGTCCAGCGTGGTAACGCTGTTTTCCAGACAAATTGTGCCAGCTGCCATAAACCCGATGCATCCGGAACGAAGGACTGGCAGACGCCTCTGGAAAACGGCAAGTATCCACCACCCCCACTTAATGGTGAAGCGCATGCCTGGCATCATTCACTGCAAATTTTACGTCGAGCCATCAATAAAGGCGGTATTCCTTTAGGTGGTTGGATGCCAGCATTTGAAGACAAGCTCAGCAAGCAGGATGTGGATGATGTTCTGGCGTGGGTGCAATCAAACTGGTCGGATGAAATTTACAAGCTCTGGTATGAAAGAAACCAGCAAAATCGATAATTGCCATGTCTGCATGACAAGGAGATCACGATGACAAATAAAGGAAAAGAAACAATCCTGGGTAAGCAATTGCTTTGGGTATTAGGTGGAATTGTGTTGCTCGCAGGAGGAGCTTTTTGGAGCCAACAGCCAGCGGTGGCAACTGAACTGGTTGTCTATAAAAGCCCAAGTTGCGGTTGTTGTACAGAATGGATAAAGCACATGCAAAACAACGGATTCACTGTTGAGGTACATGATCACAATGATGTCAGCCCAATCAAGAAACTGATGGGGGTTCCCAGAAACCTGCAATCCTGCCATACAGCCAAGGTAGGTGACTATGTGATTGAGGGGCATGTGCCTGCCAGTGATGTTAAACGTTTGCTGGAAGAGAAAACCAACGTAATTGGATTGACTGCACCGGGTATGCCACACGGTTCACCTGGTATGGATATGGGGCCTCGCAAAGACCCTTATGATGTTCTGACATTCACGAGCAGTGGCAGAACTTCAGTGTTTGCAAGTTATAACCAGAGGTAATACTGATGTTGAAAAAATATCTTCTGTTTACCATTGGTATTTATTTGCTGGTAGCAACTCTTACCGTCAGGGCACATACGCCTCCAGACCATGCCAAGGTGTATTTCGAGAACTTGGAAGATGGTCAGGTTGTAACCAGTCCATTTAAGGTCAAGTTTGGCATTAAAGGTTTTGGCATTACTCCAGCGGGAACAACAGGAAAAATTCGTCATACTGCCGGGCATCACCATTTGTTGATTAATGTCGATAAGCTTCCTGACCTGGATTCACCTATTCCCCGTGATGAAAAACATCTGCACTTTGATCGGGGTGAAACAGGAACGAGCCTTAACCTGCCTCGAGGTAAACATACTTTACAACTTTTACTTGGGGATGAGCAGCACGAGCCCCAAGACCCACCACTGATCTCAAAAAAGATCACAATTACCGTTGAATAACGGAGGAGACAAGCCAATGAAAATGACACAATCGAAAGTGGCTGTAGTATTAATATCAATATTTGGTTTTATGCCTTTAAGCTTTGCAGAGGGAAATACTCAACAAAATGCTTCTGCTGGTCCTCCCTATGGTCCTGGTATGATGATGGGCATGTCCCCTGAACAACGCCAACAACATTGGGCACAGATGAGAGCACAGGGAGGCGGTCCAGGAATGATGGGGCGAATGACTCCAGAACAGCGTCAACAACACTGGGAACAAATGCGAGCTCAAGGGTACAATCCAGGGATGATGAGGGGGATGACTCCAGAACAACGTGAGCAGCATTGGGCTCAGATGCGTGCACAAGGTCACCGTCCTGGCATGATGCATGGAACGACTCCAGAGGAGCGCCAAAAACATTGGGAGCAAATGCGTTCTCAGGGCTATGGACCAGGCATGATGCGTGGAAGGATGATGAGGCCAAATTACTAATAAAATGTATGATGTGGAATTACTGTAAAGCCCCTAACCAAACAGGGGCTTTTTTTGTCCGTTTTATTCACCATCCAGACTCAATGACCAGACAACGAAGATCAAATTCAGAAAAATCCCACTGTTCGATAGATCAGAGGATGTAATATTGTCTGTAGTTGCTGATAAGCGAAAGCTTTCAGGATTCTGTTATATCTTTAAAACCTGATCAAAGCGGACAAAAAAATTAAATTCTCAATTGGCGGCTTCTGTATGCGGTTGAGACCGCATAGAAAAGCGGTCATTATAGAGTAATGATTGTACTGCCTTTGCTTTTTTGAAAGGCGCACAAAATGCCAGTGACCGACGTTGAAAGACACAACCTTCCTATCGTAATCCTGCTTGTGTAATCTAGTCTTGAAGGTTGCTAGGGTATTTACTATTAACCACTGCCAGTTTGATATGTCTAATAAGAACGGATGTTAACTTGATTTCTGCCATTTGTTTTGGACTCATAGAGTGCATTGTCAGCTTCTGAAATGACAAGCTCCAATGATTCAGTCATTTCTATACTGGAAATTCCAAAACTGCATGTGACAGATAAATTTTTTGTTATCGGGGTTTGTTCGATTTTTTTTCGAATACGTTCGGCAACAACTCGCGCCTCATTGATAGTAGTTTCTGGTAAAGCTATACAAAACTCTTCCCCACCCATTCGGCCAATTAAATCAACATTCTCCCTTAAACAATAGATCATTGTTTGTGTAACTTTACGTAGAGCCTCATCACCAACAGCATGACCATAATTATCATTAACTTGTTTAAAGTAATCTATATCACACATTATGAAACATAAATGTCCTCTATAGCGTTTAGCTCTTTGAAATTCTGCTTCTGCACGTGTTAAGAAATAACGACGATTGGGGATGCCAGTAAGTGAATCCTCATTGGCAAGTTTTCTTAATTGTTCTTGAAGTTTCTTTGATTTCTTGATTTCACTTTCGAGCTGTTGACGGGCTTTAGCTTCTTTTTTAACTAATTCTTCAGCAGCAGCTCTTTGCCGATTAATCTGAAAGTTGGTTTTTTCCAACTCTTTTTGTTTTTGAGCTAGTTTCTTTTCAGACTCAATACGTTCGGTGACATCAACTTGAATTGCCATAAATTGTTTTAATAATCCAGTCCCATCAAATCGAGGGAATAAGCTGAGCATCACCCAGTATGGATCACCAAGTTTAGAATAATTTAAAATTTCAACTGTAATTGGCTTTTGGGAATGAACTGCCTCGCTTAATTTCTTTACTGTATCAGGATCGGTTTCAGGGCCTTGTAAAAGAGAGCCCGGTTGTAGTCCCTTCATTTCTTCTAGAGTGTAACCAGTCAAATTTTCACAAGAATGATTTACCCATATTACCTTGCCTTTTTCATCAGTGATAATAATAGCTTCAGGTGACTCATTGACTAAATAACTCCACATCAGTCTTTGTTCTTCAAAGTCTGACTGCTCAGAGATATCTTGAAAAACACCAAATAAAATAGTATTGATGTCGTTTTCAGTTTGAACTAATCCTCGTGATAATACCTGTCGTATTTCACCATCAGCTCTGATGATTCTAGCCTGGAAACTAAAATCTTCACCTGTGGCAAGACTGCGCTCAATGATATCTGTAATTCTTTCTCTGTCATCCGGATGATAAAAATTGATACCATTTTCTAGAGTAGGTCTTATTTCCCCGGGTTCATAGCCATGAATGCGGTACACCTCATCTGACCAGAATAGATCGTGATCTGCAAGATTTAGGCGCCAGTGGCCAATGTTTGCTATTGAGGAAACCGCTTCGAGTAATTGCTGAGACTCTTGTAAATAATTAAATCTTTCGGACTCCAATGTAACATCTTGGACTAGACCAATTACCTGATTTACATTGCCATTACTATCTATTTCGGTCTCTCCAGTGATTCGAATTAATTTGTATTCGCGACCATGCGTTCTAATTTTTCCTTCAAATTTAAATGATCTTCCACTTTCAACTGCCTTATCAAAAATTTTTTTGAAATCAATCCTATCCTCTTCAAGATAACACTTAATAAATGACTCCATATCAGGAGGTATTTCTTCTTGTTTCAGGTCTAATATCGTATAGAGCTGGTCCGACCATGAGGCTTTATTTGTAATTGGATTATAATTCCAATACCCTATTTCTAAGACATCCTCGATTGCAGAAAGAACAGCCTTTGCATCAGGTGTATTGGGCATCATAAGTCCTCTTAGAAGCAATTAAATTTAAAGAAGTCACATTGAAAGAAGGAATACTATATTAATTAAAATTTTAGCTTATTTTTTATTGAAATTTAGCATGTTTTTTATATGTATTATAATTATCATGCTTATAAAAATGCCTAAAAATTTAGTAAATCATTTAAACCGGTAACAAAATGACTTCTTTACAAAATAATAAACCTTCAGACTTTGAAGACCTGAAATGTGCACAATGCATTAATGGGGAATCTTTGGGGTTCGATTTCTCAATGGCATTTCAGCCAATAGTTGATCTAAAAAATCAGCGAATTTTTGCTCAAGAGGCACTTGCCAGAGGACTTTCAGGTGAGTCCGCTGCTTCGGTTTTTGAGCATGTTAATGAAGACAACCTGTATCGGTTTGATCAAACATGCCGTGTAAAAGCCATAGAATTAGCTTCACGCTTTGATTCTGTTTCACTTATTAGTATCAATTTTATGCCCCGCGCGGTCTATCGACCCGAACTTTGTATTCGTACCACGCTTGCTGCTGCTAAACAATTTAACATTGATATTTCTCGAATAATGTTTGAAGTGACCGAAGGCGAAAAAGTCGACGACAACGTGCATCTAAAAGACATTATCAACTATTACAAAAGCCAGGGGTTTAAGACGGCGATTGACGATTTTGGAGCAGGTTTTTCCGGTTTGAACATGCTAGCAGAGTTTCAGCCTGATCTCGTGAAACTAGACATGGAACTGATACGTGATATTGATTCAAGTCACTCACGCAAGGCGATAGTCAAAGGCGTCGCTACCATGTGTAATGAACTTAATATCAAACTGATTGCAGAAGGGATAGAAACTGATGCTGAAAAAGACACACTGCTTGAACTTGGTATTGACTTGCAGCAGGGGTATTTATTTTCCAAGCCGGCTTTTGAACGTTTTGTCGATGCATCAGAAATAGGGTTAGGTGATGTCTGACCAAATCATGCAACTGGTTTATTCCAGTTCTGCCGGGAGGGAGTTTTCTGTCGAGGAAATCAGAAAAGTGCTAGCTATTGCGCGCGAACACAACGCCAAGCGCGATATAACCGGTATGCTGGTTTACCATGATGGGACTTTTATTCAGGTACTTGAAGGAGAGCCATACGCTGTACTTTCGCTATTTCAACGTATTGAGAAAGACTCACGTCACCGCAATGTCTCGTTATTATTGAAACGTATGCATGACAGACGTGCCTTTGGTGAATGGCAAATGGGTTATCTGCCACTTGAAGAAGGACAAGAGCCAGAAGGCTTTGTCAGCTATGTTAAGGAACTTCCAGCGATGATTGCTAATAACGATACAGAAGATCGTACCCGTGAGCTATTATCGCAATTTATGGAGGGTAGGTGGCGACGTAAGCTGACCTGAGGTTTTTAAAGAACCAATAGTTTCAACTGTATCTTTTTGTTCACTTTATAAACTATCTACTGCCGCTTTTACTAAGAAACGGCCACTGGCGTATCTAGTCTTTCTTCCGTTTTATACACCTCAGAGCCAGTCAAGCCCCTTAATTTGGTCCGAAATTATGTCCGCTTTACCGTGCGGTCAGTCGGCAATTTCACCTGACTATCGCTATCAGTAATGAGCAGATAAAAGCCTGAATTCGGCGTTATGGAATATTAGAAAAATACGATATTAGGAAAATGTAGATGAGGGGATGCCCGCAATTATCTTTATGCTTCGACTCATGCGGATGAAAAGTCCTAACAAAGCAAAAAAATCAGACCGCTACTTGGATAAGCAGACAAGAACTATCAGGTAATACTTGCCTGAAAATAGCTTTATATCAACTATTTTGTAATACAAATGCTTGTTCAAGCGAGAAGTTACCAGTACCTTTGAAGTTTGTCATACACCAACCATTTTCCAGTAAAGAATCAGAAAGCTCACGATTCATTTCAGGGTTGCCACAAATTAAAAGCCTGTCAAATTTCGGATCAATAGAGGGCAATCCAATCTCGCTAGTGAGTTGTCCCGATAATAGGAGATCAGAACCACGTTGGTTATTTCTAAAAGGGTCACGAGTTACAGTTGGCACATATATGAAGTTAGCATCTTGCTTGGATTCAAGCTCTTCTCTAAATACAAGACCATCCACTTTACGAACTGAATGAACTAAAATAATTTTTTCGAATCGATTGAAAACTTCTTTTCCGCGTAATAAAGAGATAAATGGCGCAATACCAGTTCCAGTTGCAATCATAAAAAGGTGGCGTCCTGATTTTACATGTTCAAGCGTTAAGGAGCCCGTGCTTTTAGTATTAATGAAAATCGAATCACCCTCGTTAATCAAGACTAACTTTGAAGTTAAGGGGCCGTCGGGCAATATGATACTAAGGAACTCTAGGCTTGGATCATCATTGCTAGAAACAATTGAATACGCGCGTGGAATTAGTTTATTTTCGGAGCGCAAGCCTAAAGTAACAAATTGGCCATTTTCAAAATGAAAATTATCTGGCTTAGTAGTTCTGAAACTGAAGATATTATCTGACCAATGCTGTTTTGAAATAATTTGTTGCTCGGAGTAGGGCATAAATTTCACCTGTTAGCTTGAGTAATAATCAAAAAGATTTTTCAATTCAAAAATAGTTCAAAACTGTAGCGCTAAAAAAAGTAATGTATTTGTGAGTAAATCATCGCTTTCGGGATCAGCTTTGACAGCAGAAGTACCGGTCGTTAGATTTAGCGACCGGCAGCTTTATAAACAAACCAAAATTGCTGTATTTATTCGGCAAAAGGATAATAAACGCAGTCCTATTCATATCACACTAAGGACAATATCTTTTCAGCAGCACCTAACTTAGCTTTCGAAAATGTCTTTGATATGCCTTGATGCTCATCCATACCCTTGCTAATAACCCAATGGTACTGTTCCAATGAATGCTGATTAATTTCTACATGCCAATCATGATATGAAGCAATCATCCTCATTGATTCTATTTTGAAATCACTCATGTTTTTTCCTTTTTACCGCTCGCTAAAATCACAACCAGGTTGTTCAATTACCTAAAAAATATCAAGCAGCTTCGTTTAGCAGATCCTGGTAAGTAGGGCCTTTTGCCATAACATCAGCCAGGGAAATTGACCCAAGAAAATCGTAAATTTGATGGCTAAGATCATTCCACAGTAATTGGGTAGAAAGCGCCTGAGATGGAGGGACAACCATTTTGGGCTTGCTAAAATTGTATTCGACCCATTCATCGACACTAGTTATGATATCAACGATGGAGATTTCTTCTGCTTGCTTTCCTAAGACGTAACCACCACCTGGGCCACGTTGCCCTTTAACAAGACCTTTGAATCTCAGCGCAGCAAAAAATTGTTCCATATACGATAGAGAAATTCCATTGTTGTCAGAGATCATTGACAGTGTTACTGATCGGTCCTGAAGTGCAATCTCCAGCATGGCTGTAATAGCATGACGGCTTTTTGTAGAAATTCTCATAAGGGCTCTTCTTACAGGTTGATGATTTATAATAACTGAGTAATTTACTTGGTTATTCGGCCTAAGGCTATAAAAACATTAATTGTTTAAAGTGATTTGAATGATTGACATTGCCTATTAGCAATTTATGAAGATGAAATTGGTATAGCTAATGAAGCAATAAATGTTATCCGCTAAGTTTAATTTGAAATTAATTAGCATTATCGGCTTTCTTATTTATGGTGAGACATGAGCAATATGCATTATTTTTTATTAACAATTCTGAAAAACCAAGAATGACTCTCTGAGGCTGAAGCTATATAGAAAACTGACTAAATCCAGTCGGATCTTTTAGTGGGTAGGATTGATCAGAAGAGGGATTTTAATGCCTATCTAAACTAATAATTCAGAAAAACCTCAAATTTTATGCTGGATGGAGCTAGAACTATTCCTGAGTACATTAGTCAGAAAATATGAATATTCTTATATTAGCATAAGGAGAATTTATTATGAGTAGTTTGATTGCAGATTTTCCATACGATGGTGTCGTTACCGTTAATCGAGTAATTCTCAAAGAAGGATTTACCGTTGATGACCTGCAGGAGCGAGTTGCTTTGCTTTGTGAAAATGTTAAGACTTATCATTCTGAGACAGGTTTTGTTGGAGGATTTGTTGCACTTAACAGTGGTAATATTTCTAATGAGGGCTCAACCATTGGTCAGCCTATTAGCAGTGACCTTAAAGAAAGAGAAGCATTAATTATTACGTTCTGGAACAGCTTCGAAGATCATGAAAAATCTCACCAAAGTGACACTTTTCAACCGTTATTTAAAAAAGTTTTAGAACTTTGCGAAAATGGTAATGAAGAAATTGCCTACGAGATGCTATGGTCAGGAAAATCTTATGATCCTGATCAGGCGCGAAAAGCAAAAGCAGCCAAGGAACTATATGCTGCATGATACTTATAAACATTTCTTTATAGGCTCCACTTCGGTGGAGCTTTTTAATTTTACTGGCCTCTTCTTTTCCCACTTTTGAGTCAAAATTAATGCGCTAAAATTACGTCTGCGTTTGAGAAATTTGTTGGTCGAAAACAGTTCGTCAATTTGGTCTCAAAAATACACAGAGCTGGAGCCTTCCTTAAAATGATTCGATGACTACAACAGGTTTTTTCTTATGAAAGTGAAAGCATACATATCCAATGTAACTATTCTTGTCATGATTCTGCTCAGTGGTTGTATCAGTCAACAATCCACTAAGCTGGATGCTTCCTCCCAGAGTGAAGAGAATATTCGTATAGTACTTCAATCTTATGTTGCTGGTCGGCAAGCGCGGGATCTTGAGGCAGTTAAAGCTGTGCTGGACTTAAATGTCGATCAGTTGACATCACGCGGCGAGTGGCGACGAGGAATTGAAGCTGCTACAGCTGGCATGAAACGAAGCAGTAAGAAAAACCCAGGTAACCGCTCCTTAAAGATAGAATCGGTACGTTTCCTTCGTCATGATGTCGCTTTGGCTGATGCACTTTACACAATAAAAGGCACTGGTGTTCCTGATCGTATCCTGTGGAGCAGTTTTACATTGGCAAAGAGCGCTGATGGAAAATGGCGTATCACCTCTATCCGTAATCAGAAGCCAGCGGACTGAGGTTTAATTTTTTGAGCAGCTACCAACTTCTATAAAGGCATTATCACCATACGTTTCAAAATCTACAGTGGCCGGGATGGAACTGTATATGAAGTGTTTTGATTTTTTATTAAGGTCAAAACTATCCAATGCTTTCTGGCACCTGATTCTGTTTTTGAGATTGAAACATGGTAAATGTGGAGTGTCTTCTCCTGAAATAAAGATGCCATGAGTTGCCTTCCCAAAGGTCTCATGATCTATCCATTTTCTGGAGAAAAAGGGTTCTAAATGAAGCGGCTTTATCTCAAACTTTCGCTCAAAGTTGAAAGTTTTTGGTTCCCATGAATATTCAGCATAGCCAGTACTGCTATTGCTGATACATACCCATTGTCCTGCAAAAGCAATATTTGAAAATGAAATTAATAAAACGAGTAAGGCTTTATTCACGATCTGTTTTTTTTTGGGTAATTGATCTGTCTTTAATGTCGCATGAATAAAAAAGCAGCTTCGAAAGAAACTGTCAGATTCCGGGCATGCTTTATCAAGGGATTCCCGGGTAATGTTTTATCGACAAACTAATGACAGGATTTTGTATGCTCTTTTTCAATATGTTTCTTAAGAGCTTTGACATTAACTTTGACCTTTTCGCCATTTTCAATACTGGAGTACCCAATAACGATTTGAGGAATTCTGGCTAATTCAATTGAATCATCACAACACATTAATAGCAGGTCACCGGAATACTCTTCTTTTACCCAGTGACATTTTTCTCCAAAAGTGCTTGTTTGCATATTTATTTTATACCTGCGATGAGAATGACAATTAACGGCTTGCTATAAACCATTATAGAAACATCGACTCACAAGGATCAAGAAAAGAACGGATAAAAATATTGAGTCACCAGTCAGGATATTTATCAAACTGATATTCGATTAATAATAGTCATGAAGGGTCTATAGTTATTGTATTGGAGCCATGCATTGAGAGGCTTTGATTCATGCTTTTATCGCGTCGTGCCCGTCAAAGTAGCTATGCAGGTATTGCCTGTCTCTATACCTTGCTGACTGCGTCTGAGAAAATCCATGCCGAGAATTATAAACGCATCCTTGATGCGATGGGTATTACCCCTGAAGTCATTCCTGCATGTCATCGAGCCAACCTATCATAAGCGGTTACATGTTTAAGCCTGAAATGATAGAAATAATTTATCTTAGTGTTATATAAGTTAGTATACTAAGTACTATTGAGAATAGCAAAGATACCGAGTTGCGTTTAACTGGAGCAATGGATATGTATCGTATCATCCGGTAAAAAGCTTATATATTCAAATTTATTGAGAGTAAGTATACAAATCCACGATCAGGTACTATTTGCCTTACGACAAAATAAGAGTAATTTCCGTCCCAATTTTACTTTGAACACTAAGTACTTTATTCTCTGGTTCTCATCATGAAAGTAACCCTATCCAGAGGCCAATTGCATGTTAAACCAAGAACAAGACCAGGATTATGGCAATGATCCACTTGCTGTCCGCGAATCTGACACATATCAGGAAGAATATGTCCACAGCTTTGTAGAAAAATGGGATGAATTGATTGACTGGGATGGCAGAGCCGAAGCCGAAGGTGAATTTTTTATCGAGAAACTCAGGGAGCAGGGTGTAAAAAAAGTCCTCGACGTTGCTACCGGAACCGGCTTCCATTCTGTACAGCTTTTAAAAGCTGGCTTTGAGGTAACTAGCGTGGATGGCAGCCCGATGATGCTAGCCAAAGCTTTCGAAAATGCCAGGAAACGTGGATATATATTACGAACTGTTCAGGCTGACTGGCGCATGTTAAGTGACTCGATCTATGACAGGTATGACGCCATCATTTGTCTTGGGAATTCGTTTACTCATTTGCATGACGATAATGATCGTCGCAAGGCGCTTGCAGAGTTCTATTCTGCTCTTCGCACCAATGGCATCTTAATGCTCGACCAAAGAAATTATGACGCTTTGCTGGATCATCAAATCAAGCCAACTCATAACTATTACTATTGTGGCAATGATGTGAGAGCCGAACCGGAACATATTGACGATACGCTGGCACGTTTCAAATACAGCTTCAGTGATGGTTCAGAATTTCACTTGAATATGTTTCCACTGAGAAAAGCATACGTGCAACGTCTGATGCGTGAAGTTGGTTTTCAGACGATAGAAACACTGGGTGATTTCAAGGAAACCTACAAGGAATTAGAACCTGATTTTTTTATTCATGTGGCTGAAAAAGCTTATCGCCAACAAGAGGGTAGCAATGAATAACAAGTATTCCGAGGTCGTTGAAACGGCCCGTCAGTATTACAACAGTGAAGATGCCGATAACTTTTACTATCACATCTGGGGTGGCGAAGATATTCATATAGGTATGTATGACTATCCGGATGAACCCATAGCCATAGCCTCAAGGAGAACGGTCAAAAAAATGACCGACATGCTTGAAGAAATAAATTACCAATCGAATGTAATTGACCTTGGTTCTGGTTATGGAGGATCAGCACGCTTTTTAGCTAAGACTTTCGGTTGTCATGTAATGGCATTAAATTTAAGCGAAACTGAAAATAACAGAAACCGCGCGATGAATGATCAACAGGGGATTTCAGAGCACATCAAGGTTGTTGATGGCAGCTTCGAACAAATACCTGCTGATGATGAATCTTTTGAAGTCGCATGGTCTCAGGATGCGATCTTGCACAGTGGTTATCGTGAACAGGTGATTGCAGAAATTTACCGGGTACTTAAGCCAGGTGGTCAGTTGATTTTCACTGACCCGATGCAGGCTGATGATTGTCCAGAGGGTGTATTACAGCCGGTACTCGACAGGATTCATCTGGATTCACTGGGTTCTTTTGCTTTTTACCGACAAACCTGTGCTGATGCTGGTTTTAAAGAAAAACAAATCCTGCCAATGACTGATCAACTCATTACGCACTATTCAAGAGTTTCTGAGGAACTCGTCAAAAACAAGGATAATTTAGTTGGCAAGGTGAGCGAAGACTATATTGAACGCATGCTCACTGGGCTTGATAACTGGGTAAACGCCGGGAAAAAAGGCTATTTATCCTGGGGCATCATGCATTTCATAAAAGCCTAAGCCTTTTCACATCTTCATTTTACATAAACAGAATTATATTTTGAGGGAAATTTATGTCTCGAGAATACATCGTATCATCAGAATCAGTCGGTGAAGGTCACCCGGATAAAGTGGCTGATAATTGTTCAGACGCTGTGCTTGATGCAATCCTGGTTCAGGATCCAACCGCAAGAGTAGCCTGCGAAACCATGGTTAATACCGGTATGGCTGTAGTTTCAGGTGAGATCACAACTTCTGCTGTTGTTGATTACACTGATGTGATCAGGGAAACCATACTGGATATCGGTTATAACGATGGTGCCATGGGATTTGATGGTAACAACTGTGCCGTATTGATTGCATTGGATAAACAATCACCAGATATCGCTCAGGGTGTTAATGAAGGCGAAGGTGTTGATCTCGACCAGGGAGCAGGTGATCAGGGATTGATGTATGGCTATGCCACAAATGAAACAGAAGAACTCATGCCAATGCCAATTCAAATCGCGCATCAATTGACAGCTAAACAGGCTGAAGTAAGAAAAAATGGCGCATTGAAATGGCTACGCCCGGATGTTAAATCCCAGGTATCGGTTCGTTATGAAGGTAATACTCCCCAAACAATTGATGCTGTTGTTTTATCGACGCAGCATGATGATGCCATTTCTTATGATGACCTCAAAGAAGCTGTCATGGAAGAAATTATAAAGCCCGTGTTACCCGAAAACATGCTATCGAGTGACACCAAGTATTTCATCAACCCGACTGGCAGGTTTGTGATCGGAGGCCCGGTTGGTGACTGTGGCCTAACTGGCCGTAAAATTATCGTAGATACTTATGGTGGTGTCGGGCGCCATGGAGGTGGTGCATTTTCCGGAAAAGACCCATCCAAGGTAGATCGATCAGCAGCTTATGCTGCTCGCTACGTTGCAAAAAATGTCGTTGCAGCCGGGTTGGCCGATAAATGTGAAGTGCAGGTTGCCTATGCGATTGGCGTTGCCAGACCAGTATCCATTCATGTAGAAACCTTCGGAACAGCTCATGTCGATGAAAATAAAATCGAAGCGTTGATTGCAGAGCATTTTGACTTACGTCCAAAGGGTATTGTTCAAATGTTGGACCTGCTTAGACCGATATACCGAAAAACAGCAGCAAATGGCCATTTTGGACGAAATGATCCTGACTTTAGCTGGGAAAAAACTGATAGAGCGCATTTACTGAAACAAGGCATATAAGGCTGCTCGAATCTGAAAGAGTTTGGCGATCATGGAAAAATGCAAATGGTATGAAGAAAACACGTCTGGAGATTGGGTCAAATATTGTGCCAAGTTGTCCAGAGAATTTCGTATTCCAAGCGGACTTCTATCTACTCTTGGAGACAAAGAGAGTGAAAAGTACGAAAGGCTGCTATCGGGTTTTAAAGAAAATCTGCAAGCCAGGCTTGGATGTAAAAAATGTGAATATAACAATACCGACTAACAGATATTGTTATGTCTAGAAAATTTCTTAAGTTCAGACTGGCTGGTGAGTGGTATTTAATTAATGTTGGGAATGTGCTTGAAATCTTTAACTATCGAGATCCAACCCCTGTTCCTGGGGCGGCAGATGAAATACTGGGTATTTTAAATATTCGTGGGAAAATACTTCCTATCCTTTCCGGTCCTAGACTTTTTCATCTATCAGGTTCAACAAAACCTACTGATGAGAAAATTATTATCCTTGAAACTGATACTACAGACTTTGGCGTTGTTGCAGACGATGTTTCCGAGATTTTAGAGCTTGAAGACGAGGCTATTGAGTACACAACTGAATCCACCAAGAGTCAAAACATCACTGGCACAGTAAACCATGAAAATCAAACAATGATTTTGGTTGATTTTTCTTCAATTAATAAATTGTTTAGCAAATGAGTTGAATGTTATTGCAGAATAGGGATTTAATTTATTCTAAATATTAAACATCATAAAAACGATCTTGATATATTGAATCCCGGCTTCATGAGCTTTGAATAACACGCATGGAATAGAAATGCCATTAAAACAGTATGATCAACATCAGGCCGACCTTAGAGATCTGTTGCACGAAGCCCTGGGGAAAGGTTCCAGCCAAGCAGTTAAAAAAATACTGGACGAATTACATCCTGCTGAAATCGCAGATACATTAGAAGCCCTGCCCAGGGAACTGCGCCCTCGATTATGGCAAAGCGTGCCGGTAAAACTAAAGGGGGAAGTTCTCCTTGAAGCCCATAAAGAAGTGCGCAAACAGCTCATCGATAATAGTGACGAGGAGGAACTGCTTGTTGCCTTGGCTACTTTGCAAATGGATGAACTGGCTGATCTTGATGCTCAGTTGCCCTTATCTGTAGTGGATGCCATGGTTAAAGCCATGGATAGTCAGCATCGTGAGCGCTACGACGCCGTCCGGGTCTATCCAGACGACACTGCAGGGGGATTAATGGATGCAGATGCAGCAGCGGTGAGAGGCGACGTTTCACTCAAAGCGGTAAGACGATATATGAGACGCCTTCGTGTTCGTCTAGGGAAATTACCAGAGCATCTCGACAGCTTGATGGTGGTTGATCGCAATAATACTTATCTTGGCATACTCAGGCTAAGTGACATTATTTCGCTCGAATCAACAACGACTGTCCGTGAAGTCATGAAAACAGATGTAGCGGCTATTCCTGTTATGACTTCAGCCAACAAGGTGGCAAGGTTGTTTGAAGATCAGGATTTGACTTCAGCGGCTGTTGTGGGTGAAACGGGAAGGTTGCTCGGACGAATCACTATCGACGATGTGGTAAATGTCATGCGTGGGGAAGCAGAGCATGAAGTGATGAGTCGTGTTGGCTTGACCGAGTCAACGGATATGTTTGCTCCTATTTTCAGGAGTGCTACACGCAGGGCCGTGTGGCTGGGAATCAATATGGTTACAGCATTTGTTGCGGCCTGGGTTATTGGTCTGTTTGATGGCTCCATTGAAAAAATAGTTGCTCTGGCGGTATTAATGCCCGTGGTAGCAAGCATGGGGGGAGTGGCAGGTAACCAGACGTTAACACTTGTCACTCGCGGCCTTGCACTCGAACAGGTAGGCAAAAGTAATGTCAGGAGATTATTGTGGCGTGAACTGGCCCTGGGTTTATTAAACGGTATTTTTTGGGCTCTGGTGGTCGCTGTGGTGGCGGTTCTCTGGTTTAAGGATATGCACCTGGGACTTATATTCGGCGTTGCTCTTATTCTCAATTTATTGACTGGTGCCTTGGCAGGGACACTGGTGCCTATGGTTCTGCAGCGTTTAGGTATTGATCCTGCGCTGGCTGGCGGCGTGGTTCTTACAACGGCTACTGATGTTGTTGGCTTCTTTTCCTTTCTGGGATTGGCCACGTTATTTCTTTTATAAAATAGATAACAGTTAAAAATGTGCAATAGAATGGATCAGCAAGAAATTGAAAAACAGCTGCAAGTACTTAACAGCAAAATTAATAATAAATGGCTACTGTCAAATGACCGAATAACAAAAGAATTCAAATTTAGAGATTTCAATGAGGCACTGAATTTTATGGTCAGAGTTGGTCGTCATGCCGAGGATTTAGATCACCATCCAGAATGGTGTAATGTATATGACATAGTATCGATCGAGCTTACCACCCATAGTGCAGGGGGTATTACGGAGCTGGATTTTAGTTTGGCCTCCAGAATTGAAGATGAGTTCATTCTGGCTAGTCCTTAAGTGTTTGCCTATTCCTTTAACTTTGTTAGGAATAAAATTCAATTATTTCAGTATTCCAACAACCATAATCAAAGTGGCCGTCATTGCACTGATCGTGCGTATGGTGTTTAACCTTGTCCATTTTTTAAGATAGTAGAACCAAAACTCTACTGCATCTGAGTCATTATCATTTACCGCAGCTAACTGGTTATTCAAAGGTACATTTCCCAGTCCGGTTACAAGAAAAGTACCAATGATGTAAAGAATTGCTCCGACCAAAAAATAGAGTGCCGTCGGCATTTGCCAATTTGCTATGGAAATCATCGCAAGTATTAAATAAAGGATAGTTGTACCGATAAATAAACCAAGAAAAACCGGGTTTATCACAACAGTATTGATCGATTTCATTGCTGCAATAGCCTCCAAAGCAGGTAGTCGTGCAAGTGCTTTCATGATGAAATTTGAAAATGCAAAGAAAACACCACCGATCAATGCTGAGCCAACCAGAGCAAGGATAACTGTCAGGGTTGTTAACGTATTCATGCTACGTCCTCCTCAATGTTTTGCTCCCAGCTGCCACGAGCTGCTATACGTTGGACAAAATCACGAAAGTCTGCAGGTTCACGTCCCAGTGCACGTTGTATGCCATCACTGAGGTATGCGTTTTTGCCATTCAATACAGTTTCGAAAAGATAATTGAGCAACCACACAATCTCAGCAGGTGCTCCAGCGTCGCTAATTGCCTGATTAAAGTCGGTTTTCGGTATTTGTATAAACTGCACATTGCGCTGAGTAGCAGCAGAAATTTCCTGTGCTACTTCAGTAAAAGTCATGAGATGCGGTCCAGTGACTTCGTATACTTCATAGGCATGGCCTTCCTCGGTTAATGCGGCCACCGCAACATCGGCAATGTCATTAATATCAATGAAGGGTTCTGGAATATCTGAAGCTGGCAAGGTAATAGCTCCTTCTTGCACCATTGAGAGAAATTCGCCTTCAGAGAAATTTTGCATGAACCAGCTTGCCCGGATTATTGTCCATTCAACATCGGCTGCCTGAACAATCTGTTCACAGGCCTGAGCCTCCTGTTCCCCGCGACCCGATAATAATACCAGGCGCTTGATGCCTTTTGATGTAGATAAGTCAACAAAACGCTTAATTGCGTCAGTGGCGCCGGGTATGGCGAGGTCTGGAGCATAGCTGATGTAAGCGGCAGTGACGCCATCCAGAATATTCTCCCAGTTACTCGAATTGTTCCAGTCGAATGATGGTGAGGCTGAACGTGATGCGATACGAGTTTCGAAACCACGCGACTGCAGGCGCTCTGCGACACGACGGCCGGTTTTTCCGGTTCCGCCGACTACCAGGATACGATCTTTTGATTGCTGAACGTTATTTGTATCGATATTCATGATTATCTCCTGGATGTTGTTTATTAAATTTTGATAATTTCGAGTTGCTGAAACAGGCTTAACTGATCAAGAATTTCCCATTCTTCAATGATTTTTCCATTGTCAAAATAGCTGTAAGTTATTCCATGTATGTGCACCTGATTACCTGTTGCTGGAATCCCCATAAGTTCATTGTTGTGTGTGCCTGACAAGCTAAATAACATTACCGCTTTGTTATCTGTACAAATCAGCTCATCAATTTTGATGTGAAGATCCGGTAAGGCAATGTGATAGGCAGTAAATAATTCCTTGAGAGCCTTTCTTCCACATAACATCTGGTCAGGTGTCCGATAGATGTAATCTGGGTGAATGATGTCATCAATTACTGTGAGGCATTTATTGTTGATTACTTCCTCGACCAGTCGATGCATGGTTTCTTGATTAGAATGTATCAATTGGAACTTCTCCTCAATAATTACGTTAATTAGAACTGCTTTACTTACAAATAAAGGTAATTCACAAGCACCAGGTTCACCATTTCTGAAATACTCAGATTCATACGTATTCGTCTATAATTGTCCAAATGGATACATTAGGTGGATTATTGGATGCGCCGCGTGCACGGGGTGCCTTTGCTCTACGAGCTGTGATGAGTTCGCCGTGGTGTCTGAGGGATATCGCTAAATCACCATTGACCTTGATTGCTGGTGTAAAAGGAAGACTATGGTTAGTACCAGATGAAGGCGATGCATTGCAGGTCGGCCCCGGAGACATCGCGATTATTCGCAGGCCGATGCATTACAATCTTTCAGACGCACCAAATTCAAACCCGCAGATGATTATTCATCCAGGGCAACGCTGTTGTGATTTAGAAGGAAACTCATTACATGATGTAATGATGCATGGCGTAAGAACCTGGGGTAACGATGCGCAAGGTTCTACTTTGTTTCTCGTCGGTGCTTATGAACACCTTAGCGATATCAGTGATCGCCTATTACGTGCTTTGCCTCCTGTGATTTCCCTAACTCATGAAGAATGGGAATCACCACTGGTTGGGTTGCTATGCGACGAGGTTATCAAAGATGAGCCAGGACAGGCTGCAGTACTGGACCGGTTACTTGATTTACTGGTCACAGCCGTTCTTAAAGCCTGGTTTTCGCAACAGGACACGACTCGCCCTGAGTGGTGGCGGTACCAGGGTGACCGCATTGTCGAGCGCGCCTTAAAGATTATGCATGACAATCCAGCACATCCCTGGACATTGGAAAGCCTTGCCGCGGAATCTGGGGCATCACGTGCATCATTATCACGTCGTTTTCAGGAATTGGTTGGTGAAGCACCAATGACTTTTCTGAAAAACTGGCGCATGGCCTTGGCGGCAGACCTGTTATGCCATTCAGATGAAACAGTTGGCACTGTGGCTGAAAAGGTTGGATATTCAACACCCTATGCATTTAGTGCAGCATTCAAGCGAGTGCGGGGTATCAGTCCAAATGATCATCGAAAAGCTGTGAATTTGCCTTCTTAAACAGGTCGATTTGGCCGCTAATACCACAACTCAACAGTTCACAGCCTTTGTCCGAATGACTGGTTCCAGAAAACGGCCGTTCGTAAAGGGGTGATGACTGACTCTGATTGCTGAACAGCAGTCATAGAAACTAAATTCATAAATTTATTGAACTGTTGAAAGCAGTAAGATGGTGAAGCCGTAATTTAGATATTACGACAGGCAGCTGTCAGCCCTAAACAATTACGTGCTGTTTTGTTTTTATTAAGGCAATCATTGATATAAACTGAAATAGTGGAGAAGAGGGGGCTGTAATAATTATAACTTGTATGGGGCGACTCAAAAGTCTCTGTTTTACATCAGTGCCGAGACAAATGTTTCGATTATTATCTAGTAAGTAGAATTGAACTGGATAATTATTAAATCACTTACCAGACAATATATTTAGCAGAATGGTGCAGAATTGATGGAGGAAAATATGAAACTTCTGGTGGCATTAGACCTTTCTGATTGTACAGAAACAATAGTGAAGCAGGTGGAAGAGATTGCCAAACCACTTTCAGCAAGTGTGTGGATAATTCATAACGCAAAACCCGAACCAGATGTCCTAGAGTTCAAGACAGATCCAATAGCTGCTCGCGAATCCCTGGCAAAAAAGTTCCATCAAAAACATCTCCGGATTCAAGAGATAGCAGAGAATTTGCGTTCAGAAGGACTTAAGGCAACAGCATTTCTTGTGCATAATGGTTCGACAGCAAAAACAGTTCTTGAAGAAGCTGAAAAACTGGATGTGAACATGATTATAGTGGGCTCTCATGGTCGAGGCGCGGCGTATCAACTTATATTAGGTAGTGTCAGCGAAGGGATTATTCATAAAGCACGATGCCCTGTCCTCGTTATTCCCACACGAAATCATGCTGATGATTCTGCATCATCAGTAGCTAGTTCCGGATAAATGTATTTTAGGATTTTTTACTTGAAATTCAAAAACAGAGAAGGAATATGTTAAACATCATACTTGTAGTGCTTGCATTTACTGTATTGTTTTTCATGTTCCATCCACGCTTGCTCAAGAACAAGTCTTGGCAAGCAACACTTACCCCGCTTTCTTCCATAATTGGCAGTGGCTTTCTGATCATAGCGCCAATGCTTGCGAGTGTGGTTGGTATATATTCAATTCTTGCGGTCATCGTTATTGTTGTGCTTGCTTATGCAATTGGTGGTGTTATTCGTTTTAACATCCTTCATGCTGAAACCCTGCTGCATGAAAAGAAAGCCAACCCTGCAATATACAGAGTTGACTTCGTTGCTAATACCACGCTTTCTTTTGCTTACGTGACAGCTGTTGCGTTTTATCTATCTTTGTTGTCGTCATTTTTACTGAACTACCTGGGATTTGAAGATGCAATTAGACTAGAAAGATCATTGACGACAAGCATTGTCGTGTTTATTGCCATGACAGGTTTTTTACGGGGATTAGGTGGACTTGAGAAACTGGAAGCATTTGCAATGTCTATACAGTTATCTGTTGTTGCGGCACTGTTGATTGGAATATTGGTATATGACTTCAATTTCATGCAATCTGAGCAATCTCTTGTTTTTGATGTTCAGGATAGAAGTTGGACAACAAAGATTTTCATGTTATTTGGCATCTTATTGGTAGTGCAAGGCTTTGAAACATCGCGGTTTCTGGGTGAAAAATATCATGCTGATATACGTGTGCGAACCATGCGTCGGGCACAACTTATTTCAGGTGTTTTGTATGTCATCTCAGTCATTTTATTGATGCCGATTGTGCAACATATCAATCTTGAGAATATCCATATTGCAGACGTTGTCTCTGCAACCGGGCTGGCAGCAACTATTCTCCCCTTTATGTTGATTGTGGCTGCAATAATGAGTCAGTTTAGCGCAGGTGTTGCTGATACCGTCGGTGCAGGAGGATTGGCGAGCGAAAGCAGTAGAGGAAGACTAACCTCAAATAAGGGTTATCTAATAGTATCAGTTCTCGCCATTATCCTCATATGGTCTGCGGACCTTCTAGAGATTATCACCCTCGCTTCTCGTGCTTTCGCGCTTTACTATCTTTTACAGTGCGTTGTTGCTCTCATAGCAAACCGTCATTATTACGAGGGCAAAGCAAAATGGTTACGTAGCATAGGTTTTACCACACTGGGAATCATTCTAGCTTTTATCGTGTTGTTTGCTATTCCTGCTAAATAACATTTGGAATGGCAGCTATCTGGAATAATCAATAACCAGTAGAATAAGCGGTCAGCGCAAAATTTCCATTGCTAGGAATCGATTGTAGATTGAAAGATATTAAAACCAGAGCCTCTGATTTCCTGACAAACCTTGTCAGCGGCTTCACTTGCGGATTCCAGTGTCTCATATGACTGTGGAATATATACATTACTGGTCTGTAAACCAGATACACCTTCAAATAGTGTATAAACTTCAATATGCCAATGATGTTGCGTAACCATTTCTACCTGTTGAACTAAGCCCCAGGGGCGAATAATGCTGTACCATGATGAAACTTCTGGTACAGCATTTAAATAAAATTGCTTTTTACAAATCAGCCTTTCAGTATTGCATCTACTGTATGCTGGTCAAGATACTGGGCACTGTAGTCCATTCCCTGGGTTTCAATAACAGAGACAAACGCCCGTAAATGATTTTTAGACCCATCCATTAGACTCTGATAGGTCTTGGCGATATCCGGATGCTCAGCGGCATCTATGGCTTCCTGAAGATCGATCATATCGATCTCCTCAATGGCGGCGCCAACCCATAGTGCATCCATTTCAGACTTATTACCCTGGTCAATCAAGGTGTCATACAGCTTGGCAAGCTTTTCGTTGA
>Ga0180430_10000562_pt1 | contig 40065 bp, 29 predicted proteins | sample SS_ome_9_FD_132999 | JGI IMG/M metagenome (GOLD analysis project Ga0180430, IMG submission 132999) | Hypersaline lake sediment archaeal communities from the Salton Sea, California, USA - SS_1_S_2 metaG | ecosystem: Environmental > Aquatic > Non-marine Saline and Alkaline > Hypersaline >...
ATCCTTGAACGATTCCGAAAAGCAGCGGCTCTTGGGTGGCCTCTTTTGCGGCGCCTTGGGTGGCCCACCTTTCAGGTGGGTTTCCTTGTTCGACCAGCCTTGTATGCTCCGCCTTACACCGCTTGGCCCAGTCATAAGTCTTTGCGACTCCATCGGCGGCGAGGTCACGTTCAGCCGGATACGGAACGCACCAGTCGAAGGCCATGATGATATCGGCGCCGATGTCGTGCTCGATCTGCATCACCCGCTCGGGGGTGAACATATGCCTGGAGCCGTCGTGATGGGAGCGGAACTCGACGCCCTCGTCGGAGATCTTGACGTTCTCTTTCATCGAGAAGACTTGATAGCCACCGGAGTCGGTGAGAGTCGGTTTGTTCCACGAGTTAAACGACGCCAGACCGCCTTGCGACTTGATGATCTCGGTTCCGGGCCGGAGATAGAGATGATAGGTATTTCCGAGGATGATCTCCGCGCCGCATTCCTCGAGGTCCTCGCAGGTGAGGGCTTTGACGGCGCTTGACGTCCCGACCGGCATGAACGCCGGAGTTTGGAACTTGCCGTGGGGGGTGGTGACTTCTCCCCTGCGCGTGGCCCCGTCGGTGGTTTTGGGCGTGTAGATCATCTCACTCATGGAGGGGAGTATAGGGTAGCTCTTGGCAAGAAGCAATAGGAGTGGAGCCGATTGGGCTGTCAATCTCCTGTAGCGTAAACATCTTCTGGGTTGCGTTTTCTAGGCTCTAAGGACTGGTCTACCAGATTCTGTTCAAACTCCTCCAGTGAGATCAATCTACCTAACAGCTCCGGGTTCTGTGTGTCGTTCATTAGCGATCTAAAAGGACCATCATCTGAAACGAGGTAGTCACAGTGTTTGAGATAGACAAGCCTCGTCAGGTCCTTTTGGTCGCCCTTCTTCGGCTTGCGTCCCTGTCGTATTCCTTTGTTGAGCAGAGACCGCCAACCTTCCATGTAGTAATAGTGGGCTACAAACCAGTTCTCATAGATATTGAAGAGGCTGTCGTAATCGGCGGCGCTCTTGTCAAAAGGGCCGAGCATATCCTCGATGAGCAGATCTACAACAGGTTTGTGGAACTCTCTACGATTTTCATGTGAAAACTGCTCCGGTCGAATGTCTCCGAACAAGTGATCTGCTTCATCGTGAGAGACTAACAGCTCAGAATGTCTTCTTACTGTTTCTTGTTTCAACTTACTCGTCAAGGCTTCGAATTGTGGCAAGAAAGACAAAAACCCTTCTGGTCGATGCACAGTTTCAAGAAATTGCTGGACAACACGCTTCTCCTCTTCAACTGTGTCAGCTGCTCTCCCCTTTTCAGACTCAACTACGGTCTTAGCGGACAGCAAGATGTTTGCGCTCCCCCTCCATGTGGCAACTGCAACCGCGAAACGAATGATCCCAACCAGACGCTCGCAATTATCTGCGTTCATTCCCGCGAGGAACTCCTCCAGATCTGTGACTGATAGATTACAGACAAGATCATGATCCAAGCCACGGATCTTGTGAAGAACTTCCTCTCGGTTCTCATTTCGAGCGAAGTGCTCCCAGGTGCAATTGTCAAAAGCGAATTGAAGCATGCGCTATCCCACCGCCTCCAGCGCCTGGGACAGGGAACTGACGCCGATTAGTTCGAGAGGGCGGTCGGTGGCCTGGTCGAGATTCGATAAGGGGATGATCATCCGCTTGAACCCAAGCTTGGCCGACTCTTTGATGCGCCGATCGATCTGGGTCACGCCGCGCACTTCTCCGGAAAGACCAACTTCACCCACGACAGCCAGATGACGATCGAGGGGTCGGTTAAGGTGCGATGATGCGATAGCCAGCAGAATTGGTAGGTCCACCGCCGGTTCGTTGAGGCGCATACCTCCTGCCACGGACACGAACACATCGGATGCCCCCATCGGCAGTCCGCCCCGCTTTTCGAGAATGGCGAGTAACAATGCCAATCGCTTGTTGTCGAGGCCTCCGGCCACCCGTTGAGGGTTGCCGTAATTGGCGGGCGATACCAGAGACTGCACCTCGACCATGATCGGCCGGTTGCCCTCGCAGATGGACGTGACAACCGAGCCGGTTCGTTCCTGATCGGAACGTTGGGACAGGAACATCGACGACGGATCGCTCACTTCGGTGAGACCGCCCGACGTCATTTCGAATAGACCTATCTCGGCAATCGAGCCGAAACGGTTTTTGGTCGCCCGCAACATGCGATAGAGATGCGAGGCATCTCCTTCGAAGTATATCACCGTATCGACCATATGCTCCAGGACTTTGGGACCGGCCACCATCCCGTCTTTGGTCACGTGGCCAATCAAGAACAGAGCGATACCCGAAGACTTGGCCAGGCTGATCAAGCGGTTCGCACACTCCCGTACCTGGGCTACCGTCCCGGGCGGCGAGTCGAACATGCCCGAAGCCAACGTCTGCACCGAGTCGACCATGACGACCGCTGTCTTCTCCTTTTCGATTTGGGAGATCATCTCCTCAAGCGAGGTCGAGTTCATGACCGTGACGCGGTCGCCGTCGACACCCAACCGTCCAGCCCGAAGCTTCACCTGAGGCAGCGATTCTTCGCCGGTCACATAGAGTACCGACAGCCCTTGCCGCGAATAGGCCTCGGCTGCTTGCAACACAATCGTCGACTTACCGATACCCGGTTCACCGGCCAGTAGAACGGTCATTCCGGGAAGCAACTGGCCTCCGAGGACGCGGTCGAACTCTTCCAGGCCGGACTTGTGTCCCTGCGCCTGCTCAACACCAATGTCGGGCAGCTTCGATGTCTGCGCTGGCTGCATCTGGCGCGAGACCACCACCTTGTCCGGCAGCTTCTCCTCAACAAGGCAGTTCCATTGACCGCACTCGCGACATTGTCCCTGCCAGCGGGGATGTTGTGCGCCGCACTGGGTGCAGAAATAGGCCGTCTTGTTCTTCTTGGTGGTTGCCATCAGCGCACCTTGATCGGACCGGATGATGACCCGGTAATAAACTGTTTCACGACCGGGTCGGTGGTAGCACGGATTTCATCGGGAGTGCCGTCGAATTGCACCTTGCCGTCGTATAGCATGATGATCCGCGTGGCGATCTTGTAGGCCGAAACCATGTCGTGAGTCACGGCAATCGATGTCACGTTTAGCTTGGTGTTCAGATCGACGATCAAATCGTTAATCAAATCGGCCGTGATCGGATCGAGTCCGGTGGTTGGCTCATCGTACAAGAGCAGTTCCGGTTCGGTGGCGATCGCACGGGCCAAGCCGACCCGTTTGCGCATACCGCCGGACAGCTCGGCCGGATATTTCTCGGCTGCGTCGGCCAGTCCGACCATTTCCAGCTTGTCCTGTACGATCTGTCGAATCTCATCCTTGCGATGTTGGCCCGCTTCTTTCAAGCCCAAGCCGACATTCTCCTCCACGTCGAGAGAATCAAACAGCGCCGCCGATTGGAACAACATGCCAATCCTGCGCCTGAACGCCGCCAGCTCGCGCCCTTTCAACTCGGCGGTGTGAATACCGTCAAACAGGACTTCCCCTTCATCCGGCTCCAGTAGCCTGACGATATGCTTGAGCAGAACCGACTTCCCCGTCCCCGACTGTCCGATAATCACGATCGACTCGCCCTTGTCGATATCGATATCGACCCCGCGGAGCACATCGTGCCCGTTGAAGCTTTTGGAGAGACTCTCTATGTGAATGTAGACGTCGCTCATGGTCATACTCGGAACAGGATAACGGCAAAAACGAAATTTAATATCAAAATCATCACGGTGGATATCACAACCGAGGTGGTGGTGGCTCTTCCGACACCCTCAGCGCCACCTTCGGCACGGAATCCTTCAAAGCAGCCAACGACGCCAATGGCCAGTCCAAACACGGCCGCTTTTATCAAACCGTTGACAAAATCGGACATGGCAAACGAGTTGCGGAACCCGTTCATGAAGGTTTCGATCGAGACATCGACACCCAGCACCGAGACTATCATGCCGCCCATAATGGCGATGAAGTTGGCAAAAATCACCAGGAACGGCACCATGAACACGCAGGCCAACACACGCGGCATCACCAGATAGCGTACCGGGTTAATGCCCATCGTCTCCAGGGCATCGATCTGCTCGGTGACACGCATCGTTCCCAGCTCAGCGGCAATGCCCGCCCCGACTCGACCCGCGAACACGATGGCCGACAGCACCGGCGCCAGTTCGATCACGACCGCCTTTCCAACCGCCTGGCCGAGATATCGTAGGGGCGCGCCGATGAACTTGAACTGGTAGGCGGCTTGCCAGGCCGATACGGCCCCGACAAAGACCGAGATAATCACGATCACCGGCAGGGACCGGACACCCAGGACATAAACCTGTTCCAGAAGAAGCCTGAAGGTGCGTGGCAAGTCCTTGAGAGATATCAGGAACTGGTACAGCAGGAGGAATATCCCTCCCACCGTTGTGATGAATCTTACTCCGCGTCGCCCGATTGTCGATAAACCAGGATCCATGCGGTTTCCTAGAACGGGGTTACGCCGCCCTCGCCCGGATCAACCGGTTCGGCTCCGGGGGGCACTTCTGGGGTACGGAAAGACATATTCTCGAACTTGGCGAATTCTTTGAGGAACGACAGTTTGACAGTTCCGGTCGGGCCGTTACGTTGTTTGGCCACGATGATTTCGGCCAGCCCCTCGACCTCGAGGAATTTGGGATCGGTCCGTTCGAGGTGCGACAGATAATACTCGGGGCGATAGACAAACATGACGACATCGGCGTCCTGCTCGATGGCTCCAGATTCACGCAGGTCGGACAGCTGCGGTTTCTTGCCCTCACGTTGTTCAACCTGCCGAGACAACTGCGAACAGGCCACCACCGGCACCTGCAGCTCTTTGGCCAGGATCTTCAGGTTGCGCGAAAGGGTCGCGATCTCCTGCTGGCGGTTCTCATACCGCCCGGAACCGGTCATCATTTGGATATAGTCTACCATCACCATGTCGAGACCGTGCTGACTCTGTAATCGGCGAGCTTTGGCTTTCATGCCGAGGGTCGAAAGAGCCGGGCTGTCATCGATGAAGATGTTGGCCTCGGCCAGCGATCCGGCCAAAGTGAGTCGGCTCATTTCGCCGTCGCTGATCTTCCCGGCGCGAAGTTTCTGTTGCGACACTTTGGCACGACCACAGAGCATGCGCATGGCCAATTGCTCGACCGACATTTCGAGAGAGAAAACGCAGACGGTCTTTTTCTGCTCGATTGCCGCATACTCGGCCATGTTCATAATCAGGGCGGACTTACCCATTGAGGGCCGCCCGGCGACAATAACCAGTTCTCCGTTGTGGAGACCGTTGGTCATGGCATCCAGCTCGTGATAGCCGGTCATGATTCCCTCGGTGACACCACCACCGGCACGGAGCCGCTCGATCTCTTCGAACGTCTGCGGGACCACTTCGCCCAGGCTGACAAAGTCGGATCTGAGACGCGACTGGGCGATCTCAAAGATCTTGGCCTCGGCCATGTCCAGTAACTCGGGGACATCGTCCTCGCGGGCGTAGGCCGAGCTGATGATTCCCTCGGCGTTGCGAATCAGCCGCCTGAGGATCGACAGGTCGAGGATTGTCTTGGCGTAGGCTTCGGCATTGGAAGTAGTCGAAATCGCCTCGGCCAAATCGACGATATACACTCGGCCGCCTGCCTTGGGAAGCAGGTCTCCGATCTGGAGTACCTCGGCAACCGTAGTGATATCAACCGGCTCGTTGCGCTCGTAGAGCTTGAGCATGGCGTCAAAGATGATGCGATGTTTCGGCGAATGGAAATGCTCAGGGTTGTCGAGAAGGATGAGCGCCCGGGCCAACGCTTCCTGGCTTTTGAGTATCGCTCCCAGTAGTGCCTGTTCGGCTTCCAGAGAATGCGGTTCAACCAGCCGACTGTCGGCTTTCTTGACAGGATAGTTGGTGGCCATGGTTAACCCGCCAGTTCGTCGTATCGGGCACGAAGGGTTTGCACATCCTCCCAGGTGCCTCGTTTCCACTGCGGATTACGGAGCAGCGCCGCCGGGTGATAAGTCACGATAAGCGGTACGCCCTCATAGACATGCCACTTTCCGCGGAGTTTCCCCAACGGAGTCTTGGTATCCAGCAACGCCTGAGCCGCGATACGTCCCAGGGCGCACATGACCTTCGGCTTGATCAGAGCGATCTGCTGCTTGAGATATGGGAAACACTGTTCCATCTCGGCCGGCTGGGGATCGCGGTTGTTCGGCGGGCGACACTTGAGGATGTTCGCAATGTAGACTTCGCTACGTTGAAACTCTATCGCGGAAATGATCTTGTCGAGTAGTTGGCCGGCCCGGCCTACGAAAGGCTCGCCTTTGAGGTCTTCATCGCGACCCGGGGCTTCACCCACGAACATGACATCTGCGTTAGGATTGCCTACACCGTAAACAAACTTGGTCCGGGTGGCACCCAGCGGGCATTTCTGACACTGAGAAATCGCGCCACAATGGTGTTCCACGGAATCGAACTCCGATAGGGTGGGGGTAGCCGGTAACATGGAATCTGACTCGATTGCAGCCAGCGAATCGGTCTCCAGCGCCTGCTCTACGGTCGTGAGCCGGGTCGCCTGGCGGACCTCTTCCACTCGTGCCATATTCACCACTGCCTCGCTGCTTCCCAGCTCAATCTGGGAGGCCAGAGCTCGGCGAATCATAGTATGTAGATCAAGGGGTTTGTCTGTCATAGTCACATTCCGTGTGACATGCATTTTACGACATTTTAGCTATGTAGTCAATGAGCTTGGATGCGATCGCGGATTTAGATTGGAGCGGCCATGTCATCGGCTTCTTGCGAGGGGCGATCAGAGTTACCTGGTTGGTGTCGTGGTCGAACCCGGTCTGATCCGACACGCTGTTGACCAGGATAAGATCCAGGTTCTTGGATTTCAGCTTCTTGCGGCCGTTTTCGACCGCGTTTTCGGTCTCCAGCGCGAATCCAACGACCACCTCCGGGCGCCTCTTGGACTTCGATAGGGCATTGAGTACGTCCACCGTCGGGACCAGCTCCAGCTCCGGAGACTTATCCCCTTTCTTGATCTTCTGATCGGCCACGTTGGCGGGCGTGTAGTCGGCGGGAGCTGCGGCCATGATCAGAATGTCGTTCTTGCCGGTTACCTCCGATTGTACGGCGTCGTGCAACTCCGCGGTCGACTCAAACTCGACAACACGGCAGCCTTCGGGTCTTGGTAACGAGGTCGGCCCGGTTACCAGAACCGTCTCGGCCCCTTCGTGTGCGGCGGCTGCGGCAATCGCGTAACCCATCTTCCCCGAAGATCGATTGGAAATAAAACGAACGGGGTCGATCGCCTCCCGGCTGGGTCCGGCGGTGACGATGACCTTCTTACCGTCTAGGGCTTTTTTTTTTGAGCTCCCGAACTGAGCTTTGACGGCTTCGAACAGCTCGTTCGGTTCGACCAGTCGCCCGACACCGGCTGCTTCACAGGCCATCTCCCCCTCATCGGGACCGACGAACAAGTAGCCCAGATCCTGGAGAGTCTTGCAGTTGCGCTGGGTAATCGGATTCGACCACATGTATGGGTTCATCGCCGGGGCGATCATCACCGGCACCGAGGCGGCACACACCACGGTCGTCAGCAGATCGTCCGACACGCCCGAGGCTACTTTGCCGATGAAATTGGCCGTGGCGGGAACGATCACGATCAGGTCAGCATCCTGGGCCAGATCTATATGACGTGTGGCGACGTAGCGTCCCTCGGGAAACATATCAGTTTCCACCTGCCGGCCGGAGACAGTTTCTAGCGTGAGAGGTGTGATGAACTTGGTCGCCGAGGCGGTCATAATCACCTGAACTTCGGCTTCGGCGCGCACCAGGTCGCGCACCAGAAAGGGTACCTTATAACAGGCGATACCGCCCGTCAGACCGAGCGTTATCTTCTTGCCTCGAAGAGACATGGGATTAGTTGACTATTAGGGATTTCTTGTCTTCCGGATCGATAAGATCGATCTGGTGGAACTCGTCGCTGTTTCCAAACACGACCGAGGATGCAACCATCTTGAGCTGCTCGGAAGTCACAACATTGTCACCCAAAACCGAGACCCGTTCCAGGACGGCTTCGTATTCCTCGTCATCTATAAGGCCGAGATTGAACAGCTTCAAGAGAAGATTCTGGGCTCCCACTGTCATGTGGACCCGCTCCGAATCGGTCAAAACTCTGACAGAACCCAGGTTGACCGGGAACTCGCGATAGATCTCCTCGGGAGCAGTGTCGATACGATTGAGAAGCCACTGATAGGCGGAGGATATCTCCCAATCGGAGTATCCCATATTTCTGAGAGTGGAGGTGAAATCCTCCGAATCAGGCATGCGCTCCTGCGAGTCGCGCATGTAATCCATCAAGTATATAACAATCTCAAGTATGCGATCAGTCATTCTCATTTCCTAGTTACCTTCTATATCGGCAAAGATAACCGAACGGGCAGTTCTAAGCAACATTTATCATGTTTTCGGACTCCATTTAGGCCGGATGCCTCAAGCGACACAGGAGAAAGGGCCGGTAAGCCAAAGCTAACCTTCCTTTTACAGGAGTATTAATCTTATGTTATGGGCAGGGAGAGATCTCCCCACCGGCGAACATGTAATGGACCAGAGACACGAGGTCGGCTATGTCGGCAATCGTGCCGTCACCGTCAATATCGAGATTGCCCGCACATCCGGGGGCCGGGCCGCCGTTGAACATGTAAGCCACCATATGTACCAGGTCGCCTATGTCCGGACCAAGTCTGTCGCTGTTGCTGTCGCCCCTCAACTCACAACAGCAGATGTCTCCCACGCCATCGCCATCGCTGTCAGCCTGATCGGGATTAGCAAGATGAGCGCAGTTGTCACAGGCATCACCCACACCATCTCCGTCAGAGTCGGCGGTACCCGGCCAATAGAAGCCGGGGCAGTTGTCTTCCGGTGAGTAGACACCGTCGCAATCCTGGTCGGACAACGGGCATTGAACGATGAGGAAGCAATGGGGGCCGTCCCAGGACGGGGCGTAGCGTTCCGGTTGCGTATCGAAGTTGGAATACGTCCACAGCCATTGACCTGCAGGAGGAGCCCAGCAGCTGTCGAGACAAATAGTCTTACCGACATCTGACAGGTCGAACGATCCAACATCGATTCTGAACATAGCTTCATCAAACCCAGGGGCAAGGCCGGAGTTGGTGACGGAGTAATAGTTGAACAGGATTGTGTCGGCACCGTTGCCAGTCTGTCCGAAGTAACCTATGTCTTGTGACAAGTCGAATGCGGAGAGCGCTGTCTGATGGGTGGCCACTGCCGGTTGCCAGGAAGCTCCGTCAGGTGAATAGACGCGCAAGCCAAAACTCATGGCAGTAATGTATACCGGCGTAGTGAGTCTGATGTGGAAACTCACTTCATGGCCGTAACTGATGTACCCGACCGGCTCGATCGCCCAGTCGACATGGTCGAGCGAAACTGCCGGCCCCGATGAAGGCGGGCAATCGCCAGGATCGGCGCAATCTAGCGGGCTGCCGGCGCGGAAGAGAAAGGATGTGTAGCAGTCGACATCCCCAATATCAACCCCCAAACATCCATCCACGTCTGCCGCCAAAGGCTCTACCGGCGCCGGCCCGTCTGAAATCAAGTAGTTCACCAGGTAGACTAAATCAGAAATCTCTGGTGCAGTACCGTTGTTGTCGACATCACCGCAAGTGTACGTCTGTGCGCTTACGGACGAGCCAAGTATGCATGTTAGGCAAAGTACGAGTAGCTTCTTCATTTGAGGCCTCCCGATAATACTGTCGAGGGTGACGCAAATCCCCGTTTGCCCGTCCCTCGACCGGCTCTCGTCGCTTGTGAAGTAGTCTGATTCGGTATCAAACTACCAAACAGAGGCTATTTTGTCAACGATTAGCTACTAGCAGCAAAGGGTCGGAATAATCCGACCCTTCGAAGTATCTGACTGAACAGTCTAATGCTTGAAATGGCGATTGCCGGTAAAGACCATCGTAGCGCCGGCCTTGTCGGCGGCCTCGATAGCCTGTTCGTCCCCTTTCGAACCGCCCGGTTGGATAATGGCCGTAACACCGGCATCGGTACCGGTCTCCACACCGTCGGGCATCGGGAAGAAAGCATCGGAAGCCATCACCGAACCCTTAGCCCGATCACCTGCTCGCTTTACCGCGATGAAGGCCGAGTCGACGCGAGATGTCTGTCCCATGCCGATTCCCACCGTGGCCGTATCCTTAGCCAGCACGATAGCGTTGGACTTGGTATGCTTGACCACTTTCCAGGCGAACAACAGCGACTTTATCTCCTCGGGTGTTGGTTCCCGTTTGGTGACCGTCTGGAGCGACGACTCCAGCGTGATCAGATCATCAGCGGTTTGGACCAACAGTCCGCCACGGATGTAGCGATGAACTACCTGATTCTTTTGACGGCCGTTGGCAATGGCCGGCAGAGCCATCAGGCGCCGAGCCTTCTTCTTCTTGAGAAGCTTGAACGCTTCCGGCGTGAACGACGGTGCCAGCATGCACTCCACAAACGGCGTTTCGTGCAGTAATTCAGCCGTCTCCAGGTCGACCTCTTTGTTGAGACCGATAATCGAGCCAAAGGCGGACAGTGGATCACTGTCATAAGCGGCCTTGTAAGCCTCGGCCAGGGTGGCACCGGTGGCGGCACCACACGGATTGGCATGTTTGATGACGGCCGCAAAAGGCTCTTCGAAATCGAGCAGCATATCCAGAGTGGCATCCATGTCGGTATAGTTGTTGAACGACAGCTCTTTACCTGACAGGATCTCGCCGTCGATCAACGAAGCCGCCTTGTAGCCATCAACCGCATAGACGCCTGCCTGCTGGTGGGGGTTCTCACCGTAGCGCGGCTGCCCTTTGTAGCTGCAACTGATATTGACACGACTCGGGAACAGCTCGCCGGACTCTTCCTTACCCTTGTTGAAGTACGACTGAATGGCCCCATCGTAATCGGCCGTCATGGTAAAGGCCCGTGCGGCACATTTGTAGCGGAACTCTTCGTTGGTCGAGCCCTCGTTGGCCTCCATCAGCTCCTGCAACTCCGAATAGTCGTCCGGATTTACCACGACAAGAACGGCGCGGTAGTTCTTGGCCGCAGCTCGTATCATTGAAGGACCGCCGATATCGATGTTTTCGATAATCTCGGCATGGTCGGCATCGGGTCGAGCCACCGTCTCCTTGAACGGATAGAGATTGACCACCACCAGATCGATCGACCGATAGTCGAGTTCAGAGAGCTGCTCGATATCGTCGGGGTTGTCCCGCCGACAGAGGATACCGGCATGCACCTTGGGATGCAGCGTCTTGACGCGGCCGCCCATGATCTCAGGAGCACCGGTAAAGGTCGAAACTCCGATCGCCTGTACCCCGGCCTCCTTCAGCGTCTTGAGAGTGCCGCCGGTGGAAATGATCTCAACTTCCTTGCTCTGCAGATACTGGGCTAACTCCACAATCCCCGTCTTGTCGGAGACCGATATCAGCGCCCGCTTGATCTTGATTTCGTCTTCCATCGATTAACTCCCTGTAATCAGGCGCTGAGCTTCCCGATATCGGTTCGATGTAGCTTCGACCACTTCGTCCGGAAGTTTCGGTCCCGGAGGCCGCTTGTCCCAATCCAGACCATGGAGGTAATCGCGGATCGGCTGCTTGTCGAATGAGGGCTGGCTGCCGCCGATACTGTACTGGTCCATCGGCCAGAAACGACTGGAGTCGGGCGAGAGAACCTCATCGATAAGGATGAACTTGCCGTCCTTGAAACCGAACTCGAACTTTGTATCGGCGATAATGATCCCTTTGGTGCGGGCCATCTCGGAGGCTTTCTTGTAGATCGCGAGCGACTTGTCGCGACATAGCTGCGCCGTTTCGGCGCCGATCATCTCGATCAGTTTCTCGTAGCTGACGTTTTCATCGTGACCGGTATCGTTCTTGGTTGACGGCGTAAAGATCGGTTCCGGCAGGATTTCCGATTCCTGGAGTTCCGGTGCGAACTCGAAACCGTGAACCACGTTCTGGCCCTTCTCACGCGCGCGGCCGAGTTCTTTCCACATTGACCCGGAGATGTAGCCGCGGACGATGCACTCGGCATCGACGCGATCGGCTTTCACGACCAGCATACTGCGGCCTTCGAGGACATCGCGGTACTTATGGAGGTCTTCGGGGTACTCATCGACATTGGCGGTCACCAGATGATGGTCGGTGACATCGCTGAGGAAGTCGAACCAAAACAGCGACATGGCCGTAAGGACTTTGCCCTTGCCGGGGATGCCGTTGGGAAGGACCACGTCGAACGCTGACATGCGGTCCGAGGAGACGATCAGCAGTTGATCGCCCAGATCGTAGACATCACGAACTTTGCCCTTTGTGAGCAAAGGATACTCCGTGATGTTGGTTTCCATGACTACAGAGGAATCAGTCAACGGAATACTCTCCTTTTATAAGTTTCTGTAATACTCTTGGATAAAGGCGGTGCTCCTGTTTGAGCACGCGGGAGGCCAGCGATTCGGGCGTATCTTCCGCCTCGACCGGTACTTTGACCTGGTCCAGAATCTGGCCGTTGTCGTAGATTTCGTCCACCAGATGAATAGTGACGCCGGACTCCTTCTCCCCTGCCGCCAGGACCGCCTCGTGGACGTGATGCCCGTACATGCCCTTGCCGCCAAACTTGGGCAGCAGCGCCGGGTGGATATTGGTGATTTTGTTGCGAAACGTGGCGACTACTTCGGCGGGAAGCAGTTTCAAATAGCCGGCCAGGGCTATGTACTCGATACCGTGCTCGCGAAGTTGCTCCTGGAGCGCGGCCGAAGCCTCCTCGGGACTGGCGTACTTCTTGACCTTGTACACAAACCGATCGATTCCGGCATCCTTGGCTCGCTGCAACCCATACGCCTTGCGGAGGTTGGATACAACCAGGGCGATCTCTGCATGGAGAACACCTGCTCGGGTGGCGTCGATCAGAGACTGTAGGTTGCTGCCCCCACCCGAGACAAAAACCGCGATACGTGGCCTGGAATCTGCCATAGAAAACTACCTCCGGTCCAGATTGAAGCTACCTCTGCTGCGATTCTGTCGTTGTCGAGGGATTGGCTGCCCCATGGTTGGATTCTTCCCTACTCAATACCGGGTCTGCGCTTCCTGCGAAGCAGGAAATATAAGTCACTGCCGATTGATGTCAATCCATATCGGAGTAATGCTAGGGAGTATGGTCGGCCAGGAACGCGAGAACTTCCTGATTGAAGCGGTCGGGAGCTTCCATATTGACCATATGTCCGGCGCCTTCGAACTCGGTGAAGTGGGCATCGGGGAGTTTCTCGTGAATGATATTGGCGAGCTTCACAAACACCTGATCCTTTTCGCCGACAACAATATGCACCGGTAGGCTAAGGTGTCCGATCTTGCTGAGGTCATCGAGTCTAGGGTACTTGCCGCGCTTCTTGTCGAGCCAGATCGCTCCCGAGTGCTCGCGCATCATGGTTTCCATTAGCCTGCCGAGTTCCGGGGCGCTGTTCTTGTAGTACACGAGTGAGTTGCGCATCCAGCGCTCTCGGGCCGGTTCGAGACCCTGTTCCTTGGCGATCTTGTCGATCAGGCCGATCTTTTTGCCAACACTGTATCCGGCAGCTCCGGTGGAGGCCAAAGTCAGTGTTTGCAGGCGCTCCTCGTATCTAAGAGCCAACCCGATTCCGGTAGAGCCGCCCATGGAGAGTCCCACCAGATGGACTTTCTCGATTCTCAACTCGTCCAGGACGTCAATGACATCGTCGACCCGATCCTCGCGGCCGTAACCGGTAGCCGGGGCATCGGAACGACCGTGCCCGAGCGCATCCATAGCAATGACCCGATAATGCTGGCCGAAACAAGCCATTTGATCACGCCACATGCGACTATCCAGCGTGAAGCCATGCAGCAATAGGATCGGCGTTGGGTCTTCCGGCCGTTGATCGGGCTCTCGCTCCTCGTAGAAGAATCTAAGCCCGCTGGATGTCGTTAGGAAAGGCAGGTTGCACTCCTTTGGTCAGTCTATCGACAAGAAGAACAAATCAAGTAATACCGATGTGCCACAAGAATCAAGGCTCCTTCGGACTGTGAGCGGCCCGAGCCTTGAATCAGGCCCGAAAAGCAACCGGGCGGTCCGAAAACCGCCCGATTCTGTGTGTGAGGTCGTTGCCGTAGCTACTAGAGCATTGGCAAATACTTCTCATGTTCGAATCGGGACACATGCATGCGATACCGATCCCACTCGATACGCTTGTTGAGAATCAGGGCATTGAAGATATGCTCGCCGTAGACCTGGCGGGCTAATTCAGACTTCTCGAACTCGCGAACAGCACCATCGAGAGAGTCCGGTAAGACTTCGATATTCAACTCGGCTTTCTTCTCGTCGGACATATGGAAGATGTTCTCTTCGATGGGATCCGACAATTCGTACTTCTCTTCAATTCCTTTGAGTCCTGCAGCCAGCATGCCGGAGAAGGCCAGATACGGGTTGGCGGCCGGGTCGGGCGAGCGGAGTTCGATTCGAGTGGCCTTCTCTTTGCCAACTCGGTACATCGGCACACGAACCATCGAACTGCGATTGCGGCGCCCCCAGCTGACATAAACCGGCGCTTCGTATCCCGGAACCAGTCGTTTGTAAGAGTTTACCCACTGGTTGGTGACCAGAGTGAACTCCTTGACGTGCTTCAGGATTCCTGCGACGTAATGACGGGCGATATCGGACAGATTGTACTCGCCGCTGGAGTCGTGGAACAGGTTCTTATCGCCTTGGAAAATCGACTGATGGCAGTGCATGCCTGATCCGTTCTGGCCAAAGATCGGCTTGGGCATGAACGTTGCAAACAGATCGTTCTGCATGGCCACTTCTTTAACCAGGAAACGGTAAACCTGGGAGAAATCGGCCATCACCAGGGCTTCCTGGTACTTGAGATCGATCTCATGCTGCGAGGGGGCAACCTCGTGATGGGAGCACTCGACCGGAATATCCATTGCCTCGAGCGCAGCCACAGTGGCCTTGCGAACCTGGGTTCCGAAATCGATGGCGTCAAAATCGAAGTATCCGGAGCGGTCGAGGATCTTGGTGTCCTGGTCGTCCTCGAAGTAGAAATACTCGATTTCCGGACCGACATACATGGTCCAGTTCTTCTCATGAAGTTTGGCGAGAGTACGTCTCAGAACCCAGCGCGGATCGCCGGCGTAGGGAGTGCCGTCCGGGTTCTGGATATCACAGAACATCATGGCGACTCGTTCGCCGGCAATTTCCCAGGGAATTATCCGAAACGTAACCGGGTCGGGTACAGCCATGAGATCGGATTCCTCGATTCTGGCGAAACCTTCTACCGATGAACCGTCAAATCCCTGGCCCTCTTCCAGAACCTGCTCGATCTCTGAGCGGGTGACCGACATCCCCTTTATCTTGCCTAAAATGTCAGTGAAACAGAGGCGAATATAGCGAACGCCTGCCTCATCAACTAATCTGAGAACGTCTTCTCTGGTTTTGGTCACCGCCGGCTCCTTAGGTTAGGGTTCGAATAATAGGAATGAACACCATTTTGCCCGGGATAGATCCCCAAAACAACAAAAACTGTAAAGGAGACCTGTTAGCTCTTGGATCGGCAGTTCTCGCCGATTCCTGATACCGGTGATTCCTCACCCCGAGCAACGGAACTGCTCTCGTTATTCCAGAGTAAGCTGAATATCGGTGTGGTTGGGTATGAGTTGCCTGTAGCCGACCCCGGCCATATCAAAAATACGCCGGGAGGCCACGAATATGGTCTCATCGTGGTACTTGTCCGACAGAAAGACCACTTCCTTGATTCCCACCTGCACGATCAGTTTGGCGCACTCGTTGCAGGGGAAGAGCGAGACATACATGGTCGCGCCCTCCAGATGGGATTTGTTGGAGGCGTTGGTGATGGCGTTCATCTCGGCGTGACAGACGTAAGGGTACTTGGTATCGAGGAACTCCCCTTCGCGGTTCCAGGGCAGTTCATCGTCGCTACAACCGGTCGGAAAACCGTTGTAGCCGATTCCGATTATGCGCTTGCGGCTGTTGACAATACAAGCCCCCACCTGAGTGTTGGGATCCTTGGAGCGGAGGGCGGAAAGCTGGGCTATCGCCATAAAGTACTCTTCCCAGCTGATGTAGTCGGTTCGTTTCTTCATGGCGGGATGATAACCGTTTGGACGGCCGCGGTCAAGGAGTGGACGCAGGTTCCGAATCGAGTGGCTCTTGCTTTATCTCCGTAACCAGTGACCAACCGGGCAGCTGTTGCTCGACGACGGGAAGCAGGAACTGTACAATCGCTTGGAGCGCTTGCATCTCGGCTCGTTCGAGAATACCCCGGTTGCGGACCCGCTCGCGCAGTCGTTCCTTGGCCGTCTCCTGGGCCAAGTGGATCTCGTGGTCGTAGACCCCCATGACATACTCATCGCGGTCAAGGATGTGATACGACGGCTCAACCGCCAGCACCGTAGCGGCCGGGATTCTCGCCACAACTTGCCTTCGCACGTGGTCGAGACGGATGTCCAGATTGTCGCTGAGATCAAACCCCACCAGGACTTTCCCGGAAGTCTTGAGTGTGAGCGTGCGCGAGTACTCCATGCCCCAGACATCCCGCTTGAACTCGAACGTATCCACCACCGTAAGCGAGTCGGCAGCAGTCCCCAGCAGGAAGGCCACGCCGGGCTGATGAGACAACAGCCGCTCGCGGAGGATCATGGTGTCCTCGAAATGAGGTTGGCCCATTAGCTCCTCGAGGACGGTATTGACAACCGGCGGCATCACTTGATTACAAACAATGGATATGCCCGGCGTCACCACCCACGAGATAGGAAGTTCGACAATCCCGATTATCGTCCCCACCAGGAAGCAGCCCATGCGGGAGTAGATGTCGCCGTAAACCTGGATCGGGGTTAGATGGGGCTGGATCAAGACCACGCTGTCCTCTCCCACCACCGGCAAAGGCTCGGACTCTCGGGCAAACAACTCGTAATACTCGTCGGAGAACTGATCGCGAGACTCCCGCCAGAAAGAATCGACCCGCGCGGCCTGCACCGAGTCGAGGCTAAGATTGAGCTTCACGTAGTCAACCAGACTGTCGAGAAGAGGCAGACTGGAGCGACTGAAGAACTCCTTGCGCTCCTCGGGGCTGAGAGCGGAATCGGCGGCCTTCATGAGATCCTGATAGATCTCGTCAAAGGGGAGGTCGTACTCGAACGGTACGTTCAGATCGATGTCATACCACGCCCGGCTGCTGTCTGCGATACTGTCCTCGGAGGCGAACGCAGAAGATGGGCTGAGAACAAGGGCTACCAGTAGCCAAAGAAAGAGGGACTGCAACTTGGATGTCATTTCAATATCTCTCCATCATCGCAGCCCCCTGAACGTCTTCTCACAGCTATCCTGAGTTCTACTCGTCCTTCCTGTCGAGATACTTCTTGAACGAGCTGAGTAAGTCGATCGGCACCGGGAAGATCAGCGTCGAGTTCTTTTCGGCGGAGACCTCTACCATGGTCTGCAGGAATCGAAGTTGCATGGCGTTCGGCTGAGTTGCAATAACCCCGGCCGCATCGGATAGCTTCTGCGCAGCCTGGAATTCACCTTCGGCATGAATCACCTTGGACCGACGCTCACGTTCAGCTTCGGCCTGTTTTGCCATGGCGCGTTGCATTTCTATCGGGAGATCCACATTCTTGACTTCGACCACACTTACCTTGACGCCCCAGGGCTCTGTTTGCTCGTCAATAATGCGCTGCAGTTCGGCGTTGATCTTGTCTCTGTTGGCCAGAAGATCGTCGAGTTCTACCTGACCCAGCACCGAACGCAACGTTGTCTGGGCAATCTGTGATGTGGCCTCGAAGAAGTTGGCCACCGAAACGACTGCCTTGTTCGGTTCGGTCACCTGGAAATAGAGTACGGCATTCACCTTGACCGAGACGTTGTCCTTGGTGATGACATCCTGAGCCGGGATGTCGTAGGTGATGACGCGCAGGTCCACCCTGACCATCTTTTCGATACCCGGGATCAGAATGATCAGTCCCGGTCCACGGGCTCCGACCAGGCGTCCCAGTCGGAAAATGACTCCGCGCTCGTACTCCTTGAGAATCTTGAATATCGCGGTCAGCAGGATCACGAAGACCACCAGCGCGAACGCGATTCCTATAAATTGAGCCGGCATACTTCCTCCAATGAAAACGTATATCTACGAAACGATTGACTTCACTTTGAGCGTGAGGCCATCGACCTCAACGACTTCAACGGTACTGCCCACTTCCAAAGCAGCGCCGTCCGGACCGATCGCCTTCCACAAGGCGCCGTCGACATAAACCATGTTCTCCTTGCGAACTTCGGCCTTCTTGCCTATCAGCGCTTCTTCGCCTGTGAATACCTGGCGTTTGTGCGCCCGGACGACTAACCAGGTCAGTATCGCAAACGTGGCCCCGACCACAATGGTGGCGACAATCAGGAACGACAAGGACACCTGCAGTTCGGGATCGACGGTATCTACCAGCATAAGTCCTCCCAGGAAGAAGGAAATGATTCCACCGATAGTCAGGATTCCGTGGCTGACCACCTGTACCTCGGCGATGAAGAGCACAATCGCAAGAATGATAAGAGCCAGACCGGTGTAGTTGATGGGAAGCATCTGCAGCCCGTACAGAGCCAGCAGGCCGGCAATCGCTCCGGCGACGCCGGGGAGAATCAGCCCCGGGTTATAGATCTCGATCATGATCCCCAGTCCGGCCAGACCGAAGAGCATCATGACGATTTCGGGGCTGGTTATGATCTCTAGCAGGCCATGGGCGAACGAGGTGTCAATCTCCTCGATCTTGGCATCGGCGACGTCAACACGGCGGTCGCCGTCTGGCATGTCGACGATTTCACCGTTGATTTGCGTGAGCAGGTCATCGACATCTTCAGCCCGATACTCAATCACGCCCAGCGACAGGGCCTCGTTGTCGGTGATCGAGACCGATTGACGGACCGCCTTTTCGGCCCACTCGACATTGCGACCGTGCTTTTCGGCAGCGGCTTTGATCTGAGCGACCGCATCGTTGGTCACTTTCTCGTTCATGACCGAGTCAATCTCACCACCACCCGCAGCCACCGGATGGGCCGCACCGATGTTGGTCGAGGGCGCCATTGCCACAAAATGCGACGCATAGGCAATATAGACTCCGGCCGAACCGGCCCGGGCTCCGGAGGGAGCCACATAGGTGCATACCGGCACCCGCGAGTTCAAAATCGCCTTGCAGATTGTGTGGGTGTGACTGCTGAAGCCTCCAGGCGTGTCCATAATGACAATCAGCAGCGAGGCGTTGTCCTCTTCGGACTGTTCAATCGCTTCAGCGATTCGTTCGTACTTGATGGCTCCGATTGAGCCCTCGAGCGTCAGCGTGTACACCAACGGTCCGCCGGACGGCAGAATAGAGTCGGTGGCTGTCAGGCTGTCAGAAACCAGCGAGTCGCCGGTCTCGGTCTGCGAGAGTATCAGAGCGGTGGGGCTGACACAAAGCAGCACCACGAGCAATAGTTTCTTCCATGGATTCATTGGCATGACGAAATATGCCTCCGGTTAAAGAAGCTGTCAATTTACAACACCAGAACGGCTCCGCTGGCGGAACCGACATAGTACCCGGGTTTGCAGATACTATGTCTACTATTGAAACGCTTAGATATTCAAATCGTTTTCGGAGAATTTGACTTTGCCGTCAATAACGGTGGCCAGGACCTGAGTCGCTCCCACCTTCGTGGGCGCAACCTTAGTGATATCCTGCGACAGAACGACAAAATCGGCCGGATAACCAGGCAACAGGTATCCGCGGCAATCAGACTGCCCACAGGCGATAGCGGTTCCAACCGTGAAAGCATAGACGGCCTCGGCGGCTGTAATACGCTCTTCGGGACAATGGGCGTCACGCGTGCCCGGACGCACACGGCGAACGGCGGCGTCGATGCCGGCAATCGGATCGAGGGGCTCGATAGGAACGTCAGACCCAAAGGCCAGATCGATCTTGCGATCAAGCAGGGTACGGTGGATAAAAGCGTTCTTCCCCCTCGCACCCCAGAATTCTCGGATCGGTTTGATGTCCAGGGGTAGATGCGACGGTTGCATTGAGCAAACCACTCCCAGCCGCTTGATACGAGCGATGTCTTTCCGTCGAAGCAATTGGGCATGCTCAATACGATGGCGCACGTTCGCAGATAACGGTTTGCCGGATTCGTAGACATCCAAAATCGAGGCCACGGCCTTGTCGCCAATCCCGTGAATAGCGCAGGGAAATCCAAGTTTGTGTGCGGCTCGCATAATCTTCTTCATCTGCGGCACCGTCGTAACCTCGATACCGTAGTTGTCTTTGGTGCCGATGTACTTGTTGAAGCAATGGGCCGTTAGTGACCCCAGGGCACCGTCGGCGAATATCTTGATACCGGCAAGGCGCAGCCAGTCATCGCCCATGCCATAGTGCGAGCCATGTTCTTTTAGCGCCGGTAGCAGATCGGCGTGAGGATAGTAGTTCACGCGGAGCCCGAGTTTGCCCTTCTCAGCTTGATCCTGGTACCAGGCGAAACCCTCGGGGCCGTCGAAAGAGTGCACCCCGGTGACGCCCTTACTGTAGGCATACTCAAGAGCTTGTTTCCAGAGTTTCATCTTTTCGGCAGGCGATGGTGAGGGAATCAGGTCATGCACGAGCATATACCCAGCCCGTTCGCGGAGGATACCGTTGGGACGCCCGTCCGCATCGCGCTCGATCTTCCCTCCCTTGGGATCACGAGTCTTCTTGTCCAGGCCGGCCAGTTGAAGAGCCTTGCTGTTGACATATGCCGAGTGCTCATCCTTTGAGAAAACGAAGAGCGGATGTTTCGGGCAAACGGCGTCGAGCATTTCGCGGGTCGGTTCGGCGCGATCCTTGAACCAGTTCGGTCCGAGGCCCTCGCCTAAAAGCCAATCACCGCGCTTCAACTTAGACGACCGCTCGGCAATCATGTCGAGACAACCCTTGAGAGACTTCACACCCTGCAAGCTCAGCATCCGCAACGACAGCGCGAAATAGTAGAAGTGGGTGTGGGCATCGACAAATCCCGGAAATACCGAAAGCCCCTTCAGGTCCACGTGGTCGTAGTTCTTGAACTCCGGATCGGCAGTCAGATTCTTGCCGACCGCTACAACTCGCCCCTTGCTTAAGGCCATCGAATCGGCCACGACTCCCCCGGCCTGGGTGTAGATACGAGCGTTATGAATCAGGCTCTTGCTCTTCAAAGCGATCTCCTTTTACTCGAACATCTCCCTCACGCCGCGTCAGTTTCAGGCGGTCGGTCTCTTCCATAATAGGTATGGCATACTTGCGAGTTATCCCAAATCGGTCTTTGAGTTTGGCTACTGACAACTCTCCGCTGTTGGCGAGTTCTTCTCGGATGTAGAGGCGCATTTCGTCCCACACCGGCATGGCGAAAACGAACTCCGCGCCGCACTTGTATCCTTCGCCCGCTTCAAGGATATACTTGATGGCTTCCTTGGCTTCCTTTCCGGCCTTCACGAGGTCCTGAAGTCGTGGCGGGGTGTATTGCCCTTCCTGAATGTCGGTCATGATCTGATCATGGAGCTGCTTGACCTTGCCTTTAAGGCTCATGCCGCGGCCGACCAGATTGAGTGCATCCCCCACCGAAACCAGACTGCCTTCCGACAACATGAACTCGATTAGCAGGTTGGCGCGATCTGCGGGCATCTTGGACAGCTGTACAACCTGATCGCGCGGAATTCCCTTCAAGTGCGACTGTTCGTCCAGGAAGGCCAGCAGATTGGCCTTCATTTCCTCAACAGCTTGATCGAGCGCCTCACGATGGAAGTAGAAGTCTCGGAACTTGCCGACCAGTTGCTCTTTGACCAGAGCACGAAGTTCCGATTTCACTTTGCCCGCGGGCACGGCAGCGAACTTGAGGAGTGTCTCCGGGCGGGACATCAGCAGCTTCTGCAACTCCGATAGCACCAGACCGCGCAGGGAGTACTCCTTTCGTGCTTCCAAATAGGCATACCGCGCCGCCTCTCTTACTCGTGGGAAACGCGGCAAGTGATCGATCACGGTGCCGCCACCGAGTGTGACCATCGGCGTCGGGAGCCTCACGATAAACCGGTCGTTGAGGAGAGCCATGACCGGCTGATCCGGCTTGAAGAAGACAATCCCGGATTTGCCCGGCTTGATTGCGCGCTTGCGATAGAGCCGCACCTCGCCCTCAACCTCGGAGGTACCGGTTATGAAAAGCACTTCGCGACGGCTGGTGAGCGGCACTTTCGCCTCCGGGAGCATCTCGAGAGCTACCGCCAGGACGGGGTTGTCTTTGAGGTACTCGGTGTCGTCGAAACTACTGATCACTCCCCCACGCACGAGGTTCTCCTTGTCCAAGCCGGAGAAGGAAACGGCGACTCTCTGTCCCGGCAAGGCCTCGGCGACTTCACGGTTGTTGGCCCGAAGCGACCGAATCTTGCCCTCCGACTGGGCCGGCCAAACCGAGACCGTCTGTCCTTCCGAGAACGAACCACCTTTGAGAGTGCCGGTGACAACACCACCGATGCCAAGAAGGACGAATGAGCGATCTATGAAAAGCCGGGACTTGCCGATATCACGCTCAGCCTCGACTTCGCCTGCCAGACTGTCGATATGCTGCGCCAACGCATCAAATCCGTCGCCGGTTTGGGCAGAGACGCGAAAAATCGGTGCTTCTTCCAGAAACGAACCGGCTACCTTGTCTTTGATGTCTTCCTCCAGCAGGTCGAGCCAGTCGGCATCCTGCGCCAGGTCGCATTTGTTGATTACAATCAAGCCGCGCTCGATTCCCAGGAGTCGGACAATCTGAAAATGCTCCTGGCTTTGGGGCATCCAGCCATCGTCGGCGGCAACCACCAGCATGACGAGGTCGATACCACCGGCCCCCGCGATCATATTCTTGACAAACCGTTCGTGCCCGGGGACATCGACGAAGGCGACTTGACGATCCTCAGGCAGTTCGCGGAATGCGAACCCGAGATCGATCGTCATACCCCGAGCTTTCTCCTCGGGGAGACGGTCGGGATCGGTACCGGTAAGCCGACGCACCACAGCCGATTTGCCATGATCAATGTGTCCAGCCGTACCGATTACGAGCATTTCCGGGCTCTCCCTACTCTTTGAGGATGCTTTTTATTGAGGCTACGAGGTTGTCGAGGTCGGACTCCGCGACAGCCTTGAGATCCAGGACCAATCGTTCCTCCTGGATGCGACCGATCACCGGTGGATCCAGCGCGCGAAGCTTCTTGAGCATCTGATTGGGTTTGTACTGGGTGTCGAAGACTATGCCGACCGAGGGAATGCTGGCTTCCGGGAGTGATCCGCCGCCCATATAGGCCCGGGTGGCTTCTACACTGACACCCGACGGTTTGCCGATCTTCTCCAGGATGGCTTTGCCGCGGCGATAGAGTTCCGACTCGGCCACCTGCAGTTGCGACCAAAGATAAATCTCTTCGGTGTGACGGTCTTCGAGATACAGTCGAAGCAGTTTTTCCAGCATGGAGAAAACGATCTTATCGACGCGCACGGTGCGGAACAGCGGATTCTTCTTGATCTTCTTGATCAATTCGGTGCGGCCTACGATCAGTCCGGCTTGGACGCCTCCGAGCATCTTGTCGCCGGAGAAACAGGTGATATCCGCCCCGGCGCGCACCGATTGCTGAGCGCTGGGTTCGTCATAACCCACCATCGGTCGCAGGGGAATCAGCACCCCGGAACCGAGATCGTTGACCAACACGACTCCGGTCTCTTTGGAAACAGGCACAAGATCATTGATCTCTGCCTCTTCGGTGAAGCCGGCCTGTATGAAGTTGCTCTTGTGTACTTTGAGAATCACGCTGGTGCGGGGAGTAATCGCGTTCGCGTAGTCGTCAGCACTTGTGATATTGGTCGTTCCCACTTCAACCAGGCGACCGCCCGCGCGACGCAGGATGTCCGGGATGCGAAAACCACCGCCGATTTGCACCAGTTCGCCGCGGGATACCAGGACTTCCTTGCGATTGGCCAGACTGTTGAGGATGATCAGCAAAGCGGCGGCGTTGTTGTTGACCACTGCGGCCGCTTCCGCCCCGGTCAGGACGGCCAGATACTTCTCGCAAGCAACGCCCCGGCTGCCGCGCTTGCCGCTCTTGAGATCAAACTCGATATTGCCATAGCCGGTGACGGTTTTCTTGACCGCTTCAAACAGCTCCTCAGACAGCGGAGCCCGACCGAGGTTGGTGTGGACGACTATTCCCGTGGCGTTGATCACACGGGTGATTTCCAGACGCTTGGCATTGATCAACGCCCCGGCAAGTTGAGTCATGAGCGTCTTGCGGGTGACGTTCTTGCCGGCTCGAAACTTTTCTTTGGCCTTGGAGACCTCTTCGCGTACGATTTCGGCCGCCACCGGACGTGGGACCAAGGCTACGTACTCGACCAGGTCACTGTCGGTGAGCAGTTCCTCGATAGCTGGAAAGTCGCGAAGATCCTTCATTTATCCTCCGGCCAAAGCGATGGTCGATATACGACTTCTGCCAACACTCTTCCGACGTTCAGGAGAGACTGAGGAGAACACTTGTCGGGAGTGTCAAACTCGGTGTGCCAATACTCGTAGTCAAAATCGATTATGTTAATTGTCGGAACGCCACCGGCGATCAGCGACATGTGATCGTCGTGCACCCAGTGGCCCGGAACGTCTATGAATGTCGTAGTGCCCAGCTCGGCCGCAACCCCGAACACCATATCGTTCAGCTCAGGATGAAATTCCTCCGAGAACCGTTCGCGAGCTATTTGCTGGTCTTTGTCGCCGATCAAATCGACTACCAATCCGAAACGGTACTTGTCGCGGATGCCCCGACGGGCGAACTCTCTGGAGCCCAGCATGTAGTAGTCGAGATGGCCCGGTTTGCCCCAATCCTCACCGTCTGCCAGGACAAGATCAACGCCGCAGGGTGGTCTATGTTCCGAAAGCAGGTTGGCCATTTCCATCAATACCGCGACTCCTGAGGCACCGTCGTTAGCGCCATCGATAGCAGAGTCGCGCTTGGCTGGATCGACCGCATGTTCCGCCCGGGGACGGCAATCCCAGTGCGCCATAAGCACCAGGCGGTCGGCGGTCGTGCCATCGCCTTCAATGGAGGCAATCACATTCACCAGCGGCAGCGTTTCGCCGCTGTAGGGATCGCGAAAACTGAAGGCCTGTGAATCGATTCCCAGTCCCAACCTGCGGAAATGCTCGTAGAAGTATGTGCGGCATTGTCGCCACGGTTCCGTGCCCGGAACGCGGGGACCAAACGCGACCTGTTCCTCTAGATACTGGTAGGCTCGCTCGCCGTCAAAGAGCGGTACAGTTCGAGCCTCCTCCTGGCAACCGGACAGGAAGGCTAGTTGGGCTGTCAATGCGATCACAATAGCGAGTTTGGTCATAGGCGCAAAGAGGGACCGGGTGCTCGGGAAGTCAATATGAAATCTGTCTAGAAGCGGAGTTCGGCAAAGATCGAGACCTCGCGAACGTGGCTGATACGGCCGGTGCGGCGGTCGTTGGAATCTCGCCACATGGTAGTCATGCCCCCGTTTACCTGTTGGCTGAACGAATAGCGGATGGTTGACCTCCATTGGAAATCGGACTTGTCCGTCGAGGGCGTGAACTCGTCTCCGGCCGCGGAGAACTCCGAGTATTGAGTATTGGTCCCGACCGTTAAGTCAATCGACATGGTGGATTTGAACTTCATCTTGCCGAGCAGAGGGATTCCCAAGCCCGACCCGGCAGTAAACGAGTAGCCCAGAGTAACATCCATGGACGTTCTCTTGGTTCGCGTGAGTCGCTTGGAATCGCCCGTGGTGGGATCGAAGGTCTCATCCTCATCCCGAGACAGATTGTACTTACCGGATATCTTCAGCCGTCGGAAGAGCGTAGTGCTGACCGAAATCAACGGGTTATGGTTTCTCGCGTTGTTGGTCGTCGTGGTCCGGCCGGCCTCTAAGTCGATCGTCTCGCTTGCGGTTCTACTAAACCCGGTGCGGGGATTGAAGGTCTCGATAATCTTGTTCACTACCGGCTTGATCAGCGGCAGCTTCTTGAACTTTGTGATGCGAATGGTCAGGTCAGGGAAACTGGTCGAGATCTTCTCATACGGTGTACCGGTAGTGATCAGATCTCGCGCCGACGACCGCGAATACCTGACGTCTACGGTTACGCCGCCAAGTACGTTGAAACCGGAGGTACCTGAGATCTTCTGTGATTCGGTCGCTTTAGGCGACACCGATTGCTGAACGGTGTCGGTGACCTCGGGATAGTCCTTGAACCCGAACATGTGATGCCAATGTGGTCGTTTCCGTAAACCGGCCCGCAGGTTGTTGAAGCCATCGGAGTAGGTGTAGGTCGGAGATTTGATCCAACCGGTCAGGAAACGAAGTACGGCAAGAGGCGGATCGTAGAACGGCTTGCCTTTCTTCTTCTCTTCAGTCTTTCCCGCTTGTCCGCCTCGGCCGACATTCCTTCGTCCGCGAATTCGGCGTTGGCCGCCGCCTCCACTGCTCTTGCCACCGAGGAGACGCATATGGTCGAACGTACCCGAGACTCCCATACTCCGCGAAAGCTGGCCTTTGTTGGACTCGGTGCCGCGGTCCCAGGTCTCGCGATAGTTGGCCTTGTAATCGAACTTGGTCGTGAACCAGCCGATCAGTTTGGGATCGTAGTTGGCGCTGAAACTCTGGTTAAAACTAGTCTCGATTCCCAACCTGAGATTGCGGAACGATATATTGACCCGTTCCAGATCACTCAGATCTCGCTGAGTGGTATAGGTGAAGCCGAGCCCGAGATTGGGGAACAGACTGTAAGACAGGTCCATCCGCCCCGAGAGTTTGCGTGTGAGCGACGACCGTCGAACACCGTTGATGTCGTCATCCACCGTAGCATTGCGAGTGTAGTCGGCACTGAGGTTCCATCGCGTAGGATACAGTCCCAGACGAGAGCCGGCTGCCTTCTTGGCGATGGGAATCCAACTGGTCCAGAAGAAGATGGGTAATGTCGGTGGTTTTTTGACCGCCAGGTTGAAGGTGCTGTTGACGGAAAGGTTTTCGCCGAAGGCATACGGCCGGTTCACCGACGAGGAGTTGGATCTACGATAGGAGATCCGGACCGATTGTCGATTCAGGAAGAGCGAGAAGAGCGGGTTCTTCAGAGTACTCGAGAAGTTTTCGGAGATGCTCAGGTTGCGGTTAGACGAAACCGATTTCTCCAGGTCTCGAATCTCGTCGGGAAGGACGATATCGGATCCGGTGCGGAGCAAAGGTATACTGGTCGATTTCGAGAAGCTGTACCTGATCGGCAGACTGGCTCCCCAGGACCGCGGCATGAACTTGTGGAGGTTGAAGTTCAGGTTATAGTTGTAGGTCGTGGCGGTTTTGCCGCTGCCCAGGTTGTTTTCGCCGCCACCCCTGGTTGCCGAGCTAACGTTTCGAAAATAGGGATCCTGAGTTTGGTACGAGAACGAATAGGTGAGCAAGTCGGCGAGGGTACCGTTTACTGCCACACGGGCGGCAGTACCAACATCGCGGCGGACATCAGACACACGCAGCTCATCTACCCATATCTCCCCCGTAGCGCCCCCAACTGTGTCGGCTACGTCATGATTGACCACTCCGAGGGTGAATAGCTTCACCTCGTTCAGGTTGGGAGCCCCTTTCACGCGATACTGGCTGTTGGAGCCGTCAATTTGGCGTTCTTTCCCGTCCTCTGCGTTGCGTATCAAGCTGTCCTTGAAAGCCGTTAACTCGTTAAAATCGATTGTCAGATGGTTTCTATCGTCCCATCCGGGATGCACATCCCGACGAATCTCATAGAAGTTGGCTGAGTCCTGACCCAGCCGCAGGAACACCCCGACCTGTTGATCGCCGTTGGGATCCTCGTCGATCCCGAGGCCTCCGTGGACGTACATTTCCATCTGACCGTAGCCCGAATACTTGTCGACCTGCAGCAACTGCTTGATCGCCAGGCAAGTGTCGAAATGATTGAGATCGGTGAACTGCAGGAGCAATCCGCGTTGCGTCTCGACACCTCCGGTGGTGGGATCCTTATAAGCTTCCACTCCCGGCGGAGGAGTGAAGGTGCCGTCGTCGTCGCCTACCGAAGCCACCACAAACTTGGACCTCATCGGTTCCGGGAGAGTGATATGGCGCTCGTGGATATCCACGGAGTCGATCCAGTTGGACTGTACAAAGTACCAGCTGGCGACATGGATCTCGATGGGTTCATCGGTATCGGTATCGTCTTCGAGCCACACGCGCACGTGCGTGATGTCTTCCCACCGTGGCGGATTGTCGACATCGGAAATCGCAGTGTCTAAAGCCAGCGAATCCTTGATCGGAATACGGTACGTACGCCAGGGATTGTTGGCAGGTCCCCACTCCGAGCTGTCGACGTAGAACTGGCGATCATCGGCGAGATCTATCTCAAATGAGAAATACTGGTTGATGTAGTTGATCCCGACACCCAGGGCTTCTTCGTCCGGCTCGTTCAGAACGGCGAGGTCCTTCGAGTTACCCTCGGTTCCGTTGATCCATCGGAACCGGTTCTCCTCCGTATTCCAGAACGGGTCCCCTTCTGGTGGACACTCAGCCGGCGGCAAGGGACACTTTCCCTGGCCGTTGAAGTACCAGTTGTCACCGTTGGGATCCGGGTTTAATATGGGGTGATAGCCCGGTTCTTGTGGGTCGGCCAGGCCATCGAGTCCAACATCTTCTCCGTCGTCGATGGAGTTGTTGTTGTTCTTGTCTTCCAGATCATTGGATACGTTGTCGTTGATGTCGTCACTAATGCGCCCAAAATCGAAATGGAGTTTGCCCTTCTTACTCAGGGTATTGAGTCGTACCTCAAAGAGCTGAGCCCGGTCGGCATCGACACCCCCGATCAGAGGATAGGAAATCCCGGCCCAACTGCTGAGAGGACCGTCATCCAGCGTATCGATTATCAGCTCAGTAGAATCTGAGTTGAACGTCTTTTCTTCAATCACGTGCTTGGGGAAGAATCTGAGTTTGAGAGTCTGGAGGCTGCCCTGCCTCTGACCGGCCTCAAGGTTGTAGACATCCTCGGCACTCACGGCGTCCAGCGGAGCATGCCACAGGAGTTTTCCCTTCTGGTATCCGAGATCCTTGATTTGGACCGGCTCCGACGCCTCTTTCCAGGCCGTTCTGGTCAGGCGAAGAGAGAGCTGTTCGAGCGCCGACTCAAAATCGTCCACATAGGCCACGCCGTCGACATTCGGATTGGGATGCGACTGCGCCACTTCGCCCGAAATCGTTAGACCGGAAGCAGCCCGAGTCTGATAGAACGGAAGTGCATCCAAGGCTCTTGTGATGAACTGAGGACTCAACTTGATCGAGGCGTCCAGATCGTATACGACCATGCGCGCAGTCTCTTGACCTACTCGAGGTTTACGCTCCTGTGCCTTGTCGGACTTGAACAGGAATGTACCGCCCAGGCGGAAGTCCTTGCTCCACTCGTATTGGGCACGCATGCCAAAGAGCGATTTCTGCTGCACAGCCAGGAACGGTGCATATTCGAACTCGATATTGAGATCGGCGTTGGGGTCAGTGGCCTTTTCGGACTTGAGCTGTACCCGACCAAAGTTGTAGTTGATACTGTAGTCAATATCTTTGGCGAGCAGTTCGCCATTGGCGGTAATACGCTCCGATCCCTCGATGATGTTGGGACGATTGAGGTTGATGACCGTCTCTCGTGTTCGCGTAAGCATGCGAATGAAGTACTGACTAGACTGTGTCAGCTCTTGCGATGAGGAGAAGTCATACATATCCGGAACCTGAGGATCCAGGATCAATGTGGCTTGGTTGTTATCGTCTACAAAGGGTGCGGACTCGGCAAACGGGGTTCTTGAGGGAAATATAAGCAGACCAAACCGCGGGTCGATAATCTCGAAACGATCGTCCAACTTGCCGTCGGGTAGCTTTCGATTGCTACTGGGGTTGTACTGGTCCAGTCCCAATATCTCCAGGTAGTTTTGAGAGCGTCCGCTGGGGTCTTCCTGGAAGTCTTTTATCGACGTGGTTCTCTCGGTTCCGACAAGCCCCTTGTATATCTTGATCTCAATATCTTCTGAGCTAGTGACACCGGTCGGCAGGCGGTAACAGTTGCGCCAGGCCATGTCCCAGGTGACATCGGTGGGCCGCGGAACTCTGGGCCGAATCAGCTTCAGTAGATACGGGTCTCCGACAACACCCTTGGAGGAGATATCACCGAGGGTGTCAACGGATCCGTCAACCCGTTCGACCACCATCCAGACGCCGATTGCTCGGGATGTGATCTGGCGAGGGAAATGTATGTACCACTGGCCGGTGGCGCGCCAAACATCCACCGTGTAGAGATTGTCTTCCATCTCCAGCATTTTGATTTCGTGGGCCATAACCTCTTTGTACAGACTGGTGTCCTGCACATCGGCGGCCAGGGTTGACACGAAAGGTGACGACTCAGGATTGTCGCGTGTTTCTTCTTCGAAAGCCCTGAAGTTGGTGATCACATCACCTGAGTCCAGCTCACCGGGGATGGCCAGGTCGAACATCCGGTCGCTGGCATAACTGACATCGCGGACATCATCGGCAGCTTCGTCGCCCGAAGGAGAGTACGAGGCCCGGTCGGAGCTTCCCTTCTCCTGAGAGGCGATGGCCGTGATATTGAGATTGCCCAATTGGGCTTCAGCCTTGATTCCAAACAATCCGCGAATGTTCGAGGAGTAGCCGACAAACTGAGCGCCGCGGATATTGAGATTGGTGTTACCGGCCTCGATTGACCGGAGAATATCATCCTCTTCACCCTTGTATCGAATCTGTATCCTGTTCTCGAGCGGAATATCAGTTTGGCTGTCCTGGGAGACGCTTACGCGTATTTTCGAACCGATCGTTCCCGTGATATCGAATCGCGAGACCTGTTCCATGTTGAGAGTAGGAAAGCGACTCGGCTGCTGGAAATCGGCCGAGGTTCCCTCAGTCCACTGGGATCTTCCGGAAAATGTAATGCGACGGAATCCTGCGACTGTCAATCCGGCGCCACCTTCACCAAAGATACGGTCCAGTCGCTTGGGCAGGGCGACCTTGATGCCCAGCCCGGTCCGGCCTCCCGACTTGCGGAGATCGGCGTAACTCTTGCCGGTAGTCTTCTGAAAATCCTCTCGGTAGTTCTTGGCCATACGGTACTCCATGTACGCGTTGGCATCAACCGAGACAGGAATCAGCTCCCATGTCTGCGTACCACGCCGGTGGTACTCCTGAGCACATCGCAGTGAGTTGGTTTCGAAATCGGCGGAGACAATCTTGGGACCTTTGATACGCACCCGAAGGACATCGGGGATAATGGGCGCACCATAGGCGACGGAGAACTTCTCGGGCGGCGGATCGAAGTTGGCCAGACGCGAAGGCGGCCAGTCCAGGGATGCCCGGAACGAGCCAAATGCCTCCGTCTCAGCGGAAACCGGCAGAGCAACGGCCAATACCGCCAGGAAGAAGTATAGATATAGTCTGTAACGAAGCAGCTTAGTCAATTATGGCTTCTAGCGCTAAAGCAAATCAGTTTTTTATCAACGGTCGATAAAAGTCCTCCTCAGGTTTGGAAGTGTCCGATTCGAATTACTTCTTCCTCAAGCATTATACCAAACTTTTCGAGAACTTTCTTCTTCAAAATATCGGCCAATTCTGCAATATCCTGCGAGGTGGCACTTCCGGAGTTCAGGATGACATTGGCGTGGCCGCGGTAAACCACTGCCCCACCTACACTTAGCTCCTTCGCGCCGGCTTCCTCAAGAAGTTTGCCCGCCGGCAGCTTTCCGTGCGGCTGAGTCGGATCGGGAATGTTTTTGAAGAAACATCCAGCCGAAAGCCCTTCCGGAGGGAATTTAGCCTCACGAATGGCTACAATCTCATTCACTTTTGATACGATTTCATCCCTGTTTCCCGCGGTCAAAGCGAAACGGACAGTCGACACGATCTCACCGGACCGCTTGAGGTGCGAGTCACGATATCCGAACTGGCAGTAGTCAGAGTCAACTGTTCGCATCGAACCGCCACGGTCTATCAGGGTCAAATCCTTCACGACATTACCAATCTGTCCGCCATAGGCACCCGCGTTGCCATAGATAGCGCCCCCGACCGAGCCCCAGATTCCCGCAGCGAACTCCAGACCGGTTAGCGAACACTCCGAGGCGAAATCAACCAGGGCCATCAAATCTTCACCGGCACCGGACTCGATCAGTTTAGGTTCGGGTTGCGACAGTCCGCGAATATCCACCTTGATAACCAGACCATCAAAACCGGAATCCGAGACCAGCAGGTTGGACCCACCACCCAGCAGGAAAGTATCGATCTCAAGTGTCGATGCCAACTTGAGCGCTTCCACCAGCTGCTCAGCGGATGTGCACCGCACAAAGTAGCGGGCATTGCCGCCGGTGCGGAAACTGGTAAACTGCGACAGCGCGACATGGTGTTCGAGACGGTCGCCAAACTGCTCTGCCATCCGCTCCAGCGCGCTGTTTCCGTTCTGGGACGGTTCACGGTCAACTATCATGATGGATGAATATACCGTCAGGGGCTTGTGATGCAAGACAATAAAGGACCGAAAACGGATACATTCGCGGTCCGTCTTTGGCTATGATTTCGGCTCTTCTCCCGACTCTTCTGCCTCGTCCGATTTGGACTCCTCGGACTCCTCAGACGGCGGCGTGTCGCCCTTTTTGAGTTCATCGACATAGTTTAGGCGCAGCTCGTAGAGAGCGTGCGAGATGAACTTGTCCTCAGACTCCGAAAGGTTGCCCTGGGTCTTGTCTTTGAGCATTGCCAGCATATCGATCGAAGCCTGGGCCATGGACAGATCGCGATCGATCTTTCCCGTCAGCGGCGAGGCCACTTTGCCCATCGCTTGCATTGCACCCGCCTGTAGCGAAATCACCATTTGCAGAAAATGAGCGTCAAGTTCGGATTCTTCGGCAACCATGATGCCTCCTTGCTAGCCTCCGCCGAGATCTATACGGCGCGGTTGTGTACTCGTCTTGAGATAGTTATACAGCCTGCGATCGGCGCTGTCAAGCTGGTCGCGCGAGGAGAACAGCCGCTCCAGGACCTGGCGAGCCTTCTCAATCAAGTCCTGATCGCTCACCAGACGGGCTATCTTAAGCTCGGGAAGCCCGGATTGACGAGTGCCGAAAATCTCACCCGGCCCGCGAAGTTCGAGATCGGCTTCGGCGATTTTGAAGCCGTCGGTGGTCGATGCGAACATGTCCAAACGTTGGCGGGCGATGTCCGAGAGGGGATGATGCGCAAGTGCGACCATCGTTGATTGCTTCTCGCCCCGGCCGATACGACCACGCAGTTGGTGCAACTGGGCGAGCCCAAACCTTTCAGCGTGTTCGACGATCATCAGAGTGGCGTTGGGATTATCGAGACCAACCTCGATTACGGTGGTAGCGAGAAGAACGTCGAGTTCGCCTTCTCTGAACTGTTCGAGAATCTTATCCCGTTGTTTGGGCTTGACCCGACCGTGTACGACTCCGACGCGAACTTTCTTGAGGGCGCCCTCGGTCAACTCTTCGGCTGCCTCTTCGACCGACGTGAGGTTAGAGTCCTCGTTGGTCTCGATCACCGGATAGACGATGTAGACTTGTCCCCCGCGGGCGACCTCATCGGTGACAAACTGAAAGACCTTCTCTTTGACGTCGGAGCCCCGCCAGACGGTGCGTACCGGTTTGCGTCCCGGTGGCATAGTGTCAACGGTGGAGACATCAAGGTCGCCGTAGAGTGTGAGCGTGAGTGTACGCGGTATGGGTGTGGCAGTCATGACCAGAAGATCGGGCTCGTCTCCCTTGGCGTGGAGGCGGGAGCGCTGGTCGACGCCGAAGCGGTGTTGCTCGTCAATTATCACTAAACCGAGGTTGTCGAACTTGACGGAATCGTAGATCAACGCATGAGTGCCAAACAGAACCTTTAGCTCTCCCTCGGCACAGGCAGCCAACAACGTCTTACGGGGCGCGGCTTTGATTGTGCCCGTGAGTAAACCAGACTCCACTCCCAAAGATGAGAGAATCTCGTTCCAATTGCGAAAGTGCTGCTCAGCCAGGATCTCGGTGGGCGCCATAAATGCAACTTGCAGATTATTCTCCGCAGCGTAGAGTGCCGCGAGGATCGCCACAACCGTCTTGCCGCACCCGACGTCGCCGTGCATCAGGCGCGACATCGGCGTTTCGAGCTGCATGTCAGCAATTAGTTCCTTGATAACACGCGACTGGCCGGTCGTCAGCTTGAACGGTAACGAGTCCTTGAGTCGGGTCATCAGTTCGCCGGGAGGAGCGTACTTCTGCGGTTTGCTGGCGACCGCTCTCCTGCTGCGGTTTCCAAACACGAGGAACTGGAATGCTAACAGCTCGTCGAAGGCCAGTCTTCGGCGACATTGTTCGACTTGGTCGCGATGATCGGGGTAGTGGGCCTTGTGGATAGCTTCGTGGAGGCCGAGCAGGTTGGTACCCGCAAGATCGCCCGATGGCAGCGGGTCCTGGATTTCCTCGCCAAGATTCTCGAATACAAACGAGGTGACGCGCCTAATGCCTTTGCTGTTGAGACCCACCTTGGTCAGTTCCGCCGTTTGCGGATAGACCGGCACGATGCGGCCGGCGTGGATCATAGCATCGCCGTCATCGTCGAGTCGTTCCAGGTCGGGGTGCAGCATCTGATGGCCCATGAAGTAGCTGACTGTACCCGTCGCCGCCCAGACCTGATCCTTCTTGAAGACCCTTTCCCAGAACCGGATGCCGCCGAACCAGAGCAGCGAGATGTGGCCGGTTTCGTCCTCCAGAATCATCTCGTAGCGGCGACGTCGACCGTGGAGCAAACCGTGGGCGCGAACCCGCCCGACAACCGTGACGGTCTCGTCCACTTGCGCCTTGTTGATGGGGACAACGGTGGTACGATCGAGATAGTGCCGCGGGAGGTACATCAGGATATCCCGGACCGTGACCAGGTTAAACTTGGCCAGGGCCTCGGCTTTTTTGGGGCCGACGCCTTTGACGTACTGGAGGGGTGAATCTAGTTGTAACTTAGCCACCTTGTATGGTGGCACCAGAACGTGCGTTTAGTCAATGACAAAGTGTGGGGGGGCCCGTGGTCAGCCAATGGACTGAGTCTACATCGATTCTGGTCAAGCTACCGATGAGCAATCCCTCCCGTCAACAGGCGCCTCATTTCGAGCAGTTTGCGGTACAATGGCGCGCCAACCATGCGACCTTGCGAATCGACCCACGCGTAGGATCCCTCTTGACGAGAACTAAAGCTGCTTAAGAGATCGTCAATCTGACTCAGAATCTTGTTTCGATCATACACATCGTTTATGATCGAGACCTGAGACGGATGGATTGCAACCTTTCCAAACATCCCAATCGATCTAGTGTAATGGCATTCCTCTGAGACCAGTTCCAGAGTGCCGTCTCCGACATAGGGTGTGATAGCGTCTATAACACAGACATGATGCTCACGCGATGTAAGTAGGATCTCAAACAGTATGGCAGACAGTGGCGATGGCTGGCACAGGCACCGAGGCCTATCTATGTAGAGCTCCGCGCAGAAATCCTCATATCCAACGGTAAGGAAGTCGAGTGGATTCATTTCAGAGATGATGGGCTTCCTACTTCGATACCCCTTCAAGGTTTCTATGGCTACAAATACTTGGTCACACCCCGAGAGGTCACGTGCTCGATCAATCTCCCCCGGGTCTTCGACTTTGGTCATCGCCAGGAAATCCATCTCTAGATCGTGGGTCAGTCGGAGGTCCTCTGCCCAATACTCGGTCGAAGCAGAGTTTATGCGCACGCCCACTAAGTACTTGCTCCGGATTTCAGCGGAGTTCGATGCCAAGAATTCGAAGAGCTTCTCACGAGCAACGGACTTCAGCATAGGCGAAACAGCATCTTCGAGATCGAAGATGACCGCATCGGGTTTGTCAGGTCCCTCCAAGACCAGCGTTCTTGCTAAGAAGTTGTCATTGCTTGCTGGCATGATCAAGAGAGATCTGACATCATATGGGTTAAACATTCGCAACCTTCTCCTCCAAGAGCTTGAGAAAACCGACGACTACCCTTTTCCTTTCATCTGTGGCAGTTGGATTGGAGAGCGGCATGCCCGGTGTGGAAACTTCCTCGACCAGCGAGCGAATCTCATCCGGTGCGTCAAGCCACTCAAGTACGCGACCTGCTGAACCTTTTGCGTCCACAGCATCGTCCTCATCAAACGGGGAGTTCGATGCACTATGAACGTTGTAAACATTCCATTTCACTGCGTACGCTAAGAACGCCTCCATCACTCTATCTTCTGAAATGTCTTCTCTTACCGGTTTGTAACTGCAGGTATGCCCTGAAGTCTGCCAGGACTTTGCGCGAACGAATCCATCTTCGATGCTTCTCCGACACGATACTATGCCGAAGTTGCCGTCTAGCACTTCTTGGAGGGTAAACGTACGGTCCCCCACGCCGCGTGGGAAATCACCGTATAATGATCTATGGTGCAGTCTTCGGTGACGAGCCGCGTAGGGGGCCCAATGCCTGATTGTGTTAGCATCATGAAGCAGGATCTGGAGTGGGAACTGACCACTCCTGGTCCAAGCTGGCTTAACCGGACAAGACGAGTAGAACGGCCTGAACGACCTGGTGGTGAAGGAAAAGGACTCTGAGACGTTGTCGATCGTTCTCTCTATTGCGTCCAGAATCGTCGGGTCCAGTTCGTCATAAAGGAGAACAATATCAATGTCGTTCGGACTCGCATCTCTCCTTAAATCTACCGTACTTCCCACAACCGAAAAGTACTCAGCACCCTTAGAAGCTTGTTCGTCTGCTCTCAATGCCTTTGCAATCGCCCAAGCCACAGCCATCAAGTACGCGCTCCTGTTGTCCGCCCAAAACTGTCTCTGTATATCGTCAAGAGCTTGTTCAGCAGACACATCAGCCCTTCCTGTCATTTTCAGACAATCTGACATGTAGTTTCTAACGCCTTCAGCAAAAACCGAACTCTCATACACACCGATTCCGAAGGATGCTGGCGAGTTGTCCGGTTGTGTGGTGACATCAGGCAGGTCTCCTGTGAGCTGAGGAAATGTAACGACGGTTGTATCGTCTACTACAGTATAGTTCGCAAATGCTTGCCCCATATCGGAAGAGCTATCGGTCAGAACTAAGTGAGTCTGCATTCGCTCCGGTCCATAGTCTTTCTGCAAATTCAGACAGTGAGCTGCGAAGTACACGTCGATGGGGCGTGCAATAGCCACGTATCTATTGACCGAAGGCCTGTGATCACGATCGCGTTCAAGGAAGCGCAGGATTAGATCCCTTTGTGGAGCTATTGGATTGGTGTGCACGAATGTTTGTCGTATGTCCGCTGGTGCATTCTGCAGTGACAGCAGTTCAGATAGCGTTGTTCGCAGGTCACCGAGTTTAGCTAGTCTTGCGATCTTCTGAACTGACTGGTTAGCATCGGGATGGGTAAATGTCGCTTGATCTGCGCTCGACAGATCTTCTTTCTTCCATTGGCGCTGGCGCTTGCCTTCCATGTTGTAGTACAATAGAAAGGCCGTCAGGGCAGATGTTAGAACCACCGCCATTGCGATGTATGCCCAAATTCGGTGCTGTTCGGGAAGTTGAACGACAGCCAGACCGAACGAAGCTTCCACTAAGATGGTTACTAACATTAAGAACTTGATCTGGGGTGATTTCACCGCGTCGATAATCTTCCATCTGCTGCCGGTCGGCGCCATGCAACCTCCTCATACTTGCCAATGAGGCCCCCTACGAATGTCGTATTGTTACTTCAAAGTAACTGGCGCTGCCCTGAAGTCAAGTCCAATCATGATATGGCTACTTCGCAGCCTCAGCGAATCAGTCGACCGCGGCAAAAACCGCTGAGGGAGCGATCTGAACGAAACCACGGTAGTGTAGTCCAAATAGATAGGCAGACTTGCTCTTAAGCGGAAGGGGTGGGAATCGAACCCACCGGGGACAGCTCTGCCCCCCTCACGGCTTTGAAGGCCGGGACCGCCACCAGACAGCATCCACTTCCGGGGACAGTATAATGCAACCCGGGTGAGGACGCAATAGGGGCAGACGAGACGTCTGCCGCCCACGGTATGCGGGGATTGGCAAGAGGGCGAGATGTCAGGTCTCGGGGAGACCTGACCTACTATGAACGGCGGCACCGAGGACGGAGCCGCCCTACAAGAGATCGCAGTTTCCGCGATTGGTCGCGCTTGATATTCAAGTCTCGCCGCGGCGCGAAGCTGAAGAAGTGTCCGTGACACCGGCACCGAGGACGGAGCCGCCCTACAAAAGATCGCCGTTACCGAGATTAGACGCGCTTAGTACCCAAGTTTCGCCGCGGCGCGAAGCGGTAGAAGTGTCCGTGACACCGGTCCGGCCGACTTCCCAGCCGACCGGACACACAGGAAAGAGAACAGAAAGATGACCGAAGAAGAGGTTAGTCGATACCCTTCATTACCTCTTCGGCCAGGGCTTCGAGACGGCGTTCGGGAATCGCCGCCCATGATTCAACCAGAAAATCGGTACTCGCACTGCAAATCATCGACACCTTGGCCGCCGACTCTTCGTCCGGCGCCTCATAGATATCCATAAAATCCCAGCCCCCGAACAATGCGTAACTCGCGAGGAACTTCACCTCGGGACATTTTCTCTGGACCCGTTCCATCCAGGCCTTGCGCTTTTTAGGTCCTTTGGCTCCTGCCATTACCTCACCAACACCCGGCCCGGTAGGACATAGTCTGGACATCAAGACAAATGTCTTCATATTCCGCCTCCTGCCGAAATGGCCACAGCCTATAGCAGCCAGACTACATGCCCGCTTTATCGAACTAATTCGCCGGCCCGAAACGGCCGCGACCTGATTGTCGTGATGTGATCAGAAGATGCTTAATCCTAATTCAATATAGTCAATGCGATCGATTATGCACGTGTTTTTTTTGGAGAAGACGATGAGGTGCCCCAGGGCTTGCCCTGGGATTTCTTGTAGGGAAGAACCTTCTTAGGTTCTGCCATCCTACACGCATCGCATTGGCAGAACCCGAAGCGGGTTCTTCCCTACTTTGTCGTCCATGGAGTCATTGCGAGGAGCGTAGCGACGCGGCAATCTACAGGACCGAGCATTGAGATTGCTTCGCTTCGCTCGCAATGACTCGGTCGGTGTCAGCGACAAGGGCGGCGCCGGCCTCCTGCCTTCAATCTTTCGGTTTGGGCTCGGGATCGACGTGGGTGATCACCCGTTCGACATCGGAGACTTCGTCGAGAATGCGAGCCTCTACCGCCTTGGCTATCGCATGCCCCTCGCGCACACTGATATCCGGATCGACCACGACATGTAGCTCGACCTGGATTCGGGGACCTGAGTAACGGGCGCGTAGATCGTGGACTTCGTGGACATCGGGCACTTGAGCCGCGACTTCGAGAAGCTGGTTCTGGATTTTCTGGTCCGGCGCGGTATCGACAAACTCCTTGACCGCTCCCCAGACCAGTTTGGCGCCCACCCGGGCAACGAAGTAGGTAACGATGATGGCGGCAAGAGAATCGGCCAGCACCCAGTCGGGATCGATATAAGCGCCGGTAACACCAATCAACACTGCCACCGAACTGAGAGCATCGGTGCGATGATGCCAGGCGTTGCCGATAAGAGCCATCGAGCGAATCCTCTTCCCTACCGCCCGCGTGTACCAATAGAGCGCCTCTTTCGCGAGAATACTGAAGGCCGCCACGGCTATAGTCAGAGGACCGGGGTTCGACTGCTCCTGGTTGTAAATGCTGTCAATCGAGTCGTAAGCAATCCCCCCTGCAATCAACAGAAGGATGAAACCGGTGAACATCGAAGACAAGGTCTCTATACGACCGTGGCCGTAATGATGCGACTCATCCTCTTCCTTGCGCCCCCATTTGAGCCCCAGCCAGACCACGATGTCGGATGCGAGATCAGAGAACGAAT
>Ga0180430_10000565_pt1 | contig 39889 bp, 31 predicted proteins | sample SS_ome_9_FD_132999 | JGI IMG/M metagenome (GOLD analysis project Ga0180430, IMG submission 132999) | Hypersaline lake sediment archaeal communities from the Salton Sea, California, USA - SS_1_S_2 metaG | ecosystem: Environmental > Aquatic > Non-marine Saline and Alkaline > Hypersaline >...
GTCCGGTCACGCGCTCGTACACCGACTCGACCTCCTCGACGGCGATGCCGGCGAGGCGCGCGCGCAACAGCTGCGTCGTCGGCATCGAGCCGCGCCGGTCGCCGAGCGCGACCACGATCGTGTCGACGCCCAGGCGCAGGGCAACGCCCTCGAGCGTCTCGCCCGGCAGGACCAGGACCTGGGGCACGCTGCCCTCCTCGGCGTCGCTCGTGCGCGCCTCGCCCTCGGCCTCCTCGCGCGCGCGCGGCGCGAGCAGCGCCTGCGGTCCGCCGCGCGAACCGCGGCCGCTCGGAGCGAGCGCACGGGCTTCCTGGAAGCGCGCCGCGCCGCCGAGCAGGTCGTCGGACGACTCGCCGGCGCCGGGCGCGGCGGGCAGGGCGCCGAGCACGCGGTAGCCCGCGTCCGCCGCGCTGCGCAGCTCCTGGTAGAGCGTCTTCGCCATCTCGCCCTCGCCGAGGATCAGCACGGTCTCGGAGAGGTTGAACAGGTGCGTCGCGCGCGCGAACAGCCGCCGCCACCAGAAGAGGACGAACGATCCGATGAGCAGCGCCGCGATGAGCGACTGCACGACCTGCGAGAGCGTGAGCCCCGGGAAGGTCAACAGCGCGCCGCTGCCCCACAGGCGCGAGACGGCGAGCGCGCCCATCGCCAGGACGACGCCCAGGCCGGCCGCCGACAGGAAGCGCGCGAAGCGGTCGTACCGGCTGGCCGCGATGCGGAAGTCGTACAGCTCGTTCAGGTAGAGCGCCACCTGCGCGAGCAGCGCCGCGAGCAGCGACGACAGGATCGAGCGCAGCACCGCTTCGTCGACCGTCGTGCCCTGCTCCGCGAGCGCGCGCAGCACGACGCGCGTGGGCTCCCACAGGTGCGCCGTCATGCCGATCGCCACGACCGTCGTGAGGATCACGAACTCACTGGCGATCAGGAGGGCCTTCCTGATCGGCAGGTAGTGGCGGAGCAGGTGGAGCATCGGGACGGAGGGGCGCCGGCGCGGGGGTGCCGGGGGGGCGGGCCGACCGGTGGGAGCGGCCGTTCGGGGGAGGCCGCCCGGGGGAGGCCGCTCGGGGGCCGGGCCCGGTGCCTGATCGGACGGCGGACGGTCGGAAATGAAGGCGGGGTGGGCGGCCGGCGCCGTGGCGCGCGCCGAGTCTATCCGCCCTCGCGCGCGTCCCGGTGCCAGGCGAGCGTCACGCGGCGGCGCGGCCCGGCGACCCAGACCTCGACCACGTCGACCCGCGCCGCCGCGCGCCCCGTCCCCGCCGCGAGGCGACGGGCGGCGGACCGCAGGCGTTCCAGCCGCTCGGGACGGACGCGGTCGGCGGGGCGGTAGCGCACGGCGCCCAGCGCCAGCTCGGCCCGGCAGCGCGAGGTCTTCACCTCGACGAGGACGAGCGCGCGCCCGTCCTCGGCGACCAGGTCCGCCTCCACGCCGAACGAGCGGTCGTTGCTGGCCAGCACGCGCAGGCCGCGGCGCGCGAGGTGCCGCGCGGCGAGCCGCTCGCCGATCGCGCCCAGGTCGGGTCGCGCGGGCTCGACGAGCCGCAGCCAGATCGGCAGCAGCCGCAGCGGCAGCCAGCGCCAGGCGCGGGCGAGGACGGCGCCCGCGGCCAGCGCCCACGGGCCGCGTCGCGTCGGGTCCGCAGGGGTGCCGCTCGCGGCGGACAGGGAACCGGCGTGCGCTCGCCGTCGTCGCGCGGCCAGCGCGCGGCGCACGCGCCCGCGCGCCGCGGCGTCGGACGCCGCGTTCGGCGTCGATCCTGGGCCCGTCAGGCCTTGGACTCGTTCGTCGCGTCCTCGGTCGACGCGCTCTTGTCCTTGCCCTTGCCGCCGTCGCCGTCCTCGAGCGTGCTCTGCACCGCCGCACGCGCGAAGCGCAGGCGCACGCCCTCGCTGGCCTGCAGCACGATCACGTCGTCCTTCACCTCGACGACCTTCCCGTACATCCCGCTCGTCGTCATGACCAGGTCGCCCTTCTTCAGGCCGCCCAGCATCTCCTGGTGACGCTTGCGGTTCTTGCGCTCCGGCGCGATCAGCACGAACCAGAAGATCAGGCCCATCAGGGCGAACATGATCAGCGGGTTGCCGAACATGCCCGGCGACGGCTCGCCGTCCGCCGCGCCCGGCGCCGCCTCCTGCAGGGCGATCAGGAAGTCCGAGCCCGCGAGGCGGGAGAGCAGGCTGCTGAGGCTGTCGATCATGTCGGGTCGTCGCGTCGGGAAGGGCCGGACCGGGCTGCGGAACGGGGTGCGGAACGGGGCGTTCGCGCGGGTCGCGCGGCGCTCCGGCGGCGTCGCGGGCGGACGAGCCTAGCTCCCCCGCGTCCGCGTTCAACCGCGGTCCCGCGCCCGCGACGCGCGGATCCTCCTCCCTTCCGTCGGGTCGCTGTTCCATGATGGGGGCGTGAGCGAACGACACGACAGCGAGCGCGCGCGGGCCGTCCGCGAGCGCAACGACGCCCGCCGCGACGCCGTGGCCGCCGCCGTCGACCGCGCCGGCTCCTGCGACGACCCCGCCCGGCGGATGGTCGTGGCGATGAGCGGCGGCGTGGACAGCTCCACGGTCGCGTGGATGCTCAAGGAGCGCGGACACCCGCTCGTGGGCCTGTTCATGCGCAACGGCGTGAAGGTCAGCGAGGCCGAGGCCGCGAAGAAGTCTTGCTGTTCCCTGGGGGACGCGCGCGACGCCCGGATGGTGGCGGCCCGCCTCGACATTCCTTTCCAGGCCGTCGACCTGAAGCGGGAATTCAAGGACATCATCCGCTACTTCGTCGACGAGTACCGCGCGGGCCGCACGCCCAACCCCTGCGCGGTCTGCAACCGCGACCTCAAGTTCGATCGCCTGCTCGAGCTGGCGGACGAGCTCGACGCGGCCGGCGTCGCGACCGGTCACTACGCGCGCATCGCGATGGAGGACGGGCGCGTGGCCGTGCGCCGCGGCGTCGACGGGAACAAGGACCAGAGCTACCAGATGTTCGCCGTGTCCGAGGCGCACCTCGCGCGCACGCGGCTGCCGCTGGGCGACCTGACGAAGCCGCGCGTGCGCGAGCTCGCCGAGGAGGCCGGACTGCGCACGGCGAAGAAGCCCGACAGTCAGGAGATCTGCTTCGTGCCGGGCAACGACTACCGCAAGCTGCTCGACGAACAGGGCGTGGAGCTGACGCCCGGGACGATGGTCGACACCGCCGGCACCGTGCTGCGCGAGCACGCGGGCGTCGAGCACTACACGATCGGCCAGCGCCGCGGGCACGGCGTCGGCGGGCGCACCGAGGCCCTGTACGTGGTCGACCTCGAGCCGAGCAGCGGCACGGTCGTGCTCGGCACGCGCGACGAGTGCACGACGACCGAGGCCTTCGTCGGCGACCTCAACTTCATCGGCGTCGACGAGCCCGAGGACGGGCGCCTCGCGTGCGCCGTGCAGATCCGCTACCACCACCGCGCGGCCGACGCCGAGCTCGAGATCGAGGACGGCGTCGCGCGCGTGCGCTTCGCCGAGCCGCAGCTCGCCGTCACACCGGGACAGGGCGCGGCCTTCTACGACGGCGACCGCCTGATCGGCGGCGGCTGGCTGCGCCGCGCGCCCGAACGAGCGGCCCAGGGAGCGGCGGAGGGCGCCGGCGCGCGTTGATCGCCCAGCCCTCGAGGACGGCGCTGTTCGTCGCGGCCCTGCTCGCCGCGTTCGGCGGCGTGCTCGCCTGGCCGCGCCCGACCGGCGGCGCCGTGCCCCACGCGGTCTGCCTCGTCGACGTCTCGGCGTCGGTGCGCCGCACGCGCCCCGACTGGAGCGCGTGGGTCGGCGAACGGCTCGAGGCCTTCGCGCGCACGGCCGACGCGCGCGGCGCGCGGACCTGGGTCGTGGCGGTGGCCGACGGCGAGCGGCAGCTCGTCGCGCGCGGGCCGGCCGACGCGCTGCTCGAGCGCCTGACCGCGGGCGCGCCCCTCGACCCCGTACCGAACGCGCTGGCCGAGGGCCTCGGCAGCGACCTGGCGTCCGCGCTCGTCGCGGTGGAGCCGTGGCTCTCGGACGGCCGCGGCGGGCGCCTCGTGTGGCTGGGCGACGGGCGCGTGGGCGACGACCCCGCGGCGGCGGCCGAGGTGCTCGAGCGCCTCGCGCGACGCGGCGTGGCGGTCGAACTCGTCGAACCGCCGCCGCCCACGCGCGTCGACGCCCGCGTCGAACGGCTCGAGGCGCCGCGGCAGGTCGAGAGCGGCGCGCCGATCGAGGTGCGCGTGGAGCTGGCGCTCGCCGGGTCGCGCGCGCGGGCGACCGACGCGCGGCTCGTGGTCGAGCTCGTCGACCCGACCGACGGCGCGGTCGCGTCGGCGGTGGACGCCTCCGCCGCCTTCGCGGACGGCCGGCCCGAGCGGCTGGCGCTCGACCTGCCCGCGCCGGACGACGGCCTGTGGATCGTGCGCGCCACGGTGCGCACGCCGAACGACGCGAGCGCCGAGAACGACGCGCTCGAGCGCACGCTGCGCGTCGGCGGCGCGCGCACGGGCCTGATCGTCGCCCGCGAGCGCGACCTCGCCGCCGCGCGCGACCTCGAGCAGCGGCTCGACGAAGCGGGGATCGCGGGCTTCGCGTGGATCGCGGCCGAGGTGGGGGAGCTCGCGCGCTTCACCGACGCAGCGGACCTGGTCGTCGCGCTCGAGATCCCGCCGCCCGACCTGCCGGTCGAGGTGCTCGAGCCGTACCTCGTCGCGGGCGGCGGCCTGCTCACGCTCGGCGGCCCGTCGCAGCACGTGGCGCGCGATCGCGGGCCGGGCGTCGACCTGTTGCCGCTGGTGTGCACGCCGCCCAGCGTGGAGCCGCGCGACGTGGTGCTGTTGCTCGACGGCTCGGGCTCCATGCAGGGCGAGCCGTTCGCGGCCGTGCGCAGCGCCGCGCGCGACCTGTTGCTGTCGACGCCGCCGGGCGACGGCCTCTCGGTCACCGTGTTCACCGAGGGCCTGCACACGAGCGCGCTCACGGTGCGCGCCGACGACGAGTACGACCCGCGCACGATCGAACGCGCCGAACGCCAGCTCGCGCGACTCGAGGCGCCGGGCGGCGAGACCTCGATCGTGCGCAGCCTCGAACAGTGGCTGCGCGAGCGCCGCGCGTCGGTCGACGCCGACGAGCCGCCGCGCCGCGCCGTGGTCGTGTTGCTCACCGACGGTCGCGAGGACCAGGACACGCCGAACACCGCCGCGCGCGTCGAGCGCCTGCGCGAGGGCTTCGCCGCGGCGAACTGCACGCTCTACTCGGTCGCGATTGGCAACGGCGTCGACCGCGCGTTCCTGGCCGCGCTCGTGCCCGCGGACGAACGGCGGCTCGAGCCCGCGGAGAGCGAGCTGCGTCGCGCGGTGGCCGACGCGGCGTCGTCCGACCGACTCCTGCCCGGGCCGTTCGCGGTCGCGAGCACGGTGTACGGGACCGAGCTCGGCCTGCCGCAGCACCCCGACCGCTGGGCGCGCGCGAGCCGCGCCGTGGCCCGCCCGGGCGCGAGCGTGCTCATGGTGGAGGTCGACGGCCGCCCGCTCGTCGCGCTGTGGTCGGTCGGCGCCGGGCGCGTGGCCACCTGCGCGGGCGCGCCGGCCTGGATCGGCGACCTGGCGCGCTACCCCGCGCGCTTCGGCGGGCTCTTCCGCCACCTGGCGCGGCGCGCGGAGGACGACGGCTCGCGCCTCGTGCGCGACGACGCGGGCCTGCTCCTGACCGCGCCGGCCGCGGCCGAGCGCACGCGGCTCGACGGGCGGCTCGTGCTCTTCGACGGGCGCGACGCCCGCGTGGCGCTCGAAGCCGGCCCGGACGGGTTCCGCGCGCCGGCCGCGGGCCTCGCGGCGCTCGAGGCCTCGGCCCTGGGGGGGTGGCTCGAGGTGGAGGGGCTGGGGCGCTGGCCGGTGCCGGCGCGGCCCCCGCGGGAGCTGCGCGGGGGCGGGGACCGGCTCGTGCCCCCCGCGGCGGCGGGCGAGACGGCCGTCGACGCGGCCACCGATTCGGCGGCCGGGCGCGAGCGGGCCGGGCACCCCGCGGCGGCCTGGGTCCTGGGCCTGGCGGGGCTGGTGGCGGCGGCCGCGGCTCTCCCACGGCGGAGAGCGACGGCGCGCAGCGTCAAGGCCGGCGCCGCGGGCCTCCGATGAAGCCGTCCGAGGGGGCTCGACGCTTCCGGTTCCGGCCGCCCTCCGACCACCGAACCATGAAGCACATCTCGATCGCCCGCCGCGCCGCCGCCGTCCTGGCCCTCTTCGCCGTCGCGGCCTGTTCGTCCACGAAGGAGGCGCGCACGAGCGACCTCTCCGAAACGCGCTGGGTGCGCGCGTCCCCCGTGCTGCAGCAGCAGCTCGAGGACGCGTCCGAGCAACTGCCCTGGGCCAAGGGCCTGCAGAAGCTCGAGCTCATCCGCTTCTTCGCCACCGTGGGCGAGCCGGCCTACGACCTGTTGCTCGAGCTCGCGCTCGACCCGCGCACGAGCGTGGCCGCGTCGGCCTACTCGGCGATGGGCGCCACCGGCGACGCGCGCCTCGTCGAGGAGATCCGCGCGCTCGAGTGGGACCCGTCCACGCGCGAGATCGACCTCGTGCTCGAGCGCGCGCGCACGCTGGCGCGCCTGGGCGACTGGAGCACGCTGCCCACGCTCATCCGCGGCCTCGAGGACGAGCGCCTGTACACCCGCGCGCTGTGCATCCAGGCGCTCGAGGAGATCACGCACGAGCGCATCCCGTACGACCCGCGCGCCGAGCGCACCGAGCGCGAACTCGCCGTGCAGGCCTGGGAGCGCTGGTGGCTGAAGTACAGCGGCGAGCCGATGCCGCCGCGTCCCGAGCCGGAGGAGGCGCCGCGCGCGGCGCCGACGCCGTCGCTCGAGGACTGACGCGATCCGCGATCGCGAACCGGCGCGAGGACGCGCGCTCCCGATCGGAGCGCGCGTCCTCGCGCCCGTTCGTCGGAACCGTTCGTCGGGCCCGTTCCCGGGCCGAGCTCGCGCCTCAGCTCGCGCGACCGAACAGGTCCGCGAACTCGGGCCGCGCGCGCACCGCTTCGAGGTCCGGGTCCGTGCGGGCGGACTCGTAGTCGCAGTAGCCCAGGTCGACCGCGCGGGCGAGCTCGTCGAGCGACGCGTCGAGCGCGCCGGTGAGGCTCAGCGAACAGGCCAGGTTGTAGCGCGCGATCGGGCAGTCGGGGTCGAGCTCGACCACCCGCCGATCGAGGGCCAGGCCCTCCTCGAAGCGGCCGACGCGGGTCAGCGCATTGGCCAGGTCGCTGATGAGGTTCGGGTCCTCGTCCCGCGTGCGCACCGCGATGCCCAGGAACTCGGCCTGGAACTCGTACCCGAGGCGCGCGAGCGCGGCGCGCAGGTCGTCGTCGAGCGGGAGCGGCTCGTGCGAGGGGTCGTCGAACTCGGTGGAGGACACGGCGCGAGGGTAGCAGCCGGACCCCCGCGGGGGAGGGCCGCGTCCGGCCCGTGCAGCGCGCCCTGGCGCCGGGCGTCCAGGTCCCCGACCATGGAGCGCAGGGCGGCGGCTGTTGCCGACCGACCACGCACCGCTAGCACCGCCGTCGAGCGCCGGACCGCCGGCTCCGCCCGGGAACCGCGCGTCCGACGCTCCGCCTCCCCGACACGACCATGGACATCCAGTTCTGCGACATCTGCGGCGAGTCCGTGCCGGCCGGCGACCTCGACGGGGGCGCGGCCAAGCGGTACGGCGATCGCCTCGTCTGCAAGCAGTGCGACGAGGCGATGACGCGCCACGTGGCGCCCGCCGCGGCCGCGATCACGCTGCCGGGCGACGGCGCGACCCAGCGAGCGCTCGCGCCCGCGCGGAACGAGGGCAGCGGCGCGCTGTGGTTGGCCGCGGCCTGCGTCGCGGTCGTCGCCCTCGTGGGCTTCCTCGCGGTCGATCGCGTGCAGGACGCCGAACGCCGCGTGAACGCGGACGCGGCCGGTCGGATGGCGCGCCTCGAGGATCGCATCGCGGGCCTCGAGCACGTGCTGCGTCACAGCGTCGCGCCGATCTTCGAGGACGATCCGAACGCGCCGCGCTTCGACGCGGTCGACGACCGGCTCGCCCGGATCGAGGCGCGCCTCGACGACCGCCTCGACCCGGACCTTCTGTTCGCCGAGTTCGAGCAGGTGTCCGCCGAGCTGCGCGCGGTCTCGTCCGCGGTGGGCGGCGAGGTGGCGGCCGACGCGCGCGCCGAAGCCGCGCGCCTGGACGCGATCGCCGACGACGTGGCCGGGCTGCGCGACGACCTGTCGTTGCTCGCGCGGTCGCTGCTCGAGGTGCTGGAAGAAGGTCCGGTCGTCGCCAGCGCGCCCGCCGACATCAAGCGCGAGGCGGCGGAGGCCCAGCCCGACTGGGTGGTGTTCGTGCCGAGCCTGTCGAGCGACGACGAGGGCGAGCGTTGGAACGCGGTCGAGGAGCTCGGCGCGAGCGGCGACGCCGACGCGGCCAGGCACCTCGTCCCGATGCTGCGCGACCGCGAGCTGTTCGTGCGCATGGCCGCCGCGCGCGTGCTCGGCGACCTCGGCAACGACGCGGCGATCGCGCCGCTCATCGACGCCCTCGACGACGCCGAGCCGAGCGTCCGCGAGTCGGCGGTGCTCAGCCTGCGCCTGTTGACCGGCCGCAGCTTCGGCTTCGAGCCCACGGGCGACGCCCGTGATCGCGAGCGCGCCGTCGGCAAGTGGCGCGACTGGTGGGAGGGCGAGGGCGCCGGCGGTTGAGCCGGCGACCCCCGAAGTCCTCCTGGGTCGAGCGCCGTTCGGCGCCTAGCAGCCCGTCGAATAGGTCCCGTCGCGAGGCAAAGCCATCGGCGGCGAGCTGAGGAAGACGAAGTCGAGACGGCCCGGGCGATCCTGTAGGGTCGCTGAGCACGGATCGACGAGGCTGACGCCGCATCGCCGTCGAGGGCGAAGCCGGAGCAGGGACCCTTTCAACGGGCTGCTAGCGCTGGATCTCGATGCGGCGCACGCCTTCGCGATCGGTGCGCTTGGGCAGCGCGATCTCGAGCACGCCGTTCTTCATGTTCGCCGTGACCGCGTCGTCGTCGACGGGGCCAGGCAGCGGCATGCGGCGCTCGAAGCTGCCGAAGCTGCGCTCGGTCATGAGCACACGATCCTCCTCGCGGCGCTCCTCGACGTGCTTCTCGCCGCGCAGGACGAGTTGGTCCCCGTCGACCTCGATCGTCACGTGGTCGGGGTCGATGCCGGGCAGCTCGGCGCGCACGAGGTAGTCGCCCTCGCGCTCGGTCCACTCGAGGCTCGGCACGAAGTCGAGGCCCGCGCCGCGGCTCGCGGCCACCTCGGAGAGCGGCGTCGCGAAGAAGGAGTCGAAGAGGTCGGCGAGGGAGGAAGAGGCCATCGGGGCCAGGGCGCGTGCCCGGGCCGAACGGCCGAGGGGTCGAACGAAGTTCATGGGATGGGTCTCGTCCGAGCGCTGGTCCAGCACGGGTGGCGCGGCGCTCGACGCGCTCCCGGGGCCCGCGCGGTCGTCGCTCGGGCACGCAGCGAAGTGCGAACGCCGTGCCAGCCGGGCGACCCGCTCCACGCCCCCGCGGCGCGCGTCCGCGGGCGCGCGGGACGCTCGTTCTGGCAGGCGCGCTGCCGTTCCGGCAGCCGTCCGCGCTTGAAGCCCCCCGCGCGCGGCTCTACCGTCCCGGCCATGAGCACCCGCACCGAGACCGACTCCATCGGACCCATCGAGGTCGAGAACGCGCGCCTGTGGGGCGCGCAGACCGAGCGTTCGCGCCGCAACTTCGAGATCGGCGGCCATGTCTTCGGGCGAGCCATGATCCGCGCCCTGGGCCTGGTCAAGCTGTGCGCCGCGCGGGTGAACCGCGAGCTGGGCGAGCTCGACGCGCTCTCCGACGAAGCGATGGAGGCGCTGCTCCGCGCCGCGCAGGAGGTGGTCGAGGGCGAGCACGACGCGCACTTCCCGCTCGTCGTCTGGCAGACGGGCTCGGGCACGCAGAGCAACATGAACGCCAACGAGGTGATCAGCAACCGGGCGATCCAGCTGCTCGGCGGCGAGCTCGGGTCGAAGACGCCCGTCCACCCGAACGACCACTGCAACCGCTCGCAGAGCTCGAACGACACCTTCCCGACCGCGATGCACGTGGCGACGGCGGAGCGCGCGCGGCACCGACTGATCCCCGCGCTCGAGGCGCTCGCCGCGCAGTTCGACGCGCAGGCCGAGGCCTGGGACGACGTGGTCAAGATCGGTCGCACGCACCTGCAGGACGCGACGCCGCTGACGGTGGGGCAGGAGTTCGGCGGGTACGCCGCGCAGGTGCGCGACGCGATCCGCGCGGTCGAGGCGGCGCTCGAGCCGGTCTACGAACTGGCGCAGGGCGGTACGGCCGTGGGCACCGGCCTGAACACGCACCCGCGCTACGCGGAGCGCTTCGCCGCCGAGATGGCGTCGGTCACCGGGCTCTCGTTCCGCACCGCGCCGAACAAGTTCGCGGCTCTGGCGGCGCACGACGCGCTCGTCGGGTTCCACGGCGCGCTGCGCCAGACGGCGGTCGCGTTCATGAAGATCGCGAACGACGTGCGCTGGCTCGGGTCGGGCCCGCGCTGCGGCATCGGTGAGCTGAAGCTGCCCGCGAACGAACCGGGCAGCTCGATCATGCCGGGCAAGGTCAACCCGACGCAGTGCGAGGCGCTGACCATGGTCTGTGCGCAGGTCATGGGCAACGACACGACGGTGGGCATCGCCGGCAGCCAGGGCAACTTCGAGCTCAACGTCTACAAGCCCGTGATCGTCCACAACGTGCTCGAGTCGATCACGCTCCTGGCCGACGGTGCCGACTCGTTCCGCGAGAAGTGCGTGGCGGGCATCGAGCTCGACCGCGAGCGGATCGAGAAGTTGATGCGCGGCTCGCTCATGCTCGTCACCGCGCTCAACCGGCACATCGGCTACGACAACGCGGCCAAGGTCGCGAAGAAGGCCTACGACGACGGCACGACGCTGCGCGAGGCCTGCACGGCGCTCGGGCTCATGACCGGCGAGGAGTTCGACGACGCGGTGCGCCCCGAGGAGATGGTGTCGCCGCGCGAGGCCTGAGCGCTGCGCCGTCGACGGGCCGCCGCGTCAGCGCAGCGGCCCCGTCAATCCTTTGAGGCAGCTGGTCGTCGAGCCGACCAGCGTCGCCTGACCGGTGGTGCGGTCGATGGTGTAGAGCTCGCCGTCGCCGAACAGCGGCGCGCTGCCGTACAGCACGCCCGTGACGGTGTCGATCCCGAGTCCCTCGACGAACGTGCCGGTACCCAGCGGACCGACGCCTGTCCCCGCACCGGTGGTCGGGTCGATCGTCAGGAGCTGACCGGTGTTCACGTCGGTCGCGTACAGGAAGCCGGGGCCGTTCGCGAGCCCGCGCACGTCGGTGAAGCCGACGGGACCGATGGTGGTCGGTCGGCCCGTGTCCTCGTCGAGGCGCACGAGCGAGTCGGTCGCGTCGTCGACCGCGAACAGCTCGCGGCTCGTCGTGAGGAAGGCCAGGCTGCGCAGGTCGGTGTCGCCCGTGCTCCCGACCCGCCGCGTCGACCCGGTCGTGCGTCCGACGGCGAAGAGCACGTCGCGGTCGCGGTCCACGCCCCAGGTGCGTCCGGTCAACGGGTCGTGCGCCATGCCCTCGACGCCCGGGTAGGCGTGGACGCCGACGAAGGTCGGCGTTCCGGCGCGCGGATCGAGGCGGAACAGGTCACTGGCCGTCGCGTTGCCGTCGACCGCGAACAGCAGGCCGTCGGACGGACGCGGCGCGAGGCCGCTGACCTCGGGCCGGCCGGTCGCTCCGAGCGCCGTGCCCGCGCCCGTGGTCGTGTCGATCCGGATCAGCTGGTCCGTGTCGATGTTCACGCCGAACAGCTCGTCGCTCACCGGGTCGTAGGCGAGGCAGGCCACGTCGGCGAAGCCCGTGTCGCCGACCGAGGTGCCCGCGCCGGTCGTGGTGTCGATCGTGATCAGATCGTCGGTGTTGCGGTCGACGCCATAGAGCACGTCCGCGTCGGGGTCGTACGCGAGCCCCGTCACGGTACCGAAGCCGAGCGGTCCCACGACGGTGGCGCCGCCCAGCGCGGTGTCGATGACCAGCAGCTCGTCCGTGGTGAAGTTCGTGCCGTAGAGCGTGTCGCTGTTCGTGTCGTACGCCAGGTCCGTCACGCCGCTCGTGCCGAACGGGCCGACGAGGACCGCGAGGCCCGTGGCGAAGTCGACGCGGATCAGCGCGTTCGTCGTTCCGTTCGTCGCGTACAGCGTGTTGGTCCCCGAGTCGTACGCCAGTCCGCGCACGTTGATGCTCGCCACGTCGGCCACGTCGGTGTCGAGCGACGCGGTGGGGTCGAGGCGCACGATGGCGCCGCTGAAGCGGTCGGCGGCGTACAGCTGGCCCTCGTCGTTCGCGTAGGCCAGCGTCTCGTAGAGCCCGAACTCGAAGTGCTTCGCCACCGCGCTCGCGCCGGTCGCGGGATCGATCCGAACCAGCTCGCGGCCGGCCGAGGTGCTGGCGTGCAGGACGCCCTGGGCCGGGTCGTACGCGAGCCCGGCGACGGAGAAGGGCACGTCGCCCGCGCTGCCGACCGGCGTCAGGGCGCCCGTCGCGGTGTCGATCTCGACCAGGACGTCGTTCTGCGACTCGACGCCGAAGAGCGTGCTCGTCGACGGATCGAAGCCGAGCGAGAAGATGGCGCTCATCGGCAGGGACGCGACCACCGTCGCGGCGCCCGTCGTGCGGCTCAGCGTCAGGAGCAGGTTGGCGCCGGGCGCGACGGCGTAGATCGTGTCGGTGATGGGGTCGTGCGCGAGCGACTGCACGTTGTGGGGGGCGAAGCTGCCGACCACTTCGGGCCGACCGGTCGTGCGGTCCACGACGAACAGCTCGCGCGACGCGGTCGCGGTGACGTAGAGGATCCCGCGCAGCGCGTCGTAGGTGCTGCCGCCGAAGAACGGGAAGCCGAGCGCGCCCAGGTCGGTCACCGCGGCCGTCGTCTCGTCGAGTTCGATCAGTCGCAGATCGTCCGCGTCGCTCGCGAAGAGGACGTCGTCGCCCGGGTCGAAGGCCAGCGCCTGCACCTCGCCGGCCGTGTGCACGGCGACGGCCGTCCCGGCGCCGGTCGAGGTGTCGAGCTCGACGAGCTGGTCGGTCGCGACGTCGACGCCGAAGAGCGTGTCGGTGGTGCTGTCGAAGGCGAGCGAGCGGATCTCGGCGAAGCCCGTCGCGCCGATCGCGAACGCTGCCCCCGACCCGACGTCGATGAACAGGAGCTGGTCCGTGTCGTCGTCGACGGCGTAGAGGGTGCCCGTCGATTCGTCCATCGCCATGCCCGCGATGTCGTCGAAGGCGCCGGACGACAGGACCTGCGCGCCGCCGTCCACAGGGTCGACCAACAGGATGCGACCGAGCGCCGCGTCGAAGGCGAACAGCGCGTCGCGCGACGGCACCCAGGCGAGGCACTGCACGTCGTGGTTGCAGCCCATCGACGCGAGCACCTCGGCGCGACCGGTCGCGGGATCGACGACGAGGAGCACCTCGCCGTCGCTGCCGTACAAGGTCCCCGTGGCCTCGTCCCAGGCGAGCCCGGTCACCTCGGCGCCCGCGAGCCCGAGTCCCGACAGCCGCGTGGTGGCGCCGGTCGACGGGACGGCCGTGTAGATGCCGATGTCGTCCGCGCCGAGGAGGCGCGGCGGGTCCGCGGCGCCGTCGCCGTCCCCGCTCCCGCTGCAGGAGAAGGCGACGCTCGAGGCGAGCAGGACGGCGCCGAAGCGGTGGCGCGACGAGGGCGAGGAGTGGAGCATCGCGGGTGGAGGATGACCCGGCGAGGCGGACCCGAGCGGTCCGCGCGCGCGGTCATCGTAGGCCCCCGCGGTCGGCGCGGGCCCGGCGTCGCGGCGATGTCGACTCGGCGACTTCGATGCGCCGCCGTCGACGCGCTGCTCGCGACGCGCCCGTTTCGATGCGGCCGTTTCGATGCGGCCGTTTCGAGGCCGGAGTACGGCGCCTCGACGGGCGCGTGCTCGCGCAGCGGCTAGTGCTCGGTCAGGTACCCGAGCGACTCGAGCTGCTCGGAGAGGTCGATCTGGTACTCCTCGAACTCGATCGGCCCCGGCGCGTAGCCGAGCTCCTCGAGGATCTCGATCCCGCCGCCGCCGATCCCGATCAGCGAGCTGCTGGCGCCGTCGACGAAGATCGTCGGGCCGCCGCCCTCGTCGTAGCCGAGGAAGGGATCGCCGCTGCCCCAACCGGCCCCCCAACCCGGGCCCCAACCCGGGCCCCAACCAGGCGGCGCCAGCGAACCGCTGCCGAACACGTCGATCGGACTCGGCTGGGGGTAGAGGTCGGTCAGGTCGCCGAGCGGGTCCTCGGTCGGGACCCAGACCGGATCCACGCCCGCCTCGGCCTTGTCGAGCTTGCCCGTCCACTCCGAGTCGCCCGGGTCCATCTCGTGCGCCTTCTGCCACGCCGCGATCGCCTCGGACTGGGCGCCCGCCTGCCAGTAGGCGTCGGCCAGGTCGCCCCAGGTCTCGTCGCTCGGCGGGTCGGACGCGATCGCCGCGTCGAGCAGCGCGAGCACCTCGGACGGGTGCGCCTGAACCACGTCGTAGGGCAGCTGCTGCAGCCACATGCCCGACTCGAGCGCCACCGCCCACAGGTCCTCGTAGGCCTCGAGCGTCGACAGCGTGTCGCCCTGGCCCGCGTAGTAGTTCGCGATCGTCTGCAGCGTGCCGTAGGAGGGCTCGTCGAGTAGTGCGAGCCAAGCGTCGATCTGGGCGTCGACCGTGGCCTTCGGCAGGCCGCGCAACAGGGTGTTCCACGCGCCCTCGTCGACGCCGCCCGCGCGCAGCGCGTCCTCGAACAGCGCGATCGCCTCGCTGGTGCGACCCTGCTCGGTCAACAGCCCCAAGAGGCGCTGCCGCGCGTACGCGGCCCGGTCGCCGTCGAGCGCGGCGCGCAGCTTCTGTTCGGCGAGGAGCGGGTCGCACACGACGAGCGCCTCGATGGCCGACTCGAAGGTGGCCGGGTCCTCGAGCAGCGCGGTCGCGAGCTGGCGCGCCGGTTCGATCAGTCCAGCGGCCGTGAGCGTGGCGATCTCGAAGTGGGTCAGGCTCAGGTGCTCCTGGATCCCGAGCGCGCGCAGCTCGGCGAGCATGTCGAGCGCGCGCGTGGGCGCGAGCTCGGACAGCGTCCGCAGCAGCATCGGGATCGGGTAGTCGAAGGCGAGCGGCGCGTCCGCCGCGCGGCCGGCCAGGTGCAGGCGCAGCGCGCGTTCCGTCGCGTCGAGCGCGACCTCGGGCGCACTCAGTCGTGTGAGGGTGATCAACGCCTCGTACAGGCGGTAGCGCAGCGTCTCGTCCTCGACGCCGTCGACGTGCGCGAGGGCCTGCTCCGGTCGGCCGGCCGCGACGTAGAGGCGCATCAACAGGTGGTGCAACCCGTCGTCCTCGGCCAGCGAGCGTTCGATGCGCCCCGAGGCGAGCAGCTCGCGCAGTTCGTCGAGCAGCGTGCGCGCCGACTCGGGCGTCAGGTCGTCGGCGATCGCGTCGGCGAGCACGCGCTGCACCGCGTCCTCGTTCGGCGTCGCCGCGGTCGGCGCCGGCGCGTCGGTCGACGAAGTGACGGGCGCGCGGTCGGGCGCGGTCGCGTCGTCCGCGACCGTCGCGGCGAGGGCCTCGGGCTCGGTCGCGCCGTCGGGGGCGCCGACGACGCCCAGCGCGATCCCGGGCACGAGCCCGAGGTTGGCGGCGACGGCGAGGCGGAGGGCGGGGCTGGTCGAGGTGCGCGTGGTCACGGTCGTCGGGTGGGGGCGTCGGGCGGGGGCGTCGGGTGGGGGCGTCGGGTGGGGGCGTGGGTCGCGGCGGTGGAGGGGCGAGCGGGTCCTGTCGGCCGGCCTGGCCCCGCTCGGTGGCGCGGCCCGGCTCCGTGGTGTGGCCCCGCTCGGTGGGGTGGCCCCGTTGGATGGTGCGGCCCCATTCGGTGGCGCTGGCTGGCTCGGCGGGGAACGGGCCCGGCTCGGGGTCGGTTGGCTCGGGGCCCCGAAAACCGTGGGTCGGCGTCCCGGACGCGGGCTCGCCCCGCGCTCCGGATCCTCGCCACGCCCTCCGAATGTTCGCCCCGCGCTTCGAATCCTCGCCCCGAACCGGCCGATCGCGCCACCCCGCGCCCGTCCGGCTCCCACCTCGGAGCCGCTCTCGACCCCCAGGGGCTTTTCAGAGCTGCCCGGGCCCGCTACGCTCTTCCGCCCTCGACCCGGCGGACCCGTCGCGCTCCGCCCCCTCGCGACCCGCTCGCCGCCGAAACGACCATGAAGCTGCGCATCCGCAAGAGCAACTCGAAGAAGTCCAAGAAGACCGGCTACCGCACCCGCCAGCGCACGCACGGCGGGCGCAAGGTGAACAAGCGCCAGCGCGCGCGCCACGGCTCCTTCTGACGCGCCCTGCGCGGACGACCGCGCGGACGACCGCGCGGACGACCCGCGCCCGACCGTCGAGCCCCCTTCCACCGGGCGAGTTCTTCAAGGGCGGCCTCTTCTTCGAAGACGGCCTCGACGCGCGCTCCCGATCACACGACGGCGGCGTCCGGTTCCACACGGGACCGGACGCCGCCGTCTTCGTGGAGCCGTCTTCGTCGGTACGCGTCCTGCTCGCCCGATCGCGCGCGCCCCATGAGCGAACGGGCCGCGCGTTCAGGGCCGAGTGCGAAGGGCCGCGTGCGCGGTCCGGTGCGCGGTCCAGTGCGCGGTCCAGTGCGCGAAGGCCGTGCGCGCCCGCCCGATCGCGCCCGGGCGCCCTCCGTTCAGAAGGGCGCGTTCCCGCTCGCCATCTTGTCGAGCTTGCCCGTCCACTCGCTGTCGTTCGGGTCGATCTCGTTCGCCTTCGCGTAGGCCGCCTGCGCGGCTTCGGCGTCGCCGACCTTCCAGTAGTGGTCGGCGATGTCGCCCCAGACTTCGTCCTTGTTCCCCGCGAGTGCGGACATCTCGTCGAGCCATGCGCCGACGAGCTCGGGCTTCGCGTCGACGAACGCCTGGGGCAGACCGGTCAGCGAACCCGCGTGTTCGGCCTGCTGCAGCCAAGCCGCGCCGAAGTACGGCGCCGCGCGGTCGACGTCGCCCGCCTCGAGGAAGTGGCGCCCGGCGGTGTGCTTCAGACCCGAACCGCCGTCGGCCGCGTCCAACCACGCCCCGATGGTCGCGTCGTCGACCTGGCTGCCCACCGACTGCAACGCCTGGTAGAAGAGCGACCCCGCGTCCGGGCCGCCCGGTTCGCCCGAGCTGGCCAGCTCGAAGCCCTCCTGCACCGTCGCGAGCGCTTCGTCGAGTCGCCCCGCGTCGGCCAGGAACGCGGCCAGTTGGCCGAAGAGCTGGGGGTGCTGTCCTTCGCCGATCAGGCGCCGCATCTCGCTCTCGGCCAGATCCGGGTCGAACGCGGCGAGCGCGTCGAGCGACGCCGACACCGATCGGTCGAGCGCGATCATCTCGAGCAGCGCGTCACGCGCTTCGTCCTCGCGCCCCGTCTCGGCCATCGAACGCGCGACCGCCAGGCGCATGGTGTCGGGGTCCGCCGCCGACCCCGTCGCGTGCTCCTCGAGGAACGCGAGGCCGCGTTCGGGGTCGAGCTCGGAGAGCTGCAGCGCCCAGTCCGACAGCGGCTCCTGCCAGGCGAAGCGCCCGGCGCGCTCGAGCGCGCGCGCGTAGGCCTCGGCCGCGTCGCCGCGCTGGCCCTGCGAGTGCAGCATCGCCGCGACCTGCGCCCAGGTCCCCGCGACCGGATTCGTGCGCAGGCACAGGTGGAACGCGCGCTCCGCGTCGCCGAGCCCGAGGTAGAGGTGCATGAGGAAGGCGGCGGTCGACTCCTCGTCGGTGGCGATCGACGCGATCAGCGCCTCGTCGCCGAGCAGCGCGCGCAGCTCCGCGAGCAGCGGATCTCCGCCGACCAGCGCGGCGAGTTCGTCGTCGCTCACATCGCGCGAGTCGGCCACCGCGCGCCGCCCGCCGTCGTCCGTGTCCGTCGCCGGGCCCGAGGCGTCGTCGTCGACGAGGTCGACCGTGCCCGGGGTGGCGTCGTCGTCGGCGTCCCCGCCGATCGTGACGATCCCGCCCTTCGCCGCCTCGGCCTCGGGGCCGGCCGCGAGCAGGTAGCCCAGGCCCGCACCAGCGAGCAGGGCCAGCGCGACCACCGCGACCTCGACGGGGACCGCGCCGGCGAGACCGCGACGGGCGCCGGGGCGGCGAACGGGCCAGGCGGTGCGGCGGGCGGTGGGGCGGGCGAACATGGGCGTGTTTCGGGCTGGCTGGCCGGGGGCGAGGGCCCCGCTCCGCACTGGGAGCCGGGTCGCGCTGGCAGCCGGCTCCGGCCGAGAGAGCGCGCTCCGCTCCCAACGCCACCCACCCTGACGCACTTGGTCCGCGCCGGGAAGGGGCGGTGTCGCCGGGGTCCCGGCGCGAGGGCCACCGGGGTCCCAGGACGACGATACCGGCCGGGGGGAGCCGCCGTCGCGCGCGGCCTCGCGGCCTCCCGCGCCCGCCTCGGTGCCGGTTCGGCGCTCGGTCCCCGCCGCCGTCAGAGCCGACTCGCGCTGCGGAACGGCCGCGCCAGCGTCAGGTCCTGGCCCTGGTAGCTGCGCCCCTCCGCGCGTCCCTCGCCGTACAGCCGCGCCGGCCGTCCCGCGGTGCGGTAGTAGCGCAGGCGGAAGAAGATCTGCCCGTCCTCGACGAGGAAGGGCACGTCGTGCGCGCGTACCTCGAGCACCGCGGGCGTGCCGGTGCCCGTCGGCGCGCCGCGTTCGTCCTCGCTCCACCCGAAGCCGTTGTCGAAGAAGCCCGCGTAGTTGTTGCGCAGCTCGCCGAAGCCCACGTCGACGGGCAGCATCTCGCCGCACAGCTCGGGCGGGATGCGCAGGCGTTCGCGGCTCGCGAAGATGTAGAAGCGACCGGGGTCGAGGATGCACGCGCCGTTCGGCCCGGCGTGCATCGGTTCGAAGTAGGCGTGCGCGTCGTGCGCCCCGTCGCTGCCGAACTCGACAGCGTTCGTGTGCAGCGCGGCGCGCCAGCCGCAGGGCGTGCGGTTCGCGAGGCCGACGCGCATCTCGATCGCACCCTGTTCGTCGAAGCGCACGCGCTCGATCGGCACCGGCGTGTCGCCCTCGAAGCACAGCGGCGTGCGTTCGTACACCGCCATCAGTTCGTCGCGCGACAGCGCCGGATCGCCGGACTGCAGGCGCACCTGGCACAGGCGATCGCCGCGGCGCACGCGCACCGGGAACGAGAGCGGCACGATCTCGAGCCACACGCGACCCGCGTAGCCGGCGGGCGCTTCGTCGAAGCGCGGGTGACCGGGCGCGAGCACGCGACAGAACAGGTCGAGGCGACCGGTCGAGCTGCGCGGGTTGAAGCGCGCCGACACGCTCGCGGGGAGGTCGAGGTGCTCCTCGAGCTCGACGAGGTAGATGTGACCGCGTTGCAGGATCAGGCCCGCGCCGTCGTCATGGGCGTCGAGGTCCCAGCTCTGCACGCCGACCTGCGCGATGCGCTCGGCGACGGCGGTGTGCTCGGGCAGGAAGCCGGCGCGCAGCTGGTGGACGCGCGCGCCGAGGCGCAGGTCGAGGCTCGCCGGTTGGAGCTGGCGCGCGAGGTCGACCGGCGGCGCACCCTCGGCCGTGACGATCGCGCTGCCGAGCAGGGCCTCGACCTGGGCGTCGACGAGCACGCCGCGACCGTCGAAGTCGCTCGAGCGAGCGGCCTCGCGGGAGTGGGGGAGGGAGCCGGCGGCGGGGGACGCGTCCATCCGGCCATCCCAACCGGACCCGCGGGCGGATTCAAGCGCCGCGAACGCGTCGCGAGCGTGGATCCGCGCCGGGGCGCACCGCTATCCTGCTCGCCCCGAAACGGGCCGAAGCGGGCCCGGACCACCTCGCCGGACCCCACCCACGCCGGACCATCCCATGAACATCCACGAGTTCCAGGCCAAGGAGCTGCTGCGCGGCTTCGGCATCGCCGTGCCCCGCGGCTTCGAGTGCCGCTCGGTCGACGCCGCCGTCAAGGCGCACGAAGACCTCGGCACGCCCGTCACCGTCGTCAAGGCGCAGATCCACGCCGGCGGTCGCGGCAAGGCCGGCGGCGTCAAGGTCGTCAAGAGCGCCGACGAGGCGCGCGCCGCCGCGGAGTCGATCCTCGGCGCGACGCTCGTCACGCACCAGACCGGTCCGGACGGCCAGCTCGTGCGGCGTCTGTGGGTCGAGGAAGGCTCGGACATCGCGTCGGAGTACTACGTCGGCATCGTCGTCGACCGCGAGGCCGGCGGCCCGGTGATGATGGCGTCCAGCGAGGGCGGCATGGACATCGAGGAGGTCGCGGAGAAGACCCCCGAGAAGATCCTGAAGGCCGCCTTCGGCAGCGACGGCAAGCTCGACCGCGCGAAGGCCAAGGAGCTCGCCGCCGGCATCGGCCTGCCCGCCGAGCTGCAGGACCAAGGCGTCGACACCATGTGCAAGTTGGCCGAGGCCTTCTGCAAGCTCGACGCGAGCCTGATGGAGATCAACCCGCTCGTGCACACGAACGACGGGAAGGTGATCGCGCTCGACGCGAAGATGAACTTCGACAGCAACGCGCTGTTCCGTCACCCCGAGGTCGTCGAACTGCGCGACCTCGACGAGGAGGACGCGAAGGAGATCGAGGCCAGCAAGTTCGACCTGTCGTACATCGCGCTCGACGGTTCGATCGGTTGCATGGTCAACGGCGCGGGCCTCGCGATGGCGACCATGGACGTCATCAAGCTCTACGGCGCCGAGCCGGCCAACTTCCTCGACGTGGGCGGCGGCGCGACGGTCGAGAAGGTCACCGCGGCCTTCAAGATCATCCTGTCCGACGCGAAGGTGAAGGGCGTGCTCGTCAACATCTTCGGCGGGATCATGAAGTGCGACGTGATCGCCGAGGGCGTGATCGGAGCCGTCAAGGAAGTGAGCCTGGAGGTGCCGCTCGTCGTGCGCCTCGAGGGCACGAACGTCGAGAAGGGTCGCAAGCTCATGGACGAGTCCGGCCTGCCGATCATCACCGCATCCGACCTGGACGAGGCCGCCGAGAAGATCGTGGCCGCCACCAAGTGACCCAGCCGGGCACGAACTGAAGGAGAATCAGTCATGAGCATCTGGGTCGACAAGGACACCAAGGTCATCACGCAGGGCTTCACCGGCAAGACCGGCACCTTCCACAGCGAACAGGCCATCGAGTACGGCACGCAGCTGGTCGGCGGCGTCACGCCCAAGAAGGGCGGCACGACGCACCTCGACCGGCCGGTCTTCAACACGGTCGCCGAGGCGCGCGAGGCCACCGGCTGCAACGCGTCGGCGGTCTACGTGCCGCCGCCGTTCGCCGCGGCCGCGATCATCGAAGCGGTCGAGGCCGGCGTCGAGCTGATCTGCACCATCACCGAGGGCATCCCGGTGCTCGACATGGTGCGTGTGAAGGAAGCGATGGCCGGCACGAACAGCCGCCTCATCGGTCCGAACTGCCCGGGCATCATCACGCCCGACCAGTGCAAGATCGGCATCATGCCCGGCTACATCCACAAGCCGGGTCGCGTCGGCGTCGTCAGCCGCTCGGGCACGCTCACCTACGAGGCCGTGTGGCAGCTGACCACGCGCGGCATCGGTCAGAGCACCTGCATCGGCATCGGCGGTGACCCGATCAACGGCACGAACTTCATCGACGTGCTCAGCGCCTTCAACGACGACCCCGAGACCGACGCGATCATCATGATCGGCGAGATCGGCGGCACCGCGGAGGAAGAGGCCGCCGACTTCATCGCCGCCAACGTGAAGAAGCCGATGGTCGGCTTCATCGCCGGCGCCACCGCGCCCCCCGGCCGCCGCATGGGTCACGCCGGCGCGATCATCTCCGGCGGCAAGGGCACCGCGGCCGAGAAGATCGCCGCGCTCGAGAAGGCGGGCGTCACGATGACCCCGAGCCCGAGCACGCTCGGCGAGCACATGGAGAAGCGCCTCGAGGAGGCGGGTCTGCTCGCGACGGCGAAGGGCTGATCGCGGTCGCTGGCGCGAGCCGGCGCGAACGAGGAACGGGCCCGTCCGGTGCGAAGCGCGCCGGGCGGGCCCGTTCGCGTCGAAGTCGCTTCCGAGGGGCGCGGCGCCGAGCGCCTACTCGCCCAACACGCCCACGCGATCGAACCACGCCACCACCTCGCCGAGCACCTGCGTGTGGAACTCGGGGTCGCGCACGTTCACGTGCCCCAGGTCGAGCCAGCGCACCTCCTTCGGGTCGCCGCAGCGCTCGATCAGCTTCTCCGACAGCGCGCGCGGCATCCGCTCGTCGCCCTCGCCGGCCACGAACAGCACCGGGCGCGGCGCGATGGCGGCGATGTGGTCGAGCGGCTCGAGCGGCGCGACGAGCGAACTCGCGAGCCACCCGGCCAGATGGGGGAGCGGCCAGGGGGCCTTCAGGTTGGCGGCGACGAGGCCACCGAGGTCGCCGGCTCCGAGCAACAGGCCGACCGCGGCGACGCGTTCGTCGTGCGCGGCGATCGCCGGTGCGAAGAGCGCGCCGAGGCTCCCGCCGACGAGCGCGATGCGCGACGCGTCGAGGTCGTCGCGCGTCTCGATCCAGTCGAACGCGAGCATGGCCGCGGGCACCACGTCCCACACCGCGGCGTGGATGACGAGGCCCTCGCGCGCGTTGGGGCCGAGGCCCTTCGGCTTCGGATCGGGCTTCGTGTACGGGTAGTCGAGGCCGAGCAGCGCGACCGGGCGCGTCGGTTCGACCAGGTCGACGACGCGGCGGCCGGTGCGCTGCCCGCCCATGACCACGACGACCGGGTGCGGGCCGTCGCCCGGCGGCAGGCGCAGGCGCACGCGCACGACCAGGTCGCCGTCGCCGACCAGCTCGGCGTCGACGAGGAGCGCGTCGGCGGCGCGCTCGGCGCGGTCGTCGGCCGGCACGCGCGCGGTGGACGAGGAGCCCAGCGCTTCGCGACCCGCGAGCAGCGCGCGGGTGGCGTCGCGCGCGCCGTACACCTCGACGAGCGCGACGAACGCCGCGAGCGTGAGCGCGGCCGCGACGGCGCCGCGACGCAGCCAGCGCCGCAGCCGCGACCGGCGTGCGGGTGAGGGCGCGGAGGAGGTCGACGCAGCCGAGGGCGGGGTGGACGAGGTCGACGCGATCGCGTCGGACGCGCCCCCGGCGAGCCCCGCGGCGTCGTCGCCCGCGTTCGGATGCTGCTGCGTGCTCACGGCTGCGTCGTAACCCAGCCAGCGGTCGCGTTCCAGGTCGCGCTCACGCACTTCGCGCGCCGCGCCGCGCGCGATCTGGTCGAATGGGGCGCGCTCGCCGTCGTCGTTCCCGCGCCGCGCGCCGTTCCCCGTCCATGTGACCGCTCCCGCCACCCCGCATCGGCCATGTCCACCCGCGCCACCGTCGCCGCTTCGGTTCTCGCCGTCTTCCTGCTCGCCGCGGCCCCCGCGGCCGCCCAGTCCACCGACTGGACCAACGCCGGCGGCAACGCCCAGCGCAACGGCGCGACGCTCGTGTTCGGGCCGACGGCGGCGGACCTCTTGTGGAGCAACACCGCCGACCCGTCGATCATCGCGTGGCACGCGGCGTCGAGCGAGGGCGTGATCGCGACCGTGCGCCAGACCGGTTTCCCCGGCGCGACGCCTGGCGACGAGATCGTCGCCTACGACGAGGACACGGGCGCCGAAGCGTGGCGCACGACGCTGCCCTACGCCGGCGACTCGACACTGGAGTGGACCGCGTGGGTCGGCGGCTCGGCGAACGGTCGGATCGTCTGCGGGCGCGGCGGCAGCGGTCGCGAGACACCGCTCTACGCACTCGATCCGGCGGACGGTTCGATCCTGTGGACGACGATCGACCTGGTCGGCACGAGCGGCTACGACGGCGTCAACTTCACGCCCGACGGCGACGTGATCGCGGCGGACAACACGCAGATCCTGCGCTTCGACGGCGCGACCGGACAGCGCGTATGGCGCACCGTGCGCAACTGCGCCGTCAGCGGCTCGTGCGGCGCCGCCGTGTTCGGCGACGCGATCTACATCGACGAGGTCGGCCCGGGCGGGCAGATCATCACGCGCATCGACGCGGCGACCGGCGCGAAGCTCTACAGCTCGCCCGTCATGACCGGGACCACCTCGCAGAACGCGCCGTTCGTGTCGCGCGACGGCACCTTCGTCTACTTCGCGCGCTCGCAGAACAACCCCGCGACCGATGAGCTCTACGCGTTCCAGGACGACGGCACGCAGCTGACCGGTGCGTGGAGCCGACCGATCGAGTGGACGACGAACCACGACCACGGCATCGGTCCGGACGGCACGATCTACACCTTCCTTCCGGGCGACGAGTTCGTCGGCCTCGACCCGAGCGACGGTTCGGTGCGCCACACGGCGGGTGTGCTCGCGCCGCTGGGCGGCAGTCCGCGCACGGCGATCGCGTTCGACGGCACGGTGTACCTCTCGAACGGCTGGGCGAGCTCGCCTGCGACCGACGGGCGTCTGTGGGCGTTCACGCCGGACCTCACGACACAGCTGTTCTCCTTGAACCTCGATCGGCAGAACGCGGGCGGCCCGTTCCTGTTCGACCAGGGCCAGCTCGTGCTCGCCGATCGCACCGGCCTGTTCGCCTACCGTCGCCCGGGCCCCGACGCGAGCTGTGTGCTGCGCACGGGCTCGGGCGCGAACCCCGCTCCGATCGCGTGCCTCGCGCCGCCGCGCCTCTACGGCCAGTTCGTCGTCGACATCGACACGACCACGGACACCGCGGTCACGCTCGTCGTGATCGGCGCTCCGTTGCCGGCGCAGCCGATCCTCGGCGGCGAGCTGCTCGTGAACGCGGGTCCCGGCTCGTTCCTGACCTTCCTGCCGGGAAGCGAGGGCGGCGTGCACGCCTTCTCGGTCGGCGGCGGTCCGCAGCTGCTCGGTCTGTCCGCCACGGTGCAGGGCGCGCGCCTCGAGTTCGTGGGCGGCGTCGTGACCGCGGAGTACACCGACGCGATCGACTTCACGATCGGGTACTAGGAGCCTGTCCGAGAAAGTCCCTGCTCCGGCTTCGCCCTCGACGGCGATGCGGCGTCAGCCTCGTCGCCGATGGCTTCGACTCGCGACGGGGCTTCCTCGGACAGGCTCCTCGGTGGAGGGAGCGCGGCCGCTCGCGTCCGCGTGCGCGCTCAGCTCTCCTTGATCGACCGCCACAGGCTCTTCAGCCGCGCCTTCGCTCCGCCCACGTGGAAGGGCAGGCCGCGCGTGCCGTAGAGGTCGAGGCCGCCCTTCACCGGGTCGCGCGCGAGCGCCTGGGCGAGGATGCGTTCGGGCGTCATCGGGTAGGGCGCCTCGGTGGCCTTGCCCATCGTGAAGCCCTCGCGTTCGAGCAGGCCGAGCAGGTCCTTCGGCTCGCAGCCGCGCAGGGCGTAGGGCCAGAACTCGATGAGGAGCGCGAGCTGCGGGCTGCGTGCGAGCAGCTCCTTCGCGCCCTGCAGCGCGAGCCACTCGCTGCCCTGCGTGTCGACCTTGAGCACGCGCGCGGGACCGGTCACGTGATCGTCGACGCGGGTGATCTCGATCTCGATCGTCTCGGCGCCGCCCATGTCGTCGGGCGCGTCGCTGCCGTCGACCACGCGGTTGTCGCCGTGGTTCTCCGCGGCGAGGGCGATCGTCGCGGTGCCCGGCTCGGCGCCGGCCGCGGCGGTGTGCACGACGCCCTTGCCGGGGCCGCGCTCCATGGCGCGTTCGACGTTGCGGCGCGCGATGGCGGCGATCGCCGGGACCGGTTCGAAGGCGTGGACCTCGGCGCCGGCGAGCACGCCCTGGACGGCGAACCAGCCCACGTTCGCGCCCAGGTCGACGACCGTGCAGCCCGGCTCGACGTGCGCGTGGAAGAGGCGCGACTCGTGCTCCTCCCAACCGCCCCGCTCGATCGCCGGGCCGATGATCGTGTCGCCCTCGACGATCTCGAAGTCGAGGTCGAGGCCGGGGACGCGGACGGTCTTGGATCGCAGCTCCATCGTGCTCGAATGCTACCCCAGGGGGCCCCCTTGAACGACGGGGTCGACCGGCCGATGCTCCGCGGTCCCCGCCGCGCGACCTCGCGGTGCGGCGCCCCGACCGACCTCCCATGAGCCAGCACGACACGAGCCCGCGCGACAGCGAGTCCTGGTCGATCGAGATCGACAAGGAGTACCTGAAGTTCTCGTCGGCCCACTTCCTGATCTTCGGGGACGGGACGGCGGAGCGTCTGCACGGCCACAACTACCGCGTGTACTGCGAGGTCGACGCGGCGCTCGATCCGCACGGGCTCGTGATCGACTTCATCGAGGTGAAGCCGGTGATCCGCGAGCTGTGCGACTGGCTCGACGAGCACTGGCTCGTTCCGGGTGAGCACCCCGAGCTCGAGGTGCGCGACCTGCCGGATCGGGAGGGCCTGTCGCCGCACGTCGAGGTGCGGTGGAAGGATCGCCTGTACACCGCGCCGAAGGACAACGTGATCGTGTTGCCGATCAACAACACGAGCGCGGAGAACTTCGCCGGGTACATCGGGCGGGAGTTGGCGCGACGGTTGCGCGAGAGGTTCCCGTCGGTCGAGATCCGGTTCCTCGAGATCAAGGTCGAGGAGACCCCGGGCCAGCGCGGGGTCTTCCGGCTGAAAGGTTGATACCGGGGTGGATTCGACCCGTCTGACTCCTTGTGGAGGGGAGCAAGGATCAGGATCCGCTGACGGATAGCATCATCGGCGCCGCGATCGCCGTGCATCGTGTGTTGGGGCCCGGCCTGTTGGAGAGCGCGTATCGACGGTGCTTGGCGTACGAGCTCGAGCAGCGGGGTATGCAATCGCGTCAGGAAGTCGAGGTGGAGCTGAGGTACAGGCTCCTGCGGGTTCCTGGGGCGTATCGGCTCGACCTACTCGTGGAAGAGCGGGTCGTGGTCGAGTTGAAGTGTCTGGCGAAGGTCGAAGATGTCCACATTGCCCAGGTGGCAACCTACTTGCGGCTGTCGGGATGTGGAACGGGGTTGTTGATCAACTTCAGGGAGAGGAAGTTGGTCGATGGAGTGCGAAGAGTCGTGGTTTGAGCATCGCTCTTCGCAAGGGCTTCCGGAGGAGCACAGAGGCGCGCGCTTCGCGCGCTACACAGAGCCGGCGCTGCGCGCCGGAGAGGGCCACAGAGGTGGAGCGCTTCGCGCTCCACGAAGACGCGCGCGCTCCGCGCGCGCGGGAACCGGGCGGGAGGCCGCGAGCTCGGTCGGGTGACGAGTGACCCACAGACCGAGGCCGTTGCAGAGATCCAGAGCGTCTCGTCCGTGGTCGGGTCCCGACGGGCGCTTCGCGCCCGTCACGAGGCGAGGGTCGGGGTCCGACGGGCGCTTCGCGCCCGTCACGAGACTCTGATCACGAGGTCTGGGGTCCGGTTCCGGCGGGCGCTGCGCGACCGCCACGAGTCTTCTCCGGCGAGCCCGTAGGGCGAGCTTCTTCGCCGAGCGCGAAGCGCTCGGCGCTCTGTGGTCCTCTCCGGCGCGAAGCGCCGGCTCTGTGTAGCGCGCGAAGCGCGCGCCTCTGTGCCCTTCCGGAAGCCCCCAAGTGGCGAGGGCCGCGGACCCACGCCCGTTACCCCGCCTCGTCGTCCAAGAAGTAGTTCCAGTCCCCCGACTCCTCGCCGTGCAACAACTCGTACGCGTGCGCAGGACTCTTCGCGGTGAACAGGCGCGTCCGGAACGTCGGGTCCATTCCGATCATCTTCGCCAGACTCGCCAACACCTCCAGGTGCCGCTCGCGCTGGCCCTTCGGCGTGGCCAACAGCACCACGCAGTGCACCGGCTTGCCATCGGGCGCACCCAGGTCCAGGCCCTCCTTCGACAGGCCCATCACGCCCAGCATCCGCTCGCCCTCCTCCAGCGTGCCGTGCGGGATCGCCAGCCCGCTGCCCAGCACCGTGCTCACCTGACTCTCGCGCTCCAGCGTCGACTCGCGCAGCGGCTCGCGCGCGGACTGCGGCAGCTGGTGCGAGCTCACCAACAGGTCGGTCAACCGCTCGATCGCGCCCTCGACCGAGTCGGCCTCCAGATCGGTGACGATGTTCTCCTCGCCGAGGAAGTCGATCAGGCGCGTGCGATCCATCTCGGCCTCGCCCGAACGCTGCAGCGCGATGCGCGTGAGGATCGGGCCGACGATCTCGTTCAGCATCACGACCGCGAGCACGACCGCCACGAACAGCGACTCGATCGCGTCGAACGCCGGGTCCTCCTGGAGCACGAGCAACAGACCGATGGTCACGCCCGCCTGGGGCAGGCGCGCCATGCCGAGCAGGCCGCGCAGGCTCTTCGGCGCCTGGGCCATCCGCATGGCCAGGTGCGCCACCATCAGCTTCGCGCCGACGCGCGCGCCGAACAGCACGCCCGCGATCAGGCCGCCGGTCAGGAGCACGCTGGGGTCGAGCTTCATGCCCGCGAGCGTGAAGAAGACCGCCATGATCGCCGGTAGGAAGTTGGCGAGCACCGAGTCGATCAGCTTCTCGCGCGCCGGGATCAGGTTCGTCTGCACGAAGCCGAGCGCGAGGCAGGCGAGCAGGGGGGACGCGCCCAGCAAGTTCGCGACGCCGTCGCACAGGATCACACCGATCAGCGACACGGTCACCAGCGCGTCGGCGCGGCCGGTGGAGCGCGAGACCCACACGAGACCGAGCCCGACCGCGCCGCCGATCGCCAGCGACGCGGCCAGCGAGGTCCCGGTCCCGATGAAGATGCTCGCCGGGTCGCCGCCGGCCTCCATGCCGCTCAGCGCACCGGCGCGCGCGAGCTCGAAGACGAAGATGCAGGCGATGTTCGACAGCGCGACCGACGCCAGCAGCGTCTTCGTGAGGACCCCGCGCGCGTTCGTCTCGCGCACCAGGTGCACGGTCGTCGCCGGCGAGGTCTCGATCGCGAGCGCCGCCATGAGCGCCGCCATCACGAGCCCCAGCTCGACGTCGCCCCAGAAGCCCAGCGGCGTGCCCACGTAGAGCGCGCCGAAGACGACCGCCGGCATGAGCGTGAGCTCGAACAACAGCAGCAGCGTGAGGCGTCGCCCCGCGTTGCGCAGTCGCTGCACGTTCAGGTGCGACCCCACCTCGACCGCGATCAACGCGAGCGCGAAGTGGCTGAGCGGTTGGAGCGACGCGAGGACGTCCTTGCTGTCCACCAGGCCGATCCCGTACGAGCCGGCGAGGAAGCCGGCGAGGATCTGGCCCGTGACGCTCGGCAGGCGCACGAACTTCGCACCGATGCCGAAGAGGGCCCCGATCGCCAGGACGAGGCCGAGGACGAGCAGCGGATCGAGCTGGCCGAGCAGGGGCTCGGAGGCGGCGAGGTGGAGGAGCGGCACGGGGGCGGAGCCGCGTGGTGCGGCCCGAAAGGGCGAGCCAGGCTAGCGTCGCCGGTCCGCCGCGCGAAGCACCGTCCGCCGCTCGCGACGACGCGGGATCGCGGACCTCGGGGTCGCTTGCCGCACCTCGTGCGCCGGGGCACACTCTTGGGCTGGCGACCGCCCGGCGAGCACCGGTGCGACGCCTCCACGGCCATGGCCACGACCCGCTTCCAGTCCAGCGCGCGACCCGAGGTCGACGCGACCGCACCCGACGCGCCCAGCGTGCACCTGGTCACCTTCGGGTGCCAGATGAACAAGTACGACTCCCTCATGGTGGAGGGGCGCTTCCGCAAGCAGGGCTACCGCGTCGCGGACTCGCTCGACGACGCGGACGTGGTGCTGTTCAACACCTGCTCGGTGCGCGACCACGCCGAGGAGCGCGTGTACTCGTGGCTCGGCGAGCTCAAGCGCACGAAGCGCGAGCGGCCCGACATGGTGATCGGCGTGCTCGGCTGCATGGCCCAGCGCGCGCAGGAGGAGATCTTCGACCGCGCGGGGCACGTGGACCTGGTCGTGGGCACGCGGCGCTTCCAGCACCTGCCGCGGCTCGTGGGCGAGGTGCGCGAGCGGCGCGCCGATCCGGACGCGGGCGACGGACCGCTGCTCGACGTGGCGATGGACGAGGACGTGGTCGTCGACCGCGCGGGCGAGCCGTACACCGGCGGGCTGGCCGGTTACCTCGCCGTCATGCGCGGCTGCGACCTCAACTGCACCTACTGCATCGTCCCCGCGACGCGCGGGCGCGTGCGCTCGCTCCCGATCTCCGCGCTCGTCGACGAGGCGAAGTGGATGGTCGACTCCGGCGCGAAGGTGATCACGCTGCTCGGGCAGACCGTCAACAGCTACGGCGAGGACCTGCCGAAGCCGGGCGCCGGCGAGCCGCGGCACCGCGGACGCCAGGGTCGCCCGTCGCTCGCCGACCTGATGTACGCGCTGCAGGAGATCGACGGGCTCGAGCGCCTGCGCCTCATCACGCTGCACCCCAGCTACCTGACGCCGGCGCTCGCCGAGGCCCTGCGCGACTGCGACAAGGCCGACCGCTTCCTGCCGCTGCCGGCGCAGTCCGGGTCGGACGAGGTGCTGCGCCGCATGAAGCGCGGCTACACGACCGATCTCTACCGCCGGCGCCTCGACGTGCTGCGCGAGATCGTGCCCGACGTGGAGGTCGGCTCGGACTGGATCGTCGGCTTCCCCGGCGAGACCGAGGCCGACTTCGCGCAGAGCGAGGCGTTCTGCGAGGAGATCGGCTTCGCGCAGAACTACGTCTTCAAGTACGACCCGCGTCCGACGACGAAGTCCGAGACGCAGATGGACGACGACGTGCCGACCGCAGTCAAGAAGGAGCGCAACGCGCGACTCCTGCGCTGTGCCGAGCGCACGCAGTTCGCACGCACGTCGGCCAAGGTCGGCCAGACGCTCGACGTGTTCGTCGAGCGCGAGAGCGACCGCTACCCCGGCTGGCTGCAGGGGCGCTCGCGCCACAACCTGCCGGTGACCTTCGAGTGGAAGGACGAGGCGGGGCCGATCGCGAGTGCGATCGGGACCATGCGCCGCGTGGCCGTGGGCGAAGCCAGCCCGTTCGGCCTGCACGGTTCGCTGGCCGACTGACTCGGCCTGACTCGGCGCCGGGGAGGGCCGGCGAGAGGCAGTGGGGGGCGCGCTCGCCCGAGCGCGTGCAGATCGCCGCGCAGCGCGACGATCGTTCCGACGCAAGTTCCTCGTCGCCGGCGTCAAGAGGCGCGGAGTCGGGGGTCGATCCAACGCGGGTCCGGCCCCCACCATGGGGGGGGGCTGCCCCGATCCACCTCCTGTCCCCGCCCGACATGGAACTCGACGAGCTCGTCTCGCAGGCGCTCGACGACGCCTGCACGTCCCTCGTTCCCGCGCCCGGTTCGTCCGTCTGCGCCGCGACCCCGCGCGACGCCGAACTGCGCCTCGCGAGCATCATCGGCTTCTCGGGCGACCGCCTCCGCGGGACGCTCGGCATCGCCGCGAGCGCCGCGGGGATCCGCCGGATCGCCGCCCACTTCGGCATCGACGACCGCAACGAGCGCGGCGTCGCGGACTCGATGGGGGAGCTGTCGAACCTTGTGCTGGGCCACGTGAAGCGCTCCTTCTCGCGGCGGGACGTCCTGATCACCATCTCGACGCCGCTCGTCGTGCGCGGCGTGGCGATCGAGATCTGCGGTCGCGAGGACGGCAACTGGTACGAGCGCTCGGTCTCCTGCGACGACGACCAGGTGCGCGTCTGGTTGGACCTGTCGGTGGACGAGGGCTTCGCCGTCGGTGAGGAACAGTGCTCCGACGGGATGGTCTCCGAGGGCGAGACGCTCCTGTTCTGACCGTGGACACCGATTCGATGGACCTGCCCTCCGGCGAATCGCACTCGGACGCCTCGACGCACCGGCCCACGGCCGCGAGCGTCTGGGTCGGCCGCGTCTTCCTGATCGTCTGGATCCCGCTGCTCGTCGCCGGGATCGCGACGCTCATGGTCGGACACTGGGTGCAGCTGCCCAAGCCCGCCGTCGCCGACGAGCGGCTCGACGCGGCGCTCGGAGCGATCGAGCCCGTGGACGTCGCAGCCGCGGGCGAGTGGACGACCTATCACGTGCTCTACGCCGACTGTCGCTGTTCGCGGCGCGTCGTCACGCACCTCCTCGAGTCCGAGCGTCCCGACGACCTCGCGGAAGTCGTGCTCCTCGTCGGTGAGGACGAAGGCCTCGTCGAGGCCTGTCGCGACGCAGGGTTCGAGGTGCTGCCGCTGACGCAGGCGCAGCTCGAGGAGCGCTTCGGCGTGGAGTCCGCGCCCTTGCTCGTCGTCATGGATCCGAACGGCACCTCGCGCTACGTCGGCGGCTACACCGACCGCAAGCAGGGCCTGAACCACCGCGATCTCGAGTTCGTCGCGCGCCTGCGCGCCGGTGAAGAGATCGAATCGCTCCCCGTCTACGGCTGCGGCGTGTCGGCGTCGCTCCAGGAGTCCCTCGACCCGTTGGGCGTCAAGTACTGACCGCCTCGCTCGCGCTGCGTCGAACGGCCGACCCTGCGGCCAGCGCGATCGGATCGACCCCCTTCCACCGGTCCTCTTCGGACACCGGATCACCCCCTCCACCTCGGTTCGCCTCCTTGCTGCGATGAGCTCCAACGACGAGACCACCATCGAAGAACGCCGTCCCGGCTTCTTCCGCCGCATCCTCGACTCGATCGTCCTACCGAGGACGGTGAGCGCCTTCGAGGCGTCGTACCTGAAGCGGATGAACAAGATCGCGCTGGCCTTCTTCTGGGGCCACCTGCCGATCTACACGCTGCTCGCGTACCTGAACGGGACGGGACCCGTCCAGGTCGCGCTGTTCACGCTCGCGGTCCTCGCCGTGTCGACGGTCGCGTGCCGGACGCTGCGCTCGGACCGCGCGAAGTCGCTGGTCTTCGGCTTCGCCGCGATGTGCATGGGAGCCGTCCTGGTCCACCTGGGCCAAGGGCCGGTGCAGATCGAGATGCACTTCTAGTTCTTCGCGTCGCTCGCCATGTTGGCGCTCTTCGCGAACCCGATGGTCATCATCGTGGCGGCGGTGACGGTGGCGCTGCACCACCTGGGGTTCTGGTTCCTCCTGCCCGACAGCGTGTTCAACTACGACGCGCCGATCTGGGTCGTGCTCGTGCACGCCGCCTTCGTCGTGCTCGAGACCGTCGCGGCCTGTTTCATCGCCCGCAACTTCTTCGACAACGTGATCGGCCTCGAGAAGAAGGTCGAGGCGGCCACCTCGGAGATCCGGGAGCGCAACCGCGACATGCGCGTGGTGCTCGACAACGTGCGTCAGGGACTCGTGACGATCGGCGCCGACGCGACCCTGTCGTCGGAGCACTCGGCCGCCCTCGAGGAGTGGTTCGGCCCGTACGAGGCCGGCGACGGCTTCGGCGCCTACCTGGCGAAGAGCTGCCCCAAGCTCGGCGCGTGGTTCGACCTCTCGTGGGAGACCGTCAGCGACGGCTTCCTCCCGCTCGAGCTCGCCATCGATCAGCTCCCGTCGAAGGCCTCCTTCGGCGGACGCCACTTCGCGTTCGAGTACGAGCCTGTGCTCGACGCCGACGACGAGCTCGAGAAGATGCTCGTAGTCGTGTCCGACGTCACCGCCGACGTCGAGCGCGCCGAGGCCGAGTCGCTCCAGCGCGAGATCCTCAGCGTGTTCGAGCGCATCCTCAACGACCGCGTCGGCTTCGAGGAGTTCTACGAGGAGGCGGGTCGCCTGCTCGAGAGCGCTCGGAGCACGCGCGGCGAGGACTGGGGCCTGACGAAGCGCTCCATCCACACGGTCAAGGGCAACGCCGGCGTCTTCGGCATCGAGTCGGTCGTCGAGCTGTGCCACACCCTCGAGGACCGCATCGCCGAGGGTGAGACGGACGACCTCGACGAGTGGTTCGAAGCGCTCGACGCGCGCTGGAACGCGCTCAGCGAGACGATCGATCGCATGCTCGGCAACCAGGGTCAGGACACGGTCCTGATGACGGGTGCGGAGTACGAGAAGATCCTGCGGCTCGCGGTCGAGGGCGCGGACCACGCCGACATCGCCAAGGGGCTCGTCGACCTCAAGCTCGAGCCGACCGAGCAGCGCCTCGGGCGCTTCGTCGAGCAGGCGCGGGCCCTCGCCCAGCGCCTCGAGAAGGGCGACCTCGAGGTGGCCGTCGACGGCGACGGCATGCGCCTCGAGCGCGAGCGCTTCGCCGACTTCTGGGCGTCGTTCACGCACGTCCTGCGCAACGCGATCGACCACGGGCTCGAGACCCCCGACGAGCGCCGCGAGATCGGCAAGTCCGACAAGGGCCGCCTCGAGCTGCGGACCTACGAGCAGGACTCGCGGTTCGTCGTGGAGGTCTCCGACGACGGCCGCGGCATCGACTGGGAGCGCGTACGCGCCAAGGCCGAGGAGCTCGGGTTGCCGAACCAGGACGAACAGGACCTCGTCGAGGCGCTCTTCGCGAGCGGCCTGTCCACCCGCGAAGCCGTCAGCACGACCTCCGGTCGCGGGGTCGGACTCGCCGCGGTCCGTCAGGCCTGCGACGAACTCGGCGGCGAGGTCGACGTCGACTCCGAACCCGGACGCGGAACCGTCGTCCGCTTCAGTTTCCCGCTGACCGTCACGGCGAGCTACCCCAACGACAACGAGTGGCCCAAGGCGGCCTGAACAACGAGGAGCAGCGAACCATGGGCAAGATCATCATCGTCGACGACTCGGCCACGATGCGTCAGCAGGTGCGCCAGGCGCTCGCGCCGGGCGGCTTCGACATCGTCGAAGCGGTCGACGGGCAGGACGGCCTGGACAAGGTGTCCGGCGACGACGACATCGAGGTCATGATCCTCGACGTCAACATGCCGCGCATGAACGGCATCGAACTCGTCGAGGCGCTCAAGGAGAAGGGCCGCGTCGACGCCGGTCTCAAGGTCGTGATGCTCACCACCGAGGGGCACGCCGACCTGATCCAACGCGCGAAGGCCGCCGGCGCGAAGGGGTGGATCGTCAAGCCCTTCAAGCCCGACCTGCTGCTCGCCGCCGTCAAGAAGATGGCGGCCTGAGCGACCACTCGCCCGACCGAGACTCCAGCGCCGCCGTCGCGAGGCGGCGGCGCACCGACCCGTTCCCCACCAGCCATGACCGAACCGATCACCGACCAACTCCGCTCGGAGATCCGCGACGAGATCGACCGGATCCTTCGCGAGACCGAGTCCTCGACGCTGTCGATCGGCGAGAACCTGGGCCAGATCGTCCGCTGTGCCGACGAGTTCGTCTCCGCCATCAAGGATCGCATGGCGAGCCTCGACTCGTCGAGCGGCGGCGGCGTCGCCGCGACGCTCGACGACCAGTGCAGGACGGTCGACGGCTTCGTGGCCGACCTGACCTCGGCGGTGGAGGAGCAGGCAAGCGTCGCGGACAAGGTGATCGACACTTCGAAGACGGTGGCGTGCGCCGCGCAGTCGGTGGCGAGCATCTCGATGCAGTCGCGCATGCTCTGCCTCAACACGATGATCGAGGCGGGTCGCCTGGGGAACCTCGGGCGCCCGTTCATGGTCATCGCGGACCAGATGCGCGAGCTCAGCGAGGGCATCGCGCGCTCGAACGAGCAGATCAGCAAGCTCGCGGTCGACCTCATCCCGCTGCTCGACGACGTCAAGAGGAACATCGCCGGCCTGAAGGAGCGCACCGACTCGTTCTCGGACGACTTCGAGGGGCACCGCGGCAAGATCCAGGAGGTGACCACGAACCTCCAGGAGGCCGCCGAGACCTCCCTCACCCTGGGCGACGACAAGCTCGCATCGATCATCGAGTGCTCGAACGACGCGCTCGTCGACATGCAGCTCCAGGACATCGTTTCCCAGCGCCTGCGGCGCATCCTGCGCCTCGCCGACGGCGAGGAGGTGGAGCGGGCCAAGAAGCTGACGAAGGGCGTCGACGGCTCAGGGCCCACGGCGACCGAACTGATGCAGACCGGCGCCGTGACGAGCGGCTTCGTGTCCGAGGAGCTGGAGGAGAGCAGCGAGGACCTCGAAGCGGGCGAGATGGAGCTGTTCTGACCCGCGGCGCGCCGAACGCTCGCCCGTTCCGACACGAGGGGGCGTCCGCGCGCTCGCGCGGACGCCCCCTCGTGGTCGTTCGTCGCCGGTGCGACGGGCCCGAACCGATCGCTCAGCCGGGCAAGAGCGACTTCACCTCTTCGCGCTCGTGCGCGAGCTCGGCGGCGCTGGCGGCCAGCTTCTCCTTCAGGAACGGCGTCAGCTCGACCCCTTGCACGATCTCGTAGCCGCCCTTGCCGTCGGCGCGCACCGGGAACGAGCTGATCAGCCCCTCCGGCACGTCGTAGCTGCCGTCGCTCGGCACGCAGACCGAGTTCCAGGCGCCGTTGGCGGTCGGGTTCACCAGGTCGCGCACGTGGTCGATGAGCGCGCTCGCGGCCGACATGGCGCTCGACTTGCCGCGCGCTTCGATGATCGCGGCGCCGCGCTTCTGCACGGTCGTGAAGAACTCGCCCGTGAGCCAGGCCTCGTCACCGATCACGTCGGCGGCGCTGCGGCCGTCGATCGTCGCGTTGACGAAGTCCGGCACCTGCGTCGCGGAGTGGTTGCCCCAGATCAGCGCGTTCTTCACCGCGGTCGAGTGCACGCCGGCCTTCGTGGCGAGCTGCGCCTGCGCGCGGTTCTGGTCGAGGCGCGTCATCGCGGTGAAGCGCTCGTTCGGCACGTCCTTCGCCCAGTTCATGGCGATGAGCGCGTTCGTGTTGCACGGGTTGCCGACGACGGCGACGCGCACGTCGCTCGACGCGTGGTCGTTGATCGCCTTGCCCTGCGCCTCGAAGATCGGGCCGTTCTCGCGCAGGAGGTCGCCGCGCTCCATGCCCGGGCCGCGCGGCTTGCTGCCGACGAGCAGGCACCAGTCCGCGTCCTTGAACGCCGTGTTCACGTCGTCGGTCAGGACCATGTCCTGAAGCAGCGGGAACGCGCAGTCCTCGAGCTCCATCGCCACGCCCTTCAGCGCGGCCTGGGCGGCCTCGATCGGCAGCTCGAGCATCTGGAGGACGACCGGCTGGTCGGGTCCGAACATGTCCCCGTTCGCGATGCGGGGGAGCAGGGCGTAGCCGATCTGACCGGCGGCGCCGGTGACGGCGACTCGAATGGGGGTGGCCATGGGTGGGTGGGGCTGGGGTTCGGCGGGGCGGAGGGTGTCCTCGCGCGGGCTCCTCGCGCCGGCATTGTGCCGACGCGGCCCGGCGGACCCAAGGTCGGGGCGGCGTCCCTCGCGGGCGTCCGCGGCGGGACGACGCGCGCGCCGCGTTCAACCCGCGAAGCCGCGCCGATCCCGTGCTAGGAGGCCGACCGTTCAGGGGGCGTCGCCACGACCCTCCGGTCGGCGTCGCCACGGGGGCGGCGTCCGAGACCGGAAACCGACGCGCCGTCCACAGCGAGATGCTCACAGCCGATTCGTCGTCCGACCGCTCCGCGCGGGTAGCCTGCCAGGCGGCCATGACCTCCACCGTCGTCAGCCTCCCGCGCGAACGCCTGGCCCAGATCCTCGCGGACCTGGGTGAGCGGGCGCGTGCCCATCGCTTCGAGATCGCGCCCAACCCCGCGGTCGGCGCGGCGGCGGTCGCGGCCGACGGACGCGTCCTGTCCGAGGGCTTCCACCAGCACTTCGGCGGCCCGCACGCCGAGGTCGAAGCGCTGCGCGCGCTCGAGGCGTCCGGCGCGCGCCCGGACGACGTCCACACGCTCGCGGTGACGCTCGAGCCCTGCTCGACCGAGGGCAAGACGCCGGCGTGCACCGACCTGATCCTGCGCAGCGGCGTGCGCCGCGTCGCCGTCGCCGACCTCGACCCGGATCCGCGGCACCGCGGCCGCGCGCTCGCGATCCTCGGCGAGCACGGCGTCGACGTGCAGACCTACGGCGGCGTCGCGCCGCTCGAGCGCGTCAGCCCGCACTTCACGCGCTTCAACGCCTACGAGCGCCTGCGGCGGCCGCGGCCCTGGCTCGTCGCCAAGTGGGCGCAGACGCGCAGCGGGCACCTCACGCCGCCCGAGGACGTGGGCGAAGGGCGCTGGATCTCCTCGCCGGAGAGCCTGCGCGAGGTGCAGCTGTTGCGCGGTCGCGTCGACGCGATCGTCACCGGCGTCGGCACCGTGCGCGCCGACGATCCGCGCCTGACCGTGCGCTTCCCCGGCAGCCTCGAGCGCCCGCCGATGCGCGTCGTGCTCGACAGCGAGTTGGCCACGCCGCCGGACGCGCGCCTCCTGCGGCCCGCCGAGCGCGGCGAGGCCGGCGGACCGGTCTACGTCCTGTGCCGCGCCGGCGCGGACGGCGTGCGTCACCGCGCGCTCGTCGCGGCCGGCGCGCGCGTGCACCCGCTGCGCCCCGGCCCCGACGGCCGCGTGCACCTGCGCGAGGCGCTCGAGTGGATGTGGCGCTTCGGCGTGCGGCGTGCGCTGCTCGAGTCGGGGCCGACGCTGCTCGGCGCGTTCTTCGACGCGGGCTTCGTCGACCAGATCCGCGTCTACACCGGCGACGTGGTCGGCGGGCGCGGAGACACGCTCGCGCCGCTCTTGTCGTCGTACGAGTGGCTCGAGCGGCTCGATCGCGAGGTCGGCCCGGACTCGGTGCTCGAGGCGTTCGTCGGGCGCAAGCTGCGCTGAGCGCGGCGCCCCTGCGGGTAAGGTCGACCGCCATGACCGCGGGAACGCAGGTGGGGAGCGCCGGTGCGAGCGCGTCGGCGTCGGCGCGCTCCGCGTCGACCGCGACGCTCCGTTCCGCGCTCCTCTCGACGGCCGTCGCCCTCGTGGTCGCCGCGTTCGTCGCGTCGTGCACGAGCGCGCGCGGCGTCCTGCCCAGCGGCCCCGCGCCCGCACCGCCGCCGGCCGCGGTCGAGGCCTTCGACGACGCGCGGCGCCTCGTGCGCGAGCAGGCGCTCGCCGCGGGCGAGGAACGCGGCGCCACGGACGCGCGCGACGCGGCCGTTCGCGCGGCTCTCGAAGCGGCCATCGAGGCGGACCCGCGCTGGGTCGCGCCGCGACGCCTGCTCGACGAGCGCGACCGCGCGCGGCTCGACGGGGCGCGCGCGCTCTCCCGGCGCCGCGCGGCGCTCACCGACGGCGAGGTGCGCGCGGACGAGCTGTACCTGGCCGGTCGCCTCGAGGAAGCCGCGGGCGCCGTGCGCTTCCCCCAGGCGATCGCGCTCGATCCGACGCTCGCGTGGCCGCACCATGCGCTCAGCGTGGACCGCGAGATCGTCGGCGACCTGCGCGGGGCGCTGACGCACGAGGCGCGCGCCGTCGCCCGCGCCTACGGCGGCTACGAACTGGCGCTGTTCGCGCGCCGCCACGCGAACCTGCTCGCCCGGACGGGCCAACGCGATCGCGCGCTGGCGCTGTTGCGCGGCGTGTTGGACGACGCGCGCCCGAGTCGGCTCGACCGGCACGAGGTCGCGCTCGACCTCGTCGAGCTCGAAGTGGCGTTCGAGTCGAGCGCCGCGGATCGCGAACGCGGTGTCCGACGCGCGCTCGCGCTGTGCGCGTCGCCGCTGACCTCGCGCGGTGAGGTCGCGACGCTCCTGCGCACGCTGTCGCTCACGCTCGTGACGCGGACCGAGCTGGCGCTGCGCTTCGACATCGAAGCGGCGCTGCGCGAGCACCCCGACTTCGCCGACGACGACGCGTTCTTCGACGCGCTGCGGCGCCGCGGCACGCTCGCGGCCGCGCGCCTCGTGCTCCCCCCGGTGGAGGGCGACGACCCCTGGGCGCGCCTGCTCGCCTCGTTCGAGGCGGGCGCCTTCGCCGCCGGTGTCGACACCTGGGTCGCCGCGCTGCCGGCGCAGGCCCGGGTGGACGGCGCGCCCGCCGACGCGCGCCTGGCCGCGCTCGTGGTGCGCGCGCGCGCCACCGACGCGACCGACGCCGGCGCGCGGCTCGACCTGGCCGAGGCCTGTCTGGCGGCGGGCTGGATCGAGCCGGCGCTCGCGATCGTGCGCGCGACCGAC